>Ga0209227_1003425_pt1 | contig 10572 bp, 6 predicted proteins | sample YNPBryantNP2012_FD_185815 | JGI IMG/M metagenome (GOLD analysis project Ga0209227, IMG submission 185815) | Anoxygenic and chlorotrophic microbial mat microbial communities from Yellowstone National Park, USA - YNP Bryant NP 2012 (SPAdes)... ...
GCAGGGGCGTGAGTTCTTCGTCGAAGCAGCCATCGCCGAGGTCGCGGCGCACGATGCGCCACCCGTAGCGGAACGGGTCAGCGTCAGCGGCGGTGGCGGGAACCGGTTGTGGCGCGGTAGTGGTCATGGCCTATAGTATACCACAGGGGATGCGGCACATCCGCATCCCCTGGGTCTGTCACCGATGTCGAACTGCGTTCTTAATCCTTCGGCATTGCCTTGAGCGCCAGGTACGCCGGGCGTGGACTCCAGTCGCCGTTGATAACGCCATAACTTGCCTGTTCGTGCAGTTCGTTGCCCTGCGCGCGCCAGGGAACGGCGAAATTGAGTTGCCACAGGAACATGCCGGTCATCCAGGGGGCGTAGTTGGTGCGCGCCATCTGGTAGGCGCGCACGATATACTGCGCCTGCTTCTCGAACGAGATCTGGTTGCCAAAGCCGTACCCCGGCGTATTGTTGCGCGTCGCCCATCCGAATTCCGTTACCCACATTGGCATATCACCCAACCCCGATTGCACCATGATCGCGCGCACGTCCTCGACGCGACGGAAGTAGAACTCGCGGCTGTTGGTCCATCCCGGTCCCGGTCCTGGATTATCGGGCCAGAAGGTGTCGGGCGGGTTGGCGGCGCCACCGGGGTGCACGCCAACAATATCGACGTTGGCGCGGAAGCGCGGATCGGCGAACATCTGGCGCAGGAAGACCAGGTCGCTGACTGCGATGGTTGGCGCATTCGTCTCGGTGCTCGATGGCGCGCCCGACACGATGAGCGCCGCCGGATCGTTCGCCTTGATCGCCTGTGACGCCTGCACCAGCATATCCATGTAGAACGATGCATTCGGCACACGCCCGCCGTTTTCAACCGCCAGGTTCTGCTCATTCCAGATCTCATACGCCTGCACTTTGCCGCGGTAGCGTTTCGCCATCTCGCCCATAAAATAGGCGAATGTGCCGAAATGTTCACGCGACGGCAGTCCGTTCTTTCCGTTGGGCGTCGCCCAGGATGGTGCAGCAACGACGCTCAACAGCACCTTCACCCCTTCGCGGTGACAGTCTTCCACGATATTGTCGAGTTCGGCCCAGTAGATCGCGCCGGAACGGTCGTGCAGGTCCATCCAGCGCACCTGCTGGCGCACCCAACCGAAGCCGCTCTCCTTCACCAGACGCAGAACACGCGGGCGATCCTGCCACGATGTCGATCCCTGTCCATACAGAATGACATTGTAGCCGTAGGCAAATGTGTTCGATGGGGCGGGCGGCGGTTGATCCGGCGCGACGGCGCCAGGGTTGAACGCCGGATTCCCCTGGTGGTGCGCATCGCGGTATTCGTTGCCGAGCAAACCAAGCAGAATGCGATAACGCGGATCGGGTTCGTTGGGGTGCCACTCCATGCGCTGGCGCTCGAAGTACTGCACCCAGTAGACGTTGCCGTCCGCCTGGTTCACTTCCTGGAACTGCTCGGAGAGGGGGCGCCCGAACACTGCAAGACCACCGTTGTTAAGCCAGAAACTGCGGAACGGCGCCGGTGAGTTGCGCAATGTATGGCGCGTCACGTCGTCCCACGTGCCATCGCGCGGGTCGGGAACCGGCTGGAACGGCGCTTCATTCTCGCGTCCCTTGACAATCTCCGTCCCCAGCAGACGTCCCAGGATATAGTAGGGGGTGCCGTAGTTCTCAGGATGCTCCTCCAGGACTGCCCGCTCGAAGTACTGAACGCGGTAATACTCACCGGGGTTGGTGAAACTCTCTTCGATGAATGGCGCCGAGATGGGATAGCCAAGCACAAAAAGCGCATTGGGAGTCCGTTCCCAGAAGGAGAGAAACGAATTGACGGCAGTGTGCCCGGTTTCGGGAAACAAACGCGCCTTGAACGGCGGTTGAGTCGGTGGCACTTCCTCCGGACTGCGCGCTGCCGCCGTTGCGCGCAGCGGCACGATCATGGCGCCAGCAAGCATGATCAGGACGGCCAGTGATAGCCATTGTTTGAAACGCATAGACCTTCTCCATCCATAACTACTGGCTCGATCTGCCGGTCGGCGATGCGGCGTCCGCTGTTCTTGCAACCCGCGTCGGTTGTTGCTGTAGAGAGAAGCGTGCTATTCGCCTGTTTTCAGGCGTCGCGCCCCTTCTCTCCATTCCGATACATGTTCTCAATCCTTCGGCATCCGTTGCAGGGCAAGGTATGCCGGGCGCGGACTCCAGTCGCCATTAAGGATGCCGAACGATGCCTGTTCGTGGAGCGGGTTGCCTTCGCGCTGCGCCCACGGCACGGCAAAGTTCAGGTTCCACAGGAACATCGCTCCCATCCACGGCGCATATTCGCGCCGCCCGATCTGGAACGCCCGCACGATCCATTCCGCCTGCTGCTCAAACGAAATCTGGTTGCCGAATTCGTACCCCGGCGTATTGTTGCGCGTCGCCCATCCGAACTCCGTAACCCACATCTGTCGGTCGCCGAGACCGTACTGCAACGCCAGCGCCCGGTAATCCTCGACGCGGCGGAAGTAGAACTCGCGACTGGTCACAAAGTTCGGTCCGGGACCGGGACGGTCGGGCCACAGGCTGTCGGGCGGGTTCGATGCGCCGCCGACATGGACGCCAATCGCATCGACGACCTCGCGAAAGCGCGGATCGGCGAACATCTGGCGAAAGAATGCCAGGTCGCTGACGGCGAGTTTCGGATTGTTCGTTGCGGTTGCCGCCGGTGGACCCGATACGACAATCGCGTAGGGGTCATTCGCCTTGATCGCCCGTGCGCCAGCAACCAGCACGTCCATGTAGAGCGCCGCCGATGCAACCCGTCCGCCGTTCTCGACCGCCAGGTTCTGTTCATTCCAGATCTGATACGCGCCGACTCTGCCCCGGTAGCGTTTTGCCATTTCCCCCATGAAGTAGGCAAACTGATTGATATTCGCGCGGTTGGGCAATCCATTGCGCCCGTTGTCGGTCGCCCAACTGGGGGCGGCGACGACGCTGATGAACAGTTTGATGCCCATGTCGTTCGCATCGCGCACGATGTCATCGAGTTCTTCCCAGTAGATCGCGCCCGAACGGTCATGCAGATCTTTCCAGCGCACCTGCTGGCGCACCCAGCCGCAGCCGCTATTCTTGACCGCTTGCAGCACGCGCTTGCGATCCTGCCAGGGTTCGCGATCCTGATAGAGATGGGTGTTGTAGCCGTAGATGAACGGGCGCGGCAGCGAGCGCGCGTCGTCGCGCGGCGCGGGGATGAATGCCGGATTGTCGCGGTGGTTGGCGTCGCGGTATTCATTGCCGAGCAGACCGAGCAGGACGCGGTAGCGCGGGTCAGGCTCGTCGGGGTGCCACTCCATGCGCTGGCGCTCGAAGTATTGCACCCAGTACGTTTTGCCGTCTGCCTTGTTCACTTCCTGGAACTGTTCGGAGATCGGGCGACCGAAGACCGCCAGCCCGCCATTGTTGCGCCAGAAGGTGCGGAACGGCGCTGGCGAGTTGCGCAGTGTATGGCGCGTCACACTATCCCACGTGCCGTCGCGCGGATCGGGAACCGGCTGGAACGGCGGTTCGTTCTCGCGCCCTTTTGACAGTTGCGTGCCCAGCAATCGCCCCAGAATATAGTAGGGCGTGTCATAATTTTCTGGATGCTCCTCAAGGATCGCGCGCTCGAAGTACTGAACGCGGTAATACTCGCCGGGGTTGGTGAAACTTTCCTCGATGAACGGGCGAGAGATCGGATAGCCAAGCACAAAGAGCGCGTTGGGCGTGTCGCGCCAGAAGCGCTCGAACGAATTGACGGCGGAGTGACCGGTTTGCGGATAGTACTCGGCGAGATAGGGCGGATAGGTGTCGGGGACTTCAGCCGGACTGCGCGCTGCGGCATGACTCTGGCGGGGCCAGGCGAAGATGCCTGCAACGATGGCGATGAGCGTCAACAGCGACAGGAGACGGGTGATAGCGGTCTTCGTTTGCTGGAACATGGCTCTCCTCTCACACTTGATCACACGATTTCAACCCGTCGCTATCCGCAAGTATAGCGGGAGCGACTGATGGATTCCTGACACACACCTGAGGGGGAAATTACCGATCCATGACTCTCGACAGCAGCGTTCCTCAGCGGGGCAATTCTTCCAGCGTGATCCGTATCGTCTGTGTGGCGTTGTCACGCCAGATCTCGATCTCGACCTCTTCACCAACCTGATGTCGCGCCAGCACTCGTAGCAACGGATGGGCTTCATCGATGCGCTGGCCGCCGAGTGACAACAGAATGTCACCCGGTTGCACGCCAGCCTGCGCCAGCGCCGATCCACGCCTGACCGCCTGAATAAAGAGACCGTAATCGACCGGCAGGTTGTACCACGCCGCCAGACGCGGCGTAATCGGTACGAATTCGATCGGCAGGTATGGACGCGCCACCCTGCCGCGTGTTATCAGTTGATCGGCGACGTAGCGCACGGTGTTACTGGGAATGGCGAACCCGATCCCCTCCGCCTGTTCGGCGCCGCCGCGTATGATCGCCGTATTGATCCCGATCACCTCGCCTTCCAGGTTCAACAATGGACCGCCAGAGTTGCCGCGGTTGATGGTTGCATCCGTCTGGATCAGGTCGTCCAGCACAACATCGCGGGTTTGCAGCGACCGCCCAAGCCCGCTGACCACGCCGACCGTCACCGAGTTGCGCAGGTCGCCCAGGGCGCTGCCGATGGCAACCACCCAATCGCCTGCCTGAACCGCGTCAGAGTCACCCAACCGGGCTGCCGGATAAGCATCGCCCTCGATCTTGATCAGCGCCAGATCGCTGAACGGGTAGTCGCTCCCGATCAATTGCGCCGGGCGCTGTCGTCCGTCGGCAAGAATGACGTACAACTGCCGCGCGCCTTCAACAACGTGGTGGTTGGTGATAATGTACCCGCGTGGGTCGATAATCACTCCTGAACCACGCGCTGGCGGCGGTTGGAATGTGCCGAAGAAACCGACCTGCGGCGGCAACTGCGACACCACCGTCACTACCGATGGTCCTGCCTCGCGCGCGATACGTGCAGGCGCCGTGCGCACCGGATCGTCGGTGGCGACGACCAGCGGTGATGGGGATGGGAGAAGAGTGGAAGGGAGCGTGGTTGGTCCTGGGGTCTGCGCCGATTGATCGGCAATCGGGCGCGCAACGAAGAACCAGAGCAATGCACCGCCGACAAGTGTGCCGATAATGCCGCTCACCAGGCTCAATCCGCCAAGGAGCGCAGAGATTACACAGGGGAAACGTTTCTCGCCGGAGCGGTTTTCCATGATGCTGCGTGGCGCACGTATCGATCCGAACCCAGGGAACATACCGTTCCTGCGCCCACAAACCCGGAAATGTGCGGGAGAAAGTTCGGATCAACCAGAGAGACGTTGTACGGCAACGCCCCTGCTTTCTCGAATATGCACGACGAGGTCGCATTTGAGGTGCGACGCTTACTCCTGACAGCGGTATTGTAGAAGAGAGCCGCCGATGCGTCAAGCGCTACGATTGAGGATGACCAGAGACTGGATCGACAACCGATGCAGGAACGGCAGGAGGGGCTGATGGAGATGTCTCGTTGGTTGGAAGCATTATCGCCGTGCGCCTGGCGCGCTCATAGAAGAATTGGGTGATTGAGGCAATCACGCCGGCAACCGGGATGCCGAACAGAACCCCCCACCCCCCGGCGACTGTTCCACCGAGGAGCAATGCCGCAAAGACGAGCAGCGGATGCAACCCGATTGCCTGCCCGACCAGACGCGGCATAACAATATTGAACTGCACCTGCTGGACGATGAGCAGCGTCAGCAGCAACCATCCCAATCGATCAGGCGCAAACAGGATGGCAAAGAGCGCCGGCGGGATCAACGCGAAGAATCCTCCAACCAGCGGAATGAACACGAGTATGGCAGCGACGACGCTGGCAAGCGCAATATCGCTGAGACCGAACATTGCCATCACAATCGCATTTGCAATTCCGTACAACAGTGAGTTCACAAACTGCGCCCGCATGAAACCGCCAAACACACGGTCGATAACCGCAAAAAGGTTATCGACCTCATCGTGCCAGGATTGGGGCAGGACCGCCACGAAACTCTTGCCAAGACGCGGACCGTCGAGCGTGATATAGAAACTAAGGATCAGCACCAGAAAGATGTTGAACAGGACAGCGGCAATGCTCCCTGCAATGCCGAGCGACTGCTGGAGCATGGCGCTGCCGAAGCCTGTCAGTTGCTGCGCGATCGCTTCGGGTTGCACAATTGCAGTGAGATCGCCACGAAAACCGAACCGTTCCAGACCTTCCTCGAGTCGCCCGATCCAGCGGGCAAGCGATTCGACCGTTGTCGGCACCGATCCGGTCAGGGTGGTGAGTTGCTGAGTGATGGTCGGCACGAACGACAGGATCACCACCAGCAGCGCAGCGAACAGCGCCAGGTAGATCAGCGCCACCGAAAACACCCGCGAAAGGTGGCGCGGTGGTGGAGGAACCCGGTGGGCACGGATTGTGATCGGCGGCAGGTCGAGCGCTGTCAGGTGTGACACCAGCGGTTGCAGGACGATGGCGATCAGCCAGGCAAGGGCGAAGAGGAGAAGCGGCGTAGCAAAGAAACCAATGACAACCACCGCGCGCTCGAACAGAAAAACCGCAGCGCAGATGATCAGCAGCCACAATGCTACTGTTGCGAGTCGTCCAGATAACATGGCGTTATTATACCACTCCAGGGTGAAGGCGGAAGATTGAAGGTGAACGGTTGATTGTTGCCTGATCGTTGCGAACCACTGTCGCACCAGATGTAGCCTGCGTCGCCTGCCCTGGCCGCGCCATATCGTCAGTCCTCAGATTGCAGATCGATCGCGGCCAGCGCGGTATAGTGCGGTCCCTCCGGGCGGAGGTCGCTGCGAAACAGTGCCACGTGTCGAAGGCGCCACACATGGTCGGAAGGTGGCTTCAGGGCGCGGATTGCGGCGCCAAGGCGCCGCTGTTGTTCCACCGACGCCTCACGTCGCACCCGCCCCAGAGTCAGGTGTGGACGGAACGGACGTGGATCGGCGGGAAACCCGAGGTCGGGCAACCGACGCGCCAGTGCATCGTACCACACGCGCAGGTGTGGCTCACCGGCAGCCAGACCGATCCAGATGACCTGTGGTCGTTGCAGGTTGGGGAAGGCGCCGGGAGCGCCGAGCCTGATGTGCGCTGCATGTTGCCCGGCGAACGATAGCAGCAGTGTTGTCTTCAGATCCGCAATCTGATTGTCTCGAACATCCCCCAGAAACCAGAGGGTCAGGTGCATCGCCGATGGCTCGACCCAGCGCACCGGTGGTTGATCTCGTTTGAGGTGCATTTGCAGCGTTGCCAGTTCCTCACGAAGAGTGTCAGGCAATTCAGCCGCAATGAACAGGCGCTGCGTTGCTGTGCTCATGGGTCTGTCTGATCCGGGGTGCGATCAGCCAGGGCTTCAATACGGCGTCATATTTGCGCGACTGAGGAACGCCTGGCTGTCGAACGGCTCCTCGCCTTCAGGGGGGCGAGCGCGCACATATGAACCGTCGGGCATCAGGAGGCGTGCGCGCGACGTATCCCGCAAATACACGTCGAGCAGTTGACGAATCTCCGCTTGCAGATGCTCACACTCGATAGGGAACAGCGTCTCGACGCGGCGGTCGAGGTTACGTTCCATCAGGTCGGCGCTGCCGAGGTAGATATCCGGGTTGCCATTGTTCGCAAAGTAATAGATGCGACTGTGCTCAAGGAAACGTCCGACGATGCTGCGCACGGAGATGCGTTCGCTCAAACCCGGCACGCCAGGGCGCAGGCAGCAGATGCCGCGCGCGATCAACTCGATGGTCACGCCTGCCTGCGAAGCCCGATAGAGCAGATCGATCATCTTTTTGTCAACAATCGCATTGCATTTGAAAATCAGATGCCCCTGCCGTCCCGCCTGTGCATGGGCGATCTCGCGTTCGATCAATGCTTCGAGACATTCACGCATGCTCACCGGCGCGACGAGCAGTTTGCGATAGTGCCGCTGACGCGAGAAGCCGGTGAGACGGTTGAACAGTTCGGACACATCGGCGGCAATATCGGGTCGCGCTGTCAACAGGCCAAGGTCAGTATAGATGCGAGCGGTGGTTGCATTATAGTTGCCGGTGCCGAGGTGGACATAACGGCGCAAGCCGTCGTGCTCGCGGCGAACGATCAGCGCCAGTTTGGCATGCGTTTTCAGCCCGACCAACCCATACACGACGTGCACACCCGCGCGTTCGAGTTGTTTCGCCCAGATGATATTGTTCTCCTCGTCGAAGCGCGCCTTCAACTCAACCAGTACAGTCACCTGCTTATCCTGCTCGCGCGCGTGCATAAGCGCCTTCACAATTGGCGAATTCGACCCGACGCGGTAGAGCGTCTGCTTGATCGCCAGCACATTCGGGTCCTCGGCAGCCGCCTGGATCAGCGATACCAGCGGTTGGAAGGAGTGAAATGGATGGTGCAACAGGATATCGTGTTGACGAATAGCAGCGAAGAGTTCCTCACTGCTGCGCGCGTTCTGCAACGGCGCCGGCGGTATCGGGTAGAACGGCGGATCTTTCAGATCGGGACGGTCAATTTTCGTTAACTGCATCAGATCCGACAGACCGAGCGGGCCACGCATTTCATACACGTCGTCGGGGGTCAGTTTCAGGTTAGCGAGCAGCAGATTGCGCACCCGTTCCGGCATCGAGTGTTGCACCTGCAGACGCACAACGGCGCCAAATCGTCGCTGACGCACCCCTTCTTCGATCACGCGCAGCAGATCGTCCGCCTCCTCTTCCTCGATTTCCATATCGGCGTTGCGCGTAATGCGGAACAGATAGCACTCGGCGATCTCCTCGCCAGGGAAGAGCGATGCAACATTGGCAGTAATGATCTGTTCGAGCCAGGTAAAGCAGTAGCGCCGTTCTGGCGGAATATCCTCCGGCGCGTCGCACAGACCGCCCTCAATCGGCACCAGGCGCGGCAGCACTGCCGGCACTTTGACGCGCGCAAAGAGTTCGCCCTCATCCGGATCGTTGATAACCACTGCAAGATTCAGGCTCAGGTTCGAAATATGCGGGAATGGATGCGCCGGATCGATTGCCAGCGGCGTCAACACCGGAAACACCTCACGCTCGAAGTACTCAGCGCATGCTGCGCGTTGCGCTGGCGTCAGTTCGTGATAATCGAGTACATGAACGCCTTCCCGACACAACTTTGGCTTGATATCGTCGAGCCAGCATGACCGATGCTGATCGAGAAGCGGAATGACTGCGCGGCGAATAGCGTGCAATTGTTCCGACGGAGTCAACCCGTCCGGTGAGCGACTGGTGACGCCAGCAGCGATCTGTTGCTTTAAGCCCGCGACACGGATCATGAAGAACTCATCGAGGTTGGTGCTGAAGATCGAAAGGAACTTCACGCGCTCCAGCAGCGGATGGCGTTCATCCATCGCCTCTTCCAGCACCCGACGGTTGAATTCGAGCCAGCTGAGCTCGCGGTTGAAGTATGGCGAAGCTGCGCTCAGATGTGCCATATCACTCTCTATCGTCTCAAAAGCAATACTTGTCATCGCAACTTCCTTGTTGCATATGCGTCTCGCATGATACGCAATCGTCTCACTCCGATGCCCTGGGTGTTGAGATTCTGGTGATTCCGCGCCAGCAGTATGAACTTATTGTCAGAGAAACACACTGCTGTCAGTATACCATTGTGGGTAGCAGGGGCGCAACTGTGAGTTTAAAAAAGTTGCGGAACACCCCATAACCATGCGTACTCCGGGCAGGGCAGGCGAGGGCGATTATTTCGTTTGCCCTGCTTCTCTGTGATCCCCGGTTGCACAGGATGCCGATTCGTGGTATAGTAGCAGCGTACAGAACACGACTCTGTAGCTCAGCGGATTAGAGCGCTTCCCTGCGGAGGAAGAGGTCGGGCGTTCGAATCGCCCCAGAGTCGCCAGCACAAACAGGGGCGGCTGCGCCGGCTGGCGAGCCGCCCTTCATCTAGCCATCGAGATGGGGAGGTGACGGAGCGGTTGAACGTGCTCGTCTCGAAAACGAGTTGGGTCTGAAAGCCCACGTGGGTTCGAATCCCACCCTCCCCGCCAGGAACCAGGAACTGAGAACCGGGAACCAGGAACTGAGAACTGAGAACCGGGAACCAGGAACTGAGAACCGGGAACCAGGAACTGAGAACTGAGAACCGAGAACTGGATCAGGAGCCAGGAGTTAGATCGCTTGATGGAATCTGCAACCTGTTCCCTCTTCAACCCTCAACCTTCAACGTTCAACGCTTCAACCTTCAACGTTCAACGCTCCCGCCTTCAACGTTCCACCTTCAACGCTCCCACCTTCAACGTTCCACCTTCAACGCTCCCACCTTCAACGTTCAACGTTCAACGTTCCCACCTTCAACGTTCAACGTTCAACGTTCCCACCTTCAACGTTCAACGTTCCCACCTTCAACGTTCAACGTTCAACGTTCAACCTTCAACCAATGTGCCAACCTTCAACCTTCAACCCCATAACCTCTCCCACTATCCCTCGACCGTCGTGGTCGACAGGCGCGTGGGTTGTGCGACGGTGCG
>Ga0209227_1003429_pt1 | contig 10553 bp, 8 predicted proteins | sample YNPBryantNP2012_FD_185815 | JGI IMG/M metagenome (GOLD analysis project Ga0209227, IMG submission 185815) | Anoxygenic and chlorotrophic microbial mat microbial communities from Yellowstone National Park, USA - YNP Bryant NP 2012 (SPAdes)... ...
ACGCGACGGAGCGCGTCCCTCCAGGGAAAAACCCGATGGAGGGCCACGGTCCCTCATGGCCGCCTCTTCTGATGGAGGGCCATGCTCTGTCATGGCCGCGGCCCGAACCCCGACCCCAAACACGGACGCGACAGAGCGCGTCCCTCCATGAAAAAACCCAATGGAGGGCCATGGTTGGTGGGAAAATGTTTTCTTATCAAAGGAACGCCGCTCCACAGGACGCCAGGCCCAAGGACACGTTTGGCACACCCGCCACGTAAACCAAGTCTGGCTGAAATTCCATGGAACTCTAACCCGTTAGGCACAGAAAAGATCAGCCATTACCCAGCACTCCTGCGCCTGGCACACGACTTGCGTACCATCTTTTCTAAAGCGAAGTTGGACTGTCAGCGGGAAAACTTCGAGAATCTTCTTAGCTGCAAGGTGCATCCAACACCGCAAAGCAACAAGGAAGCACAGGTCTTGCTCAATTGATAGCACCCACTCGCAGGGGGGAGAAAGGATTCAAGATGAGCACCAAGAGAACATGCATCGTGGCCCTTGCGTTTCTGGGTCTGATCCTGCTGCCGGCCCTTGCGGCCGCAATCCCCATGACGATCGAAGACACGATCACCCAGGAGCAGTTCGACAGGAACGGCTATGTGCGGGGCCTTCTCGGGTTCGGTCCCCAGGCGCGCCTGGACTACACCCACCCGAGCGGCGGGAGTGTTTTCCCGGATCTGGAGTACCTGACCGGAGCTACCCTGACTATCACCACCAAAGACGACCGTGACCGAGCCTGCGAGTACGGCTTTGTCTTTACCGAAGGCCAATGGTGGGCGAGCCAGCCGCTGCCCATCGGCGGCCCGCAGATCTTCAATGTGGCGATCGATCAGATCACGGACGACGGAGCGCTGGACGTTACCATTGTCGCCTTCTTGGGCGACTTCTATGTGACCAAATCTGTTCTTAAGCTGACCTACGACCTACCCGACAGCGGCGCCGCTCCCGTTCCAGAGCCCGGCACCCTTCTTCTCATGGGAAGTGGCCTCTTCGGCATGGCCACGCTGCTAAGAAGGAAGAAACCCTTCTAGCGGATTAGGGAGAAGAACGGGCACAAACAGGCATGCGATAGGATCGGGTTCTAGCCGTAGAAAGCAGGACCGGACCCACGGCGCCTTCTCCGCCTCTGGTACAAAACCGTTAGGCCAGCGGGCAGGAAAAGCGTGGCCACAAAAAGGAGCCTATCCGCCAACTGCCCGCCGCCTCCCGAAGGTGCTTGAGGCATCAGGGAGCACCCTGGCGGGAGCGTGTCGGTCACCCAGACCGCAACCTGCTTTGGCTCGCTCCAGATCTTGCCATCGGACACCATGAAGTTGAAAACGTAAAGTCCTTGGGACTGGGGCACGAATTCGAGGACGCACTGCCGCTTCGCCGCGCCCTTGAGCGGCTCGCCCCGCCTCTGGAGCCAGAGATATTGCAGAGGGTCTCCGTCCGGATCATAGCTTTGGCCTCCGTCGAGCACGACCTTGCTGCCGGGCAGGGCCACGGCGTAAGGCTGGACCACGGCCACGGGCCTCCGGTTGCCATAGGGCCCGCGCCAAACAACCGTGACCGCGACCTCGTCCGGCACGCTCACGGCCTTGCCGTCCGAGACAGCAAGCGTGAAAACGTAGCGGCCCGGGTTCGCCGGCGTGAAGCAGGGAGCTGGCGTGTCCGCGCCCCGCAGGGTGACGAGGGTACCGCCGCCGTCCTGCTTCTGGGACCACTGGTAGGTGAGGGTGTCCCCAGGATCCGGGTCGTAGCTGCCGGAGCCGTCCAGGCAGATCTCGCTGCCCAGGGAGCCCTGGAGATCCTCTCCCGCGTTGGCGACCGGGACATGGTTGACACCGTTCACTGTCACAGTGACCTCGGCCGAGGCGCTCGCGAACTCGCTGTCCCGAACGACGAGCCTGAACGTATGGACTCCTTCGTTTACAGCGTAGAAAACCGCCGCGGCTGTCTCAGCCCCTTCCAGCGCGACCTGGGGGCCTCCGGTCTGGATCCACTCGTAGGTGAGGAAGTCTCCATCCGGGTCGTAGCTTGCGCTTCCATCGAGTGTGACCCGGCTCCCCACCTCCACGGACTCAGGGGAGGCGACCGCCAGGGCAACAGGCGGCCGATTGACCCGCACCACGGTCACGGTGACCGTATCGGGCGCGCTCGCAACCTTGCCGTCGCTCACCACGAGCTGGAACCTGTAAGACCCGGCCAAGCCGGCCGTAAAACTTGCCAGAACAGAATTCGCGCCCTCGAGGACCACGGTCTCAGGGCCTTCGATCTGAGTCCACGCATACTCGAGCGCGTCCCCGTCCGGGTCAGCGCTCCCGGAGCCATCCAGGACAACCGTGCTGCCGACTTCCACGGTCTGGTCCTGGCCCGCATCGGCGGTGGGAACGCGATTGACGGCGTTTACGACGATCCGCACGTCGTCCGGAGCGCTCGTATTGATGCCGTCCGAAACAACAAGGCGAAATCTGTACACCCCGGCCGATACAGGGACAAAGGAGGCCTGGGCCGAATCCGCCCCGGCAAGCGCGACTGCCGGGCCCTCGACCTGGCTCCAAGAGAACGTAAGGGAGTCGCCGTTGGCATCGCTGCTCGCTCTGCCGTCGAGCGCGACCTGGGTTCCTGCGTCCACAACCTGGTCAGGCCCGGCGTTTGCGGTCGGGGCCACGTTTCGCACCGTTATGGTCACCTCGTCCGGAGCGCTCGTCGCCTTACCGTCGCTCACCACCAGGCGGAACCTGTAGTCGCCCCATTTCGTGACCACGAAGCTCGGTCTTGCACCGGTCGGATCCGACAGTTCGACCTGCACAGGCCCTTGGAGCTGGGACCAGGAAAATGCCAAGGGGTCGCCGTTGGGGTCGCTGCTCGCGGACCCGTCCAAGGTCACGACCGTGGGGTTGACCCCTCTGTCCGGGCCGGCGTTGGCCACAGGCACGTTATCGGCCTGGTTGAGGGGGTTCTGGCCAAGGGCAATCTCGGCGCCGTCGGACACGCCGTCTCCGTCCGTGTCCGGGGTTGCGGGGTCGGTGCCTGCCATGTACTCGCCGGCGTTGTCCAGGCCGTCGCCGTCGCCGTCCAGGGTCCCGTCGCTAGGGCTGTACGGGTTGAAGCCGTGGGAGATCTCCCAGGCATCAGGCATGCCGTCGCCGTCTGTGTCAGAGGCCGAACCCTGAAGAAACACCACGATCTCTTCCGAAGGGTCGGACAAGGGGCCAGTTCTGCCCAGAGGGTCCTCAGCCTCCACTTGGACCACGTACCGTGCGCCATCCTGGACAGGGAGGTTCACGGTGTTCGTGGGAGCGGTCCCGTACAGGGAATATGGCCCTTGGTTCAGGGAGACATAGACGTTGTAATGGTCAACCGTACCCGGCGCAGGGTCCCAGGTCAGGACAACGGGGGAATTGTGCACGTAGACCACGGCCTCTGCCTGGCCAGGAGATCCCTGGAAAAAGAGGAAAAGCGTTATCAGAGAAATGAAAAGACGCGAAAGGGACTGAACGCGGACGTTGCGGCCCATGGGCAGGTTCCTTTGCGCAAATCAAGATGCGGTCGCCCTGCACCGGCTTGTTGTGCAACGACCATGCCCCCGGGGCCAAGTCCGACAATGGCCTGGGGGAAAGCTAGCTTTCAACAATTTGATTTTGCAGCGTTATTTTGTATTAGACAGAAGGCGCATCGCAATTTAGAAACACGGGTGCGTCTTCTATCACGATTACGATTCCGATACAGGGAGGTTCAAGGATGTGATTTGGAGGGACGCGCTCCTTCGCGTCTGTATTCAGGCGTGGTTCAGGATCGCGGCCACGAGGGACCGTGGCCCTCCAAGGCGACATCGGCTCCGGCCCATGGAGGGACGCGCTCCGTCGCGTCCGTCTTCATTTCGCGGCCATGACAGAGCATGGCCCTCCACGGAATGCCCGATGGGCCCGCGGCCATGACGGAGCATAGCCCTCCATTTCGGCGTCTGTCTTGGGGGCACGACCAAATCTACCAATGAACTTTTGAACCCGTGGGATATCGCATTAAAACAAAACAAATTTTCCACAAGTTTCCATTTGCATACAAACCGGAATGTAATCTATAATTTCGGCACAATTTGGCGCTTTCGCGTTTGCATCCTCCACCCGATTTCAACCGGAGACCCAGATGAGGCCACGAAACCTATTTTGGCTCCTGTCGATCCTCACAACTTTTTTAGTACTCTCCTCTGCCTGCGTCCCCCAGAACACCACCCCGCCACGCTCCCTGCCTGAGGCTGGCGCCGAGGCTTACGTCATCGGGCCGGAGGATGTGCTCGAGATCTCGGTCTGGCAGAACCAGGACCTGAGCCGCACCGTCACGGTCCGGCCGGACGGCAGGATCAGCCTGCCTCTCATTAACGACGTGCAGGCGGCCGGGCTCACCACCGAAGAACTCAAGAACCAGATCGCTGCCCGTCTCAAGCCCTATGTGGAAGTCCCAAATGTCGCGGTCATTGTTCAGCAGATCAACAGTTGGCGGGTCTACATTCAGGGCGAGGTCCGCTCGCCCGGGGTCTACCCCCTGCGCAGCCAGACCCGAATCTCCCAGGCCATCGCCATGGCGGGCGGCTTCACCGAGTTCGCGAAGAAGGGCAAAATTCGCGTCGTTCGCAAGACCAGGGGAGCCACAGAGTTCATCGACGTAAACTACAACAACATCCTATCGAACAAATCTGTGCAAGACGACATCTATCTCAGGCCAGGAGACACGATCATCGTCCCGTAAGGGGCGGCCCTCAAGAAAACGGCCGATTTTTCCGATAAGGAGGAGGCGCGGCGTTGGCACGGATCGCACGGACGGTAGATCCAAGGCCAAAGGCCCTGAGGAAGGAAACACCGATGAGACTCGACCCATGCCCTGGTGCGGGACGCCCTGTCGCCGCTTGCGTTGTTCCTATCCTCCCTTTGCTTCTTCTCCTGGCGCCCTCGGACCTTCACGCCCTCAGGCTGGGCAACACGGTCGTTACGCCCACTCTCGAACTTTACGGCACGTACGACGACAACGTGCTCCTCAGGCCGGATGACGACCCGGATCGTCCGGTCGAGGATGACTGGATTGGCAGAATCATCCCAGGGATCACCCTCGCCCGTCCCGAGGGTGCCTGGCGGTTTTCGGCCGGCTACAGAAATGAATTTCTTTTTTATAAGGACCTGACTGAGCGGGACGTGAAAGGCACCAACCATATCGCCACCCTGGGCCTGGGCCGGGCCCTGGGGGAAAGAACATCCTTTTCCCTCGACGATACATTCCGCAAAGGCACCGAGATCTCGTCCCTGTCCGAGGCAGGCTTTACGGATGTGACCCGCACCGGCATCCTGCCCCGCAGCAGGGACTACATCGTAAACAGCGCAGCCTTCACGGCCACGCACGCCCTGTCGCGGCGCTTCAGCCTGAGCGGAAACCTGGGTTACGCCTACAACCGCTACGACCCAGTCCGCAGCCAGGAGGTTGAGATCGAGCCGCGCCGGGAAAACCACCTTGTGGATTCCCGCATGACCGCCTCCTACGCCGTGCACCCAAGGAATTCGGTGACCGCCTCGGTCGGTTTCTCCTACAACGACTACGGGGACGAGGGAGACTCCCGAATCTACCTCGGCACTTTGGGCGACTCCTGGCAGGTCACAAGTGCACTCACCCTGAACGGCAGCGCCGGCGTCGAGTACCTGAACGAGCACGACCGCGGCCCAGACCGGGCCGGCCCGACTGTCTCGGATTCCTCGGTCAACCCGTACGGAGAACTCGGAGCCACCTATGTCCTCGAACGCTTCAGATTCCTAGTTTCCTTTTTTTACGGCCTCACCGACAGCTCGGGCCTGGGCACGACCGTAACGTCCCGCTCTGTCCGGCTGGGCGTGGACTACACCCCTTGGCAGCGGCTGGTCATGAGGGCCTTTGGGTTTTATTCAAAGACCGACTCGGCCGGCGAGGACCAGGACCGGCCATCCGAGGACATCGAATCCATCCAGGCAGGAACAAGCCTGGACTACGAAGTGACCCGCTGGTGCACCACCCGGGTCCAGTACAACTACATTGACCAGGATTCCTCGGGCACAGGCGCCGGCGGAACCTATAAGGACAACCGCGTTCTCCTAGGGTTCATTCTCACGGCCCCGGAGTGAAAAATTCGAAAGGGTGACATCGTGGAGACTCTGGACCAGGAACAGAACCCGCTCCTCCAGTACTTGGACATCGCTCTAAGGCGAAAGTGGCTCATTGTGCTTCCCTTTTGCCTCGCCGTGGCCGTGACGATCTTGCTCTGCGTCAAGCTCCCTCCCATCTACCGGTCTGAGACCACAATTCTCGTCGAGCCTCAGCAGGTGCCTGAGAACTTCGTGCAGTCCACGGTCACGGGCTCGGTCCAGGACCGGCTGAACACGATCAGCCAGCAGATTCTGAGCCGCACGCGCCTGGAGGCGGTGATCCGGGAATACGGGCTCTACCCGGAACTGCAGCAAACCGCTCCCATGGAAGAAGTCGTCAACACCATGCGGAAGGACATCGAAATCAATGTGGAAGAGCGGCCGAACCGGCGAGGCGAGTCCTCCGCTGCCGCCTTCCGCCTTGCCTATGAAGGCCGGGATCCGGAAACGGTTCAAAAGGTCACGAACCGGCTGGCCATGATGTACATCGAGGAAAACCTGAAGGTCCGTGAGACCCTCGCCCGCGGGACCAAGGAGTTTCTGGACAAGCAGCTCCAGGACATGGAGCAGGAGCTGAAAAAGCGCGAGGAGGCCATCCAGCAATACCGCCAGACCCACATGGGCGAGCTTCCGGAGCAGATGGAAGCGAACTTAAGAGCCCTGGACCAGCTCCAGCTCCAGCGGAACGCCTTGCTGGAAGCTTACCGCACCGCAGAAGACAGACAAATTCTTCTCGAAAAGGATCTCGCAGCGACCCCCCAGTATTTGGCCGGCGCCGGCCCTGACCAGAACGAGCTTTACCGCCAGCTCGAGGCAAAAAGACAACAACTGACCTCGCTCCTGACCCAGTACACCGAAGCCTACCCGGATGTCGTTCGCGTCAAGAAAGAAATTTCCGAGATCGAGCAGAGGATCGCCGCTGCCGGCTCGGGAGAAACCCACACTCCGCCCCAGGGGAACGTCCCGATCCTCAACCCCGAATACGCCCGGCTCAAAAGCCAGGTCGAAAGCAACCGCCTTTCCATGGAGAACACCCGCGAGCAGCTCCAAGGGATCGACGCACGCATGAAAACCCTTCAGCAACGGGTGGAGAACACTCCCAGGCGGGAGCAGGAGCTTGCTGCTCTCACCCGGGACTACCAGACCATCCGGCAGAGCTACGACTCCCTTATGGCCCGCAAACTCAATGCCGAAGTCGCCGAGAATCTCGAGACCCGCCAAAAGAGCGAGCAATTCCGGATCCTGGATCCGCCGAATCTCCCCCAGAAGCCAATAAAACCAAACCGCCTGCAGATCCTGGCCATGGGACTTGCACTGGGGCTGGGCGGAGGCGTGGGTCTAGCTTTTGCCGTTGATTACATGGACCGCACCTTCAAAAGGGTCGAGGACCTCAAAGCAGCCCTGGGGCTTCCGGTCCTGGGCGTGATCCCAGTTCTCAGAACGCGAGAGTCCGTGCTTGCCGAAAAAAAACGCAGGCTCGCCCTGGCCTCAGCCTCGGTGGGCTTTATCGCCACCCTGATCGCGGGAATCCACTTTTTTGTGGTGAAAATCGACAAACTCGCCCTGGCCGTTACAGGGCTTTTCCTCTAGGGGGTCGAAAAACCACCATGACCATGTTCTCGCGAAAAAACAACAACCACCGGGCGCACCCCTTGGCCCTTTCGGTCACAGACCCCCAGGCTCCGTATCTTGAGGCTTACCGACGCCTCTACCGAAAAATCCTTTATCTCGCCCGGCAGCAAGCCGATCTCAAGACCCTTTGCATCACAAGCTCCCAGGTGGGCGAGGGAAAAACTCTGACCGCCGTAAACCTCTCTCTTGTCATGGCCGAGGACCCCACTCGCAGGATCGCCCTCGTGGACTGTGACTTCCGCAGGCCCCAGGTGGCCCGTTACCTGGGCCTTCGCAGCGGGCCAGGTCTCGCCGCGGTGCTCTCGGGCAGAAAGGAATTGCGCGACGTCGTCCTGCGGCCGGCCGATTCCAGAGAAAACCTTGCCGTGTTCCCGGCCGGAAGGCTTCAGGAAGAGGTCTACCCTCTGCTTTACAAAGGAAAACTCGAACCCCTGCTCGCCCAACTCAGGGAGGATTTTGACTTCGTTATCATCGACAGTCCTCCGATCCTTCCTATTCTGGACCAGGGGTTTCTCGTGGACATCGTGGACGGGATGCTTCTGGTCGTAAGAGCCCGTTCCACCCCCAAGGACATGGTCAGGGCAGCTCTCGAGACCCTGGAGAGCAATAAGATCATTGGAGTTGTGTTCAACGGCGCTGAAAAGCAGCTTTCAAGTTACTACAGCTACACCTACGGCTATGACTACAACAACAAGTACTACTCGGCCGCTCGCAAGGCCGGGCAGGCTTGAGCGCAAAGGAGCCTGAAAGAGCCCCATGCAGCTTTTCCATCGGAACATACCTCGCCTGAGGGTGCTCCTTTTCTCCTTCGAGTCGCTGCTTATATTCTTGAGCGTTTACGGCGTCTGCTTTGTCACCCTTGTTGCCCGCAAGGGTAAAGACGCCTTCTGGCTTTTCGACTCCAACCTTACAGCGGCAAAAGTTTTTGTGATCGTGCTCCTGTGCCAGGTCTGCATGTACTTTAACGAGCTCTACGATTACAAGGTCTCCCAGGGCCGCCGGGAGTTTACGATCCGCTTACTCCAGTCCCTGGGCTTTGCCTGCCTGGCCCTGGGCATTCTCTATCTCCTTCTGCCCTCTCTCAGCATCGGACAAGTCAATTTCCTCTTGGCCATGCCTCTTTCCATAGGTGCCCTTTTCGCGTGGCGCGAGATTTACCCGAAGCTCATCCGGTCCGAGGCATTCATAGAAAAGGTTTTGATCCTGGGAAGCTCGGCAACGGCCCACAAGATTCTCGAAGAAGTGGCTGAGGCCAAAGACACGGGTTACGAAATCGTTGCCGTGGCCACCGAGCCGCCTCACGAGGGCAATGCATTTGGAAACCCTATTCATGTCCCTGCCGTACTTCCCATCGATGAGTTCCCAGACAAGTTCAGATCAATCCCAGTGGACCGCATCGTGGTCGCCATGGGCGACAGGCGGGGCAGGCTGCCTTTCGAGACCCTGCTCGACTGCCGGTTCCAGGGTATCCAGATCGAGGAAGCGGCTTCGTTTTACGAAAGGCTTACTGGCAAGATCCTTCTTGACGACGTGAGACCGAGCTGGTTCATCTTTTCCGAAGGATTCCGCAAGAACAAATTCACTCTGACTACGAAGAGGCTTATGGACATTTTGTTCTCCGGCGCCATTTTGTTTTTTGCCTCCCCTTTCATGCTCCTTTTCGCCCTGGCCATCAAACTCGATTCCCGCGGACCAGTCATTTACAGGCAGGACCGGGTGGGAGAGGGCTGGAAGGATTACACGATCTACAAGTTCCGCTCCATGGTGGAAAACGCCGAGAGTTGCGGAGCTGCTTGGGCCCAGAAGGACGATCCCCGCGTGACCCGGGTCGGAAGGTTCCTTCGCAAGTACCGCTTGGACGAGCTACCGCAGCTTTTCAACGTGCTTAAGGGCGACATGAGCCTCGTGGGCCCCAGGCCAGAGCGAAGGTGCTTCGTCAAGGAACTCGCCAAAGAGATCCCGTATTACCCGCAGCGCCTTTTCGTCAAGCCCGGGGTCACGGGCTGGGCCCAGATCAAGTATCATTACGGAGCCTCCAAGGACGAGACCAAGGAAAAGTTGCAGTACGATCTTTACTATATCAAGCACATGTCCTTTTTGTTCGATCTATCTATTATCTTCGACACGGTGCGGGTGGTCCTCACCGGAGCCGGCTCAAGGTAGCGTTAGAAAATGCATACTCCGTCAAGCCAACCTGAGGGTCGGAGAGAGGAACAACCAAAACCAGGAGACGCGCGCCCCATGGATCATCGCTCGACCATCCGGCAATTCATAAGAGAAAACTTTTTTGTTCCAGAAGGTTCGAAAACACTAGAGGACTCGACTTCGTTCCTCGAGTCCGGCATTGTGGATTCGACAGGCGTTCTCGAGATCGTACAATTCGTCGAGGAGACATTCGGGATCGCGGTTGCCGACGAAGAGCTGCTCCCGGAGAACCTCGACTCCATCGAAAACCTGAGCGCCTTCGTGGCAAGAAAACTCGCAGAGCAGTCTGGACAGGCAAAATGTGCGCCGTGAGAAGATCTTGGTTCGTCTGCCAGAGCAACCCCAGGGAGGAGCCAAGGGCAAGTCACTACCTCCAAGAGAAGGGCTTTGAGGTGTACCTGCCCATGATGGAGGCCGAACGGCTCACCCAGGCCGGACCGGTAAAGTACCTCAAGCCCTTGTTCCCGAGCTATCTCTTCGTTCGTTTTGACGCGCTCAGGGAGAGTGCGTACGTGCGGTGGACTCGAG
>Ga0209227_1003430_pt1 | contig 10551 bp, 9 predicted proteins | sample YNPBryantNP2012_FD_185815 | JGI IMG/M metagenome (GOLD analysis project Ga0209227, IMG submission 185815) | Anoxygenic and chlorotrophic microbial mat microbial communities from Yellowstone National Park, USA - YNP Bryant NP 2012 (SPAdes)... ...
TCGTGTGCTTGCGGCCATGACAGAGCATGGCCCTCCATCAGAAGAGGCGGCCATGAGGGACCGTGGCCCTCCATCGGGTTTTTCCCTGGAGGGACGCGCTCCGTCGCGTCCGTCTTCGGCCGGGCCGCGATTGACAAGGTTTGGGGTCGCGGAATAAGTTGCATTGAGCCCGCGCTGCGGACCGGAATGCGAGACAATGGCAAAGAAGAAAAACGGCAAAAAGAAACAGCCCGAGAGCAGGGGCCGGAAAAGAGCGACTTTTTTTCTTCTTGCTGTCCTGTGCGCGGCTGGCCTTTTCCTACTCAGATGCGAAGCGCTCACGGGCCTGAAAACATATGTTTTGGGTGCTGGCACCGTGGTGATCGAGGAATTGGCCGATCTTCCGGCGAGTCCGCCGGCTTGTGCGGTTCCGGCCGAGATCGTGGGGATCCCGGATTACGCGAACGTTTTCCGCGCCGAGCCCCGGGGTGGAGGGCCTGTGGTCACGTGCTTCCGCATCGTGAGCTTCGAGAACCGACTGCTCGCCTGCGCCTCTCAAGGGCTGAGCCAGCCCCAAGACATCGAGGAGATTATCCGTAAGAAGCGGTTTGCCGGCGCTCTTCGACGCTTGGAAGGGAGTTCCCTGGAGGTTTCGGTGAGGCAGGGCTTTCGTCAGAAGGTCGGCGAAACTCTTCCTCGTGGAGCGTTCCTTTTGGAAGCTGGAAAGACCGCCGTTCCGTCAGTCCGCAAGTTCGCCCTTCTGGTTTTTCTCGCCGTGGTCTGTTGCTTTTCTGCCTACAAAGCCATCAAAGGTTGAGAGGGTAGGGGGCGCATCCTTCCTCTTGCGCTACGCGGTCAGGGCGGCCTGCCCCCTCTGGCTGCGCGAGAAGGACGGTTATCTTGGAAAAGGCCCTTTAATCGGGTAAAATGATGGTTGCCCAGAGGGGCGAGTTGAAATGCTTCTAGTGCAGGGGGACCGGCGGGTCCGCGCTTCCCCGGTTTCGCACTGAGGCGAGCTCAAGGAGGCTTGAAAGTCATGCGGAAACAGGTAGAGGATTCTCTGGCGAAGATCCGGCCCATGTTGCAGGCCGATGGCGGCGACGTGGAGCTGGTGGACGTGGAAGACGGTGTCGTGAAAGTGCGGCTTCGCGGCGCCTGTGCAGGCTGCCCGGGCGCAAAGATGACCTTGCAGATGGGAGTCGAACGGAGATTGAAGCAGGACGTGCCCGGCGTCAAGAGCGTGGTGTCGGTCTGAGAGGCACCAAAAACCAAGGCAAAAATCGAGGGGTCAGTCCTTCATTTTCCAGATTCGGGACGGATTGATCCCTTGTTTTTTGCCCTTTCGGGATAGCCACGAGGGATCGTGAGTCTTCAAGGTGGGGTCAGGGCCTTACCTTGGAGGGACGCGCTCCGTCGCGTCCGTGTTATGGGCCTCGATGGCCAAAACCTCCCCCCGGGGCCATGACGGAGCATGGCCCTCCATGGAATGCCCCCATTGGCCCGGGGCCATGACAGAGTGCGGGCCTCCGTTGCGGGCGGCCATAGGGGACCGTGGCCCTCCAGGAATTCAATCCGATTGACTTGCACCAGTTTTTCGACGTGGTCCAGTCTCTATTCCCTCCTCTCAGCTCCTTGCCCATATTCTCCATTGACTGAGCACAATATGTTGTGTTGAAATAATCACAGAGGCACAACATGTATGGTCCCACCTTTTTAAGGACGTGGTCCTTGAGGAGGACTGCCGTGACTAGTCTTGCTTTTCATCCCGGTCACTCCAAAATTGCGCTCACACCAAACGCCCTCCGGGTCCTGGAAAAGCGCTATCTCAAGAAGGACGAAGAGGGCAGGGTGGTCGAAACGCCTGAAGAGATGTTCCGAAGGGTTGCCCGTGCCATCGCCCAGGCCGACGCCAGGTACCGGGGCAACGGAAGCGTGGAAGAGATCGAGGAGGCCTTCTACGAGCTCATGGCTGGTCTCGAGATGGTCCCGAACTCGCCCACCCTCATGAACGCGGGAAGGGAGCTCGGTCAGCTTTCCGCTTGCTTCGTCCTGCCGGTCGAGGACTCGCTGGAGAGTATCTTCGAAGCCATAAAAAACACGGCCCTCATCCATAAGAGCGGCGGCGGGACAGGGTTCTCCTTTTCCAGACTCCGTCCCCGGGACGACCAGGTGAAATCGACCCGCGGGATCTCGAGCGGCCCGGTTTCGTTTATGACGGTTTTCGATGCCGCCACCGAGACGATCAAGCAGGGCGGCATGAGGCGCGGCGCGAACATGGGCGTCCTGCGCGTGGATCATCCGGATATCCGAGAATTCATCCACTGCAAGCAGGATCACGGCCGTCTCAACAATTTCAACATCTCGGTGGCGCTCACCGAATCCTTCATGGAGGCCGTGGAGCGGCGGGAGTCTTACCCGCTGGTCAATCCGCGAACCGGGGCGGTCACGGAGAGACTCCGGGCCGACGAGGTCTTTGACTGGATCGTGGACTCTGCCTGGAGGAGCGGCGAACCTGGCATTCTTTTCATGGACCGCATCAACCGGGACAACCCGACCCCGCACCTGGGCGCGATCGAGAGCACGAACCCCTGCGTGACGAGAGACACTTGGGTTATGACCGCCAAGGGGCCCCGGCAGGTCCGAGAATTAATTGGAATTTCTTTCGAGGTAGTTGTGAATGGGCGGATCCATCGCACAGGGGAAAGGGGGTTTTTTAGGACTGGCACAAGACATGTTTTTAAGTTAAGGACTCGTGAAGGATACACAATCCGTTTGACGCCCGAGCATTTGGTCGTGAGAGTCGTGGACAAAACTCGCTATAGGATCACCTTAGAGTGGGTGCCGGCATCTGAATTGAGATCTGGCGACCAGGTGCTTATCCATGACCATAGGTCTTTTCCCGGGTGGCCCGGTAAATTGAACGAATCGGAGGGGTACCTCTTAGGCCTTTTAGTAGGCGATGGTGTGCTGAAAGATGATGCGGCTGTTCTTTCCGTGTGGGCTCAAGAAGAAGTTTTAAACGATACACCGATAGGATCTGTGTCAATCAATGGGGTGATGGAACACGCACGAGCTTGCTCTCAGGTTCTTGCACATAGATCTGACTTTCGAGGATGGATGCATGTGAGGGGTAGCCGGGAGTATAGGCTCAAAAGCGCAAGCTTGCGAGAGTTGGCGTTCGAAATGGGGATGCGTCGCGGCCACAAGACGGTGACGGCGGAAATCGAAGCTGGCTCCTCGAATGGCTATGTAGGGTTCCTCAGAGGATTGTTCGACTGTGACGGTTCTGTTCAAGGGAACCACGAAAAGGGTGTGAGCGTGCGTCTTGCACAGAGTGATCTCGAACTTCTGCGCGCCGTGCAGAGAATGCTTCTTAGGCTTGGAATCTTCAGTAGCCTTTACGAGGAGCGCAGGCCGGCTGGGACGAAACTTCTGCCCAATGGGAAAGGTGGCCTTGCGGGGTATCAAGTCAAAGCGCAGCACGAACTGGTCATAACGGGAGAGAACCTGCAGCGTTATGCGGATTACGTGGGATTTGCGGATCGAAGAAAAGCAGCCAGGCTCGAGGCCATGCTCAGCGGGTATCGTCGCCGACTCAACCGCGAGAGGTTCCTGGCGACTGTTCTGGCGGTGGACCCTGATGGGGTTGAAGACGTATACGATGTAGAGGTACCGGGGGTGAACGCATTCGACGGAAATGGATTTTACTTACACAACTGCGGCGAACAGCCATTGCTGCCGTTCGAGTCGTGCAACCTGGCATCCCTCAATCTCGCCAAGGTCTGCGTGGACGGTGCGATCGACTGGGACCGGCTCGCGAGGAACGTGCGGCTCAGCGTGCACTTCCTGGACAATGTGGTCGACGTGAACCGCTATCCCCTTCCGGAGATCGAGGCGATGACGCTCCGCAACCGCAAGATCGGACTGGGCGTCATGGGGTTCGCGGACCTTCTGCTCATGCTCGGGATCCCTTACGACTCCCAGGAGGCGGTGGACCTCGGCCGCAAGCTCATGAAATTCATCTCCGAGGAAGCGGTCCGGGCTTCGGAGGCTCTTGCCCGGGAACGGGGGCCTTTCCCGAGCTTTGATCAGAGCGTTTTTGCGCGGAAGGGACTTCCGCCTCGCAGAAACGCCACGGTGACGACCATCGCGCCCACGGGCACGATCAGCATGATCGCGGGCTGTTCGAGCGGGATCGAGCCGCTTTTCGCGATCGCTTTCGTTCGCAACGTCTTGGAGAACGAGCGACTCGTCGAAATCCATCCCCTCTTTGCCGAGATCGCCCGGCGGGAGGGCTTCTATTCGGATGCCTTGCTCGAGAACATCCTGCAGACGGGCAGCGTGCGGGGCCTTGAGGAAGTGCCCGAGCGCTGGCGGCGGGTTTTCGTGACCTCCCACGATATCGCGCCGGAATGGCATATCCGGATGCAGGCGGCCTTTCAAGAGTACACGGACAATTCGGTTTCCAAGACCGTGAATTTCCCGAGCGATGCGACCCGGGAGGATGTGCGCAAGGCGTTCTGGCTGGCCTACAAGCTCGGTTGCAAGGGGGTGACCATCTACCGGGACCGCAGCCGCGACCGGCAGGTGCTCCAGAAGGGCGTTTCAGCCGAGGCCGGAAATCGAAAGGAAGCCCCGGAAGCTTGTCGGGGCTCGCTGGCAAAGCCCCTTCTCATGCCGAGGCCGCGGCCGGATGTAATGGAAGGGATGACGAGAAAAATGGAGACGAGCTGCGGGTCGCTCTATGTAACGGTGAACCGGGACGAGTCGGGGCGGCCTTTCGAGGTCTTCACTTCCATGGGCAAGGCAGGAGGGTGCGCCTCGAGCCAGAGCGAGGCCATCGGGCGGCTCGTGTCCCTGGCCTTAAGGTCCGGAATCGACCCGCAGCAGGTGGTGCGGCAGCTTAGGGGAATCAGTTGCCATCTGCCCAGGGGACTGGGCAGGAACAAAATCTCTTCTTGCGCGGACGCCGTGGCGCAAGCGCTCGAGTTTTTCCTGGAGTCTGCGGCCGGAGCTGGGTCAAAGGAAGCTGGTGCCAATAGGAGCGCGGGTGGCCAGGTTGGGGAGGAAAGCGCAAAGAAGGAGAGCGTGGCAGAGTACCTGAAGAACCTTTATCACCGCGGCGCCTGCCCCGAGTGTCAGGGCCCTCTGGAGATGGCGGGTGGGTGCGCCGTGTGCCGCAATTGCGGGTATTCGGACTGCATATGAAGCGGCCATAAGGGACCGGGGCCCTCCATCGGGTTTTTCCCATGGAGGGACGCACTCCGTCGCGTCCGTGTTGCGGGCGTTTTCCATGGAGGGACGCGCTCCGTCGCGTCCGTGTTTGGGGCCGTGGTTCGGTTCGTGTGCCTGCGGCCATGACGGAGCATGGCCCTCCATCAGAAGAAGCGGCCACGAGGGACCGTGGCCCTCCGTTGGGTTTTTCCCATGGGAGGGACGCGCTCCGTCGCGTCCGTGTTGGGGTCGTGGTTCGGTTCGTGTGCCTGCGGCCATGACGGAGCATGGCCCTCCATCAGAAGAGGCGGCCATAAGGGACCGGGGCCCTCCATCGGGTTTTTCCCATGGGAGGGACGCGCTCCGTCGCGTCCGTCTTTGGGGCCGTGGTTCGGTTCGTGTGCCTGCGGCCATGACGGAGCATGGCCCTCCATCAGAAGAAGCGGCCACGAGGGACCGGGGCCCTCCGTTGGGTTTTTCCCATGGGAGGGACGCGCTCCGTCGCGTCCGTCTTGGGGTCGTGGTTCGGTTCGTGTGCCTGCGGCCATGACAGAGCATGGCCCTCCATCAGAAGAGGCGGCCATAAGGGACCGGGGCCCTTCAGCGAAGTGACCTGCCGACCCCTGCACCCCCGAAGCCGGCACCTGACACCCGGTTCCCTTTTGGTTATAATCGCCTGGCGCCTGTTGGGCGCTCCCGATTTTCGGAGCCACCTCCGACCATGGGCCTGACCGCGGGGATGCATGGGACTTTTCATCACGTTCGAGGGTGTTGAGGGTGCGGGCAAGACCACCCAGATGGATCTAGTTGAGGCCCGCCTCAAGGCCGCTGGCCTTCCGGTCTTCCGGACCCGGGAGCCTGGCGGCACCGTGATCGGAGAACAGATCCGCTCCGTCCTGCTTGCCCGGCAAAGCGCTGGGATGGATCCCCTGGCTGAGCTCTTTCTCATCGAGGCGGCGAGAGCCCAGCTCGTGGCCGAGCGGATTCGTCCGGAGATCGAGGCCGGGAGCGTTGTCCTTTGCGACCGTTTCACAGACGCCACCCTTGCGTACCAGGGTTACGGCCGTTGCATGGACGTGGCGCTCATCGAGGAACTCAATGAATTGGCGACGGCCGGGCTCAGGCCGGATTTAACTCTTTTGCTCGACTGCCCGATTGAGACCGGGCTCGAAAGAATCCGGCGTCGCCCCTCCGGGACGAGCTGCGGCGAGGGAGGCCCGGACCGCTTGGAGGCCGAAAGCCGCGGCTTCCACGAGAGGGTGCGGCAGGGATACCTCAGGCTGGCCGCGGCCGATCCGGTCCGAATCCGGGTCGTGGATGGGGTTGGCGGCGTGGAGGAGGTGCAGGAGAGGGTCTTCGAGCACATCCAGAAGCTGATCGAGAAACCGGAGGCAGCTTGCCGTTTGCGGAGATCGTCGGACAGGACCGGGCGATCCGGGTCGTGAGGAGAGCGCTCGCCGCAGGGACCGTTCCCCATGCCTGGCTTTTTTTCGGGCCCGAGGGCGTGGGCAAGTTCAAGACTGCGCTCGCGGTCGCAAAGGCCCTGCTGTGCGGCCAAACGGCGGCGGACGATTTCTGCGGGTCCTGCACGGATTGCGGGCGGGTCGACAACGAGGCTCATCCGGACGTTCTGGTGCTAAGGGCCGAGTCGAAAAAGGGCGATAGGGAAGGCGTGGGAGGGGGGCAGGAAACCGGCGAGATCCGGATCGAGCAGGTGCGCCAGTTCCAGCGTTGGGCCGCTGTGGCTGCGTTTGAGGGCGGGTGGCGTGTGGGGATCTTCGACGGGGCTGAACGCATGAACCCTTACGCGGCCAATGCGTTGCTCAAGACTTTGGAAGAGCCGCCACCCAAGACGGCTCTCATTCTGGTAAGCCCTTCGAGGGGGGCGCTCCTTCCCACCATCGCTTCCCGCTGTCAGGCCCTTCACTTTCCGCCGGCAGGACGAGACGAGGTGGCTGCGGCTTTGGCGGGCCGCGTGGAAGGGACCCGGGAAGAGCTCGGCCTGCTTGCTGAGCTGGCCGGTGGAAGCATCGGAAAGGCCCTGACCCTTGACCGGGACTGGGTGTTTCGGCAAAGGAAGCTTTGGGTGGATATGCTTTGCTCCTTCCTGGAGCACCGGCGGCCCGGATTGGAGGATTTCACGGAGGAACTCGTGCAGTCCGGCCGGATCGTGGAAGTGCTGGGGTTCTACAGGAGCTGGTACCGGGATCTTCTCGTGTACCGGGTGACCGGCGATAGGTCGCGGATCGCCAACTTGGACCTGGCCGAACCGATTGCCGACGTGGCTGGCACTTTTGATCCGGTCGGGTGCGTGGAGAGTATCGCTGCGCTCGAACGGGCCCGGCAGTCGCTGGAGGGCCACATGAACACCCAGCTCGTTTTGGAGGGTTTGCTCCTGGACCTTGCGGCTCTTCGGGAGGGGGATTTGGGGGCCGCGATCTTGCGGGATGAATATTGATGAATGAATCCAACGATCGGATATTCCCCATGGCAGACGAGAAACCGAATGTAAATCAAGATATTCTGTGCGTTCGCTTCGAGGGCATGCCCCATACCTACTTTTACCTGAGAAACCATGTCAACGCGAAAGTCGGGGACCGCGTGGTCGCAGAGACTGAACGGGGGCCTGCCGTTGGGGTCGTGGTCTGGGACGGCCTGGAGGGCGGCATCGCCTGTGCGGCCGAGTCCGGTGAGACGCTGAAAAAGATCCTGCGCAAGGCGACGGAAAAGGATCTCGAAGCCGATCGGGAGCGGAGGGAGCTCGAGCGAAGAGCTTTTGCCCTCTGCTGCGAGAAGGAGAAGCAATACCGGCTGGGCCTCAATCTCGTAGCGGTTCACTACTTTTACGATCGCAGCAAGGCGGTTTTCTACTTCACCGCGGACGGCCGGGTCGATTTCCGGGAACTCGTCAAGGACCTGGCGCGCTCCCTGAACACCCGGATCGAGATGAGGCAGATCGGCGTCCGGGACAAGGCCAAGCTTGTTGGGGGGATGGGAAGCTGCGGCAGGGAGCTTTGCTGCAAGAGCTTTCTCAGAGACTTCGAGCCGGTCTCGGTGCGCATGGCCAAGGATCAAAACCTCAGCCTGAACCCGGCGAAGATCTCCGGAGTCTGCGGCCGCCTGATGTGCTGCCTGACTTACGAGCACGAGGTTTACAAAGACTTGAGCCGGGATCTGCCCAAGATCGGAAAGAAAGTGCAGACCAGCGAGGGAGCCGGCAAGGTGACCCGCCAGAACCCGCTCGAGGGAACTGTGATCGTGCAGCTCGAGGACGGACGGGAGATCGAGGTGGGCCGAGAGGATCTCCAGCGCAGGCAGGAGTCTTGAAGTCTCCATAGCGTAGTGGCCAAGGCCCGAGCGCGCGGAGGGAGCGGGACACGGGATGGAGGCGCCCGGCAAAGGTCTTCTCATCGATTCGCACGCGCACCTGGACGCTCCGGAGTTCGATCGCGACCGGGCCGAAGTGATCCGCCGGGCCTGGGAGGCTGGCCTGAAGGCGCTTGTGACGATCGGCGCTGGCGGAGATCTTTCGACCTGCCGGAAGGCTGTGGAGACGGCCGGCTCCCACGCAGGCATCTACGCCACGGTCGGTATCCATCCCCACGATGCGGCGACGGTCCGCCCGCAGACCTTCGAAAAACTCAGGGAACTGGCGCGCCATCCCAAGGTCGTCGCGATCGGCGAGACGGGCCTGGACTACCACTATATGCATTCTCCGGCCTCGGAGCAGCGGAAGGTTTTCAGGCTCTCCCTGGAGTTGGCAAAAGGACTGGACCTGCCTGTTGTGATCCACACCCGGGAGGCGGAAAAGGACACGCTGGCGATCCTGAAGGAGACTTTTGCTGCAGGCGGGCGCGGGGCCGCAGGAGGCGTGGTTCATTGTTTCTCCGGCGACTATGCCTTTGCCGCCCGGCTGCTGGATCTCGGCCTCTATCTGTCCTTCACCGGCCTCGTGACCTTCCCCAAGGCAGACGGTGTTCGGGAGGTGATCCGAAAGACTCCTCTGGACAAAATCCTGGTGGAGACGGATTCACCCTACCTTGCCCCGGTGCCCTTTCGGGGACGGCGGAACGAGCCGGCCCATGTGGTGCACGTGGCCAGGAAGGTGGCGGAAATCCTGGGAAAATCTTACGAAGAAGTGGCTTGGGCGACGGGCAGGAACGCGATCGGCCTGTTTCGCCTGCCAGGCCTGCGCGTCTCGGAGGGCTGAGCCCTGCGCGGGGACAAGCTTCGGGCCCCGGCCTGTGCCGGGGCCCGTGAGTCTTTTAGCTGTAATACTTCATGATCTCCAGGGACTGGGCCATCACGTTGTCCAGCTCCCGGAGATTCTTGGGCTCGAGAATCTGGGCCCACTTTTCGGCGACCGCCTCGGGCGTTGCCGGCTCCTTGCCCAGGAACACCCCGTCGTTGACCACGATCGAGGCGCGCTGGACGAGACCGGCGCCGGTGCAGATGATCTTTCTGCTGTCCTGGCACTGTTCGGAGCAGAGGAAGAGCACGACGGGCGTCACGTACTCTGGGTTGAGCTTCTGGAAGATCTCGGGCGGCATGATGTCTTCGGTGAGTCGCGTGGCGGCCACGGGTGCAATCGTATTGACCTTGATGTTGTACTTGGCTCCCTCGATGCCCAGGGAGTTCATGAAGCCCACGAGGCCGAGCTTGGCCGCGCCGTAATTGGTCTGGCCGAAGTTTCCGAAAAGCCCGGTGCCGGAGGCGGTCATCACGATCCGGCCGTACCCGTTGTCCCGCATGTTGAGAAAAGCGGGCTTGGTCACGTTGTAAGCGCCCTTGAGGTGCACGGCGATGACAGGATCCCAGAGATCTTCCTCCATCTTGGTGAAGCTCTTGTCTCTGAGAATGCCGGCGTTGTTGATCAGAATGTCGACCTTGCCGAACGCCTCGATGGCCTGCTTGACGATGTTGGCGCCACCTTCGTGAGTATGTACGCCGTCGTAGTTGGCGATCGCGGTGCCCCCTTTGGCCTTGATCTCGGCCACGACCGCGTCTGCCATGCTCGTTCCGCCGCCAGTTCCGTCGCGGGCGCCTCCGAAATCATTCACGACGACCTTTGCACCCCTTTTGGCAAGCTCCAAGGCATACGTTCTGCCCAGACCTCCACCGGCTCCGGTCACGATTGCCACTCTTCCCGAAAAATCGATCTTTGCCATGGCCTTCCCTCCGCTTCTCGACGATGTGTCCGATTTCCGCTTTCAACAGAGGCTGCTGACACCCTTGCCGGCTTCCTTCATAGTCCGCGAGGCCGAAGAAGTCAAGCCGTGCCCTGCTTGGCTGAATTCGCCCTGGCCGGACGCGATAGCCGCCCGATGGAGGGCCACGGTCCCTCGCAACCCAAGACGG
>Ga0209227_1003439_pt1 | contig 10533 bp, 7 predicted proteins | sample YNPBryantNP2012_FD_185815 | JGI IMG/M metagenome (GOLD analysis project Ga0209227, IMG submission 185815) | Anoxygenic and chlorotrophic microbial mat microbial communities from Yellowstone National Park, USA - YNP Bryant NP 2012 (SPAdes)... ...
TGAGTGGAGCACGAAGGAACATTGCCCCGACTTTGAAGGGGATTGCGACAACATGTCAGTGCTGTGTACTGAGTACTGAGCAATGAGAATAAATTTAATACTCAGAACTCAGTACTAAGAACTCAGTACTGAAAAGGAAAGATAGCCCCGACTCAATTAAGTTTAAGAGTTAAGGAACTGAAGAGTTTCGGAGTTCGTGAGTTTTCGTATTTAACTCCTGAACTCCTCAACTGATTATGATTACCATGACAAGATCAAGAGGCGCTTATGAGGGTTTATGAACTCGCCAAAATGCTTGGGATGAACAGCAACGAACTTATCCGCCGGTTGAATAAACATGATATTGACGTGCAAACACCGGTTGCCGGTCTTACCGACGAGCAGGTTCAATTGTTTTTACACGAGCACAAAAATCCTGTCCGTACCGTGCAGAACAACCTTAGACGCGTTCTTGCCTTTAAACCTGCTTCCTTACCGGTTAAGTCAACTGCCTTGGCAATAAAAAATGTTTTCCGTATCTCTTTCGCCATAATATTAACCATTTTAAAATTCGCATATAAAATTGGATGTGTGACTGGTGTGTTTTTTCTTCTTTGCATTGGATTGCAGGTGCTGATTTCCATCGTTATTTTGTACCAGATGATTAAATTTATCCTCACGGATAAAACAACGTATCGTTAAAATTACGCATTAATCAGTGGATTCCCCGGTTTATTTTTGAAGGGTTTGTGGGTTTCTGTATTATGGAGTGAACTCCCCAGCTCCTCAACTTTATAACTCTTCAACTCCTCTGTAAGAAATTCCGCAGTTGCAGCGTATATAAAGACAAAACCTTATGCGTTCTGCAGTGATAGTATTGGTATCGCAGCGGTTGATAAGTATGTGAATAAACCATGCTCAATGCTGCCGAAAGATAAATGAGCTTTCACAGACCTTTCAGTCAGGGAGTGGATACGGGATTTAAATAGGTAATAGACAAAAAACAAACCTTACGGGAGGATGAAATTATGAACAGTCTGTTTCACGATCATGAAATTATCGCCAGAATCCTGAACAAGAAAAGTCATGAGATGTCCCGCCAGGAATGGGTGGAGACAATTGACAAGCCCCTGCGCCCTTTCTATCAAGCCATCAGCGCCCGCATCATGTCGCTGTCGCCAAACCTGCACAGTCCATCGTTCTACAGCAAACCCTGAAAGGCAGCCACGCGGCAGCGTCAGTGCTTCATGCGGGGATCCTGGCACTATGAGTACAAAAAGCCCTTGCCGCAGGCGCAAAATCTCAGCGTCATCGTGCAGCTGAGTGACTTCGAAGAGATCTGTTTCAAAAAACTATTCTGGTGCCTCAATTGGTATGGTTCCGCTGAAAGCGTCCGGTCTATGCGCATGCTTTTCGAGAGCGTGAAAAACGGCGCTCCTCTTTTTGCGGGGCAAAACACCATGGGCGCTTTTGTGAGCTATGTCAGGGTGATTCCACATATGTATACCGCGGAGCAGCTTCAGTCGCTGAAATACGATATAAAGGATGAAATCATCAACGACATTGCAAAGATTGTTACATCGCTGGACGCGCTGCAACAGGAAATTTCTAACTCCTGAACCCCGACCCCTGACTCCTCATTTTAATATTGAAACTTGACAAAGCCGTAAAAAGTCAGTTTTTCCTCACCCCGGCGGGAGGGGATTAAGGGGAGGGGGATCATAACATGTTGTAATTGTTTTTTTAATCACCCTCACCCCAATCCTCTCCCGTCGAGGGAGAGGGAGTTTTTTAGACTTTTTACGGTGCCATCAATATTGATTGCCTCGTAAAAAGTCGCGAGATGGATCATTGCGACGCGGCAATCTCGTTTTTACCGGTACTTCATCCCGCTTTGAGCGGGATTCGTAATGAGAGTTTTTTTGACTTTTAACGGTACCATCAAACTTTTTGATTTGACTGAATATTAACCATAACTTAATACAGTGTTAACAGGTACTGATTAATCTCTTTAATAGAATTATCAAAAGAATTATTTACTTTATGACAACTGTGTCTGCCCAAGAAGAAATATTCAATATGACCGATGCTGAGCGTATTGCACAGCTACGGTCAGTTCTTGGTATTGAGAGCTCATCAAATGCTATTTGTGATGCATCTTTGCCGTTTTCTTTAGGCGATACAACGTGCGGAGCTGAGAATGAGCTTCAAACTGTTGTGATCGGGTCAAGGCACGATGTTGATCTGCCGCTGTCTATTGAGCAGTCAAACTTTTACAAAAATATTATTAAACGGACGATTTCCGGAGAGTCACCTGAAAAAGTCATCTATAATTTGCAGGATTATCTAAATAATAATCCTGAAAATGTATGGGAGCATAGCTGGGTGCGGTTCCCCTTGTCGGTGCTGAATTCTTATGCTCGCAGTATGTTGGATTATGATTTGCGATGTGAGAAAAGTAATCCCCATGCAGGCAGGCGCAGCGACGTTGACCGTTTTCTTTTTTATGCACAAGGAGAAGAGTTTATCCGTATTCCTGTAAGTTACCTTTTGAAACTCGTGCTTGCTGATGTCATCGGCTCAGGGGCAATCCATCCGTTACTGGAACCAACGGCAAAACGCATGATGGAACATTTTTTAAATGATAATACCTCACCGGAAATTTATTCTTTCTACACTGTCAGCCTCAGCTCAGAAAAGAAAAACAACGTAGGCATTGCTGATGAAACGCTCCAGCGGTATTTGTTGACGCAGCTCCTCACATTATATGCATATAAGCATTTCAGGCTTGGAGAACTCGGGCAACAACCCCTTGTTTATTTTGCACCGCATCCACCCATTAGACAACGGTATCTGAACTCGTTGGTGAGCGATTCTTTTTACCGTGAATTATTTATGAGCCCGTGTCTTTCGGGCTGGGATAGAGGAGAAGAAAAATATCACTACATGATTCTCTGCCATCAAACCCTCTCCCGTAGTCATCTCAACACACTTGCAAAGCTGAAAGAGGCAGGCATTATTACCAGAAATTTTATAGTCATCCCCAATGTCTCTAACATAAGTCTTGCAAACAACGGGACACATATCAGTATTGGAAGCCGGAAGCTTTCAAGTCTTTTATCCTCCGCTAATTCAGGTATGACTGCAGCCTTAGAAAAGTACTGGGGGGATCTTGTCATAAAAATAGTAGAGCACTTTCTCTCCCTCTTTGTTGGGACATACAGCGCAGCACCTTATCGTTTTGATTACGCTGATTTTCATCCCGAGCAGGTGCTTGGTTTTTTGCCCCATGAGCTTGATTATACCCACCTGCGCAAGATGTGGCGACGATGGAAGAAAAAGGCTGCCATAACTATTTGCGGCAAGCCAGTGACGCCCTCAGGGTTCACGACCTTTGATATGCTGGTGAGCAGACTGTTTCGTCTTCGTGGCGATTTTATTTCAGACTTTCGATTGATAGACTATCTGGTCTCACTGCTGAGCACAGACCAAAGCCCGGCACTTGACGGCAGGATGGGGAATGACATTCGTCTGAAAAAGGACCTTGCCGAGCTTGGTATTTTCGACGCAAAAATGTCCCTTTATTTACTCTACAAACAGCGACAGTTTGCAACAATGGGTTTTTCCGGCTTTGAAGGACGCTACTATAGTTTGTTTGAAAGCCTTACGGGTGATATGGAGCCCGCAGCCCTGCTTCAGACATTGATAACAGCACTTGCGTTTAAATACATTGTCAACGGCGAGGTAACCCACAGCCATATACCTGATACGCCAACCATTGAAAGCGAGCGGCGGCAAATTTTCTTTGGTGCTGCAATCGGGATTCCAACCTTTTTTGTCAGACGAGATACAAAAAACATTTTTTTAAAAAGAATTCTTGCTCTTACTGAAAAAATACGGCAGAGCCACCGCTATCCCGGATACCTGAGGGTGTATAACCGAGAGTTTCGTAAGGCATTGGTAAGGGTTCTTAGGCAGGATGCTGCTGACCTGATAGAGCTTCTTGGACTTGAACACACTGTGCAGGATCTTGAACAACGTCTTGCCCATGATGAACTCACTGCAGCACACCGGATAACAAACGGTATCCTCCGGCAGACAGGGGCAGCAACACCGCTACAACTTTCAAGCTCGGAATTTAACGCTGCTGCAGAACGCTATTATCGGGAGACCTTGCGACGCCGCCATATTATCGAAGCATTTGGACGGCTTGAGTACACACTCACCATGCTGCGTGATGAACGACACCCTGCCGATGAGGTGCTGCGCTGTCGGTATGCGTCAGAACATCCGTCACAGGTGCTTTCATCGCTCCGAGAGAAGCTTTTGAGCGATGAGGTAGATGAAAAAACCATCATCGCTGCAATCGAAATGGTTATAGCCTGTATTCATTTCCATGCTGTCCCGGAACAGCAACAGAAAGAAATCCCACACAGCATACCCGCGTATGAACTTGCCTCCGCACCAGTATATTGAGCGTCGGTCAAAAAGAATTGTTACAGAACGCTTGTACTGCGATTTTATTTTAAACCTTTTGTACCGCCGAGCCTATGAGCATGCACCAACACTCTACCGAATACTCACCTCAGCCCGCATGTCATCCCTGCTTGCTTTTTTTGCCTTTGAACTGTCGTTTCCGCTGAGCGCCTTTGGAGCGCAACGATTTATAAAACGCATGGGCGTGGATTTATCTGAATGCCTTGAACCTTTATCACAACTGAATACCGTACAGAAGATATTTGAACGAAAGATTCGTTACTGGGAAACACGACCCATGCCGGATGACCACGCTGCAGTGGTTTCCCCTGCTGATGCAAAAATGCTCATCGTGTCCTGTAACGGCGACTCACCTTTATTTATCAAAAACAAGTTTTTTGATTTTTATGAACTGTTGGGCACAGCAAAAAAACAGTGGCATGATGCGTTTACCCACAGTGATGCTGCAGTGTTTCGACTGACACCAGACAACTATCATTACAATCACCTTCCGGTAACTGGCGAAGTTGTAGATGTATATGAGATTGACGGTGCTTATAATCCGATTAACCCCGGTACCACCATTGCCCTTGCGACACCTTATTCAAAAAATCGGCGGGTTGTCACGGTGATAGATACCGATGTTCGTGGTGGTACCGGTGCAGGACTTGTTGCCATGATCGAGGTGGTTGCGCTGATGATTGGCGATATCGTGCAATGTTATAGTGAGTATCAGTATGAGAATCCAGTAGCGGTCATACCCGGAATGATGGTACGCAAGGGGCAGCCAAAAAGCCTGTATCGTCCGGGAAGCTCCACTGATATTCTTTTATTTCAAAAAGGCAGAGTTGCTTTTTCTGGGGACATTCTCAGCAACCAGTTACATGCGAAAGCATGCAGCAGGTTTTCAGAGTGGTTTGGGAAACACGTTATTGAAACTGCAGTTCAGGTACGGTCTCGTATCGGAACTGCACTGAGAAGGGAGCTTTCAGAACATGGAAACGCATAACTTTTTTATGGGTGCGCTGCTAGTGGTAACAGCACTGCTGATTTCGTGGGGCATGAAAAATCTCTGCCGTGAGCAGTGGCAGATACTTGCAGCGGTACCGACAAGCCGTGACAGCAGCGGGTCATGGAGCGGCTTGAATTTAACTTTTTATGGTTTGTTTTCTGCAAATGCCTATGTTGCAGGTGCGCTGTTATTTATTATTTTTAGTGGAGCAATCGGTATGCCGCTGCGAGCGATTGCTACTGTAACCGGTGCACTGCTGGTACTGTGCGTCCCTGCATCATCGCTGATTGCACGAATTGTTGAAAAGAAGTCGTCGGTATTCACGGTTGCAGGCGGTTTTTTTAGTGCCCTCATCATATTGCCACTTATTGTAATGATTGTTCGGAAAATACCGGGGTGTGGAGGTGAGCATTCACTACCGCTTATGCCGCTGCTTGCCGCCTCTGGTATTGCCTATTCGTATGCTGCAGGTATCGGTACCCTTGCCTGCATGAGCTTTGGTTGCTGCTATGGAAAACCACTGGCTGCATGCGGTCCGCTGTTACAAAAAATATTTGCAGGCCGGTGTTTTGTTTTTTTAGGAGAAACCAAAAAGATATCCTATGCCCATAGTCTGGACACTCTACCGGTTCTTCCAGTACAGGCATTAACCGCCGTGATTTATACCAGTTCAGCCATAGCAACAGGATTTTTGTTTATTTACGGTTTTTACGCAGAAGCGTTTTTTATTACAGTACTGATAACCCAAGGTTGGCGTTTTGTATCGGAATTCATCCGTGCTGATTATCGCGGAGGAGGGAAATTGACCGCGTACCAGATTATGGCACTGATAGCCATAGGGTACGCAGTCATATTTATGTTTCTTCCCGTGGCTGAGCTTAATGGAATTGCGCCGGTCTGTGATATTAGGGAAGGATTACGCTGTGTCTGGAGACCGGACACCATTCTTTTGTTACAGGTGCTTTGGCTCTGTATATTTCTCTATACCGGACGGAGCAAGGTGACCGGTTCGCGAATTTCAATTTTTGTCCGGCGGGAACGGGTGTAAGCATATAAATTCTTTTTTCTGATCGCGCTGAGGGAAAGAGGGTGAGAATGAGAAGTGAGAGGTTCTGAGTTCATAGTTTTTAATCAGTACTTATTTTTTTTGTTCACTTCTCACTGTTTGTTTTTTTGCTTTTCTTTTTAATGAAATGCTCTCCGCACCCCCCCCTCATCCTGATAGGGAGGGATCTGCGACAGGAGGGAAAAAGGCTTCCCATTCGGGAAAAGCCTGTGTCGCAATTGTTGCCCGTAACAGGAAAGGGGGAACTTCTTCTCCTTCGATGGGAGAGGATGGAGGTGAGGGTGATTTACAATAGTGCGCATATGTCTCATGAAACATAAAAACGAATCACGATTCATGCTTTCCGTACTTATCCCCTCATCCAGTTCTTCTCCCGCATCGGGAAAAGGTACCTGATGCGAGAAACACGGGGTGGAATTTTCATAAAAACATATTGCGACATAGGCTCGGCAAAAGAGGGTTTAGGGGGGCTGAAGCAAGGCACCATTTTCTGAGAGATACATTCACAGACTTTTTATGTAAGAATCTAAATAATACATGAGGATACATTGTTCACGATTTTTTACTATTACCTTATACACCCTCTGCGGCATGCTTTTGTTTGCTGTGGTTCTGCAATACTACTGGGTTGGCAGCACGACAATGCGGCATTTCCTCGAGGATATTTTCCAAAAAGAAGGGGAGGTAACACAATGGTTTTATGCTGATCCGCAACACAAGCCGCGTGGGGTTGCCGTGGTGACTCATGGATTGAATCTGCGACCAGAAAAAATGTATGCAATCATTCGCATACTCAATCAGGAAGGTATTGATGCTATAAATGTTTCACTCCGCGGACATGGCGATAATTACCGACGACGGTCGGGCACTGCTGAGGCTGAGGATAGGCTGGCTTCATTTACCCACGTTGCTTTTTTGGTATGGCTTCGGGAAGTTCATGAAGCATATCTCAAGGCTTTACTGCGTGCACGTCGCTACGGAGTGCCGATCTACTTTGCGGGCTATTCTCTTGGGGGGCTTCTGGGGTGTACGCTTGTGCTGTCTCATCCGCAGGTACATTTTCATAAAATGATTTTTTTCTCACCAAGCCTTGTTCTGCAGAAAAAAAGCTATCTTCTTAAACCGCTGCAGCCGTTTTCTGGATTTGTCATTGACAGCCTTTCACCAGAAGATTACCGCGCAAATAGCGGAACGCCGATAGGCGCTTATAATGCTTTGTTTGATGCACTGCAATTATTTACTGACCATGCACATACACGCCTCAATATACCAACCCTTGTTGTGATAGACGCGCAAGATGAGTTTATTGACTATGACGGATTACAGACATTCATCAGCGAGCATCGCTTCAATAAGTGGCAGTTTCATGTTGTCGAGAAAGACGAGTCACTGGCAATGGCAATACCCCATCATCTCATTATTGATGAACTCTGTACTGGCACGGAAGCGTGGCAGAACATAACGGCAGCATTGCAACGCTTTCTTAAGGACCCTCAAGCTAAAAACGTCTCCAGATAAAGAATGGGAAGCGGGGATCGGGGAGTGTGGTTCGTGAAATGCCAAACGCTCAAAACGCATCACGATACTTGAGTCACGAATTATGCTCCCTAATCCAGCAATCATTCGTAATACCGCTCCACACCATAAAGGGGTCTATGATAAAGGTAACCGGTATCATGTTGCTTTCTTGTCTCTGATGATTTTGTTCTTAAGCCCCTCCGGTGAGTAAGGGGTGCGGGGAGGGCTTTTCTGCCCCCACCAAACCTCCCCCTGGTCCCGCAGAGCGGGATCTACGACAGAGGATGCATATTTTTTTAGCCCCTCCTGTAAGGGAGGGGTGTGGGGAGGGCTTTTCTGCCCCCACCCAACCTCCCCCTGGTCCCGCAGAGCGGGATCTACGACAGAGGATGCATATTTTTTTAGCCCCTCCTGTAAGGGAGGGGTGTGGGGAGGGCTTTTCTGCCCCCACCCAACCTCCCCCTCACAGGGGAGGCTTTCTGTTTTGCCCCATGCCCTATCTTTTCCTATAAATACGACACAGACTCTGGGGCGAGGGTACCATTCTCATCTATTAACGCAGACGAAACCCGAGTAACGCTTCTCGTATTCCTCTCTCATCCTGACGGGGGATTTGCGACATGAGGGGAAAAAGGCTTCCCATTCGGGAAAAGCCTGTGTCGCAATTGTTGCCCGTAACGGGAAAAGAACAACTTCCTCTCCCTTGATGGGAGAGGATGGAGGTGAGGGTGATCAAATTATTCGACCCTTTATTGTGTTGAGCGGTATTAAGCACTTAAAAAATCCTTATTAAAAATAAAGTGTTTTCGATAGATAATCCCGTACGGGGCTTGCATGTAATTGGCACTAACGGACAATCGGCGCCTTCTGACAGGAAGGAGTTGAGGCTCAACAAACCCCGCTTTCCTCCTCACTGAAAAAGTCCTATTACCATAACAAACAAAGGGGTAGAGAATAGCCATGATACATATCAGCAAGGGGCAGCAAGGTCTCATCGTACTTTTTCTTTTCTTTTCGCTCTATGGGAATGCGAATGCAACAGAAGCGTTCAAAGATTTTTCAGAACTCGATATAGAGCAGCTTCTCAACACCACGGTCTATAGCCCATCAAAGCACGCACAAAGAATTGCCGAATCGCCCAATGCTATTTATGTGATAACCGCAGAGGATATCAAACGTTCGGGAGCGGTGGCGCTGCCGGATTTGTTCCGCATGGTGCCGGGCATTGATGTGGTGAACGCCTACGGCAGAACTTTTGGCGTTTCTGCCCGAGGGTTTAATGAACGCATGGCACGCAGAATGCTGGTGCTGATTGACGGCAGAGATATTTATACATCCCTGTCAGGAGGCGTGTTTTGGGAAGATGAGCAGGTGTTTCTGGAAGACATTGAGCGGATTGAAATTATCCGAGGACCGGGTGCAACGCTTTGGGGTGCAAATGCGGTCAATGGGGTGATTAACATTATTACCAAAGACCCTGAGCAGTATGATGAGCAGATAATAAGTTCAAAGGCAGGCAGCCGCGGTTTCAGAGAGGGTGTGTTCAGATACAGTGGAAGGCTTTCAGACCGGCTGAGTCTTAATGTGACCGGTGGATATAATCAGGATGACGGAGAACTCCATACCAATGACTTTCAGGAAGTGCCCAAGGTAGCTTCGAGGATGAAATACCGACTTTCGGATGGCTCAGTGCTGCAATTTTTTACGCTCTGGAGTAAAACCCAGCGTGGTTATCCTTTGACCGTGTTTACGCCCAAGGTGGATTCAAAGGCTGACGTTCAAGACTCCCAGATGCTAACATGGGAGAAGCAGCTTGCCCCTGAATCAGAATTGAAGATATTGGCTTTCCGAAGCTATTATAGAGTCGAACCCCATCATAATGCGCTGAAAATAAGAGAACAAGAATACACCGGCGAATTGCAGCACTCTTTTCAGCTAGCCACACGGAATCATATCATCTGGGGTTTGCAGTATCACCGGACACAGCTCGAGTCAAACTGCAACCGGGATAAGTATAATTATGACACCACCAGCAATTTCTTTGTTCAGGACACTCTGCATCTGACCAACACCCTGCAGCTTGTTGCCGGCGTGCAGTATGAGCATAATTCATTTACCGGCGGAGGATTCTCACCCCGCGTCTGTTTCATGTACGAGCCTGTGCACAACCATCATCTGCGTTTGTCCTGGTCAAAAGCGCATCAGACACCGTCTTTTGGCAAAGACAGCCTGTATTTACCAAAGCGCCTCAATGATCCCTTCCCTCCGATAGAAGTATGGCGCATTGAAGGAAATAAGAACCTGCACAACGAAAAAATGACCGCCCTTGAACTCGGGTATCGCACGATTCTTTTCAGTAAAGCAGGACTGAACGTCGAGCTGTATTACAATGATATTGATGATGTAGTTACTGAAACCATTGACCAGCGACATCTCTGGCCGGTGCGCGTAACCTGGGACAACTGCTATAACGCAATTGCAA
>Ga0209227_1003441_pt1 | contig 10531 bp, 10 predicted proteins | sample YNPBryantNP2012_FD_185815 | JGI IMG/M metagenome (GOLD analysis project Ga0209227, IMG submission 185815) | Anoxygenic and chlorotrophic microbial mat microbial communities from Yellowstone National Park, USA - YNP Bryant NP 2012 (SPAdes)... ...
GCGGTATCGGAATGTGCATTCCTTGATCATCGCGCCCGCGCTGCGCGAGGGAAAGGAAATTTACCATGCCCCGACGTTATCCGCCTGAAGATCCGCGCGAGTGGCTCAATCGCGCGCAGTAACCTGTTGCTTGCTCATGAATAAACGAACGACAGGAGGATAGGCATGATTTCAAAAATTGAGACACCCAGAGCCAACCCCGAAAAACTGCTTGATTTGATACAGATGGCTTATCAAGCCAAAGTGGTCTTGCCAGAGTTTCAGCGGTCCTTCGTGTGGGCGCGCGAGGACATCGAGGAACTACTGATCTCAATCTTGCAGGGTTATTTCATTGGTACCTTTCTGATTCTTGATACACCGCCTAATCATGCCATGTTTCCTTTCAGAACTGTGGAAGGATTGGAAAAGGTCAACCCCAATGGAACAGCATATTCCCATCCCACGGTGAGGCTGGTACTGGACGGTCAGCAACGCCTCACCTCGCTCTTCTATGTGTTACACGAGCCAGCCATACCCCTTCGCGACAGCCAGAATCCGTATCAATTCTTTTTGCGTCTCGATTTGCTTTTGGATGGCAATCCGGATGATGCTGTGTACGGTATTTCGCTCGCCGATCGGCGACGTCTGTCCGAAATGCAACGGATGCTCGATAATGGCACAGCCATCCGTTTCTCGCTATTCCGTGATTCGAGCCAATTCTACCATTGGTTGTATCAGTCCCAGAAGACCTTGGAGGATCAAGAAAAGCAAATCGTGGAAGGGTTCTACCGCCGCTTTGCCGATTTCTTGGTACCAGTGGTCTCCATTTCACCAGAGGCAGGCAAGGAAAATATCGTCAACATCTTCGAGCGTATCAACCGCACCGGCGTCAGCCTTTCCCTCTTTGATCTGGCAGCCGCTCGTCTTTATCTGAAAGGAATCCGCTTACGCGAGTTGTGGGAAGATTTTGAAGATGAGAATAAAACGCTTGCCAAAATTATCAAGCAGGAATCTATCCTAAAAATGATTTCTATTTGGGAAAACAAAGGACCTCGAAAAAGCGCCTTACTGGATGTGATTGATGAATTGGACAAAACGCGCTTTGAGGAACAGTGGCACAAAGCTTGTTACTGGTTGAGTCAGGCTTATCAGCGTGTTACTTCTCCTCAGGGTTATGGGGCTTTCGATACGAAATGGATTCCCTACACCACGCTACTGGTCCCGCTGGCATTGCTCCTGAATTTCGTTTCCGAAAAACATGGTGGGGAAGAGATGTATCGCAAAATAGACTGCTGGTATTGGGGGAGTGTTTTCACTCAGCGTTACGATCAGGCAGTAGATACCACAACCTATCGAGATGTGCGCGCTGTCCGGGAATGGCTGGAAGGCGGTCCCCGCCTACCCTGGCTGGACAGTTTCCAGTCAAACCAGGTTGAACTGTCCGAAATAGAAGAACAACGGTCATCTATCTATCGCGGCGCGATGTGCCTAATTGTTCGAGCCGGGGCAAAGGATTTCATCAACGGACAGGCGGCTACCCTAACAGAATGTCAGGACGATCACATCTTCCCCCGAACAAAGTATCAACATGAAACCCTTGTCAACAGTATCCTCAACCGCACACTTATCTCTTCAACATCCAATCAAATCAAAAGTAACAAGCGCCCGTCCGAATATCTGCCGTTGTTCCTGCAGCAACACGGAGGAAACAAGGAGCGCCTACAAGCTACTCTGAATTCCCACTTCATCCCAGAAGAAGCCCAAAAAGCGATGGAACACGATGATTTCTCCGCTTTCATCGCCGCGCGGAAACTCGCTTTTCAGAAAGAAATTGCTCAAAGAGTCAAAGGCGACCTATGACTCTCGCATCCGAACGCGCCACCGTTCAAAATCCACTCCTCCATTACGCCACCGAAGCGGGCTGGACGTACCTCGCGCCCGACGACGCGTTGCGCCTGCGACGCGGCGAAACCAGTCCGATTCTCTGGGACGTGTTCATCCAGCAAGCGCAAAAACTCAATCCCGGCATCGTGGATCACCTTGCCGCCGAAGACATCGCCAAACGACTCGTGCGCGTGCCGCCGCGCATCGAAGGCAACCTCGAAGCGTGGGAATTCCTCAAGGGACTCAAAACCGTTTTCGTCGCCAGCGAACACCGCGAACGCAACGCGCGCCTGCTCGATTTTGACGACGCGCGCCGCAACCTCTTTCACGTCACCGACGAATTTCGCTTTAGCAACGGCGTCCACACGATTCGCGCCGATGTGGTGTTTCTCATCAACGGCATCCCCATCATCCTCGTCGAAACCAAAGCTGCGACGAAAATCGAAGGCATCAACGACGCGCTCGATCAGGTGCGCCGCTATCATCGTCAGGCTCCCGAACTGCTCGCGCTGATGCAAATCTTTGGACTCACGCATCTCGTTCATTACTATTACGGCGCGACGTGGAACACCGCCATCAAAAACGTCTTCAACTGGAGAGACGAAAGCGTCGCGCGGGATTTTGAAACGCTCGTCAAAACCTTCGTCGCGCCCGAACGCGTGTTGCGCATCGTGCGCGATTTCATCCTGTTCACGCGCCAGGACGACGAACTAACCAAAGTGATTCTGCGTCCGCATCAGATGCGCGCGGTCGAGCGCGCGCTCCATCGCGCGCGCGATCCGCGCAAACAGCACGGTCTCATCTGGCACACGCAAGGATCGGGCAAAACGTACACGATGCTCACCATCGCCAAACGTCTCATCGAAGACCCGGTGTTCAAAAATCCCACCGTGTTGATGATTGTGGATCGCAACGAACTCGAAGCGCAACTTTTCAGTAACCTCGCGGCGGTCTGGCTGGGTAATCCCGTGCGCCCCATTGTGCAACCGAGGTTGTACACGCAGTATGGCAACGTTTACATCGCCGAAAGCAAAGAGGGCATTCGCGAGTTGCTCCAGCGCGACACGCGCGGCGTCATCGTCTCGATGATTCACAAATTCGATGACATTCCCGCGCGGCTCAATCTGCGTCACAACATTTTCGTTCTGGTGGACGAAGCGCATCGCAGCACCGGCGGCGATCTGGGCAACTATTTGATGGGCGCGCTCCCCAACGCGACCTTTCTCGGTTTCACCGGCACACCGATTGACAAGACCGCGCACGGACTCGGCACGTTCAAAGTGTTTGGGCGCGATGACCCGCAGGGCTATCTCGACAAATACTCGATTGCCGAATCCATTCAGGATGGCACGACCGTTCCGCTCTACTACGCGCTCGCGCCCAACGAGTTGCGCGTGGATCGCGCCACGCTCGACCGCGAATTTCTCGACTTGGCGGACGCGGCGGGGCTGAGCGACATTGACGATTTGAATCGCATTCTCGACCGCGCGGTCAACCTGCGGAACATGCTCAAGAATCGCGAACGCATCCACCGCATCGCGCAGTACGTCGCCAAACATTTCACCGAAAGCGTTGAGCCGAGTGGCTACAAGGCGTTTCTCGTCGGCGTGGATCGCGAGGCGTGCGCGCTTTACAAAGACGCGCTCGATCAATTTCTGCCGCGCGACTATTCGCAAGTCGTCATCAGTCCTCTCCACAACGATCCGCCCGAACTCGCGCGCTATCACCTGAGTCAAGACGCCGAAGAACAGGTACGCAAAAATTTCAAAAAGCCCGATCAACTTCCCAGGATTCTCATCGTCACCGAAAAATTGCTGACGGGCTTTGACGCGCCGATTTTGTATTGCCTCTATCTCGACAAACCGATGCGCGATCACGTACTCTTGCAAGCGATTGCGCGCGTCAATCGTCCGTACGAAGACGAACGCGGCAAACACAAACCCGGCGGCTTTGTGCTTGATTTTGTCGGCATCTTTGAGAATCTGGAAAAGGCCCTCGCGTTCGATTCCAGAGATGTCCAGAGCGTCATCGAAGGATTGGAGACGCTCAAGGCGCGTTTTCGCGGACAGATGATTCTTGGACGCACCGAGTATCTCGCGCTCATCGAAGGCAAGCGCGCCGATCGCGCCGCCGAAGCCGCGCTCGAAGCGTTCCGCGACGAAGCGAAACGCAAGGCGTATTATCGTTTCTTTGACGAACTTGAAGACCTGTACGAAATCCTTTCGCCCGATGCGTTCCTGCGCGAGTTTATGGACGATTATCATCGCCTTGCCGATGTGTACGCGCTCTTGCGCGCGGCGTACGAAGGTAAGGGCGTAACCGATCGCGAACTCGCGCGCAAGACGGCGACGCTGGTGCAAACGCACACGCAGGTCGGCGTGATTCGCGAAGCGATCACGGTGTACGAAATCAATCCGCAAACGCTGGAGAGCATCGCGCAAAGTAATCAGCCCGATACGGTCAAGGTGTTCAACCTGCTCAAGAGCATCGCGCAAAAAGTGACGGACGAAGCCGCGCACGCGCCGTACCTGCTTTCGATTGGCGAGCGCGCCGAGGCGATTGCGGAAGCGTTCAAGCAGCGACAGATCGAAACGCAAGACGCGCTCAAACGCCTCGCCGAATTGGTGCGCGAGATTAACGACGCGCAGCGTGAGCAAGCCGAGCGTAACATCGCCGGCGAACCGTTCGCGATCTTCTGGCTGCTCAAGCAAGCGGGAATGTCCGTCGCGGCGGCGGAAGAGATCGCGCGGCGGATGGCGCGCGTGCTGGACGAGCAACCGCACTGGCGCGTCAGCGAACAACAGGCGCGTTCTGTGCGCCGCGCGCTGTATCAGTATCTTGGGGACAAGAATATTCCAGACGTGCCACGAACCGTCAATCACATTATGACGTTGCTGGGGAGGGCGCGCGCGTGAGGAAAAAGATTCTGGACGAGGTGCGCGCCGCACGTCACAACGCCGCGCGCGCGCCCGCCGACCCATCACTGGAGCAAACGGTACCCGTCGCGGTTTTCCATGCCGAGGTCGCTGCGTGGGCAAAGCGCATTGGCGTCACACCCAGAGAAATTCGCCTGCGACCGCTCAAACGCAAATGGGCAAGTTGTTCCAGTCACGGGCGCATCACCTTCGACACCGCGCTGTTGCAGCAACCCGCGCGCACGCGCGCCGAGGTCATTGTCCACGAGTTGTTGCACCTGCGCGTGCCGAATCACGGCAAGTTGTTCAAGGCGTTGTATCGTGCTTTTCTTCCGGATGCCGGGGACAACGAAACGACGGATGAGAAACAGAATTTTTGACAACCCCTTTCTTTTGGCGTAGAATCACGTTGCAAGTCGCGATTCAAGATGTGTGCAATCACTAATTGACAATTCGCGATCGGCAATCGAAAATAGATTGGTGGTTAGAGGAGGTGCATATGGCAGAGAAACAAGTTGGAACCTGGGCAGTCAAAGTGGGGCTGGCGCAGATGCTCAAAGGTGGCGTGATTATGGATGTGACCAGCGCCGAGCAAGCCAAAATCGCCGAGGATGCCGGCGCGTGCGCGGTGATGGCACTCGAACGCGTGCCGGCGGACATTCGGCGCGAGGGCGGCGTGGCGCGGATGGCTGACCCGGAAAAGATTATCGAGATTATGGAAGCGGTCACGATTCCGGTGATGGCAAAGGTGCGCATCGGGCATTTCGTCGAGGCGCAAGTGCTTGAAGCCCTGGGAGTGGACTTTATTGACGAGAGTGAAGTGTTGACTCCTGCCGATGAAGAGAATCACATTGACAAGCATGCGTTCAAAGTGCCGTTCGTGTGTGGTTGTCGCAATCTGGGTGAAGCGTTGCGTCGCATCGCCGAAGGCGCGGCGATGATTCGCACCAAGGGCGAAGCCGGCACCGGCGACGTGGTCGAAGCAGTACGGCACGCGCGCGCGGTGCTCGGCGAGATTCGGCGCATCCAGAACATGCGCCCCGATGAGTTGATGCACGTGGCGAAGGAAATCGGCGCGCCGTACGAATTGCTGAAGGAGACCGCCGAACAGGGGCGCTTGCCCGTCGTGAACTTTGCCGCCGGCGGCATTGCCACGCCCGCCGATGCTGCGCTGATGATGCAACTGGGGATGGATGGTGTGTTTGTCGGTTCGGGCATCTTCAAATCGGCGGACCCTGCCAAGCGCGCCAAAGCCATCGTCGAAGCGACAACGCATTACAACGATCCGGATGTGATTGCGCGCGTCTCGCGTGGTCTGGGCGAGCCGATGCATGGACGCGCCGCGCGCGAAATCCCCGAGAAGGAACTGCTGGCGGTACGCGGTTGGTAGTTGGGGCTTGGGGCGAGAAAATTCTATGCCAACCGTGCTCTATGTGGGGCGATACCGCTTTTATTTCTTCAGCAATGAGAGCCAGGAACCGCCCCACATCCATATTCAGGCTGCTGAAAACCAGGCAAAATTCTGGCTGGAGCCCATCAGTCTCGCATCCAACTATGGATTCAAAGCCCACGAATTGAATGAGATTGAGCGGATTATTCGACAACATCAAGTTGAATTTCTGGAGGCATGGCATGAGCATCTCGACTGAGACGCGACCCAAACTGAAAGTAAGATTTCGACGCGCCTATAGACCGACCACTGCTCTGGCTAAGAGTGTCAAGTTCAGAGACGAGATGATGGAGGTTTATCTTACGGACGGGCGCATCATTAGTGTCCCCCTCCTCTGGTTTCCATTGTTGCATAAAGCGACACCTGAGCAGAGAGAACGTTATGAGATTGGCGGAGGAGGAACGAGTCTTCACTGGCCCGAAATAGACGAGGATTTATCTGTTGCAGGATTGCTGGCTGGCGCCGATTGGGCTGCCGCTTGAGGTTCGACACATCCAGCCAGTTAACCTGAAACCGATAAAAATGAAACCTATGAAAATCGGCGTTCTGGCACTGCAGGGTGCCTTCATCGAGCACATTCAGGTTTTGCATGCGTTAGGCGTCCAGGCAACGGAGGTGCGTAAACCCGAGCAGTTGAACGATCTCGATGGGTTGATTATTCCGGGGGGCGAGAGCACCACCTTTGGCAAACTCGCCGTTGCGTACGGCTTGATTGATCCCATCCGCGCGCTGTGCGCGGCAGGTAAGCCGGTGTGGGGCACGTGCGCGGGAATGATCTTTCTTGCCAGAGACATTGGGCGCGACCAACCACTACTTGGCGTGATGGACATCACCGTCAGGCGCAACGCGTTTGGACGCCAGGTGGATAGTTTTGAGACCGATCTCGACGTGCCGGTGCTGGAGCCACCCGGACCTTTCCACGCCATCTTTATTCGCGCGCCGCTCATCGAACGCGTGGGCGCGGGCGTAGAGATTCTGGCGCGTTTGGACAACGGGACGATTGTGGCGGCGCGGCAAGGCAACTTGCTTGCTACATCGTTTCATCCCGAGTTGACGAAGGATGATCGCTTTCACCGCTATTTTCTGAAAAGCGTGCAGACGTAGTGCGCGACGGTCGTCGGTCAGCCGTCGCCGGTCGGAGTGCCAATGGATCAAAAAATATATCGGCAATACCTGCGCGAGTATCTGCGCGCGGCATTGCAACAAAGTGATGGCTCGAATGCCGGCGTGTCGAGCTATCTGATGCAGCAGATTTTGCCCGGACGATTCACGCGGCATCGCGAGGAAAAAGTGCGCGCGCTCAGCGATTTGCAACGCGCCTTTGCCGAGCATCGCCACTGGCCAGTGGATATGGTGCTGACCTATCTGGGAATCAAACTCGAAGAGGTGCAACCGCGCTAAAGAACATTACAAATTGTTAACACAAACGCCAGGACGTTTAACGCGCCTTCAACGTCCTGGCGTTATAATTTGTGTGACTGTTCATTATCTTTTTTCGGAGGTAACCTTATGAAAATCGCAAACGATGTCACTGAATTGATTGGTAACACTCCATTGGTACGATTGAATCGCGTGACACAAGGCGCGGTCGCGCAGGTCGTCGCCAAGTTGGAGTTTTATAATCCCGCGCACAGCGTCAAAGACCGCATCGGTTTTTCGATGATTGACGCGGCGGAACGCGAAGGCAAAATCACCAAAGACACGATCATCGTCGAACCGACGAGTGGCAACACCGGCATCGCGCTGGCGATGGTGTGCGCCGCGCGCGGCTACAAGTGTGTGTTGACGATGCCCGAAACGATGAGCAAAGAGCGGCGGATGTTGCTGCGCGCGTACGGCGCGGAGGTGATTCTCACGCCTGGCTCGGAAGGGATGGCGGGCGCGATTCGCAAAGCGGAAGAGTTGGTCGCTTCCGATCCACGGTACTTTATGCCGCAACAATTCAAAAATCCGGCGAATCCTGAAATTCATCGCAAAACCACTGCCGAGGAAATCTGGCGCGATACCGATGGTCAGGTGGATATTCTCGTCGCGGGAGTAGGCACCGGCGGAACGATTACCGGCGTCGGCGAAGTCATCAAGGCGCGCAAACCCTCGTTCAAAGCGATTGCCGTCGAACCGGACGCGTCGCCAGTGTTATCGGGTGGACAAAAAGGACCGCATCCGATTCAGGGCATCGGCGCGGGATTTATCCCGGACGTGCTCAACACCAAAATTTACGACGAGGTCATTCGCGTCAAAAACGAAGATGCCTTTGAGACCGCGCGGCGAATGGCAAAGGAAGAAGGTTTGCTCGTGGGCATTTCGTCGGGCGCGGCAACGTGGGCGGCGTTACAGGTGGCGCGACGACCTGAAAACAAAGGCAAGTTGATTGTGGTGATCATCCCGTCGTTTGGTGAGCGGTATTTGAGCACCGCGTTGTTTGCGGATCTGGCGTAAAACGCGAAACGTGAAACGTGAACGTTTCGCGTTTGGGAGGTAAAGGATGCTCGAGACGCTTCGTCGTGACGTTCAATCGGTGTTCGAGCGCGACCCGGCGGCACGGAGTGTGCTGGAGGTCGTGTTGCTGTATCCCGGTTTGCATGCCCTGTGGGCGTATCGCGTCGCGCACTGGTTGTGGCAACACAATCTCAAGTTGTTGGGGCGCTGGGTGTCGCAACTGGCGCGCGGTCTCACCGGTATCGAAATTCATCCGGGCGCGAAAATCGGCAAGGGATTTTTCATTGATCACGGGATGGGCGTTGTCATCGGCGAGACGGCGGAGATTGGCGATAATGTGACGTTGTATCACGGCGTCACACTGGGCGGCACATCGCTCAACAAAGGCAAGCGGCATCCTACACTCGAAGATAACGTGGTGGTGGGCGCGGGCGCAAAGATTTTGGGCGCCATCACCATCGGCGCGAACAGTCGCATCGGCGCGAACGCGGTGGTGGTGCGCTCGGTGCCGCCGAATTCGGTCGTCGTTGGCGTGCCGGGGCAAATTGTCAAGCGCAAGGAAGAGCGCGTCGCGCCGCAACCCGATTTGAATCACAACGTGATGCCCGATATGATTGGCGCGTCGGTTATTTCGTTGATGGCGCGCGTGAACGCGCTGGAGCAACTGATGGCGCGCCGCGAGGCGGATAGTGTGCGTGTGCAAGACGCGGACGATGGCTTTGTGATTTGAGTTACAAAACCACCTGACGAACCTCGATGATGTTGGGCAGCGCGCGCAGTTCGGCAAGAATCGCCTCGGTCGCCGGCGTGTCAATGTTGATGAACGAGAGTTGATGTTGCCCTGAACCGTCGCGCCCCATATGCCAGTGCGCGATGTTGATGTTGTGTCGCCCCAGCAGCGTCCCCACACTCCCCATCACGCCCGGCACATCGCGACTCTGCATCACGAGCGCCCAACCGAACGGCAGCGCGTCCAGATGAAAATCATCGAGCAAGACGATGCGCGGTTGCGTATGCAAAAAGAGCGCGCCGCCAATCACCCGCGTTTCTTGCGCTGCAGAGACGCGCGCGGTGATGATGTTAGAGTAACCCTCCGCGCTGGTGTGATGCGCCTGGGCGACGACGATGCCGCGTTCCGCCGCGAGGTACGGCGCGTTGACATAGTTGACCGCGTCGCGCAGAATTGGATAGAGCAAGCCCTTGAGCAGCGCGACCGTCAACGGCTTGAGAATTTTCTGCGTCTGTTCCCCCTGACAGGCAATCTCCACGCGTTCGATGCGCCCGCGTATCAACTGCATATGCAACGCGCCGATTTTTTCCGCCAGCGTCATATACGGTTGAATCGCCCGATAGTCGAGTCCCTCGGCGAACGGCAAATTGACGACGTTGTTAAAGTTCACGCCGCGCAATGCCTCCAGCACTTGGGTTACGATTTGCCGGGCGACCTCTTGTTGCGCATCGTACGTGTTCGCGCCGATGTGGGGTGAGACCACGACGTTGTCGAGCGCGAGGAGTTGGCGCAGGTGTTCCGCGCGCGGCGGCTCTTCCGAGTACACATCGAGCGCGGCGCCCCCCAGTTTCCCCGCGACCAAGCCCTCATACAGCGCGCGTTCGTCCACGATGCCGCCGCGCGCACAGTTGACGATGAGCGCGCCCGGTTTCATACGCGCAATCTGTGCCGCGCCGATCATCCCGCGCGTCTCATCGGTCAGGGGCGCGTGAATGGTAATGACATCCGCGCGCGTGAGCAATTCATCGAGTTCGCCGACCAGTTCTACGTGGAGTCGTTCGGCAATCTCTTCGGCGATGTACGGATCGTAGGCAAGCACGGTCATGCCAAACGTCTGCGCGCGCGTCGCCACGC
>Ga0209227_1003442_pt1 | contig 10529 bp, 18 predicted proteins | sample YNPBryantNP2012_FD_185815 | JGI IMG/M metagenome (GOLD analysis project Ga0209227, IMG submission 185815) | Anoxygenic and chlorotrophic microbial mat microbial communities from Yellowstone National Park, USA - YNP Bryant NP 2012 (SPAdes)... ...
AGAGGTTTTTACCAGTAATCTGGACAAAACTGACTATGCCTATACCTATAGAAATAGCAAATTCGGAAGCGAGCTAAAAAAGATGGCTGTAGACCTGGGAAAGGAATGTTTAAAAATTCGACTTGGCGGCCCAGATCAACAATTGTCTACAAATTACGTTGTAAATAGTGTTAGAGCAACTGCTTGCTTGCTGTCCAATATGGTAAGAACCAATAAAGTAAATGCTGCAATTGCCAATATGGCGCTGCGCTGGGCAACTGTAGCTTTAAAAGCTGTTGATACCAAACAAGAAGCAGATCCGAATGCTGCAATCGAAGCATTGAAACTACAATTAGAAGAGACTCCGCTTGAGAATGACAAAAAAATTGAAAATTCGGAGATTATTCATTAACTTTTTAGGTGAGCAATATGATCACATATTTTGAGATGATTAAAAAGTTTGCAAACGAAATCGCACGTGAGTACGTCTCACAACGTCGCCCGATAACAGATAGCGTGCTTTCGTTTTGCGAAGAAAATCAGCTTAATCCTGAGCAAATCAGAAATCTTATCCAGCTTATAAATACATTGATACACATGTTGCTTTTCGAGACCAAGACCGATGATAAAATTGTTGAATTTGAACCTCTGGATCCAGATGCCATTATCAAGAAAATATTTTCCGAAACAACTCCAGAAGAAGAACTACCCGAAACCTCCGACACAATTAATGTCGATCTGTTTGATGACCTCTCCTCTACGTTTAGAAATTTGCAGCAACGTTTAGGATTGGCTAAAGAAAAAACACTCGATCTGTCCGATGTCTTCGGTCCAGGGATAGCAAAGGTAAAGGAAGAAACCGGTCCGAACAGCTATAAAAGACAGCTGATGATAATGAAAATCCAGAAGACCGCCGAAGAATTGCAGATGCGTAACAAAGAGGCAGCATTTGAATACACAGATGTTCTCGACAGCCTGGCTTCCAAGTTTGCAATGATGTACGGACCAAACCTGGAAGAATTCGAAAAGGATGCTCTGGCATTACGCGGTGAGAAAGCTATTCCAATCTTGAAAGATCTACGTATATGTTTGCGCGAATCAACTAAAGAGTATGACCAAACCATGATCAAACAGGCTCGAGTTGTCAATGGTTCTACTGATCAGATGCAGATGCTGGATTATTTAATTATGCTCCACGATGAATACATTGCCACCAAAACTGCAGCGGAGAGGTTAGAAAATGTACTTGCCGAGCTTTGATGAGTTTGTAAAAGAAAGTGCCATTAAAGAACTGGCCAACGCAGCAAAGATGATATGGCACGATGTTCCTGGTTATGTAAAATGGCCTCTACTAACACTTGCTGGAGTTACGACTTTTGGTGCCCCTTTTGGTACCCCTGGACTTTTTGGAGGCGAAAAAACTCGGCAGTCACAAACAGCGAGCTACCTTACAAACAAAGCGTTATTCGGTTTGGCTGATCGTATTCGACTCGATGAAATTGCAGCCGAAGCTTTCACAAAATCACTTGCATCTGGAAGTGCAACTGAGTTACTGGGCCTGACAAAAGATGTTGTCAGTAAAAACTACGAAAACATAAAGACACTCTTTACCAGTCCTGCACGAAAAGCGCTGTTCGAAGAAATTCGGCGTGAGACTCCAGAACTGAAGAATGTACCGCTTACAAAACTGCAGGAAGCTTATCATACAATGGTAAAATTTGCGCCAACATTGGCACAGGATAAGAACGCTGTAAAATCATTCTTAACACAAGCTGCAGTTAGCACAACCGGAATTGACTACAATGCTATTCGTGGTATAACCGAAGCGGAACGGGCAATCAACAATGCAAAAGCTAAATAACAGTAAAGTAGTCCAGTCAAAACTGACTGGAGACCGCATGGATCGAGACTATAACGGCGCACGCGGGATCTTTCTGCGTGCTTTGGAAGATTCACCCTCAGATCCGAAAGATCTGAGCATTGTGAGTCAAATCCTTAATAGTAGGATTTGATAGCAAAAATGAATCGGAGTAAAGTAATGTTGCCGCAATTGATGGAAATATTTGGACCCGTTTTTTTCCACACTGGCATGGATAAATTAGCTGCAGCAAGATTGCATTTGTTGGGTTTTGATCGTGCTGACTTGTATAACTGCATCTCTGCCTGGGGAGCAACTTTATATACCAAAAAGGCGGAGTATAAAAAGATATTTGATGGTATCCAAGCATTGGATTACTTACAAAAGGATACTAGCAAATGTTAGCTTCTGAATTTGAAAAACTCGCAAAATTAATAAAGTTAGCCGCGCACCCAGCGTTAACGCAGAATTCTGATCTCTGTTTACGAAAGATTCAACTTGATACTCTAGTATTTGAAAAAGCCGCACAGGCAGCTGCTGCCAGCCGCTTGGGAGAAGAATTGCTTCCCATCCTATTGCGTTCGACAGCGTACGCTGCACCGCCTCTGTTAGGCGCTGCGTATTTGCTAAACCGCGTCACAGAGAAGATTGAAGAACAAAAGAAGGACCTGATCAAAAAAACATTGTTAGGAGCAGCAGGTGTAGCCTTAGCAGGCATCGGACTGCAACAGCTTTTAAGCTCCTCAAAAAGCACACCTCTACCACCTGCAATTCCTGCACCAATCAAAAAGACAAGCGCATTAGCAGATAAAGCTGCTGTCTACCGAAAGCTAGCCACTATCGGTGCAGTAGATGCCTTGCTTTCCATGTGCAAGCCAACCGAAAAAATAGCCGCGGCGCGCGCGATAAATCGAAGCTACGGTGTTTATATCCTTTCCAAATTGCTGGAAGAATAGATTATGGAAAAATATATCGAACTGGATGACTTTTACATCGCAGATGAACCGACAGTTCGTATTGTACACTTTGATCAGCAAAGTGGCTTGCGACATATAAAGCTTGCCTCGGAAGCGTTGGATTACATAAAAAATGTAAAACCAATCCCAGGCAAAACAGTAATTCTTGTTTTGGCAATGACAGCTGGGGAATTTTATGGGCCAAACAGAAACGGAGACGCATGGCCCGAACGCCCCTTGCGTGTGAAAGACACAATTATTTCCGAAGCTGATGTTTTGCCCCGGCATTACAAGACATTCGAAACACATGGTAATGTTTTCCGGCACCATGTTAACAAAGACCCGGAAAAACGAATTGGCAACATTCTGAAAGCATTCTACAACTGGAAGATGCATCGAGTTGAACTGCTCATTGCACTGGACAATGACCGCGCATCTGACATTGTGGAACAAATCGGAGACGGCAAATTCCCAGCCGTTTCGATGGGATGCAAAGTCAAATACGACGTTTGTTCGGTTTGTGGTAATCGTGCTCCCAATCGCGCTGCCTATTGTGATCACGCCAAGTACCACATGGGAGAGTTTCTGAAAAACGGCAAACGTATTTTTGTGTGGAACCCCTCTCCTGTGTTTTTCGATCTTTCAATAGTTGCACGCCCAGCCGACCGGCTTGGCTACATGATGAAAAAGGTTGCAGAAATCCCTGAGATAACAACGAGCGCTGAAAAAGGCGAGAAAATTGCAGAATTGCGGGACAAAGCAGCCATGCTGAGAAAAATGTCGCTGATCTCTAAAATCATACGCGGCGACATTACTGCAGCCAAGACAGACGACAACGAAGTACATTCGCTGGAGAATTATCTGAAAGATGTAATTCTACCAGCTGTTAGCAAAATGCCAGAAATACCAACCGCAGTAATTCGAGAAATGGCAAAATTTCCTTTGCCGGAAGTAGTTTCTACTTTAGGCGTGCTGGGTATTATGCTGACAACACCTGAATTTATCAAATACGTTGTGCTAAGGCACTATCCAAATCTTGGTTTAACAAGAGATTTTCTATCTAAAGCAGTCGCAGCACAACAAGCTATCTGTGACCTTGTATATAAATTTCCAGAACTCCTGGAAGAAATTAGCAATGAAGAAAAAACTGGTGAAGTTAATGAACCGCTTCTAAATAAACTGGCATTTCTGGGAAAATACAGATCTTTCAGCAACGATAACATTGTTCGTTGTATTCTTCAGACAAAGATTGCAGATTACCATCCGTTGTATGCAGATCCCACAACTGGCTATGTACCTTTTTCTTCCAATATGGTTACAGTCACTGATCCAGCAACCGGTGAAGAATATCAAACCTCGGAAGGTGCCATAAGACACTCGGAAACAATACGGCAACGAGAATATGCAAAACGTTTAGCTCCGGGTCTGCTAACTGCTGGACTAGGTACAATGTTATCCGCTGTACCTATCGTTGGAGGCGCACTCGCAGGTTACGGAATGCATCAAATATACCAAGCAGGTACGCAGCGTCCGGCAAACACAATACAAACAGAATATGGTCCAATAAGATACAAAAGCACTTATCAGATGGCCGCGCCTTATAATTTTTACCCAGAAACACCCATGCGAAAGGTATCTTCGGATCATGTTATCGCGTTATACACAGCGCTAAATTACATGCATTATCCAGAAGCTTTGCATATAAAAATTGCGGTTCCGTACGGGCGTAAGGAGGACGCGCTGAGCAAAATTGCTGCGCTTGTTTGTTGTTAGTTTTGTAACTATATTTTTTTAGAAAAAAGAGGAGATTACAAGTATGGAACTGAACGAACTTCTGAAAGAATTGAAGCAGGAACCCGAGCTGGAAAAGACTGCCGCAGATAAGTCTTCAAGCACAAAGAATAAGCTGCTTGCAGCGCTAGATGATGCTATCAGATCCACTGAAAAAACTGCATCTGTAAAAGGTGCTGATGTAACACCACAGCTAATCAAGATGGCAGAAGATCTTGCCAACAGTGAGGCGGTGGGAATTCAAAAGGAAGCTGAATTCTACGGTGCAGCACTAGCTGATGGATTTTTAACTCGACTAAACCAGTATGCAACCACACTGTCGGCCACTGGACTTAATAAGACTGCAGCTGATGCAGCCTGGCAAGAAGCCTTTCAGGCCGGGTTGGATGCTGGATACAAGGATGGTCTCGTTGGGTTTTCTAAAACTGCAGCAGCGGTTCCCCCAGTGATAGATCCTATGGAAAAAGTAGCATTTGATCGTGGTTATCAGGATGCCATGGCGCTTTTGCAGACTCCTGGCGGTCATGAGAAAGTAGCTGAGTTCGTTCAGGGGTACAATGATGCTGCTCAGCTGCTGAGTACTCCTGGTGGGCAGGAAAAGGTAGCTGAGTTTGTTCAGGGGTACAATGATGCTGCTCAGCTGCTGAGTACTCCTGGTGGGCAGGAAAAGGTAGCTGAGTTTGTTCAGGGGTATACTGATGGCGTTGCTATGCTGAACAAACTGGCATCTGCAGTAGCCCAAACCGCTTACAATCAAACTGTAAACCTGATTTCCAGAGCTGTAAAATAGATGGATCCTAATGCTAAAATAGCTGAAGACGCCAGTGAACTACTGCGCAGTCTTTACAACATATTGGAACCATCAGAGTTCGCCGAGAAAGTGGCTGCGGCTGCAATAATGGTAGAACTCAGTCCTGTGTTGAATATTGTAAATCTCGCTGACTGGAGTTCTCCGAATGAGTATTAGTAAACTTGCTGAAGATGTATTGCGAGAAGTAAAAGCCGATATGCTGCTGAAAAAAGTAGCTAAAGATGAGGTGCACACCAGCAGTGCATTCGAAACCTCACTTGGGCGCAGGCTAAAGAAATTGGCTGAACTCTTGAAAAGCGAACGTGCCGACATCACGGTTACAGTTAAAGACTTGGAAAAGTTTATTTACCAATGAAACCCTCCCAAAAAATAAGAATCTTGGCACAGCTTGTAAAAGAAGCTGCTGTACGTCAGCAGCAGGCAAAACTCTATAAAACAGCAGCTATCACAACCGCCCTGGTCGGTTTGGAATTTCTAAGACGAAAGGTATTTGGTCATGTTTGATAAAATTGCTAATGTCCTGGAGTCGCTTGCTCAGTACGTAGAAGAAGTAGAAAAAGGCAAGACACAGTCGCTTCTGGAAAAAAAGGCCAGTCACATAGAAAAAATTGCCAACAAGTACATCGAAAAGACTGGGTCTGAACCATCTGACAATCTACTAAAACTTCTTCTAAATACTGAGCCAACCGAGCTAGAAAAGATGGCTGCTTTGGTAGATACTTCTTCAGCGGACTTTAGCATCGGAAAGCCAAGCGACAAACCAGATTATCAAGGTGATCCTGAACAAGAATTTATAAATTGGATCGTGTCGTAACCGAAAGGAGTTCTCGAAATGAACCTCGGATCTAAGTTTGATATCCTGCGCGGCACACCAGCTGAGGGTATTGTAAACTTCACAGTAGAAACCGAACAGGGCAGCAATATATATGCCGGCACTATCGTTGCACTGACAACTCGCCAGCTTGCATCTGCCAAAGTGCTGAAAATGGTTGATAATACACTTACCACAGCTCCCGCATTAGCTTCATCAGACCGCGGCAAGGCTTATGTAGTTGCAGGAAACGGAGGTGCATGGAGCAGCTTTAGCGTCGGTGATATTGTTGAGTGGGATGGCACTGACTGGAATTTGATCGTAGCCAACAGCGCTGGCAAACCGCCTACGGGAACTCGTGCTGTGGTGGTAAACACCTCCGCAGCCGGAGCGTTTGCGACACATGAAAATCAAGTAATGTCCTTCAACGGTACTGCGTGGGTTGTGGCAGATACTCCGGTAAACAAAAACCACATCAAAATCGATGGTCAGGGATCCGTTTATTACAACATGTATTTTGACTACAGCGGAAATTATCCCGATGGATTCTGGTACAAGCCGATTCTCCAAAACGATGCTCCAATAGTTGCCAAACCCGCTGCAAAGACTCTTTCTCCGTTTTTCTGGGCTATTGTAATTCGTGGCCAGGATAACTTTGACAGTGCATTTCTTAATAAGGTAACTGTAATTCCGCTCCACGCTGGCACTGAAGTTAAAATTAGTTGCGCTGTCGCTAACACACTGACTCCTGGAAGCATTGTTGCTGTAGATTCCAACGGCGTTGTAGAAGGCGCCGGTAGTGGGAAAGTCAATGTTGGTGTTGTCCTCAACTCCAACGGTAAATCCGGCGCTGATGGCGAAATCGTCTTTGTAACTTTCTGATAGGAGGCAACGATGTCACGCCTTAACTCAGTATTCGATATAATTTGCGGAATTCCTCCACACGACAACACCAGTCTGGAAGGAAATTTTCCCGTACACCCTAACTATGCTAACCAAACTATTGGCGATGGCCGCATTGTAAAAGTAGTAAACAACAACGGCAGTCCGGCAGTTGAACCGCTGACCAGCAGCAACGCCGGTGCTGCACCGGATTACCCCTGGGTTGTAGCCGTGGGTTCCGATTATTCCGATGCTGGTGTATCGGGCAAGTTAACTGTTTATGCAGTTAAACCTGGAATCATTTTTAAGACTGCGATCCCTCAAGGTGTAACCTTCAATGTTGGCGATGTTGTCTGCGCTAATAATGGCTATATAGCAAAAACTGAGGGAAAACAGTATTTTGGAGAAATTATCGAAGTCAACACTGTTGATAATTGGGTAATTGTTGCCTGTGGCAACTAATATTTTATAAGAGGAGTGGTCTATGAGTTATTTATCCTCGGTGCTTGATGTTGTTCAGGGTTGGCCCAATGCAAGTGCATTGTCATATGAATTCAACCCTAAGAATAATGGAAATATTACTGAAGGTACGATCGTTAAAGTCTCGGCCGGAACGCTTCCGGGAAAGTCTGTAGTCGAGCCTCACACCTCTACTGCAACCTATGATTGTCCCTGGCTGGTGATTCGAGGCAAGGAAACTTTTGACTCTGTGACTACAAAGAAACTTTCCTGTCTTAGAATGCGTACTGGTTTTGTTTTCGATATTGTAGCGCCTAACCTAGACGCCAACGTGAGTGACCTGGTTTACGCGAACAATGGTGCGCTAACTAAGACTCCGCCTGTGCAAGATGCTCGTCCTGTCGGACTAATCATCGAGAAAAATCCGGCAGAAAATAAATATCGAATTGTTTCATAAGGAGGATGTGCAATGCTGACTGAAACCACTCAGATGTCTGCGCAGTTTATTAATAAATCATTCCTGCGCAAGCTGGAAGAAGGCAGAATCAAGGAAGCTCAAGATGCTGCTTCTGCTTTCATTCGTGCAAAGCTACGTCAGACCGCATTTTCTCGGGAAATCCTAACTCCCATCTTGCTGGCCGAAGATGAAATCGACCGGGATGAGAACGATGATACCCCGAAGAAGATTGTGGAAAAGGAACCTGATTCCGTAGCTACTTTCGTTACCTTCCAGGGCACTGGCCCGCGCACCTGGTTCAAGGGTCCTCGTTATGCCATTAAGTTTGGAAAGATCGAAAGCCAGCGCTTCCAGAAGTCCAAATTCGAACTGATGACCTACCAGAACGACATCCGCAAAATCCTTTCTGACAACTCGGTAAAGGATATGGCCGATGTCGAAGATACTAAGTTCATCGAGACCTGCATCGAATCCGTGTCTGGCAAGGCCGATCAGGACTTGAACATGAGCAAGCCGCTGACCATGGATGTTATCAGCGAAGGTCTGAAGGCGCACATTTCTCGCAGAGTTCCCATTGGAAAGCTGCTCATGGCCAAGGAAACCTTCTACGATCTGCTGAAGTTGCCCCACACCTCTATCGGTCAGGTGGCCAGCCGTCACTATGATGAAGGCGTAGAAAAGGAAGAGAAGATCGCCGGTATTCCTGTGGTAACCACCATCAAACGAGACATCGTACCTCCCAATACCATTTGGATCTTCTCTCCCCAGGAATTTCTGGGTAACTTCTTCCTGCTCCAGGATGCTGTGCTGTTTATCAAACAGGAAGCCGATATCATTTCGTTCTGGACTTACAGCGCTCCTGGAATCGGAATTGGTAACACCAAGTCGATTACCCGGATTACACTTAGCTAACTAGGAGGCACCAGTGAAATTTGCCGTCAACCAAACTTCATATACGCTGATTCTTATAGGCGGTAAGATAAAGCTCTATCCAATGGGTTCGCCTGGTAATGGAGATCGCTTTTTGATCCAGGACCGCTGGCTTACCCATCCGGATATTGTGAAGTTTGAAAAGCTCGGCAAAATCAAGCTGGTGTCTGCTGAAGAGTTGCAGAGCCTTGCGTTACCACAGGCGGGGAAGGCGGCAACTGTCGCCCCTTCAGAACCGCCTTCCTCGCCTCCCTCCCCCGTAGTTGAAGACAGACCAGCTGTGCAAGCTGAATCTGTTGTAGAAACCGAACAAGCTGAAGAACCCCAGCAGTGGCGCAGACGCCGCCGCAGAAGCTAATGAATGATTACGCCCGGTCAGGTTTCCCGATTTCTTAGAGATCATCCGGACAACAATATTCTACTAGGCGATGTTCAATTTGAAGAAGAAGACATAAATGATGCCATTGCATTCGCGATAAGCGAATTCAACGCAATGGCGCCAATTACAAATTATAACGCCGAAAACTTTCCGAACGATTGGTTACTACTTCTGGGAACAACAGCACATCTGCTGAAAAGCGAAGCATTTCTGCAGATCCGAAACATGGCAACGTATGCAGATGGAGACATCCAGAATATTGGCGTAGATGACAAAGCTGGCCCTTACATGAATCTTGTGCAAGCTCTACAAGCTGAATGGCAGGAAAAGGCACAACGCTACAAGCAGCAGATCAACATGGAGAGCGGGTACGGCTACATGCCATCTGGCTATGCTTACAGGTACAGGTTCTAAAATGCTGAGCGCGTATGAACGTGGACAGTTAGTAAAGCAAGCGTTTTTGAGTGTCGTTGGTCGCGGCTTGTGGAATGCCGCAAAGTTCAGCGTCGGTGCTGGTCCATGGCCAAAGGCTATCTTACGCATGACTCCTGGATTGACAAAAAGCCCGATGGCCTATGAGGCTGCCAAAAATGCTTTGACGTTTGGTATGTTCGGTGGGACAGCCAACGCGCTTTTGGGCGGTTTGACCGGAGACCAGGCTCCCTGGTATGAACGTTTCTATAAAGGATTCATTCCGGGAGCAATCGGTGGTGCTGGTTGGGGTCTTGCTCAAACAGGGTTAGCAAAAGGGCTAAGCAAGCTCTACACTCAGGGACAACCTATCACTGGATTCAAACAACGCCTTGGGGCCTGGGGCGAACGTGTTATGAGGCAGACACGAGCAGAAATGCAAGCGATGCAGCAGAGAAACTTAGCTGCACAAGCTATAGAAGAAGCTAGACAACAGCTACGGCTACGTCAGCAATTCGGACCGACATATCTGGGAAGTGCATTCGAAAGAGGAAAACTCGGTCTGGGTGAACGCGCTGCTCGGTTTGCTACGGGGTTTGGACTTGGTGCCGCCAGCTTAGCTGCTGGATTTGGTGGCAGTTATCTAGCAGAAAAATTAGGACCCAAGTTTGAAGAACCGCCCGCGCTTATCCTAGGAAGCGTTGGCGGCGCTTATGGCATGACCGGCATGCCAACCCCACAAATAGGCCGTCCAGGATTCTATTATTAATTGATGCTGTCTATAACTAACATCGTTCCCTGGTTT
>Ga0209227_1003443_pt1 | contig 10524 bp, 8 predicted proteins | sample YNPBryantNP2012_FD_185815 | JGI IMG/M metagenome (GOLD analysis project Ga0209227, IMG submission 185815) | Anoxygenic and chlorotrophic microbial mat microbial communities from Yellowstone National Park, USA - YNP Bryant NP 2012 (SPAdes)... ...
CCGCCACACTTGGGACAGGCCACCCCGATTTTATCCAGCCATGGCTCGGTGTAGCGACAGGCAGGATAGTTCTGACAGCCGATGAATTTGCCGTAGCGCCCCCACCGCACGATGAGCGGACTGCCACATTCCGGGCAATTGCGCCCGACAAATTCGACGTTTTCCACTTTTTCGATTTGGGATTCGGCGCACGTCAGGGCCTGCTCAAAGGGCAGGTAAAAATCACGCACGACCTCCACCCAATTGCGCTCGCCGGCTGCGATCTGATCCAGACGCGCTTCCATCTGCGCGGTGAATTCCACGTTGATCTGCTCCGGGAAATGCTGCACCAGCAGATCGGTGACCAGGATGCCGACTTCAGTGGGCACGAACCGTTTGGCCTCCCGCTGCACGTAGCCCCGCTCCTGCAAGGTCGAAAGGATGGGCGCGTAGGTGGAAGGGCGCCCGATGCCGTACTCTTCCAAAGCGCGGATGAGGCTGGCGTCGGAATAGCGCGGAGGCGGTTGCGTGAAGTGCTGCTCCGGGAACAGTTTGATCAGATCGAGGGGCGCCCCCACCTCCAGAGGTGGAATGGGCTGCCGGTCTTCTTCCTCCTCATCCGTCTGATCTTCGTCCCGCGTCTCTTCGTAAACCACAAGGAACCCAGGGAAGCGTAAGGTCGAGCCTGAGGCGCGGAATTCGTAGGGCCAGGTTTCCCCATCCCCGGCCTCGATTTCCACTGTGCGTGTGTCGAAAACGGCCGCCGTCATCTGACTGGCCACAAAGCGCCGCCAGATCAGATCGTAAAGGCGATATTGTTCGCGGGTGAGATAGGGCTGTACAGCCTCCGGCGTCCGCAGGACGCTGGTCGGGCGGATCGCTTCGTGCGCTTCCTGCGCCCCCTTCGTGCGGGTTTTGTAGATGGGCGGGGTCTCCGGCAGGAAGGCTTCACCGTGTTGGGCGCGGATATACTCCCGCGCTTCGGCCTGAGCCTGCGCCGCCACATTCGTGCTGTCGGTACGCATGTAGGTGATGAGACCGACCGGCTGCCCGTCGCCCAGGTCAATGCCTTCGTAAAGCTGTTGGGCGATCATCATGGTACGCCGGGCCGCAAAGCCCAATTTGCGCGAGGCTTCCTGCTGCATCGTGCTGGTCGTGTAGGGTGGGGCAGGCCGACGGCGGCGCTGGCCCTCTTTGAAGCGCGCTACCCGATAATGCACCTGCTCCAGCGCCTTCACCAGACGCTGGACCTCTTCCTCCGTGTGCAGGTCGGCCTCCGCGCCCTGGATGCGCATCAGATGCGCCCGGAAGGCTCCCCGCGGCTTGCGCGGCGGATGCGGCGCCAGCTCCGCATCCACGGTCCAGTACTCCTCTGGGACGAACCGCGCAATTTCGCGCTCCCGCTCAACGATCAGGCGCAGGGCCACGGATTGCACCCGTCCCGCCGAAAGGCGGCTGCGCACTTTGGACCACAAGAGCGGGCTGAGTTTGTACCCCACCAGGCGGTCGAGAATCCGCCGTGCCTGCTGCGCATCTACCAGGTCCTTGTTCAGCGTGCGCGGATGGGAAAAGGCTTCGTCAATGGCTGAAGCGGTAATTTCGTGAAACTCCACCCGGTGCAGGCGCTCGGCTTCGATGCCCAACACCTCGCTGAGATGCCAGGCGATGGCTTCCCCCTCGCGGTCCGGGTCGGTAGCGAGATAGACCGCCTCGGCTTTTTCCGCCAGGGCGCTCAACTCCTTGACCACGGCGCGTTTTTCGTTGGGGATGCGATATTTGGGGGCGAAGTCGTGTTCCACATCCACCGAAAGCTGGGAACGCAGCAGATCGCGGATGTGACCTACCGAAGCGCGGACGGTGTAGCCTTTGCCCAGGAAGCGCCCAACGGTGCGCGCCTTGGTCGGGGATTCGACGATCACCAGCTTTCCGGAACGCCGCTCAGGTTCGACCGGCGCCGTCAGGCCTTCGTGCAGGGGGGTGCGCCCCACCCGGTACAGGGTCGTGCCGCACACGGGACAGGTCCCCCGTAAGGCTGGCTGCCCGCGGGAGGTGAAAACCGCTTCTGGCGCCTGTATTTCGCGCTTTTCTTTACATTTGACGCAATAGGCTTCGTAACCCAACTGAGCCTCCTCTACCTCTTGATAGTCAGCTCCTCCCGGCCTCTATTCCAGGAGCTTCGTCTCACCGGTCCGCTGGAGCTGTTGTACCGCATCACGCACGCGCTGGGCAGCGCCGCGCGGCAGAATCAGTAGCGCATCGGGCGTGTCCACAATCACCAGGTCCCGCACATCCACCACGACCAGTTTGCGCCCGTCGGCAGCGATTCCCAGCGTCCGTTCGGCCCCCAGCGCCAGCACATCCCCCTGCCAGAAACAGCCGTCAGCCCCGGCCAACAGCTCCAGGAGTGTGTCCCAGCTCCCCACATCCGACCAGCCCATCTCAACCGGCACGACAGCTACGCGCTGCGCGCGCTCCATCACGCCGTAATCAATCGAAATCTTGGGCAGGGTGCTCCAGGTTTGGGCCAGAAGCGCGGCGAAATCCGGCGTGCCCCAGGCCATCTGCCACTGCTGCCAGGCGGCCCCCAGCTCCGGCAGATAGCGGGCGATCTCTTCCAGGATGCGTTGCGCTTTCCAGATGAACATGCCACTGTTCCAGGTGTAGACGCCGCTCGCCAGGTACTGTTCGGCCACGGCCTGCGCAGGCTTTTCCACAAACTGCTGAACGACATAGGCGACCAGGTCCCCCAACCGGGCCAGCACCTCTCCCTGCCGGATGTAGCCGTACCCCGTGGCTGGGAAGGTCGGCGTGATGCCCAGGGTCACCAGGTAATCCGCTTCGGCTATGGTCAGCGCCGCCTGCAGCGCCGCCTGCAAAGCCTGAGGATAACGGATGTAGTGATCCGCGGGCAGCACGATCATCAAGGCCTCCGGGTCGCGTTGGACCAGATGGAGCGCGCCCAGAGCAATACAGGCGGCAGTGCCACGCCCTTCCGGCTCCAGGATAAAGTTCTCCGCCGGCAAGACGGGCACCTGTTCCTGCAACAGCGCCATCTGCTCGCGATTGGTCAACACGCCGATGCGTTCCGGCGGCAGCCAGGGCAACAGGCGTTCCACCGTCAACGCAAACAAGGAGCGCCCGTTAAAAAGCGGGAGCGCCTGCTTGGGCCGGCTGTGTCGGCTAAGCGGCCACAGGCGCGTGCCCTCGCCTCCTGCCATGATCAGGGCGTAAACGTGCTCAAACATCGTCCTCTTCCTTAAGGTAGATTTCCTGGGTCTCACGCGCTGCCACGTACTGCAAGGGCCCCACCTGCCGGGCCATGCCCTTCAGTTCCATCAACACCAGGGTGCTGCTGACCATTTCGATAGGCAGGCCGCAGGCGCGGGCCAGCTCATCCACGTGCAACGGCTCACGTGAGAGATAGGTTAGCAAAGTGGCCTCGGTCAAAGTGGCGGGAATGCTTTCGCGGGCGGAGCGTTGCTCACTGACGGCTTCCAGATGGAGCGCCTCCAGGATGTCCTGGGCGCTGGTGACCAGGGTTGCCCCTTCCCGCAGTAAGCGATGCGTGCCCTGAGAAGCGGGGCTAAAAATGGAACCGGGGACGGCGAAGACTTCCCGGCCCTGCTGAGCGGCAAACTCAGCGGTGATGAGCGCCCCGCTCGTCGCCCCAGCCTCGACGACCAGCACGCCCCGGCTCAGGCCGCTGATGATGCGGTTACGCGCCGGAAAATTGGCGGCCTCCGGCCGCGTGCCCAAAGGGTAATCGCTCACCAGGGCCCCATGTTCGACAATCTCCTGCGCCAGCCGGCGATGCTCCTCCGGATAGACGAGGTCCACCCCGCAGCCCAGGACAGCGATCGTACGACCTCCCGCGTCCAATGCCGCGCGATGGGCCACGGCGTCAATCCCACGCGCCAGGCCGCTCACAATCGTCAGGCCCTGCTGCGCCAGCTCGCCCGCCAGATGATGGGCCACCTCCCGCCCGTAGGCCGTCGGCTTGCGCGTCCCCACAATCGCCAAAGCCCAGTCGTCGCTCTCTGTGAGAGCACCTTTCACAAAAAGAACCGGGGGGCTATCGGGTAATTCGCGCAAAGCAGAGGGGTAAGCGGGGTCATCCCAGGTGTAAACCGAAACGCCCGCGCGCGTCACAGCCGCTTCGAGCTGCGCCAAGTCCAGGCTTTCGCGCAACTGCAGGAAATTGGTCAGCGCGCGCCGCTCCAGGCCCAGGGAGTGCAGGGCTTCGACCGGAGCTTCCCAGGCAGCGCGGATGGAGCCGAAGGTGTCCAGCAGCAGGCGCAGGCGCATGGGGCCAATGCCGCGCACCCGATTGAAGCCCAACCAGTAACGCCGATCTTCCATAAACGATCCCGGCGTCCGGACTACTCCTCATCCAACAAGCCGGGCATGGGAACGATGACCATACGACGGGCCGCCACATCCAGAACGCGGACCACCTCGCGAATGCCAGGGATAAGAAGCTCACCGCGCGGGCCCTGCACCACGTAAACGTCATTAGCACCCTGCGCATCGAGCACTTCGGCGATCTCCCCCAGGTACTCCCCGCCTTCTGTCTCCACGCGCATGCCAATGAGCTGAAAGTGATAATACTCCCCTTCTTCCAGGGGAACCGCGTCGGTCAGTCGGACGTAAACCAGGGCATTTTGCAAGCCTTCGGCCATGGTGCGATCGTCGCAGTGCTTGAGCTTGAGCAACAAAAGCCCTTGATGCTGCCGCACCGCCTCGATGGCAAAAGGTCGGTGCTCCTCGCCCAGGTAGACCATCCGCCCCGGTACCAGGCGTTCGGGATAGTCGGTCATGATCTCCATCCGCAGCTCCCCCCGGATACCATGCGGACGAAGGATTTTGCCCACGACCAAGTAGAGAGGCTCAGGTTGCCCGTCAGGCATGCCTGAGCCTCTCCGCTCCAGATTTTCGCGCGGCATGGATGCAGGCCCTTTCATCTCCACGCCAACACACGCCGGGCTAGACGATCTCCAGGGTAACGCGCTTGCCCTGTTTGGCACCCAGCACGCGTGCTAAAGCGCGAATGGCATTGATGGTGCGACCATCACGGCCGATCATACGCCCCATGTCCTGTTCCGACACGCGCAGCTCCAGGGTGAGCGTAGATTCCCCCTCGATTTCAGACACGGCCACCTTTTCAGGCTCGTCCGCTAAGGCTTTTGCCACGTATTCCACGAAATCCTTGACGGCAGACATCGCACTCCTCCTTGAATGGTGAAAGAAAATAACGAACAGGGCCGAGCCTATCCCTTACCTGATTATATTACGAAAAATGGCTTTGTGAAAGCTATTGAGCGAGCCGGGTCTTCGGGCTGGTCGCGCGCGCCTTTTCCGCTTCCTCCGCCTCGGCCAGGAGCGCTTCCGGCGCCTCGCCCGCCTTTAAGCGCGCGAAGCGTTCCAGCGTCCCGGCCTTGGTGAGCAGGCGGGCCACAGATTCTGTAGGCTGCGCACCGTTCTTAAGCCAGTACCAGATGCGATCCTCTTTCAAAGTGAGGGTCTCCGGCTGCGTGCGCGGATTATAAAACCCTACCACGTCCACATATTCCCCGTTGCGGGCGGTGCGGGCTTCAGCAATCACCACACGATAGCTGGGTTGACGCTTGGCTCCCATACGATACAGCTTGATTTTCAGCATAGGTTTCCTTCTCTCCTCACGTGTAATTAGAGATGAAAATTTTTCTGGCGTCGGTTAACGCGAAAACAGGCGCATAAGCTCCTTCTGACTTCCGCGTTTGCCCAGACGCTTCATTAACTTCTGCATTTCGCGATACTGCGCAAGAAGCTGATTGATGTCCTGCGGGGTCGTCCCGCTGCCGCGCGCAATCCGGCGCTTCCGGCTACCATCAATGATGCGCGGATTCCGGCGCTCTTCCGGCGTCATGGAGAGGATGATGGCCTCAATCCGCTTGAGCTGTTTTTCCGCCGCCTCTTCCTCGACGCTTTTAGCCAGTTGCTGTCCGCCGGGCAACATGCCCAAAATATCCGAAAGCGGCCCCATTTTGCGCACCTGTCGCATTTGCTCCAACAGGTCTTCCAGGGTGAAATCGCCTTTGCGCATCCGCTCTTCCATGCGGGCTGCCTGCTGCGCGTCGAAAGCCGCTTCGGCCTTTTCGATGAGCGAAAGCACATCCCCCATGCCCAGGATGCGCGAGGCCAGCCGGTCGGGATGGAAGGGTTCCAGGCCGCCGGAGATTTTCTCCCCCGTGCCCAGGAACTTGATGGGCACGCCCGTCACGGCGCGCATACTGATGGCTGCCCCGCCGCGTGCGTCACCATCCACTTTGGTCAGGATCAGGCCGGTGAGCGGAACACGTTCATGGAAGCCTTTGGCGATGTTCACGGCTTCCTGACCAGTCATCGCGTCGGCCACCAGCAGAACTTCCACGGGCTTAACCCGCGCGCGGATGGCTTCCAGCTCCCGCATCATGTCATCATCAATCTGCAGGCGGCCCGCTGTGTCCAGAATCACCACATCCGCGCCGCGTTTGCGTGCGTCCTCAACCCCGGCCACGCAGATATCCGGCGGCGGCGTTTTGCCGTGATCGCTGTAGACGGGAATGCCGAGTTGCCTGCCCAACACCTCAAGCTGCGTGATGGCCGCCGGACGGTAAGTATCCGCCGCCACCAGAACCGGATAGTGCCCCTGGCTCTTGAGATAACGGGCCAGCTTGGCCGCGGTCGTGGTCTTGCCCGACCCTTGCAGGCCTACCAGCATGATCACGTAAGGCGCCTGACCGCGCAGCTCCAACCGTCCCGGCGTTCCCAGGGTCGCCACCAGCTCCTGATGGACGATCTTGACGACCTGTTGGGCCGGATTCAGCGCCTGCGAGACTTCCTCACCCACGGCCTTTTCGCGCACGCGAGCGATGAAGTCCTTGACGACCTTAAAGTTGACATCTGCCTCTAAAAGTGCCAGACGGATTTCGCGCAGAACAGCATCAACGTCCTCTTCACGCAAAACGCCGCGTTTACCCAACTGGCTAAACACGCGCTGTAAGCGTTCACTTAGCGATTCAAACATGTCCTTTGCTCCCTCCGTCTCATCAAGCCCATTCTAATGGATATTGACATTTCGTCAAGCATTTTGAAAATCACCCTTTGGCCCTGTACAGTTGTCTGACATCATCGGAAAGAGGTGGCCCCAGGGACGGCGAGCCGCATCAAGCGGCTTCCCCGGCTGGAAAATGCAGGCTGGAACGGCAGGCGACGGCGCGAAAAATGTCACCTTTCACGCTATTTTCATAAAACCTTCACACAAGGCGGCTAAAATAATCGCAAACATCAGAGGCCCATCGCTGGCGTTGCACCTGCAGACCAACGACGAGCCAATACAGATTGGTCAAGGAGAAAAAACAATGAAAAAGCATAGTGCCAGATACCATTGGCTGGTGGATGCAGGGTTGTTCGTGGGGTTTATCCTGGCTTTTATGATGGACCTGACGGGGCTAGCGCTGCATCAGTGGCTGGGGGTGTTGGTAGGGATCCTGGCAGGCTATCACCTGGTGATCCATTGGGCCTGGGTGAAAGCCGTCGCTGCCCGTTTCTTCAAAAGCCTCTCCCGGCAGCCGCGCCAATACTTCTTCCTGGATGCGATGCTGGCCATCAGCTTTGTCCTTATGCTCAGCACCGGCCTGGTGCTTTCCACCTGGCTCAAGCTGACGCTGGTCGCCTATGAGGCCTGGCGCGTGACGCATGTGCTCTCTTCCCTGATTTCACTGGGGTTGCTGGCGGTGAAGCTGGCCCTGCACTGGCGTTGGATTATCACCATGGCGCCGTGGCATCGGCGCACGCAGCCGGCTGCTTCGGCGCCGGTTGTGGATTTCTCCCGCCGCGAGTTTCTGGGGACTCTGGGCCTCATCGGCGGAGCGGTGACGCTGGCCATGGTCAGTGGGGGCAAAGCCCTGTCTTTGGGCAAGGGCGATGCGCTGGCCCAGGGGATAGCGCCCTCTGCTCCCCTCCCAACCGCCACGCCTGGGACTTCGCGCGCAACCGGTTCCAGCCCGGCCCCAACCCCGGCCCCAACTGCCACGCCTGGGACGTCGCCCTCAGCCGCCGCAACGCCGACCCCTACGATCACGCCGACGCCTGTATCTACCCCGACCCCCGAAACTCAGGCGCTGACCTGCGCCTATCTCTGCCCCAAACGTTGCAGCTATCCAGGTCGCTGTCGGCGGTACACCGACGCTAACGGCAACGGCCGCTGCGATTGGGGGGAGTGCTGGACGCTCTCCCAACAAAAGCAGGCGCCGTAAGGTGGTGAGTATTCAGACGGGAAGGCTCCCGCTCTTTCACCGGCGGGAGCCTTTTGCATAAGTTGAAGAAGTACCCGGCTCAGGATGAGGCAAGTTCGGTCCGCAGGCGCTGTGCCAGGGCGCGGGCGCGCTGTGGCGCGTCACCCAGGTAGTTGGCGATGGTGAGAGCCTCCCGCAGCTCCGTAGCCGACAGCCAGCGCTGCAGACGCGGATCCTCAGTCACCAGGGTGGGCAGCGGGTTCGCCTCCCCTGCTTCCATGGCAGCCCAGGCCTGCAAAGCCAGTTCCCGCAGGATTTCGTGCATGGCCTGCCGATCGGCACCGGCCTGGACCAGGCGCATGAGCAACGGCTCCAGGGCGGAGAAAACGCCATAACGCTCCAGGTTGCGCGCGATGGCCAGAGGCTGCACACGCAAGCCGCGCACCAGCCGCAGGGCAGTGAGCACGATCTCTTCAGCCGCCAGGAAGCCTTCGGGCAGGATGATACGCCGGTTGGCAGAATCGTCGAGGGTGCGCTCCAACAGGGAATGGGCAGCGTTATCCCAGGCCACATCGGGCAGACGAGCCAGGTAACGGGCCAGGCTATCCAGTTTTTCGGCGGCGATAGGATTGCGTTTGAAGGGCATGGCCGAGGAGCCTACCTGTTGCGCGCCAAACGGCTCGGCCCACTCCCCCAGCGCCGGATTCTGCAAGAGGCGCAGGTCAAAGGCAAAGCGGTAGAGCGTCAGGCCCAGGCCGGCCAGGGCGGTCAACAAAGCCCAATCCTGCCGACGCGGGTAAGTTTGATTGGCGATCGGCCAGGCGGTCAGGCCCAATTCAGCGAGCACCTCGGCCTCGAAGGTGACCGGATCGGTGCGCCCGGCCAGCAGCAAGGCATAGGAAGCGGAAGTGCCAACCGCTCCTTTGAAGCCCTTACCGCGCCAGTGCGCCTGAAGCTGCCTGAGCGCCTGCCGATCTTCCCACAGGTCCTGAGCGTAGGCTGCCAGGCGATACCCCAGGGTGGTCGGCTCAGCCGGCTGCAGATGGGTGTAGCCCAGGCAGGGCAGGTCGGCGTAGGTTTCGATGGCTGCCACAAAGGCCAGGAGCAGTTCATCCACCCGCTGCAAGAGCAGGGTGAGGGCCTCCAGAGTCTGCAGGGCCGAGGCATTGTCTTTTACGTCCATGGAGGTGGCGCCCAGATGAATGATGCCCCCGCCCTGGGGACACTGGGCGGCGTAGACGCGCACCTCGGCCATCAGATCGTGGCGCAGGGTCTGCTCTTCGCGCAGGGAGGCTTCCAGGTCCACCTCATCCGCATGGGCTTCCAGATCGGCCACCTGTTCTGGCGTGACCAGGCCATAGCGGCTCTGGACGCGCGCCAGAGCAACCCAGATGCGCCGATAGAGCCGGCGCGTGTTGACCTCGCTCCAGATGGCCCGCATGGCTTCGGAACCGTAACGCCAGGCAAAGGGAGAAAGGTAAGGATCAGGCATAGCCACCTCCTCGTAAAGTCTTTAAGCTCACAGTTAGCTTATTTTTTGACCAAATTTTGTAACTGCTCAGCCACCCGCTGTCCGGCGACTGAGATCTTATTCCGTAGCCAGCGCATCCCTATGCGCTGGCGGAGCGACATAGGGATGCCGCTGCTACAATCACCCTACGCGGTGGATTATTTGTAGGGCAGGCATCCTATACCTGCCCGTCCCATACCTGCCATCCCTATGCCGTAGGTCACGGTAGCGGCGGCATAGGGATGCCGCCGCTACAACCACAAAACGCGATGGATTATGGTAGGGCACGGGAGAATTATGGTAGGTAGGGCAGGCATCCCCATGTCTGCCCATCCCTATGCTTTTCAACCTTTTCAGAGCCATTTTGAAAATCAAGTAACACCATGAGCAAACCCAAAAAAGCTTAAAGTTTTTCAGTAACCTGTAACACCAGAAAGTGAGAAAGGCCGAAGAAACGGAGGGGCGTGCCCTCCAGGGCGTAGGTGACACGGCGGATCCAACGGCCCAGGGCCGGATGACGCGCGACGATGTTATCATATCCTGCATAAATTTGCCGGTGCACGAGCACGCGCACGGGCAACCCGCGGAACAAAGCCCGCAGGCCAGGCACTGTGTAGGCGCGCACGTGCGGCGCCAGACGGTTGCGCAGGGGATCCGGGAGCCAGTTGATGAGAGGGATGTTGCCAAAATGATAGGTGCCGCGCCAGTAACAACCGTGCGTCTCAAAGGGGTAGAGGCGATTGGGCACGAAGATCACGATATGCCCTCCGGGTCGCACCA
>Ga0209227_1003447_pt1 | contig 10521 bp, 11 predicted proteins | sample YNPBryantNP2012_FD_185815 | JGI IMG/M metagenome (GOLD analysis project Ga0209227, IMG submission 185815) | Anoxygenic and chlorotrophic microbial mat microbial communities from Yellowstone National Park, USA - YNP Bryant NP 2012 (SPAdes)... ...
TCGACCAGAGCCTGGCGCGCACGGTCGCGTATCTGATAGACCAGGGTGCGCGAGACACCGTAGAGACGAGCCAGTTGTGTGCCCCATCCCCACTGGCGGTGGGGATGGGGAAGAAGCATCCACAGGGCGACGTCGGCGCGCTGCTCCGTGGTGAATGTGGGGACACGATACTTGGCCATCGCAACCTCCCATCAAAGCGAATCTCGGATGGCTACGATTTTCCCCGAATCAGCCATTTTTGTCGAGTCTATGCAGTTATTAAAGTGTCAACCGATTATGAACCATCCCTAAAAAGTGTCAACATATTTCCCTGAGAAATTGAACCATCTCGATTTCTCGTTGCAAAAATCGCTCCTCGAAATGACAACCTGAGCAGTGACGTTTTTGCCCTGATATACTTATGCATTTGCTTCACGCAAGATTCTTTCCAATAAATCCGCGACTCCAAGTTGCGCTGCCCAATGCCGCAAATAATTCTTGTCCAAACGTTCGCCTTGCGTTTTGACGATGCCCAGCACATCGCGCCATTGGCGTTCCGATGTTTCGCCGCCAAGGCGGTACCATTCCAGTTTGGCGAGAATCGTGTCTTCCGCGCTCGCGATGAACGCCGTGCGTTCAGGATCAGTCGCCACAATCTGGCGTGTGCGTCGCGCAAGCTGCGACTCGTCAAAGGCGCGCTTTTTTCGCACGAACACATCCACCTTGAACGCCGTGTCGAGATGAATCACGTTGAAACTGCGTTGCTGGCGAATCGCGTCGCGGATCATTTCCGCATCCACGTAAAACGCACTGGCGAGCGCACGCGCCAACGGTTCGGCGTTTTCCATTCGCAAATCCGCGACCAAGTCCGCGTCCAGCGTCGCGCGCGGTACGCCGTACAGCGCGGACGCCAGCGAACCGCCAATCAAGTAACGCACGTTCAACTTTTCGAGCGCGTCAATCACCAGCAGCGTCACTGCCATCTGCTCAGAGATCATCGGCACCTCGTTTGCCGTACACGCGCGCGGCAAGTTCTTCACCCAGGAGCAGGTCTGCCAAGCGCCGCCGTAATTCGGCATCTGTTGCGTGCGGAAAGCGTTGGCGCAAACCCAGTAGCGCGAGCGTTCGCACCGTTTGGTTCATTTCGCTGACCATTTGCAATTTCTGCCACGCGGGCATTTGCCGCAGCAATTCGATTTGCACGCGCTCCGCTTCAGGATGCGTGTCTGCTGACAACGTACTCACTTTTGCCTTTTTCCTTTTCACTTTTTACTTGAGTACACCTCATCCATCGCGCCTTGCAACTCGTTCAGCCGCGTGATCTGCTCCGCAATGTCGCCGCGCAACCGCTGCGCGCGACTGTCTTCGATGTCGTCCTTCGAGCGAATCAGCATCAACTGCGAGTACACCGTGCCGAGCGCGGTCAGCGTCGCGTCGAGTTGCAGTTCCGCGTTCTCCATCGTGTTGACCAACTTGGCAAGATTCTGCGCCTGTGCGCGCTTCGATTCGAGCGCGTGCCGCGCTTGTTCGCGCACCGCGTCATCGTCTTCGCGTTCGAGGCGCGCTTGCAGTTCGCGTAACTCGCGCGGCGCGGCATCCGCATCCTGCTTGATCATCTCATCGCGCTCGAACGCGTCCAGTCGTTGCGCCAGCCGAAAGATTTGCGCGATCCAATCGGTGATGCCGGCGGTCGAATCTTGCAGGTGCTCGCGCAGGACGCCCGCTTCGCTCTGGCGAATCACTTCCTCGATGCGCGCGCGGTAATCGAGCGCGCGCTGCACCGCCGCGCGCAGTTTCGGCGTCTTGATCGTCGCGGGATTGAATTCTTCGCGCAGCATTTCGGCGACGACGCGCGCACCCGTGTTTGCGTCTTGCAAACTGGTGACGATGATCGCGATCTCAGCGATCGCGCCGATGACGAGCCAGTACCACCATTGCCACCAGTCGAACGGGCGCGGTACAAAGTACGCCAGCAAAATCGTCAGCGCGATCGTCGCCGCGCTTTCCCAGCGAAAGAGCGCGTAGGTGACGATGGCGGAGGTGGCGCGGGAGCGGAGGTTGGAGTTTTTGGGCATACAAAAACCTGACAGAGGACGGAAGACGGAGGACGGAAATGTCGGTCATCCGTCATCGGTCATCCGTCGCTAGAAATACGTTGACAAAATTTTATACAACTTGCGAATCGTCTCGGGATCGGCGCGGCGCGCAAAGCCGCCCGTGGCATCCGCGAGCGCGTTCAGCACGTTCCAGTCGGCGTCGCTGCCGTAGCCGATGCAGAAAATCACGACAGGGACGCCGCTTGCATTGCCGCGCTTGATTTTATCGGTGAGCGCACTCAATTTGATGGACGACGCGTTTTCGATTCCATCGGTCATCACCACAATCGCGTTGATGCGCTCGCGGTCGCCGCGCTTTTGCAAATCGTCGTACGCGTATTGCACCGCGTCGAGCAGCGCGGTTTGCCCGTTCGCTTTCAGCGCGCGCACTTGCGTCTTGAGCATCGCGCGTTGCGCGCCGATGTCTTGCAGCGCAATTGCATTGTAGACGCGACTCGAAAACGGCACCAAGCCAACGCGGTCGCGGTCGCCTTGCACTTGATCGAGAAAAGTATCGAGCGCGTCAATCGCCTGCGTCAACTTGTTCTGCTCGCCCATACTGCCCGATGTGTCCGCGACGAGATAAATGTTCGCGGGGCGCTTTGCCAGATACCACGACGCTTGCACGATTTCGATGATCGTCGCGCTCGGCATTTGCAAGGTCGTTTGCGGCTGCGCGGGGTCCACACCGTTCGATGTTTTGATAGGCGACGCGGCATCGTCGAGCCGCAATTTCAAATCCACAGGCCGATAGCCCGCTTGCAAAATCACTTTTTGGATTTCGGGCGAGAGGAGAAAATCGCGGAAACGTCGAAACGTCAAGCGTTGCTCATCGGTGAGACCAGGTTGTTCCAGCAGCGCGAGCGGATGATCCTGCCACAACGTTCCTTCGACTGGATAAATCGCGACGATTTTTTGCGACGATTTGCCATTGAAGTAAACGACCATCCGTTCCGACACGACGAACGCATCAAGATAACTGCGCCCGCGTTTCAGCACCTCGTCAATCGTCGCTTGCTCGCCCTCGCCATAGTAACGCACGGTTTTTTCGAGCGCGCCAACGTAATCGAGTGTGGCGCGATTTTTCACATCCTCTTCGGTCAAGCCACGCGTCTTGTTTGCGCCCGCGTAAAATTCGGCGAGCGTCGCGAGTAAGCCACTCGCGGAACTCGTGGAAGGATGACTCCATTTGAAATTCGCATCGCTCTTCGCTTTGGCGAGCAAATCTTGCCAGCCGATTGGTTTTTGCGGATAGCCGAGCGATTGCGCGACGTCGCTCCACATCGCGATTACGATGGGCGTGACGGCAAAGCGCGCGGCTTCGCCGACGAGCGCGCGCTCGCGTCCCGCGTCAATCTGCGCGAGCCACAGCGACGAATCGGGGCTGATGGCGGTGAACCTGCCCGCGCGCGCCGCCTCCACAATGTCCGCCGCGTCCATCTTCGTCGCGTTGATTTTCATCGGCAAGCCCGAGGGCGTTTTGTAATTTGCCTTGTGAAAGCGCGCGATGAGGTCTTGCATCAACGCGTCTTTTTCGGGCGAGTATGCCAGCTCGAGCGTCGCGGCGGTTGGCGTGGGTGTGGTTTCGGGCGAACTGACGAACAGGACGAGCGTGCTAATGCCGCACATCATCGCGACGATTCCGCCGATGACGGCGAGGATGACGAGGAGCGCGCAGGGGATTGATTGATTGGGTGGAGAAATTTTTTTCTTCTTCATTCGTAATTTCGTATGGCGTAGTACGTATTGCGTATTGCGTAGTGCGTATTTCGTTTTTCACGCATCACGCATCACGTTTCACGCATCACGCCTCACGTCTCACTTCGCCACATTCAAATCGAACCAGCGCAGTAGCGTTTGCAGTGTCTCGCGATCGGGTGCGCGCATTCGCGCGGTGGATGGCACGAGCGTTTTGGCGCCCTGGTCTTTCCACTTGACGAACAAACTCTCCGCGCCCGAAATTGAAACTTCGGTGTTGGCGGGACGAAAGCCGCGCGCTGCCGCCGCGCTTTGAATCGGCGCCGAGAGCAAGAATTTTTCAAACTGCAACGCCGCGTTTTTCTCGACCGCGCTCGTTTCGGTGCCCATCCAAATCGTGAACGGAAAATCGAACCAGGTCAAGTACTTGGGGTACACGATGACGAGCGGGTCTGCCCAGCGCGTTTGGATGCCGCCCATATTCACGAGCAAATCGCTTTCGAGCAACTGTCCGCCATCGCCGACCGAGTAGCCGAAGAGCGCGAGGTCTTCGACCGTGTACGACGAGAGCGACGAAAAATCGGTGACCGAACCCATCAACTCTTTGAGCCACTTTTGGAATTGCGGATTCGTGACATCTTCGGTGGTGATGGTCGTCTTGTCATAGTACTCGCCTGCGGCAGCGACCATCGCGAGCAAGCCCGCCGCGTTCTTGCGCGGATTTGGCACGATGAGTTTGAAATAGCCCCACGCTTTTTCACCCCCCAGTTCGGGCCAGCCGCCTTTGGCGATTGCCGCGTCGTGAATCGTTTTCCAGTTGATGTTGTCTTTGCCGAATTTCTTTTCGAGCGTTTCCGCGCGCGATTTGTAGATGCCCCAAGAAAAGAGCGATGTGACGAGCGGACGCGCGCGATACTCGCCATCGGTGAGGAACACATCGCGACCGAGTTTCGCGCTGTACGTCGCGTTGACGAGTTCGACCAGATAGCGGCTATCGGGAATCCACACGGTGGGTACAGGCGTGAATTCGCCGCGATCCCATTTGCCGAGCGCGGTCACGCTGTCCATCGGCGTCACGGTGACGACAATCGTGCGTCCTTCGAGCGAGTGTTTCTCGGCGTTGAATTTTTGCGCGGCGTCCTGCACCCAGGGTTCGATGGGCAGCGCGGAGACGACGCGCACTTGAATCGGCTGCGCGGTGGGATTGGGGATGTTGCCGCTGAGTTGTTGAATCAAAAGCGAAACGCCGATGATGATGAGCGCGAGCAGGATAAAGGCAAAGAAGATGAGTCGGGTTCGGTTCATACGCATTTCCTATGGAGGCAGTAGCAGGAGGGGTAGGCAGGTGGCAGTAGGCAGTCTGCCTCCTGCATCCTGCCTACTGCCTGCTTGCTGTTTCACGCGAGTCCCAGCCTCTTTTTGCGTTCCGCGAGTTGTGTCTCAAGCGTGTGGCGTTCGAGCAGTTCGTCCATTTGCGCGTCGAGGCGCGTGGCTTGCATTTCGGCGCGCGCGGAGGCTTTGTCGAGGCGGGCGCGGATGCCTTCGGCGATGCGCGCGATGTCCTGATCGCCTGAACCGATGAGATTGTCCAGCGATTGGATGGTGCGCGTGGTCAGTTCTTTCGAGCGCGCTAGATCGAGCAGGGCTTGCAATTCCTCGCGCTCTTGCTTGACGGTGGTCAGTTTGGCTTCGAGTTTCAGTTTGGCGTCGAGTAGTTTGGCGTACTCGACTTGCTGCCGTTCGTACTGCGCTTTGTACGTTTCGGCGAGCCGCTGGGTGGAGTTGAGTTTGCTCTGTGCGGCGACGGCGAGTTCTTCCTTGCCCTCTTTGAGCATCAAGTCAATGTTGCGATCGAGTTCGGCGGCTTTGGCGGCAAACTCGTCGTACTTGCGCTTGAGCGTTTTCACTTCACCGCCGATGGTCGCCGCGGCATCCTCCAGGTCTTCCAGGTTATCCTGCACCTGGCGGATGTACTGGTCAAGCACTGCGAGTGAATTCGCTTTCAGCGCCTGATCCACAAGCGCGTGCAAATTCGCGGCGATGAGCGTTTGGACTTTTTCGAGTAGACTGGCCATAGGTTCCTCCTTTGTTGGACAAATCTTGTCCTGTGATATGAATCTGGCAGGATTGTAGCAGATCTGCGCTGGCTTTGCCTGACAGCAGGCTGACAGTTTAGCGATTGCAGTATAGAACAAAATGCGTGGTATGGCAAGGGCAGTGGATAGTGGACAGTGAGCCACAAGTTTCATAAGACAAATTGACACGTCACGCGCCCTGTGTTAGAATCGGCGGGGTATGAGGAAGAATAACCTCGCGCTACTGGTTGTCACCGAAACAGCAGTGCTGGGTCTCGTCGCGATGACGATGTTCGGCGTGCTGATGGATCAGTACGAGAGAGCGCAGAACGCCATCGTCGAACGTACTGTGATTGCGCGCGCGACCGAAGTGTTCATCGCGTTGCTCACCGCGACACCACCCACTGCGACGCCCACGCCGACAATGACCGCGACGGCTACAAGGACTGCAACATCAACGCGTACAGCAACACCGCTGGATACCCCCACGCCTTCCCGTACTCCCACCCCGCGCATCTCGCCCACGCCCTCACTTTCACCCACGCCCACTTTGTCGCTGACCCCGCGCCCAACGCGCACGGCTACCTCGGCGCCCATTAACTCGATTGCCAGATGCGGGACGATTGACGATGAAGGCACCTATCACCTGACCACAGACCTGACGGCGAATGGCGAGTGCATCACGATTAAATCGAGTTATGTGGTGCTGGATTGTGCAGGTCATTCGATTCGTGGTACGAATTACACGGGCTATGGCATCGCGATTCGCAAGTATGGTTTACTCAATTCGCAAACGCCCGCGTACGTCGAAGTGCGCAATTGCCGCGTCTCTAATTTCTTCTACGGCATCTTTGTCGAGGCGGGGACCAAACTCGTCATTCAGAAAAACGATAGTTCCAACAATTTCGATGATGTGGATGCCGTAACGCGTTACGGCAAGTTCCTGGGGATGACCGAAGGAGGCGGCATTCGCTTGAACCATACTACCGATTCCCAGGTGCTGGCAAACACAACGACGAATCAGGCGATTGGCATTGATGTCCGCTATTCAAGCGGTATCATTGTGCGAGGCAACACCTCATCGAACAATTCCGCGTGGGGCATCAACTTGCTGCGCACCACCGGCAGCGAAGTGTCGTCGAACACGACGGTGGACAATGTGCGCAAGTGCACGTGGGGCGCGGGCACTGTCGGCTTTGGTTGCGATGCGGGCGGCATCGTGCTGCAGGATGGTTCGAGCGGCAATGTGGTCGCCAACAACTCTGTGCTGGGACGCAATGGGAATGGAATTTTCATCAAAGCGCATGCCATGCCCTGCGGGAATAACAACTCGATTATCGGCAACACCATCACCTCGGTGCTGTACAACGCGGTCGAACTGAGTTTTTGCAGCGGCAACAAAATCAACAACAACCAGATGCGTGATTCGCTCGATGGCATCTGGCTTGGCTTTGCCAACAACACGGAAATCAAAGGGAATGTGATTGCCAATATGCGGAATCACGGCATCATTTCTGCGAATAGTCATAGCAACACTGTGTCGGGCAATCACATCATCAACAGCAACGAGGGGATTTATTTCTACACGGAGGAGTACGATCGCAAAGAGTTTTCATTCTTGCCCCCGGGCGATTACACTTCGCATGGCAATTGTCTGTGTGGCAACACGTTGCAGAACAATGCCATAGCAGTTCACCTGTTTGACTCGACGCACAATCAGGTGACGGGGAATACCTATGTGAACAACGGGCGTAACATTCTGGCGCAGGGAAGGAACGATGGCAACAACTTGCAAGGCTATGCACCGTTTCCCCTGCAACAGATTGCCTGGTGGAGAAAATAGAGGGTGTGGTTCACTTTGGGGGCAAGTTTCGCCGGGCGAATCAATTCGCTGCAACGGGTGCGAGCAAATGATGATTTGCCCCAACAAAACCGACCCAGGTTGATTTCCACCTTAACCTGAATTTCGCAGTCGTTGCCCGGCAACAGCCCCTCTCATCCCCCTGCCCTCTGCTCTCCCCGCTTTGTGGAGAGAGCAGGCGGCGTGGGGAGGGGGAAGGGGGGCGATTTCCCAGTCAAGGTGCAGAATCTAGATCGCTGCAGGGTGACTTGCTGTGAATTAATTCGCCTGTGCCAGACTTGGCACAAGCCCTGACCCAAGATAGAATTTTGATTGCGCGATTCGACAACCTGGATTATAATGTGCAATGATGATGGAAGGACAGAGATTCGACATATCCAATGAAATGCCTCCTGAGGTGAATTACGCGGCGCCACTCGACGCGCCGGAAGCGCTACCGCGCCCTTCGTTGTGGCACAAAGTCGGTTCTGCCTTGCGCGAGTTGATCGAGACGCTCATCCTGACGCTGGTCATCTTTCTGGTGATTCGCTTTGCCGTGCAGAACTTTCGCATCGAAGGGTCGAGTATGGAGCCGAACTTTCACGATGGGCAGTACCTGTTTGTGAACAAGTTGATTTACATGTTTCAGCCGCCCCAGCGCGGCGATGTGATCGTTTTTGTGCCGCCCAACAGCAGTTCGCGCGATTTTATCAAGCGCGTCATCGGTTTGCCCGGCGAGCGCGTCGAGATTCGTTCGGGGACGGTGTTCATCAACGGCGAACCCCTGGTGGAAAACTATCCCCTCCATCCCGGTTCGTACTCGACAGCGCCCATCGTGGTACCGCCCGATGAGTATTTTGTGCTGGGCGACAATCGCAACTATTCGAGCGATTCGCACTCGTGGGGCACTGTATCGGTCAAGAAAATCATTGGCAAAGCGTGGTTTTCGTACTGGCCCCCCCAATCCATCGGTTTCATTCCCGATTACACGTACGCGTCAGGCAGGTAACGCGCGTGCAGATGGACGAAGGACGGAAAACGGAGGACGTACCCACTGGCGTTTTTCGTCCTTTGTCTTCGGAGGACAGACTCGATGTCACACGATATTGCGCGCTGGATTGATCACACCTTACTCAAACCCGAAGCGACGCCCGCCGAAATCGAGCAACTGTGTCACGAAGCGAGAGAGTACCACTTTGCGGCAGTGTGCGTCAATCCGCCGTACGTCAAGCAATGCGCGCAGTTGTTGCGTGATACGGACGTGGCGGTGTGCACGGTAGTTGGCTTTCCGCTCGGCGCGCATACCACCGCGACCAAAGTGTTCGAGACGCAACAAGCCCTCGCCGATGGCGCGCGCGAAATTGATATGGTCATCAACCTCGGCGCGCTCAAAGCCAAGCAGTACGATGTCGTGCGCGACGACATTCGCGCGGTGTGCGATGCCGCGCACGCGCGCGGCGCCATCGTCAAAGTCATCATCGAAGCCGCGCTCTTGACTGACGACGAAAAGGTGCGCGCGTGCGAACTGGCGCGCGACGCCGGCGCGGATTTCGTCAAAACGTCCACCGGCTTTGGACCCGGCGGCGCGACGGTGCACGATGTCGCGCTGATGGCGCGCACGGTGGGTGGGCAGTTGGGCGTTAAAGCCGCAGGTGGCATTCGTACCTACGAGCAGGCGCAAGCGATGATCGCGGCGGGCGCGACGCGCATCGGCGCAAGCGCGGGGGTGAAGATTGTCGAAGAAGCGCGCGCGGCAAAGCCGTAGCCAGCGCTGGAGTGGGTATGCGCGAGGCATCATCTCCTCTCTATTTCTTCTGGGATTATGCCATCACGGAAGAGCACTTGCGTGATATTTTGCGCGGTGAGAATGCCGACGAGCGCGCGTGGGCAATCAGCCGTATCATTCAGTACGCCCGCTGGGAGGACATCTGGAAATATGTAACGCTGCACGATATCCAAACGCACTGGGAGCAGTTGCAATGGCGCACCCCGGAATTGAGAGACCTGTGGGCATACGCTCTGGAGGTGTGGGGTGTCAGGCGCTAATCCAGTTCTTACACCGTTGCAGCGTGACCTGTTGCACGCGTTTTTTGCTCACCCGCTTGGCGCCCAATTTTTCTTGACGGGTGGTACCGCTCTCGCCGCCTTCTATTTTCAGCATCGTCTGAGTGAAGACCTGGACTTGTTCACCACACAAGATGCGGCACTTGCCCAGGCACGTCGCGAACTCCCGGCACTGGCGCGCCATTTGCAATGCACTCTGGCGAGTGGTATCAGCACTCCCACTCTGGCGCAATTCTTTTTAACGCGATCTGACGAGTCGGTGCGACTGGATCTGGTGCGCGATGTGGAGATACAATTCGGTGAGCGACGGCACATCGAAGGAATCATCGTGGATGCTCTGGAAAACATTGGGGCGAATAAAATTGCCGCTATCTTTGGTCGGACGGATGCCAAGGATTTTGTAGACCTGTACTTTATCCTTCAGGCGGGTGAAGATTTTTGGACCCTGCTGGCAATGGCAAAACAAAAAGATACAGGTCTGAGCGAATTTTATCTGGCTGGTATGATGCGTCAGGTGAGACGGCTTACGCGACTACCTCGAATGATCAAACCACTCGAATTGGCCACCTTACAGGAATTCTTTCTCCAGTTAGCCGACGAGTTGCTGCGGCGCATCAAACCTGCCTAAGTAACTATGCAAAAGTTTTTTCTGCTTTGGCGTAGCACAGGATAATCAGCCCTGCCCTCCATCGCGAAATAGCCCCACCCCTAGCCCCTCCCCACGCCGCACAGCGGCGTGGGGAGGGGAAAGTGAGGGAATGGGGTGTGG
>Ga0209227_1003449_pt1 | contig 10516 bp, 10 predicted proteins | sample YNPBryantNP2012_FD_185815 | JGI IMG/M metagenome (GOLD analysis project Ga0209227, IMG submission 185815) | Anoxygenic and chlorotrophic microbial mat microbial communities from Yellowstone National Park, USA - YNP Bryant NP 2012 (SPAdes)... ...
CCTCTACCCTCCCCATCCTTGTTGCGGTAGAAAATTTTCTACCGTTACATTGCGAGCCGCCGCAGGCGGCGAAGCAATCCCCCTATCGGCCAGGAGATTGCTTCGCTTCGCTCGCAATGACAGGAGACAGAGGTTTTTTCGTGGCTTTCGGGCGACTCGCTGCGAATTTCCTGAACGAATGATACAGTACCGTCTTGACAAAACAGAACATTTGTTCTATATTTACAGGCAAAGGAGGCAGGTATGAACACACAATTCTCTTTCCGTTTTCCCTTTTGGGAGAAGGCGCGGGGTGTCAACCGCGGCCTGGTGTGGGGCACCATCCTGATCCTGGCGCTTCTGGCGTTTGAGATGTTCAATTTCAGCACCACCCAGTTCGCTTTACTGGACATTCTCGGTGACCTGAAGTTTGCCGGAATCCGTTGGGCGACGATCCTGGCCATCGCTTTTTGCGGGATTGATTTTGCCGGGATTGCCCGTATTTTTACCCCGGAGCAGGGGCGCGAGGAGCCGGTCGAAGTGTGGTATCTCTTTGGCGCCTGGTTGCTGGCCGCGCTCTTCAACGCTTCTCTGACCTGGTGGGGTGTTTCGGTGGCGATTGTCGGGCATCGCAGCCTGGGCAGCGCCGTGGTGGGCAATCAGACAATGCTTAAGCTGATCCCCATACTGGTTGCCCTCATGGTCTGGTTGACGCGCGTTTTGCTGATCGGCACCTTTGCGGTGGCTGGGGAACGCCTGTTCACAACGGAGACACCTTCGCGCGCTGCGGAGCGTCGGACAACCGCCAACGCTGCGGCTCGTCCGACCGTTGCCACCCCTCGACCGGCATCGGGATATTCTTCGGCGGCTTCCAGCGCCTCTTCAGCCCGTCCGACGGGCGTGTATAATCGGCCTGAGCCTACGTATCATCCTCTCTCTGCGCAGGCCCGTTCTTCGGAGGGCAACCCCTGGGAGTAGTTGCGGAAGATGAGCGGCAGACGATCCCTCGCCGTCCAACAGGCAGCCGCTTCGGAAAATGGAAGCGGCTGTTTTTCGGTCTTCCTGTTGCCACTTTTGGGGATATTGCTGGTGGGTGCGTTCCTGTTTTTTCTCAGCAGTCATCTGCCCCCTTTGCCGGTCTCAGAAAATCCTGTCTTGCCGGGTGCGCTGGCTCCTTTTTTCACGCCTGAAGTCCGTTATTGGGAGAAGGACATCCTCGTCTGGAGTCAGACCTATCGGCTGGATGCCAATCTGATTGCCACTGTCATGCAGATCGAATCCTGCGGCGATCCTTTTGCCCGTTCGCCAGCAGGCGCTTCAGGGTTGTTTCAGGTGATGCCTTATCATTTTGCCGCGGGCGAAAATCCTTTTGATGTTTCCACCAATGCCATGCGGGGACTTTCTTATTTGCGTCGGGCGCTTGAAAGGAGCGGGGGCGATGTGCACCTGGCGCTGGCGATCTACAATGGAGGCCCGGCGCGTCTGGAGCAAGAAGAACGCTGGTGGCCGGCAGAAACGCAGCGCTATGTGTATTGGGGGAGCGGGATTTACGAGGATGCCCGCAGTGGAGCAGAAAGTAGCCCACGCCTGCAGGAATGGCTGGAACGTGGGGGACACGGCCTTTGTCTGCAAGCGCGGGCGCGTTTGCCTTGATCAGGCCAGGCTGAGCAACGTTTGTTTTTGTTCCACCGCCTCCCCTGCTTTCACGCGAATTCGCTGAACCGTTCCAGCCCGTGGCGCTTTCAGTTCGTTTTGCATTTTCATAGATTCCAGAATAACCAGCACCTGCCCCTTTTCCACATGCTGCCCTTCGCTGACCGGCACCGCCACGATCAACCCCGGCATGGGCGCTTTGAGATGGAATTCTCCTGCCTCCCCGATCCGGCCCTGGACCGTCGTTCGCAGCCGACGTTCGCGTTCATCCTCTACCCCTACCGCATAAAGCCGCCCCCGGAGCAAGACGGACCACCTCTCTTCTTCAGCGTATACGTATCCCTCGTAAGACTTGCCGTTCACAATCAAAGAATATACCGGTTGTCCGCTGATGGAGACGAAGTCTATCTCCACAATTTTTCCATTGATGCTTACATGCCGTTCATCGAGGAGTTCCAGCGTGAATTCCTGGTTGTCAATGGTAGCCACATATCGAAACATAAGTCCTCCTTAGCGATGCAGGCGCTCCCAGCGGCTGAGCCATTTCCAGTTGCTGGTATCGCGAGCGCCGCGCTTTACGATTTGAGCGGCGAGCTGGGTCTGATGGTGGGCGACCAGGGTGGCGAAGATGGCCGCGATCTCTGCGTGAGAGGCCCTTTCGCTTTCGTCTTCCTCCATGGAGAAGCGTTCTTCTACAAAGCGCGTATCGTATTGCCCTCCAAGAAAGCGCGTGGAATCCATCAGGGTTTGGTGGAAGGGGATGTTCGTGCGCACGCCGAGAATGCGGTACTCTTCCAGAGCGCGCCGCATACGCAGGATGGCTTGTGCCCGCGTTTCACCCCAGACGATCAGTTTGGCGATCATGGGATCGTAGTAGGGGGTGATTTCAAAGCCTGGATAGACGCCTGTATCCACACGCACGCCCGGCCCGGAAGGGATGGTCATATGAGTAATGCGCCCGGTAGAGGGCATGAAATTGTTGTAGGGGTCTTCCGCGTTGATGCGGCACTCGATGGCGTGCCCTTTGAGTTCGATGTCCTCCTGGCGATAGCTTAGCGGCCGGCCGCGAGCGATGCGAATTTGCTCCTTGACAATGTCAATTCCTGTGACCAGCTCCGTGACCGGATGTTCCACCTGCAGGCGGGTATTCATTTCCAGGAAGTAGAAGTTTTTGTCTTTGTCAACCAGGAATTCAATGGTGCCTGCGTTGACGTATTCGACCGCTCGTGCTGCCTGGACAGCGACTTCTCCCATGCGACGGCGCAACGCTTCATCTACAAAGGGGGAAGGTGCTTCCTCAACCAGCTTTTGGTGACGACGTTGCAGGGAACATTCACGCTCTCCCAGGTAAATCACGTTGCCGAAGGTATCTGCCAGGAGTTGGATTTCGATATGCCGTGCGCCCAGGATCAGTTTTTCCAGGTACACATTGCCATCTCCAAAGGCGGCTTCTGCCTCCCGTCGGGCGGCTTGAAGCAGGGCTGGCATTTCTTCCAGGGAGCGCACCTCGCGCATACCTTTCCCACCGCCGCCGGCTGTGGCTTTGATCAGCAATGGGAAGCCGATCTTGGGCGCCAGGGCCAGCAGGTCTTCATCCCGCAGATTGCCCACATCTTCCGTCCCCGGAACGACCGGCACTCCCGCTTTGCTGACAGTGGCTCGGGCGATGGCTTTGTCGCCCATGGCAGCGATAGAAGAAGGTTTTGGGCCGATGAAGACGATGCCGGCATCCGCACAGGCCTGCGCAAAATCCTCGCGCTCGGCCAGGAACCCGTAGCCGGGGTGGATGGCATCCGCGCCGCACTTTCGGGCAATGTCAATGATCTTATCGCCGCGCAGGTACGATTCGCGCGAGGGCGCCGGCCCCAGCAGGTAGGCCTCATCCGCATAGCGCACATGCAGCGCCTGGCGATCCGCCTCAGAATAGACTGCAACCGTTTGAATTCCCAGCTCACGGCAGGCGCGAATGATACGCACAGCGATTTCTCCACGGTTGGCGATCAACACTTTGCGAAACATGAGGCCTCCTATAGTGGGATGTTCCCGTGTTTCTTAGGCGGATTGCTATCGCGCTTGTTTTGGAGCATTTCCAGCGCGTTGATCAGGCGCGGCCGGGTCTCGCGTGGTTCGATGACATCATCCAGATAGCCGCGCGAAGCGGCGATATACGGGTTGGCAAATTTTTCTCGATATTCAGCCACCAGCTCGGCACGGCGCTTCTCCGGGTCGGTGCTCTTTTCCAGTTCGCGGCGGAAGATGATGTTGACTGCGCCTTCTGGCCCCATCACCGCGATCTCAGCCGTTGGCCAGGCAATGTTGAAATCGCCCCGGATATGTTTGCTACTCATCACGTCGTAGGCGCCGCCGTAGGCCTTGCGGGTGATCACGGTCAGTTTCGGCACCGTCGCTTCGCAATAGGCATATAACAGCTTGGCGCCGGCGCGGATGATGCCATGATGCTCCTGGTACGTGCCGGGCATGAAGCCGGGCACATCTACGAAGGTGACAATCGGGATATTGAACGCGTCGCAGAAGCGCACGAAACGGGCGGCCTTTTCAGAAGCGTCAATATCCAGCACGCCTGCCAGCACCGCCGGCTGATTGGCCACGATCCCGACCGAATGCCCTCCCAGCCGGGCGAACCCAACGACAATATTTTGGGCAAAGGATTCATGGATCTCGAAGAACTGGCCGTTATCCACGACCAGGCGGATCACGTCTTTGATGTCATATGGTTTGCTGGGGTCATCGGGGACGATAGAATCCAGGGCTTCCTCCATGCGCAGGGGATCGTCGTTGGTGGGGAGGAAGGGCGGATCTTCCATGTTGTTTTGGGGAAGGTAGGAGAGCAGTTTGCGCACCATGTAGAGCGCGTCCGCTTCTGTATCTGCGGCCACGTGACAAACGCCGGATTTTTCGGCGTGCACGGAGGCGCCCCCAAGCTCTTCAAAGGAGACTTCCTCATGGGTCACGGCCTTGACCACATCCGGGCCAGTGACGAACATGTACGAGGTGCCACGCACCATGAAAATGAAGTCCGTCAGGGCAGGCGAATATACGGCGCCACCGGCACAAGGCCCCATGATCACCGAAATCTGCGGGATGACGCCACTGGCGAGCGTGTTGCGCAGGAAAATATCTGCATAGCCACCCAGGGATACCACACCCTCCTGGATGCGGGCGCCGCCGGAATCGTTCAGACCGATGATCGGCGCACCATTCTTCATGGCCATATCCAGGATTTTGCAGATTTTTTCGGCATGGACCTCTCCCAGGCTACCTCCGAAGACGGTGAAGTCTTGGGAATACACATATACCAGTCGCCCGTCAATGGTACCCCAGCCGGTGACGACGCTATCGGATAGGTACTTCTGCTGATCCAGGCCGAAATCGTGCGTTCGATGCACAACGAAGGCATCTATTTCACGAAAGGAACCCCGGTCGAGCAGCAGCTCGATGCGTTCGCGTGCTGTCAGTTTGCCTCGTGCATGTTGGGCACGAATGCGCTCTTCGCCGCCTCCCATTCTGGAAAGGGCCTTCAGTTCACGCAGCTTTTCAATTTTCGGATTCTCGCTCATGGGATTCACCTTTTGCGGGATGATGAGAGTTCAGCAAAATTGGGAACCAGAAAACCGCCTCGATGAACAGCGTGCCGGCAATGGCGAAAGGTAAGTTGCCCTGCAGGCTTCCCAGCCAGAAGCGCTCCAGCCAGTACCACACGCTTCCGAGCAAAGCCATCCATGCCATACGATGCGCTGCGCCGGGCGGCTGTTTGTACCACATCCAGAGCATCCAGCTTCCGCCGGCCACCAGCAGGCCACCACTCAGGATAAGATAAATCACCCAGGTTGTTCCGAGGGTTGCGACCAGCAAAGGCCAGGAGGCTATCGTGCCCGCGATCCGCAGGCTACCGAAAAGGAGGACAGCTATCAGAATCGCTAACACCATAAGGCGACTGGAGGGGATGGAGAATGGCTGTTTGTTCTTTTTGACACGAGCGTCGCGCCCATTATACCCGATCCATCCGCTGCCATAATGACCTGGGGGATTGTCCGGAAGGGAAACCCGCACACCGGCGGAGCGGTTAAACGTAGATGGACGGCGAACTGTGGTGTAGGACGGGCTTTCAGGCCTGGCCACAATCCGCAAGACGCGAACAGCAGGCCGTAGGACGGGCTTTCGCGCCTCTCAGAGGAAGTGGAGCGTCAACGAATACCGGTTTCCCCTGTTCGCACGCTTTCAACGTCTTGTGTGCTTGCGCCTGTCAAGGGTCATGATCTTGCTGAATGGGAGGCGAAAGCGGTGTTCGGGGTACGTTCTGGAGATCGATCTCGATGGCTGACAGCAAAAATTGAATGCCCAGGATGACGCAGAGCGTTGGGAGCATGACGGTCCCGGTAGGGGCGGGAATCCCCAAAGAAGCGTACTGGATCCATTTCACGCTTCCAAAGATGATCCCAAAAAGCAGCAGGGGCAGGCCGGCCAGTAGATAGACCGAGAGCATGGAGAAATCGTAAAGGAAATTTTTCAGGATGATCCGCCGCAGGAACGTTTTCAGCAAACGGGGCGGGAATTCCCAGAGGACGCGGTGAATTTTCAGGCTGGAGATCTCCTCGCCATAGCGAGCCGGGATAGGGACATCCATCACGCAGGCGCCGCCGAGATAGAGCGCCCCCAGCATGGAGGTTTCAAAATAGTAGCCAGGATCCAGGCTCTCAAGGGGAATCCTTTGCAAGACGTGGCTGCGGATGGCGATGTAGCCATTGGCTGGATCGAAAAGGTGCCAGTATCCGGTAGCCGCTTTGACGAGAAAGCTCAGCGCAATATTGCCCAGGCGACGCATCCAGGGCATCTTTTGCAAAGCGTTGAAGTCATGAAAGCGATTGCCTTTCGTATAATCAGCGCGTCCTTCAATGAGGGGGATGATCAGGTCCGGCAGGTAAGCGGGGTCCATTTGCCCATCCCCATCCACTTTCACAACGATCTCCGCCCCTAATTCCAGCGCTTTACGGAAGCCGCTTCGCATGGCGCCCCCTACGCCTTGATTGCGTGTGTGGCGGATCAGGATCAGGCGCGCATCCTGCGCCATAAGCTGTTCGACTTTGGATGCTGTATCATCCGGGGAAGCATCCTCTACCACAATGATATAACGCACCCAGGAGGGCAGCCCCCGAATCACTTCCTGAATGTGGGAACTCACCCGGTATGCCGGGATCACAACGGCAATCGGGATCGTGGAGAACGCAGGAGCTTTCAGCCTCATTTTCCGACTGTGTGGAGCAGCGCCATGTTCGGCGGGCGAAGTGCGCCGACCGGGAAGCCACAGACCAACACCACTTGATCCCCGGCTTTGATGTGAGGCTGCTGCAGTAAAGCCGCGTCCACATGGGCGAGCATTTCTTCGAGCGTGCGAGCAAAGGGCACTCGCTGCGGATAGACACCCCACAGGAACGCCAGTCTGGAACAGGTGCTTTCCTCCGGTGTGAATGCGAGGATCGGAACGCGCGGCCGGACTTTGGACATCAACCAGGCAGTATGTCCCTGCATGGTAAAGACGGCTATGGCAGCCACATCTCGGTCTTCTGCCAGGGCTTTGGCCGCTCGAGCCATGGAAGCGGCATCGCTTTCTTCCAGCATCACCTGCGCCTGTTCCAGACCCCACTCGACAAAATGGGCCTCGGCTTCCTGAACGATGCGCGCCATCATTTCTACAGCCTGGACCGGATATTCTCCAGAAGCGGTTTCAGCCGAAAGCATCACTGCGTCCGTGCCGTCGAAGATGGCATTGGCGATGTCGGAGGCCTCTGCACGCGTCGGGCGCAGGTTCGAGATCATGGATTCAAGCATCTGCGTCGCGGTGATCACCAGTCTGGCGCGGCGATTCGCAGCCCGGATGATGCGCTTTTGCAAGACGGGCACTTTTTCGGGGGGAAGCTCTACGCCAAGATCGCCGCGCGCCACCATTACGCCATCCACTTCGTCTAAAATGGCCTCCATGTTCTCGATGGCTTCGGGACGTTCCAGCTTGGCGATCAGCAGCGGCATCGGGCGAGCGGAACCCAGATGTTCTTGCATGGTGCGGCGCACAATGCGCACATCCTCGGCGGAGCGCACAAAGGAAATGGCCACTGCATCTACACCCTGTTCCAGGCCGAAGAGCAAATCGGCCCGATCCTTTTCTGTAAAGCCAGAAATTCGCAATTGCACGCCCGGCAGGTTGATCCCCTTATGCGAAGAGAGCACGCCACCGATCTCGACGCGCGCCAGCACCTGCTGCGAAAGGACTTTTTCGGCGCGCAGGGCAACCCTCCCATCGTCTAAAAGCAGCCGGTCGCCGGGCTGGAGGGCGGTGAACAGTTCGGGAAAATCTACGGGCAGCGCTTTCTCGCCATTTGCCGGCCTGATGGGGAGGTTTTGAGGGTAGAGCCAGATGCGCTCCCCCTCCTGAACATTCAAGGGATTTTCCAGTTTCCCCAGGCGGATTTTTGGCCCTTGTAAGTCCTGCAAAATTCCAATGCTCAGGCCGAGTTTGTGACGTGCCTGCTTAATGGCTTCAATCACACGGGCATGACTTTCGTGACTGCCGTGCGAAAAATTTAGCCTGGCGATGTTCATTCCCGCAAGTGCCAGGCGTTCGATGAGGGTGGGGTCCTGGCTGGCAGGACCAATGGTGGCAATGATCTTAGCTTTTCGTTGCATAGAAGAATCCATAGCGCAGGATAAGCCACTGCATAAAACACGCTAACCCTATTGCAAGATACGCGCTCAGATACAGACTATCCGCCACATACAGGGTGAGACTGCCGGATTCCAGCAGGTATTCTACCTGGCTGAGATTCACCCAGGCGTACAGACTGTCCGCGATGGCGAAGAGGAGCATTCCCAGCCAGGGGCGGCTAAACATTCCCCCTCGGAAAAGATAGGCGATATACAGTGCGCCTGCGCCAATCGCCAGGTCTCCTACAGGATAAAAAGCAGCCAGCCAGTTCTCCAGATTCAGCGTTTCTCCCCGAGAGCGTGCCAGGAGGAACGCAAAAGAAAAACTGAGCGCCAGGGAGAGCAATAAAATTGCGGCAAAAACCGCTCTGCTCAGCCATTTTGGAGGGATCAGCAGGAGCTTGTATTGTGCGTAGAGTGCGATTCCGAAGAAGAGGTAGCCGCTGACCCAGAAAATATCTGCGATCTCCAGGCCTGAAGGGCCTGAAAGTACATTCTGAAGAGTCCATATCGCTTCGGCCAGGCACCACAATCCCAGGGCAACGGCGAAAGAAAACCATATGCCTCGCGGCCCTGGATCGGCACGATAGACATGCCAGAGCAGGGCAGCTGTGACCGTACTCCAAATCGCTGCAACCATGGAGAACAAGTCTGTGGAAACTGCTTTCCACTCCCCCTTTGAAGGAAAGAAGAAAATCACACCGTAAGAGACGAAGATCGCGCCGGCAGCGATCAGCGCGGCGTTCCATAGCAAGGTGGGGCGTGAGTTGCCGGGCATTATGCAACCTCCAGGGAGAGTTTGATTTGCAAAAGGTTGCCGATCAAAGGACTTAAGAGCGATCGCTCTTTCTCCGCGAGGCGTTTTTGCGTTTCCTGCATACTCTGACGCACAAACGCTTCTCCGATTACAGTCCCCATAGATTTAAGAAGGGCAGCGAAGAGTTTTTGATATACCTGCTCGGCTTCCTGGGATGAACGGAAAAAGTGCGCGTGGAAGAGAACCCCTTCACGAAATTCCAGTTTCCAGCGTTGTCGCTGGCACAGGATGTTGAGCTGTTCGCTCACGTGCCCGGTCATTGCCTGCCCGGCCAGTGTACGGAATCGCAGGAAAAGCATCTGAACGAAATTTTGAAAAGCGCGCGTAAGCAGGTATTCTTTCCAGGCATCGGATTCGGTTCGGAGCGGGTGATAAGTGAGATGGAAGGGTGTTTGAGCGTGGCGCAACATGTTGAAAACCATCTGACCGGTGTGACAGCTCTGTGCATTCCAGCCAGCTATATCCACCGTGTTTCTGGCGTCCGGATAGGTCAAGATCAACCCCTGCCGGGGGTGTCCTCTAAAGCATACCAATCCCTGGCCGTGTTCCTGGAAGGCGTTTTCTATCCAGGGGAGCAGTCTCTCGGAGGGACAATTGGTTTCTTCTACGGCGATTTCCTGGAGGTTTTCCAGATACAATCGTATCAGACGCAGTGCAGTGGAAGGACACGGAAAAATTCTCAAGTCCCCGCCGATTCGCTGTAACAATGAATCTTGCGCGGCTCCTGTGACAGGCTGCCAGTGTGCACCTGTACGGGTGAAGGCCAGTTTGATCTCCCCATTGCAAAGGAAAAACAGGGTTTCCTCTTCCTGATGTGTAAGGTGAAACAGGCCATCAAATTCCTCCTCCCGATGCATATGCAGCAAGGTGGAGAGATAGGCCGGGCTGATGCCCTGTACAGCAATATCGCGAGAAGCGAGGAGATCCATAAGGCGGTTTCCAGACAACCAGAAAGGCGGGTACTTTTCAGCAATTTTGTACCCTGCGCGTGTTTCATGGCGTTTTTGTAGTGAACTGTTGATATTATACCTGAAAATTGAATCTCTGGACTGTTGTGGATGGCAGAGGTACTGTATCATTCATTCAAGAAATTCGCAGCGAGTTGCCCGAAAGCCATGAAAAAACCTCTATCTCCTGTCATTGCGAGCGCAGCGCATGTCCCGCCTGCCACGAGCAAAGCGTGGTGGAGCGCAGCGTGGGGAAAGCAATCTCCTGGCCGATAGGGGGATTGCTTCGCCGCCTGCGGCGGCTCGCAATGTAACGGTAGAAAATTTTCTACCGCAACAAAGATGGGGAAGGGTAGAGGAGTTCAAATTTCCTGAAGGAAAGATACACTACCTCCTGAACGAA
>Ga0209227_1003450_pt1 | contig 10515 bp, 9 predicted proteins | sample YNPBryantNP2012_FD_185815 | JGI IMG/M metagenome (GOLD analysis project Ga0209227, IMG submission 185815) | Anoxygenic and chlorotrophic microbial mat microbial communities from Yellowstone National Park, USA - YNP Bryant NP 2012 (SPAdes)... ...
TGCCGACGAAGAAGCCCACCAGGGCCGAGCGGCCCTTGCCGTGATAAATGATGGCGGAGGGTAGGCCACAGAGAGAGACGCTGCTTATCAGCCCAATCACCCAGAAGTCAAGGAACATGCCGCGCCCGATGAACCAGCCCAGCGCAGCGCAGGATGCGATGATCAGCACGATGTCTGCCCAGGGCGCGCGGCGGCCCACCGTGGTCGACTCCGTTCGCGGCGTCGGCGCCGGTGTGGCGGTTGGAGGCAGTGTCGATAAGGGTGGTGCAGGAGCAATGACCGTCTCGGGCGATGCTACCACCGTTTGCGGCGCGACCTCAGCCGGCGAGGGCGAGGGCATAGCTATTGCTGGTGCAGCCGGAATGGGCGTCGGTTCAGGGGCTAGCGTAGTCGGCGACGGGGTGGTCGCAGGAGGGGTGATCGCCGTAGTCGCCGCCGGGCCGAGCTGAGCCAGGCCAGCCCTGGCCTTGTCGGCAAGGGGCGAGGCGGGATCAATGGCAATGACGCGCTCGAGACAATTGCGCATGCCCTCAGGCCCGGGCGCGACCGCGGCAAGCCATAGCCAGGCGCGCTGGTTCGCGGGATCTTCCTGGGTCGCTCTGAACAGGAGCTGGACGGCGGCACGTCTATCCCCGCTCCGCAAGGCAGCGATGCCCTGTTCAATAAGGTTGTCAACTGTCAGTGTGCTCATAGATGCCCCCCCGAAGAATGTGCTGCTATGACTTTGGGGTGATAATACCATTGGCATATTACTAGTACTACAACGAGAGCTGGTATAATCCTGCCTAGCCGACGCTGTGCAGGAGGAAGCGATGCCCACCGAGACCGTGCCAACCCTGACCTTGACGCCCGCCGATGTGGCGGATCTGGCCGATGCCTTGCGCCCCTAGCACGCCATCTCCGGCGCGTTCTTGAGCCGGAGTGAGTCGCGCACCTGGGCCGAACGCTATCTCCAGGGCCTGCTCAGCCCCATTGAGCGCACGTCGGTCGAGCCCATGGTCATCGCCCACCTGGGCGCCAGTGACAAGGCCATTCGGGGCATGCAGCAGTTCCTGACCGACAGCACCTGGGACGATGCCGCCATCCTGCGCCCCGCCACTGGCAGAAGGTCGCCGGGGATCTGGACGACGCCGAGGGGATGCTCATCGCCGATGGCAGTGACTTCGCCAAAAAGGGCCAGCACGCGGTCGGGGGCAAGCGCCAGTCCTGTGGCGAACTGGGCAAGATCGCCCATGGTCAGGCCGGGGTCTTTCTGGCGTATGCCCGTTCCCACGGCGCCACCTTGCTGGATCGACGGCTCTATCTGCCCCAAGCATGGCTGGAGGACCCGGCCTTTGCCGAGCGGCGGGCGAAGTACCGCCTCCCTGCGGAGGTGACCTTCCAGACCAGGAACGAGCTGACCCTGGCGATGGTGCAGGCCATCGTCGCGAGCCAGACGCTGCGCTGTCGCTGGTTCCTGGCCGACGAAGCGTTTGGCCGTGATACCGGGCTGCTGGATGCGATGGATGGCGTGGGGCTGTGGTACATGGTGGAGGTGTCCTGGGAGACCACGCTCTGGCTGGACGAAGGGGCCACGACGACCCCGCAGACCCTGTTCCGCACATTGGCGGGCAGCACTTGGCGCCGCCATCTGATCGGGGACGGCACCAAAGGCCCCCGCATCGCCGAGGCGCAGGTGCCGCGGGTTCGCGCGCAGCGGGACGCGCAACCGGGCCCAGAGGTGCGGCTGATCCTGCGCCTGGACCCCGAACGTGGTGAGCAGAAAGCCTTCCGCTCGAACGCACCGACGGCCGTGACGGCGGCCCGGCTCGTCACGGTGACGGGGTTGCGCTGGCCAGGTGAGCAGATCTTCGAAGGCGCCAAGCAGGAATTGGGGATGGGCGACGATGAGGTGCGGAGCTGGCCGGGCTGGCATCATCATATGACCCTGGTCACGCTGGCCCACGTCTTCCTGGTGCGGCTCCAGCATCGGTTAAAAAAACGCCCCGATGCTGACGCTGCCGCAGGTCTGCCTGTTACTCAGCGTCCGGTTGCCACTCCCAGCGCGTACGCTTGAGGGCGTGCTGGAGCAACTCGCCTACGACCATCGCCGCCGTGCGGCGGCGCAAACCAGTCACCGGGAGCGAACAGAACGCTGGATCGCGAACATGGACGAACTGATTGGCCCTGAGACTCCGTTGCTGGCCTCGCCCATCAAGGCCTGAGCCCGTTTGTCACGCGTTTACCTAGCTCTCGTAGCAGTAATAGGAAAATCAGGAACTGTTCACACCTGGGGTAACCCATGCGCCTGGGAGCGAGGGCGTCCCGCCCTCATCGCGTCTCCGCGGGCAAGATGGGTATTGAGAAATTAACCCGGTATACCGGGCTGGCCGTGGAGCTGAAGCCCTCGGCTACGGAATGCGAAGCCCGCCTGCGCGGGCTAGAGCGGATTATGTATTCAAAGACCATATGCCCGCGCTCCCGGGAGAAATGTGAACACTTACGAAAATTACAGAGTGGGAGGGCGACTTCGATGAGCTTGCGGGTGGGCATGCCGGGGACCGTTTCTAACAATCAAAAAAGATGGTTAACGACCCACTCACCTATCTGCTGGTATCTGTTACGCGCGGTTCCCAAACCCCAAAATGCCTGACCACAAACTGTGCGGGGGTAGCAGAGTTCGATTCCACTGTACTTCCGGGAACAAAGCAGGTACCAACATGGGCCACCTGCTGACCTGGATGCTGCTCCCATTCGCGACCGACCAGTGGCTCGATTTCCCCCCTGAACCTGGCGCCTTGCGCGAGTGTATGGGCCAGCAAGGGTTGTTCAGCCTTGAGCTGCAGCACTGGACGCTCGTGCTGGCCATCAAAACTGATCTGCCCGAACAGGCGGGCATCAGCATCTGCTGGTCGGCAACTAATCAACGCCAGATCGCCCCAGCCATAGCCGCGCTCGCCGCCAACCTGGAGCCGTTGACAGGCGGCTTGCCAGGGGAGCTCACAGCTATCGGAGGCGAAGACATACCCGACCAGAAAGACCGGTTCACATGTATCAATGGTATGCGGCGCGATAAACTCCACCTCGTGCAGCGTGCCGGTTGCGGCTGACTGCTGGGGGTAACTCAGCGCCGTGCTGCCATAACTACCAAGAAAGCGATACCGGAAACGCGCCGGATTTTCCCAGGGCCAGGCGATCTCGTATTTGTCCCTGGACATCGTCGTCGCACAGTCCCTGGGCATCGTCGCCGCATAGAAATAGCTGTAGGCGAGATGCTGATGCACCTGCTCACCCATCTCGCGGTAGGCCCGGGCCGGGGCGACGGCCCCTTGCCGGCTCGCCTGATCGCGCGTCAGACGCATGGTCAGCGCCCCCCACACCACGCGCCCGGTGACGTAGGGGCGGGTGCGTTGCACATTGCCTGCTTTGCTCCAGCCGATATGAACGGGAGTGCGCAGGCGGAAAATGACTTCATAGCACTGCCAGGCCATGACTGCTCCTTACTCGCGCGCTTTGGCCCCATAGCGGGCATAGATCAGCATCTGCTCCAGTGTTTCTTTGGCGAGGAGCAGTCGCTCAAGATCTATGCTCACCTTCTCGTTGATATGCTTCAAGATCGTTTCAGGCTTCTGGTCAGCCGGCTGATCCCAATCAAAACCGAGGCCAGCGAGGAGATCGAGCATCTGCTTGACAACAGTTTTACCATTATCCTTCTCTTTCGCCAGCAAATAGAGAAAACAGGCGTAGACGCCATGCTCCTGGAGGACGCCCAGGGCTTTGGTGATCGTGTTATCTACATCGCTGGCTTTTTGCTCGCGTGTCGCCGTAATGATGTTTTGCGCATGCTGAGCAGCCAGGCGATCAAGATTGTGCATTGGTCGGCTCCTTCCCAAACTCCTCCGTGATCGGCTCGCCCACGATCGCCATGCGGCCAAACCCGCGCGTGCCCATGCCGCCCACACCCAGCCATTCGATCATGCGCAACCCGGCTTTGAGCACATCCAGCGGGCCTGACCAGGCCCCGCCCGGCAGCGGTTCGCCCTGCTCTGTCTGGTCCACCTTGATAAAGCCACCGCGATAGTCATCCAGCACCACATCAGCGGTCAGGAAAGTGGCACGCGGCAGCGCCTCATAGGTGAAGAGCTTCCCTTCTTCGGCGGCGCCGCTTTGCGGGTGGATCGCCACCGAGGTACGCACTTCCAGGTTGCTATTCACGATCTGGCTGAAGAGCGCATCATGCACCAGCACGATCTTCTGGCTTACCGCTTGCCAGCGTGGGGTGTCCTTCCAACCATCCGGCGCGCTGATGGTCACCTTGCCGCCAATACCGAGCATCAGCCAGCCCAGGTTCAAGGGATCGTTGCGTTGCCACGTGAGCAGCGCACTATCGGTCGCCCAATCTCCCGGTGGCTCACCCAGCGTACAGCCCGCCTCGTGCAGACGCGCGACCGTGCTCACCCAGACCGGCCCGGCCATCGAATGGACGGGGAAGAGGAGCACCTGAGCATCGAAGACATTCACCACGCCGGAATAGCCGACGCTACTGTCGTCTTTTTCTTTGTCATCTTTTTCGTTGTTGCGTTTCGTCTTTTTGAGATAACCGAAGGTGTAGCAGACAGGATTACGACCTAAATCAAAATCGGGGTCTTCGGGATGTTTGTGTTCTTGCCCTGCTGCCCATGGAGTTCCATACAACTGCGCCGCATATGAACGTGCGGCCCCATGCAGACTGGTACCCGGAATCTTGGGAAGGCGTGTCCCCGGCTCACGCACAATACTATTGTCCACCCGGCCAAGCCGGTAGCCGCCAGCGCCGATATGCACCGGGTCGGTGGTCATGAAAAGATACCGCTGTCGTTTGTAGGTAGCCATCGTTAGCGCTCCTTGAGTATCTCCATGCGCAATTCGAGCAGATCTGCCAGTTCGCCGCGAACGCCGGCCTGGATCAAATGCTGCTGCCAGTCACGAGGGATGCTCCGCCAGCCAGTGGGTTGGGGATCATCGTTGGCGCGGTCCACCCACGTGCGTTGGGTCGCATCCCAGCGTCGCCGATGCGGCCATGCGGCCCCGGCAAGCGTATCGTGAACGAATTGCGTGAACACCTCATCATCCGGTTGGCTGCTCGTAGCGCCATACCACAATTCACGGGTTGCTTCGATCGTGGCAATCACCTGATACCGCTGCGACCGTTCCAGATGCGAGAGCAAGCGCCAGAGTAGCTCCAGGCGGTCAAGATCTTCGAGGTAGAACGGGCGCGTGGGGCGACTCGCTCGGCGGCCATCTTCGTTGTAGTGGATCTCGAAGCGACGCGAGGTGGTATCGAGGAACTCGAAGTCGAAGGTCGAAGGCGTGAAAAGAATCTGATCGCCTGCCTGGAGATCGCCGGCATGGACCAGCCATTTGCCCTGCGGATCCTTGAAGGCGCGCTGGCGACCGGCTGGCTGGACATTGCCATCTCGATCCTGCGGGAAGAAGACATACGGATACCAGTTATCAGGTGTTGCCCCATCACCCATCGCGGCGGGAACACACCAGGTAAGCGCGCTGTCGGCGCGCTCAAGCGTAAGGGTGATGGTTTGTTGAAACTGGCTGGTTCCATCGGCAAGCTGGTGTTTATCTGCAGGGAGCGCGCCAACCTGCATATGCGCAACCCGCCAGGGCTGGGGTGTCGCTCTGCGCTGCAACATCGCCTGGCCGGCATCCAGCGCGGCGCGCAGTGGCGTCCGGCGCGAGAAGTAGACCGCGCCAAGATGCAGCGGCAGGCGATTGCGCACCTTGCCCATCTCGCGTTCGTACTTCAGCTTGATCTGCCGCAAGATATCGAGGGAACGATCCGCAGGCACCAGCGCCAGAAAGCTACGCGGCTCGGCCAGGATGGGGATGGCTGTCGAATATGCCGTCTTCTGATAATCCGTTCTGATCAGCCGCCGGCCAGCCAGCAGATTCTGCTGGCGTTTCCCAGACGTCGCTTCAGGATTATACAGGGTTAGTGTGCGGTTGCCCCGCATAAACTCCCGTTGGAGATAATCTTCGAGCCAGATCGCAGCGCTTGCAGCATCTGCATACAATGCTCGTTCCGCGCCGAGACGACGCGCAACCGCGTTGAGATTGTCGGCTGAGATCAAGTAGCCGCCGCTCACGTTTGCCTGGGGAGGGTGCCAGACCGCACTCAACGTGGTTGCGCCAAGATCCAGTTCATAGACATGGAAAGGGCCAAGATCAGGCTCCTGGTCAAGATATAACAAGAGACGACGGCGGTCATCTGACAGATCCTCATGTAGCCTGGACTGCACCTCCTGCCAGAACTGGCGAGTAGTTTGCCAGATGCGCTGTACCCGGCTGAAAGAAGCTGTCTTTGTTGTTGTCGTTCCCTCATTGGGGGCAATCACCAGAAGCGAGTCGAGTAGCCTTCCATCCAGCCATCCCGCAAGATCGAATTGCCCGGCGATCAGCGCCAGTCGCCCATTGGTGTCAGCGACCTCGTCAATCCAGATCGTTTCGCGTGATTGCTTGCTTGCCCAGGCTTGCGAACGATCCAGTCGTCGTTGCTCACAGATATCGCACACATTGCGCTCAATGGCTTTCCTGGATGGTCCTTGTGGCCGCAGCCCACATACTGTGCAAATGACATCGACCCGGCTATTCCAGAACGCCTCGATAGCTACGACATCCGCTTGAGAACGAACGTCTGGCGAAAGCATCGCGTTGATAGCTGGTAGTTCGTCGCTTCCACTACGATTCGGATCTTGCCCCCACCAGGGTGTCGGTTCAATCGCCAATACTGGTACGATCTCACCCCCCAACTGCAATGCTTGATCATCCTTCAGCGTTGCTTTGGCAAATTCCTGGAGGATCAACTGAGACAGAGGAACCCCCTGGCTGTTTGTTAAGCTGAGCAGGTTAGACATGTCAGCAACAACATAAAGGCTGCCATGCTCATCGCGGTATACTTCATGCGCCAGTGGGTGGGTTTCTTCAAGCAACGAACGAACCCGTTCAAAAGCATTTTGCAGCAACTGTTGTCTGCTGAGCAGATCGGGAAGGCGTACGACGTTAAGCAAGTAGCCCAATCCATCAATCCGAACACTGAGTAAACGCCAACGCAAATTTTGCGCGGCAGGCGGTACACTACCTGATAAGAGAACATTTGCCAGGGATGTTTTGTACAGCGCACCAACCAGCAACCCCCAACTCCACAGATCAACCTCATTGGTTGGTCGCCGTGTATCTGCACCGACTTGAGGGAACAGTTTACGTAAGGCTACCAGCAGTTTCTGCCGTTCGGTCTGGGAATACGCTGCGAGCGAAGCCCAGGGCAATGCCCACATCTGGTTTGTCAGTCCAGATGGAACAGCGCGTTCAAACCCAAACGGCGAACTGATCTGAATACCGGGATAGGTCTGCTTTCCGCCAGCCGGGTCTTGTTTGTCAAAGTGAGCCGTGTTATGGCAGCGGGAAAGATACAGCCCTAAGAGGTCGGCATTCCAGGTGTTGTCATCGAGTAAGTTAGTCACAGTACGAGCATTTGATTGAACAGGCAGTTGTAGGTGTACACTGGTCAAAACACTGTAACGGCCAGCGAGACTGTTAGGATCAGTTGCTCCACCACTGGCGCGTGCTTCACTACGGGGTAGGGCCGAACCTTGAGGACTCGCAGCCTGCACTCTCAGTTGCTCATCTGAACACTTGCGATAGTCATGCAACCAGCCAATCGCTTCCGCCAGCAAGAGAGCATCACGATGTTGGGCAAGGATCTCCAACTGGCTCATCCCTCACCTCCACTCAGCAACTGCGCGGCCACCTGTCGCGCCTGTTCCTGCAAGCCGCTCAGGGTCGTGAACGTGCGTTCGGTGACGGGCGGTCGGGGAGGCGGAGCATCCGCGACGGCCTTTTCCCAGTCAGCTACTTGTTGTTGGTAGTTGCTCAATTGTGTCTGATAGTCTAAGAAAGCTGCGCGTGCTTCTGTATAGGCAGCTTGATCGCGATTGGTGGCCTTGTGTTTGTCGCGCCATTCTTTTGGTTTTAACCTGAAATCCTCATCAGGATATCTGGTTCGGAAACTTTGTACATTGGCAGGTATCTGAGGCTCGATTAGACGAACAGATTGATCACTTGTAGAAGTGGTGAATGCAGCGCGGATGAGCAACCTGCCCTGACCGGCGAGCTGCTCTTCCACAACCCCAAAGCCACTGCTGGTTTTCGCGCCGAAACCGTAGGTGGTCAGCATCGCGTGAAGACCGTGGGCAACCCCTTCGAGATCCTCAGCAGCCTGCTGCTGATCAACGGAGCCAAATGGCACATACAACAGGAGTAGCGTACCCGTTGTGCCCTGAGGCACGCACTCCATCAGAATCGGCCCGCGCTCGCCAACGCCACTTTGCCGGTTGTGCGGATTGATCACTTCCAGCCCGATCTTGTCGAAGAAGGTGGCGAAGAAATGCAGCCGGCCGGCGAAGAACCCGCTCGACGAGCAGTAGCGTCGTATCACCCGGCGGTAGAGGCGAGCCTGATCCTCCCCGCCGCATGTGTCCGGGAATGCCTCAACGCTCGCATCATCGGTCTGCACGCCCTTTTCATTCCCAAAAAGACGCGCCAGTTGCGCGCGCCGTTTCACGAATGCTTTGCGAACGGCGCGCTGTTGTCGCTCACCATCGCTGAGGCTGCTCCACCACTCCACGAGTTGCCGCACCATCGCAGCGCGCAACGCGCCCTTCCATCCCGTCGCCGCGACCATGGGAGCCTGAAAGATCTTCTCCTTGCGCACCGGGTTGTCGAGCAAATGGAAGGTGGTGTCATCTTTGCTCAGGTAGGGCTTGCGCAGGCGAAACGGCACGCGCAGCAGAAAGCTGAGGGCAGGCATCTGGAAGATAGCGTCATCGTCTGGCAGGAAATCAAAAGCCTCCGGAATTGCGCTCGTAGCAAGCTTCTTCTGCCAGGCATCCCGAATGGCATTGTCAAGTTCAGATCCTCTTGCTGCGAACCAGAGATAGGCCAGATGAGGTTCAATTTGAACTGCCTGATTTGCAGCCAGTTCGATCTCTCTTTCGGCTTGTTGGCGTGCATTTTTGTCGCGCTGTTGTTTGGCATGGTCAAGCCTTTGTGCAGCTTGCTCCAATTCACCCAGCTTCTCGCTCAACGTAATCTGCATGGAAGCATAATGATCACGCTGCATCGTCCGCCTCCTCTAACCCGAGCAAACTGCGCAGAAACATCTTCGCGTCGCCGCTATGCGGCGCAACTGTGTCGCGGGGGGAGTTGAACTCACGCCAGACCCGAAGCGTATAGTTGCTTTGCAAATGATCGTGAATAGCCTGCGCGATCTTATCGCGGCTCCAGCCAAGGTCATACTGTGTTGCTTTTTCAGGGATCCAGCCCCACACTCGCAGCAAGCCATCGCCGTAGGGCCGCGAGACTTTGATTTTGGACGCCATGCGCCCATCTTTCACTGTGCCCATAATGAAATGGCGTAAAGGCTGGTCTGTAGCAAATAAGCGGCGCAAATCATACTTCAGGTTGAATGTAGCCTGCTCCTGGGCGCCTGGCAGGTGAATACGCGCCAGAAAGATGTTGCACAGCGAAGGGAATTGGGGGTAGCTTTTGCTGCCTGCAGTAGCCAGCAGCCAGTCATACAGCGGTCGAGCATCGAGCCGGCCGTTCGTCAGTGTGATCACCCCGAAGCCCATCTGCGGGCGAGCGCCGATGGCGGCCCAGTCGGCCATGAATTGGATCAGGCCGCCGATAACCTCGGGCTTGAAGTCGGGGTGCAGGCTCTGGATTCGCAATGTAAGCGCGCCTGAACGTGGTTTGTCATTTACGTTCTGAGGAAAGTACCAGGTTGGGGTGCGGGTGTTTTCTTTGCTGTACTGGTATGATCGTTGGGCCTGAAGCTGCGATTTCACTCCATTGTCAGGGTTCGTGTTATCTTCAACATCAAGCCGAAAGCGCCTGCGCCACCCGGTCGCGCCAAACACCCGGCATACATCGCAGATGCCATTATCAGGCTCTGTGGCGTCATAGAGGCATTGTTGGCCAGTAGGGTCGCAAGCCTTCCCACCCCTCCCACGCACCAGCGCCTCCATCCACCAGCGCATGCTCCCGAGGATGCCAGTCTCGTGCAGGCGATCAACCCTGCCCGTTTCGACGCCGCCGGTCCATAAGGGGGTGAGCGTTTCGATGGGCACGTCCATGACCCTGTCTCCTTTTAGCAATGGTAGACATGGTTTCAGCAGGGCTATGCGGTATAGTACCGTCTCGCGCCGAACCGCCCCATCCCTGACCCTCCCCCACCGGGGGGAACCGGGCTCCTCCCCCCAGCGGGGGGAGGTTGGGAGGGGGGCGGAACGCTAAATCTCCTACGAACCTTGTCTTAGCGCGAATAACTCTACTTCCCCGCGCGTCACACCATTGCGTACCTGCGCCAACAATTCCCGGTGCCACCGCGTTCCCTCAGGCACCTGGACATCAAGGTGTCGTGCGACAGCCAGGAAGACATTCTCAGCACCGTTGTAGTACGAATGCAGCACCGTAGCGAGCGCG
>Ga0209227_1003452_pt1 | contig 10511 bp, 7 predicted proteins | sample YNPBryantNP2012_FD_185815 | JGI IMG/M metagenome (GOLD analysis project Ga0209227, IMG submission 185815) | Anoxygenic and chlorotrophic microbial mat microbial communities from Yellowstone National Park, USA - YNP Bryant NP 2012 (SPAdes)... ...
GCTTTTCCCTGAAGCTTTGCGACTGGAGGGTTTGCGCCTGCTGAAGCTGCATGGCCTTTTGAATTAGGGGGTACCAATTACCCGGCACATTGAAGCAGAGACAAACGCTCGCAAACTGGTCATTTTGCTTGTTGCGAGCCTCGTGTCATTATCAACCACTATGGAGTGAGGGGAGAATCCCTCTGACCCTCATGGCGGGCCTGGCACATGCTCCGCCTGTCAGGGGGAGTGTGGCGCATGGAGCGCGGGAAAGAGCAACCCTTCCAGAGATCGTTTGCTGCGTTGCCTGGGGTAGTGCCATGACAGAAGAGGGGGGTATCTACTTCTGTCAGAATTCATCCCATCCATGAAAGAAACTTGCAAGAAATATCCCTGCTGGAAGAAAGGCTCTTGCCAGGGAGTGTTCACGTTTGACAGTTCATTTTGATAGCTTCGGGGGATAAGCTAAAGGTGGAAAGAATCCCAATCTGGCAATCCAGAGCAACCTCTAGAGATTAAGGAGAAAAAAATTATGGAAAGGCCGATTGTTTTCTTCCCTTCCGCTTTTCTCGTTATTCTGATGCTGACTATGGCCTGCGGTGTGCTCGCTCTCAGCGGAGCAGATGTGGTCAACCCCATCCACAGTTTTCTGGATTATCAGAAAGGGATGGTGGATGTGGAAAAACAACGAGCCTTGAACGCGACGCGGATCCAGATCGAGCAAGCAGAGCTTTGGCAACAGCATCAGCACAATCAGGAGATGCGCGAGCTGGAATTCCAGAACAAAGTGCAGGAACTGGAATTCCAGCAGCAGCGCAGGGCGGCGGAACTGGCACATTTTGAGAGGCTCAATCGCGTCACAGAAGCACTGCTGGAGTTTGGCGGTAAGGCTCTGATTTCCCTGGTGATCGCGGTGCTCTTCATCATGGTCAGCTCACGAAGCGTAGTGCATACCCTCCGAAGCCTTCGCCGTGAGGGAATCCAACCTCCTCAAACTCCTCGCAGGCCAACCGAGGAAGAGAAACGCGCCCTCATCCAGGCCGCTCGTGCTCGGGAACAGCAAGAACGCTTGCAAAAGATTCGCGAACGCGAACGCGTGCGCCAGGATGCGGGAAATGATCATAAGCAAGCGGCTACCTCTTCCACGGTTGAATGCTATCCAGAAGACATTGAAGACTACGGCACACTCTCCCTTGCTGTCTGATAAGGAGGCTCGATGCGATTCTTTTCCCTTCCTGTTTCCCTTTTTCCTCTCTTCCCCCCGTGCATTCGTCCACCGCCGATGGTGAACGCGTTCACTCCTCCTCTTCAAACGATTCCACCTGATAGACCAGCACCTCCATCTCCCCTTCCCGCCAGCAGCCGGCGGGAAGGCCCATTTTGAGACACAGGTGATCCAGGAAGGTTTCTGGGTCCGGGAGTTGTTCCCAGACCTGGGGGAGGAAGGTGGCGCGACGCCAGCCACGACGCAGTACCACGCCATCTATGCCCGGACGCAGACGGGTGAGCAGTTCTTCCGGGGAGGTGTATTCCAGCGGTTGGGGCGGCGTGAGACAGGAAATTTCAATGCGCAGGTGGGGGACTTCTTCCGGGGTGACGGGCGGGAAGCGAAAGTCGTTCAGGGCAGCAGCGACGGCGTGTTCGCGTACATCTTCAGCCAGCGGCTGGTAGGCCTCCAGGGTGCCAACACAGCCGCGCAACTGCCCTTCGCGGGTCAGGGTGACAAAGCTGGCGCCCGGTTCACGTAAACGCAGCGGCAAACGGCTCAGGTCGAGGGGCGCCAGGGGCTTGCCGCGCACGCCCTCTTCCAGCGCCTGACGCGCCAGCCTGAGCAGGATGGAGCGTTCCTCTTGTGTGAGGCTCATGGTGAACTCCGTCTGAACCGTGAGGTATGGCTATCGTCTTTAGCTCCACAATGTTATATTTCAGCATAGTTGTCATTGCGAGGAGCGTTCTTTGCGACGAAGCAATCCCCAGGCTGTCAAGCTGGCCTGATAAACGGGAGATTGCTTCGCCCAAAAACGGCTCGCAATGACATGGCTGAGTAGTTACGAGGATTGTTCATTCCTGCAGGAGGCGATATTGGCGGTTGAAGTAAACCAGCGGTTTGCCTTCCGGCTGCAGGATGCGCGTGGCGAGCACTTCGGCGATAAAGAGTGTGCTCTGAGAGACATCCAGCGTGTGCACCACACGGCAATCCAGCCAGGCCAGTCCTCCTTCCAGGAGCGGCGCCCCGCTCCGCAGCGTTTGCGTGGCCAATCCAGCCAGCCGATCCCCTTCCTCCGAAATGCGTCCGGCAAAGCGTTCCGAGATTTCTCGCTGATCCGCGGAGAGAATGGTCAGGCCAAAGAAGCCGCTTGCCAGCACCAGTTCACGCGTGCGCGTGCCGCGCTGCAGCGAAACGCTCACCCACGGCGGGTCGAGGGCAATCGAAGTGAATGAATTCACCGTCATTCCGTGGGTCTTCTCTCCATGACGCGCCGTAAGCACAGCCACACCGCTGGCCCACAGGCGCATCGCCGAGCGCAATGCTTCTCCGTTGCTCATTGTATCTCCTCAATGCGCCAGGATTCTTCACCAAGCAGACTCCGCAGCTCCCGCAGCAGGCGTGGTGAAATATGCGTGGTGGAATTCGGAAAATCTATCAGGAACGAACGCCCTCCTTCGACGATATGGAAGGAGAAACGGTCTCGCCCGTGATGACTGCTCAAGAGACCATACAACATGCGAATTCGCCGCCGATCCCGCGCTTTGTCGCCGGTCGAATGGATGAGAATGGTGATCTGTTGCGGGGGACTGGAGGGGGTACGCTCCGTGTGCACCCCAGCCTCGTGAACGAAAGGTAGAAAACCCTCCAGGGGATACTCGAGCCAGCGTTTGACCTCATCCCCGTAAACGAGGTTAGAGACCCCTGCCCCGAAAGCGGGGTTAGGGGTATCTGCCACGCGAGCAGGGTGAGGGGTGTATCCACCCGGCGCGTTCAGGATCGGCCCCGGCTGCGTTCCCACACCCCAGGCAGGGGCCGCAGGGGAGGCAGGAGGCGTCACCCCCTGCGCCGCCAGCGGGGTTTGGGACCCCTGCCCCGCAAGCGGGGTTTGGGGTTGCCCCGTAAACGGAGTTGGGGATAGCCCCTCCGCGATCATTAGCTCATCCATGGAGGGTTGCCAGGCCTCCTCCCAGCCTTCCGGGAAAGGTTCGGGCGGCGGAGGTACCCCCTGCTCCGCAAGCGGGGTTACACTCTCCCCCGTAAACGGGGTTTGCGACCCCTGCCCCGCAAGCGGGGTTTGGGATTGCGCCGTGAACGGGGCGGCAGGCTCTTCCGCAGGGGGTGGGGGCTCCTTTGCTTCAGGGGAGGAGGAAGCGACAGGCCCGGCAGCCGGGCCGCGGTCGAGGGGTGAAGGCGCAGGGGGAACCCTTTGCCCGGAAGGCTCGCTGCTCTTTTGCAATGGGCGCGAGCCGATAGCGGGCGCGGGGTTTTCGGTAATGATCTTAAATTCTTTGGATGCACTATCCACCAGGATTTTGGGCGGCGGGTTGAGAAGGTCCACCTTGCCCTCGACGATCAGGATGGCGCCTTCTTCAAAGAGGGGACGGTAACGTTCCCAGGTCTTGGGGAAGAGGATCAGTTCGATCTCGCCTTGCAGGTCTTCCAGCGTGACAAAGCCCATCGGTTTGCCGTTTTTGGTCTGGTAGGGACGCACGCTGGTCACCAGCCCGGCCACGCGCACTTTTTCTTCGTGGGCGGCCTCTTCCAGTTGGGCTGAGGTGTGCGTGATGATGCGGATGAGATCGGCCTGGTAGGGCTGAAGGGGATGCTCCGAAAGGTAGAGGCCGATCAGTTCACGCTCCCAGGCCAGCATCTGGCGCCGCGCCCCTTCTCCGCGAGCGGAGTCAGGGGTAGTGGGGAGATGGATTTCCTGCCAGGAGGTGCTGCTGATGGAGCTGGCGCCGAACAGGGTGAGCTGGCCGGCCTGGGCGGCTCGCTGATGCTCGGTACTCAGCGCTATTAATCGGTCGAGGTTTTCAAGAAGCGCATGACGGCTGCCGAATTCATCCATGGCGCCCACTTTAATCAGGCATTCCAGAGCGCGCTTGCCCACCTTTCGCAGGTCCACCCGATGCAGGAAGTCGCTCAGGTTGCGGAAGGGGCCGCCCTGAGCGCGGGCAGCCACGATGGTCTCCACTGCACCCTGCCCGACGTTTTTGATGGCGCCCAGGCCAAAACGAATGGCGGGGCCTTCTGGCCGATCCTCGATCAGAAAATCCCAGTCCGAGGCGTTGACGCTGGGCGGTAAGACGGGGATGCCCAGGCTACGCGCTTCGGCCACATAGAGGGCCACTTTGGCAGTCTCGTTTTTGCTCACCGAGAGCAAAGCGGTCATGTATTCGGCAGGGTAATGCGCCTTGAGATAGGCGGTTTCCACGGCGATCATGCCGTAATCGGCGGCATGGGAGCGGTTGAAGCCGTAGCGGGCAAATTCTTCCCAATCTGAGAAAATCTGATTGGCGGTTTCTTCAGGGATGCCGTTTTTGACGGCGCCGGCGACGAATTTCTGGCGGTGTTTTTGGAGTTTATCGGGGATTTTCTTGGCAATCGCCTTGCGCAGGTCGTCGGCCTCGGATTGGGTGTAGCCGGCAAGGGAGACCGCGGCGTTCATGAGCTGTTCCTGGTAGACCGGGATGCCATAGGTGGAGCGGAAGATCGGCTCCAGGGCCGGATGACGATATTCGACCTCGGCCTCGCCGTGCATACGGGCGATGTAATCGGGGATGAATTGCATGGGACCGGGGCGATAGAGCGCCACCATGGCGATCACGTGCTCCAGGGTCTTGGGTTTCATCTGGACCAGCCAGCGGGTCATGCCGCTGCCTTCGAGCTGGAAGATGCCGGCTGTTTTGCCTTCGCCGAGGAGTTCAAAGGCTTTGGGGTCGTCGAGAGGGATGTTGCCCAGATGGTAGCGTTTGCCGTGGCGCTTTTCGATCAGCTCGCAGGCGCGCGCCATGAGGGTCAGAGTGGCCAGGCCGAGGAAATCCACCTTGAGCATGCCCAGGCTCTCTAAGATACCCATCTCGAACTGGGTGACGGTGCGGATGGGGACCCCTGCCCCGCCAGCGGGGTTAGGGGTTGACTCGCTGCCGGAGGTGGGGCGATGGAGGGGGAGGTATTCGACGAGGGGTTTATCGGAGATAACCACACCGGCGGCATGGGTGCCGGCGTTCCGTACCACGCCTTCCATGCGGGCGGCGGTGTCCACCAGTTTGCGGATGTGTTCCGCAGAATCGTAGAGCTGACGAAATTCTGGCACGGTCGCCAATACCTCGCGCAGAGTGACCGGCTTTCCCGGAATGGCCGGTACCAGCTTGGAAAGCCGATCTACCTCGGAAAGGGGAATGTCCATGACGCGGCCCACGTCGCGCAGGGCAGCCTTGGCACCCATGGTGCCGAAGGTGATGATCTGAGCGACCCTGTCCTCGCCGTATTTTTTCACCGCGTATTCGAGCATTTCAGCGCGGCGGTCGTCCTGGAAATCGAGATCAATATCCGGCATCGAGATACGCCCCGGATTGAGGAAACGCTCGAAGATCAGGTCATGCTCGAGGGGGTCTACCAGGGTGATCTCCAGCGCGTAGGCGACGATGGAACCAGCAGCCGAGCCGCGGGCGTTATACCAGATGCCGCGCTCACGGGCATGGCGGCAGAGGTCCCAGACGATCAGGAAGTAGGTATCGAAGCCCATCTCATGGATGACGCGTAGCTCATATTCCAGTCGCTGGCGAACGCGTTCTTCCGAACTGCGGGGACCATAGCGTTTTTGGATGCCGCTTTCGCAAAGCTGGCGCAGGTACGTTTCTGCAGTATAGCCTTCGGGAACAGGAAAATGCGGCAGGTGGTAGCCCTTGAAAGAGAGGTCCACCTGACAGCGTTCGGCGATCCAGAGGGTATTTTTCAGGGCTTCTGGGACTTCGGCGAAGAGCGCGGCCATCTCCTGCGGCGAACGCAGGTAGTAAGAGGCGTCGCTCATGCGCATTCGCCTGGGGTCGCTGAGCACGCTGTTGGTCTGGATGGCGAGCAGGATGTCCTGGAGGACGGCGTCTTCCGGGTTGATGTAGTGCACATCATTGGTAGCGACGAGAGGGAGCTGATAGGCGCGGGCCAGCTCGATCAGATGTCGGTTCAGGTCGCGGATTTGGGGGATCTCATGGTGCTGGAGTTCGATAAAGAAGCGCTCGCGCCCGAAGAGGTCGAGGTACCATTCCAGCGTGCGGCGCGCTTTTTCCAGGTTGCCTTCCAGGATGGCCGAGGGGATTTCGGCGGACATGCAGCCGCTGGTGCAGATCAGGCCTGCCGAATGAGCGGCCAGGAATTCGCGATCAATGCGCGGGTAGTAGTAAAAGCCCTGGAGCTGGGCAGCGGTGGCGATTTTGAGGAGGTTTCGGTAACCTTCGTCGTTCTCGGACAGGAGCAGCAGATGGAAAGAGGTGCGATCCAGTTTGGGGTCGCGATCGGTCATGCGGCGGGCGGCCATGTAGGCCTCAACCCCGATGATCGGCTTGATTCCGGCTGCCTGGGCGGCGTTGTAGAACTCGATCACGCCGAACATCGTGCCATGATCGGTGATGGCCACGGCAGGCATCTCCATCTCCCGGACGCGTTGCATGAGCTGCTTGATGTTGGAGAAGCCATCCAGCAGGGAATACTCAGTGTGGAGGTGAAGATGGACAAATGACATGGCTACGAATTCCAGGAAACCCCTAACCCCGTTTACGGGGCAAGGGGGTGTAACCCTGTTCACGGGGATTGACTCAATTGTAACGCTTTTGGAGAAATCGAGGATTAGAAAATGGACGGCGGACCGCGAAATGGACGGTGGACGGTAGACCGCGGGATGGCGGAGCGTGCAGGATGGGCTTTCCAGCTCGTCAGGGGGGAGGACCGTCAACGAATCAGGAACGAATCAACGAATGCAGACGGCAGACCGCAGACCACAGCAGGGCAGGCTTTCCAGCCTGCCAGGGGGAGGAGCGTCAACGAATGGGGGGGACGGACGATAGACGGTAGATGGATGGCGGAGCGTGTAGGACGGGCTTTCCAGCTCGTCAGGGGGAGGACCGTCCACGAATGGAGGATGGTAGAATGGGCGGCGGATGACAGATGTCAGACTGTGAACGGTGGAGGGTTTCTTGTCATCGGGAGAAGCGTCATCAGGGTTTGACGCTCCAAAGCTTTCTTTCCGTGGCTGGTTTTCGTAGAGGATTTTTATGCTCAATTTATTGCAGTGGATGGTATAATGATAGAGAATGTCCAACCTTTTGAACAAAGGAGGTTCTAATGAAAAAGACAGTGTACGTGTTTGCTTTCTTTGTGCTGATAGGGGTGCTCAGCCTGGCCTGTCTCTCTCCTACCATCTCTTCCCCGCCTGCGCCTACGCCTGTTCCTCCCACACCGACCGAAAGCCAGCCTCCTGCTTCAGTAGATACCCCCACGCCACTTCCCACCAGCACGCCCGCCGACACCCCCACCCCGGAAGCGCAGGATTTCTTCACAGAAGAATTCAATAGCTCCGCAGACCTGTGGTCCTACTTCATCATTGACGGCTATCAAGATAAGAATCGCCTGGTAGAGGGGGATGAGCCGAAGGTCTCTGTTCGGACGAACAATGGATACCTGGTCTTTGAGATCAACAAAAACTATCAGTATGTGTATGTGACCTATGATCCCTACACCTACACGGATGTGCGGATAGACGTTCGGGCAGAGAATTTTGGGGTGAACAACAACAATGTGAGCCTGATTTGCCGTTACAGCGATCAGGGGTGGTATGAATTTAATATTGCCAACAATGGATTGTACAGCATACTCTACGCGGAGTGGAAACCTTCCAAACAAGTTGTTTACCATCTGATTGCGAATGGCGGCTCGAACAAGATCCGGATGGGGAAGGATGTAAACGAGTACACGGCAATTTGCAAGGGGCGCACGCTGCAGCTTTTCATCAACGGCTATGAGACGAATACACTCACTGAAAATCGCTTTGCCTTGCGCGAAGGACAGGTAGGCATCTCGGTCTCCTCGTTCAACGTCTTGCCGGTGCACGTGGAGTTTGATTGGGTGAAGATCACGCCGCCCTGATTCGTGAGAGGAGCTCTCGCATCCAAAATCACGCTTTCTGAGATAAACGCTTCGAGTGGGTGAGCGCATCCAAAGATCGCGCCCTGGAGGAGATGCTCCGGGGCGCGATTGTTGCAGGGAGGGTGCTCTTGTAAGAAATCCAGAGATTGCGATAGAATCACGAGAGCCGGCGAGGAGGGCGCCGGCTCTCTACTGAAAGGAGGAGAAGAGATGTTGTGCATCTCTACTATACCAGAATCCTCTGAATGTTACCTGACGGAAACCCTACGATTCCTCTACGATTTTCATACGATTTGGAGCTTTTATGACCTTCGCTGTCGAAACAGAACATCTTGGACGTATTTACCGCATTCGGAACAATCGAAAAGAGCGGGCGCGCGAACTGGTGGCGCTGCAGGATGTGACCCTGCAGATTCGCGAAGGGGAGCTGTTCGGCTTGCTTGGGCCAAACGGCGCGGGGAAAACGACGTTGATCAAAATCCTTACCACGCTGCTTGCTCCGAGTAGCGGTTGGGCGCGCGTCGCCGGTTATGATGTGGTTACCGAGGCGCATCGCATTCGCCCCCTGATCAATATGGTATCCGGTGGAGAATCCTCCGGCTATGGTCTGCTCACGGTGCGCGAGAACCTGTGGATGTTTGCCCAGTTTTATGGCATCCCCTCCCAGGAAGCCAATCGGCGCATTCGCGCCTTGCTGGAACGGGTGGGGATGGCGGATCGGATGGATACAAAATCCTCAGACCTTTCCAGCGGTCTCCGCCAGAAAATGAACATCGTGCGCGGTTTCCTCACGGATCCCCGCGTGCTGTTCCTGGATGAACCAACACTGGGGCTGGATGTAGGCGCGGCTCGCGAGGTGCGCTCGCTGATCCGCGAATGGATGGCCAGCGATCGCCACCGCACCCTGTTACTCACCACCCATTACATGGTGGAGGCGGAGGAGCTATGTGATCGAGTGGCGATCATCAATAAGGGGCGCGTTCTGGCGTGTGATACGCCGGCAGCCCTGAAGCGCGCGTTGCAGAACGAGGCGCGCTTCGAGATGGAGGTCAGCGCTCCCAATGGTCTGACCGCCTCGGCCCTGGAGGCATTGCCCGAAGTCCAGAAAGCCGCGCTGCGCCCCACCGATTATGGCGCGTTGCTGCACCTGACCCTGCACAGCGAGGCGGCGCTGGCGGGTGTGATCAACCTGCTTACCGAAAAGCGGGTTAAAATCCTGCGCCTGAGCAAGCGAGAGCCGACCCTGGAGGATGTTTTCGTTGCGCTGGTAGGTCGCAGCATGGAAGAAGTGGAACAAGAAGGAGAAAACCATGGCTGAACCTTATCACCCTCTGGCTCCTTCCAGTGTGCCCAAACGGAGCGGCTGGCGCCTTTTTCTACAAAGCGTTTTTGCGCGCGCCTATCCCCGGCTGATCGGTCAGCAACGCGAGAAATCCTGGGTTTTCTTTGACGTTTTCCTGCCGCTGCTTTCCGTTTCTGCTTATGTGCTGGTCTATCGTGCCATGCATGCGCCAGAAGACTATATCGGGTTCGTCATCGTCGGTGGAGCGATGCTGGCCTTCTGGATGAACGTGCTCTGGAGTATGTCCATGCAACTTTACTGGGAGAAAGAACAAGGGAATCTGGCGCTGTACATCATCGCACCCAATTCGATGATGTCCATCCTGCTTGGAATGGCCATCGGTGGGTTGCTGGCAACGACCCTGCGCGCGCTGGCTATTCTGGTGCTGGGCGTTTTGATTTTCAAAGTGCACTTTGTCGTGTTGAACATCGGTCAACTGTTTGGGGTATTCCTGTTGACGATGGTCGCGCTCTATGGGATGGGCATGATGTTCGCCTCGGTGTTTCTGTTGCTGGGTCGAGAGGCCTGGGCTGCATTAGATGTGATCCAGGAGCCAGTCTACCTGGTTTCAGGGTTTTTCTTCCCCGTGCGTGTGCTCCCCTTTTGGGTGGCGGCTGCGGCCTCTGTCATCCCGCTCACACTGGGACTGGATGCCATGCGTCAGCTCACCTTTGAGACCGGTCCCAGCCTCGGGTTTCTTTCGGTCTCCGTAGAGATTTCCATCCTGGCCTTTCTGGCTGCACTTTTCTTGCTTCTTGCGAAAGTGTTCATGGGATATGTGGAGCGCCTGGCGATTCGGGAAGGTCGCCTGACCGAGGCAAGGCGCTGAGATCTTTGCACAATCTCGATGAAGGGAAAATGCACCGGCAGTGTACTTTACTTCAGGAAATTCGAGAACAAAAGTAACTCTCTCTACTCGCTACTCATCCTTGTCATTGCGAGCCGCCGCAGGCGGCGAAGCAATCCCCCTATCGGCCAGGAGATTGCTTTCCCCACGCTGCGCTCCACCACGCTTTGCTCGTGGCAGGCGGGACATGCGCTTCGCTCGCAATGACAGGA
>Ga0209227_1003453_pt1 | contig 10510 bp, 8 predicted proteins | sample YNPBryantNP2012_FD_185815 | JGI IMG/M metagenome (GOLD analysis project Ga0209227, IMG submission 185815) | Anoxygenic and chlorotrophic microbial mat microbial communities from Yellowstone National Park, USA - YNP Bryant NP 2012 (SPAdes)... ...
CCCTTGTTACCAGCCACAATCACGTCCACATTGCCGTCGTGGTCGAGGTCCTCGAGTGCAGGAGCGTTAACAATCGTCGAACTGGTTTCCGAAGGCGGTATGCAACATCTCGCCCAAGCTATTGGCCCCACGCGCGAGCCTCCTACACGGTGGTTGAGCCCGTCCTTGTGGATGGCATAGGTGACACCGTTCGCGCACGCAATGACTACTTCGACTTCGCTGTCGCCGTATACATCGCCCACAACCGGAGACGAGACGATCTCACTCGTAGAAAGTGGGTCGAGCTGAATACCTTCTTCCCAACCGACTAGGTCTTCGTGCTTCCAGTTCATTGCGCGAATTTTGCCACCGGAACAGCCAAATATCACGTCCAGCTTGCCATCCCCATCCAAATCGGCTAGTGCTGGAGATGATGCGAACGATGCATTTACTGACTGCTGAGTCCAAGTTTCGGTAGTTGAACGATAATAGTATAGCTTCCCACCATATGTGATCATAACCACATCGTTTTTGCCATCACCGTCTATGTCGCCGATTGCCGGAGCCGATTCGCACCCTCCATAAATTGATTTGGGCCACCCGCTCAGGTACAGTGGCTGCGAAACGAAATCACCCCATGCGTCGCCCGGAAATGCAAAAGCCTCGGGTGGCGACGTCGTGCCCACCGCTACATCCGGTATGGCGTTAGCATCGCTGTCAATATCGCCCAGCGCACAACTTGAGCCAACTATACTTGCGACGGAACTATCAGTAAGATTGCGCCACAGAAAAGAGCTGTTCGGTCCCGAGTTGTTCTTCCAGTCGCCTGTGGGATTCCAGCAGAACACAAAGCACGAGTAATCGCCTGCCACGATCTCAGGCGTGCCGTCCAGGTTGGCATCGCCGACTGCGGCGGAGACCTTCGAGAACCTGTAGTGGCTGCCGGCAGGCCAACCCGCCACCTTGTGGCCCTCGTGAGAAAATACATATACCTTGGTGCGATCGTCGGAGGGAATCACAACGCACGGCCGCCCCGACCTGTCAGAGTCCATAGAGATTGATGATGGGGTGTTCGCGCCCGAGTCGGAAGAAACGTTGACCGACCACAGTGTCGATCCCGAAGCCGAAAAGGCTGTCAAATTGCCGTTCGATCCCTCCACCACCACTTCTTTCTTTTGATCGCTTGCACCATCCAGGTCGACTATCAAGGGGCTTGAATAGCCGACGCTGTAAGTGTTCCACGGATTGGATTTTACAGCGGCGACTGTCCAGCTTATCGTTTCGTTTGAGCACGAGTCAGTGTGCACGACCAGAAGGTTAGCCGTTCCGGGCTGCGTCAGCGACAGAGTAGCGTAGGCGTAACCGTTGATGTCGGTCTGAGTTGAGTAGATTTGGGTCCCGCTCTGCTGGAACGTGCCGAAGTCAGTCCTGAACGTCACATTCGCCTGAGGTATTGCCTGTCCATCGTCCGTTACCCTTGCCGTTAATTGCGAAGTTCCGGCGCTTGCCAAGAACTGAGGATTCGCTGTTAGCTCAACCTCCGGACCGTTCAGGGTTATGGTCTTAGAGGTTGAACAACTGTTTTGCGGGTAATCGCTAGCAGTTACGGTGGCAATGCCTTGTGCGTCTGGATTGGCGGTTAGGTGAGCAATAACGAAACCGGTGGCATCGGTGGTGGCAATTAGTTCCTTGGACTGGTTTTCGGTAAAAGAGCCTCTCGTTGTAGTTAGTTTTACTTGTCGCGAAACCAGTGACTTCCCTTCGCAGTCGTGAAGCAACACGCGTATCGTTGCGACTTCTTGGCTACAAACCTTAATTGAGGTTTTGTCGACGCCCATACATATTGCAGTGACTGAGGGAGTCAGCACTAACTCCACATTGTTATCGCCTGCCGAGGCCACAACCGTGTCCGAGAGGTACCCGGGCGAACTAGCAGCCACTCCCGTTCCTGTCGTTGGAATACCAGAAAGGGTGAATGGAGTCCAGTCTGACGTCACACCGTGACAGATGACGCTGCCGTACTGTGAGTATATCCTAACATCTTTGCCCGGAGCTGACTGGCCAACCAGTCTGACCCGGCCCGTTATCTGGCCTAATGTCCTTGTGGAAGAGCTGGTGTTTGGGACAAACAGATCCCACTCGTACATCGCTCGAATAACCGGAACGACGAACTCATCTCCCGTCGGCCCCAAAGGCGTGGGATCATGCAACTTCTTCCCACACGCTCCGACTGCAGCTAGATAGATCTCATTATCCCCCGGTATCCGGTGGGAATATACCCTTATTCCTGTCCAATTGGGGTTCGTTCCGTCGCTCTTGTGCCAGCCGTCATCCAGATAGACAAACCAGTCGCCCTCGTCGTCGGTCTCGCCCTTGGCTGTCACTTTTCCCCAAACGCATGTGTAGAGTCCATAGGGTCCCAGACCCGCCACCCGCGAGCCGCCCGGATTGTTCGGGTCGACGGGCGAGCCCAAAAGCGTCATACTGTTAGTTCCCACGCTGTCGAGGGTTGCAAAAGCCTCAGTGTCCCACTCATAATCGGTGTCTGTTCGGATTACTCTTTCTCCATCGACGGTCTGCAGGGTCCCCGTGAAGCTTACAAGATTGAACTTTTCAGACTTGGAGGGGGGGAAATGGTTGTTCGGGTCAAAGCGAATTCCTGCAGACCTGTCTGGTTCCTCTATGTAATATTTTAGATTAAACATCGAGATGACAACCTTACGACGCACGCACACGGTTGTCCCATCAGGCAATCGTTTCATAGAAGCAATGGCTGTAGCGTGGGGATCGGTAAGTGCGTAAGGATAGGGGGACGTGTCTGCGGGCGCCGGTCGGATCATACACGCGACAAGCAACACTGCCGTCAGCGCCCAGACTGCTATAGACCACACTACGTCGTGCCAAAGCGTAGTTCGCAACCCATACTCCCCTCTCTGCCCGTGGACAGGTCAGGTCGGGCAGCTATAAGAATTTTTGCAGCAAAACGAGAACCATTTGCCAGAAGCTGGCCAGATAGCCTCGCATAACAATAACGCAGCCCATCTGCAATTATGCCACGTATGTTTGCTGAAGTCAACCCAAAATGAACACGCCGCCAGCCCCGGAAAACGCCTCATACTACGGAGAATGAACTCTTACCGACCGTGGGCCGCCAACTTGCTAATCTTATGCCTTGTCATATTTTAGATAACCTAGTCTTAGCAAATGTTCCCTTGGTTGAACTCGGATTAAACGATTGGATGTTTACTTGTTTTCGAGTGACCCTGCCATACCGTTTACTTTCACGGGGCCATGGGTAACCCATTTTTGAGCACCTTCCAACGTGAAAGAGGTGATTAGGATGCACAAGTTGGACCACCTCCTTACGTCCGAAATTGCCCAGGCTGAGGAAGCCGAGATTAACGAATTCCCTCTCCCCGTCGCAATGGATTGGGACGAGTTAGTCGGCAAGTCCAATCAGATGGCAGAAGTGATAGACAAGCATCTGGACTTTGAATCCAAGTTACAAGGTCGAGAGCTCAGGCCAATTACCCTCTGTCCGGAGCAGAAAGTAAGCCTGGTGAGCGACCTTACTATGGTCTGAGATATGCAAACGGCGGTGTTCCGATGAAAAAAATATATCCGGAAGCGCCAGATGTCTCGCAAAGCCTGGCTAACAAAGCGATCAAGATAGTAGAGAAGCACCTTAGGCTGCATAGGGCGAGCCGAATGCGAGAACTTCCCGAAGAGGCCAAGGTGAGGCTTTACAGAGACCTAAGGTTTCTCTTTGAGGGAGGCCAACAGCCGCCATCGTCAGATGTCCAGCGCAAGGGCTTCTCGCTTCGCGACAGCTTTTCCAGACTGTGGGAGAGGATTGGCGACTTCCTTACCGCTTCAGTTGCCATACGTAGGTGTGGACCGGTCATGGTGTTCGCCTGGGCATGGTTTGGCGATTGCACTCGCCTTACAGTTATGGCGTGGGGCTACGAGCCCTCAACTTGCACGGAGTCCGGCTTATAGCTGCGATGGCCGATCCGAGGCTGGCCAACCGCTGTTGACCAGCCTTTTTGCATTGTTAGGAAGCTAGCTCAACTTCGGCACAACGAACTCCCGCGTTCCCACCTTAACTATAACGTCTTTCTTACCCTCGTGACAAAGAGGGCTTGGTGATCGAAAGCCTGGGCCGCCCGCTGCTATAACAGATGCGAATACCGTGCTCCTAGCCTTTCTGCGCGCTATTAGCATTGGGAAAGGAGGTCGCTGGAAGTTATCCTTGTAGGGAAACTCGCAGAGCACAACCTCCGTGCCCGGGTTGCCCGCCATCGAGAAAAACGCTGTTACGTCGCCTTGTTGCGTGGTGACTTGCCAACCCTCATCGAAGCGCGCCGACTTAGCATTATGAATCCAGTTCCACGGCGGAACCTGGCCTAGATCGCAGCTAGTCATTAGGGTATCGCAGCGAAACGTGCCGTTGTCGTCTACGGAGTGATACATGTAATCGTAGACGTGCTCCTTACCCGAACTCAACTGGAACACGTCGAGCACAAAGTCATCTGTTGCAAATACGCTTCGCATCATCCCGACGCCTGGATATACTTGCCCCGCCGCGTCGCGGATCGTGACCGATTTAACCTCAGCCGAGTCAGTAAATTCCACGACCTCCAGCTTTTCGTCGATAGAAGATTGTTCTAGCCCATCCACCATCACCGTGTTGTGGCACAATGTGGCTCTGTTGAGCTCTCCCTGAACGTGCGAGGAGAAGGCGTGTTCAGCCGTCGTCAGAGCCTCGGGATCAACCGCCAGATGGACGCCTCGTCCGTAAACGATCAGGTCGAATTTGTCGTGATGCGAGTGAACGCTGTCTATGTCATTGCTCACAAATGCCGTATAGCCGTCTCCCTTCCAGTAATCGATTCCCTCCTGAGTTCGAAGCATCGTATAGCCGTGTTCCGGCCAATGGCGTGTTTTTATGTCAGGAATGCTGCCGCAATTCGGCAGCTTTGATAGAAACATTGCTTCCGCAGGCGCGGGGGAGTCGCGAACTACCCATCCCAGCTCGGGATCACCGTAAGCGTCGTAAAGATCGAAGTAGCAGCTCGCCGTTCCCAGTCTCATCCTGTGGCCGTAGGCGTCGCCTATCGTTGGCAGAGTCTCGTCGGGTAGAAGCACTTTGATCGGAGCCAGGAAGCAGTCCCTAATCGTTCGTCCGGCAAACTCCGTGCGCCAGAGATCGCTGAAAACCTCGCAGCCCTGAGCTAGGTTGGTGTTGGCAATGTTTCTAGCCATCACCACGAATGCGACTACAGCCGCAAAATGGTAGTTGAGACTGCTCTCGAACCAGAGTCCATCATCCAACAACCCATGCTCAAGGAGCTCGCAGATGCCTTCCGGTGCGTGCAAAGCATAGTCCACCAGGTGAGCAGCGCCATAAAACAGGCCGTAAGTTCCGATGAACGCCTTATGCCACGCGAAATGATTGTTATGCCTTCCACCCGGGTTGTTGGCTATCCACCACTCATCATTCCTCTTCACGCCTTCCATTGCCCGTAGGAAGAAGTCATCTATTTGAGCGCGCTCAACCTCGCTTATGGTCTCGTGGATTAGGTCGTAGGATTCAAGCGCCAGTCCGCACCACAATGCCCAGTTGATTCCCACATCCGGGTGTTCGGCGAAGAACTCGTAGTCTTGGTAGTGCAGCAATACTTTCTTCGTCAAACTGGCATATTCAGCCTCGCCCGTCACTGCGTATAGCATCGCGCTGTTGCGCGCCTTCATTATCGGCCCTCGGACAGCGAAGTTCGTGTGATGGTTGATTTCAGGGTAGACCTGTGACCAATGCTTCCTCTTTGCGATTTCCCACCAATCTTTTTCGAACACAGGTAGCGGCTCTGCTTTGAGTTCGCTTGCGCTCCGCCTGAGCCGCGCAACAATCTCCTGCGCCCAAAGTTCCTTACTAACGCGCTTCCTTGCCAGCTCAACTCCGGCTTTCGTTGTCAGCAAAAAGGGGTGCTTGATGGTAGAATACCTCCGTCCGAGTGGGCTATGGTTTTGGCGAGCGACCAAGCGTCCACGGGCTGGAATGTTCCCTAGCCGACACGACTATGGCACTGCTCACTACGATAGATCGAACCGTGGGTGTGCTCCACGCGCCGAGACAAAGTAATCACCGGCGGGTGGTTGAATGGTAACCCACGAAGACTCTTGTAGGCAAGCAGTTGGAACAGAAGAATAATTCTCTGGTGATAGCCTTGTATGCTATAGTAGTCTGATCGCGGTCGTTATCGGCCTGCGAATCCTGGTGCGCTTCTGAAGCTCACTATTAGCCTTGGGGCATTAGTTCTGGGTGCAGCCATCGTCTTTGGTTGGGGCGGCGTATCTGGTGTGATGCTTTCTGCTCGCTGCCTGGAAGAGCTTGTAATGACACCAATCTCTCAAACCGTGCTGCACTCCGATACACGAGCCTCTATCTCATCCGGAATCTGGTTTGCGCTTGGATTCACTCCGCGAAGCAAAGCTAAGTAGTAGCTGAAGTAGTCGCCGAAGTAGACGCCGTAGAGCATCTTCTCGATCACGGATCCTCCTTGGAGTTCCACCACCACCCGCTTACAGTCGCACACGATGTCGGCAAATGCCAACATCTGCTCAGCAGAAACCGAACGGTCGTCGCTGTCGTTTAACAGCACGAACCCGAAACTTCCACATTTTTCGGTCTCCCAACCGCATACATCGGCCTCCGCCGCATCCGGGAACCTAAGCGCCATTGCGGGCATCTTGCTGTTAGCGGCAATCTGGCTTTTCCAGCGATCCGCTAACACTCCACTGTAGCCTTCTGTTGCGCACACGGCTATGGGTCTGCTCGCCAACTCAGTGGCGGCTTTTTTGGCTAGGTTACGCTTGGTGGGGTTCTCGAAGCGCAGCGCCTCGCGTGCGCTCTTCATAAGCTTTACTGCCCGCGACATACCTTCCGAGGCCCCACTGACCAGACCGCACTGTTCAAGGATAAATAATAGAGGTGCGAGCTGATAGCCGATCGCCGTTCTGCTTGGCTGTCCGGGTGGGATCTTTACGATGCCGATGCCATCCTGCGTGGCTGCCTCCAAGAGTTTGCCGCCCGATGTCACGCATACGACACACGCTCCCCTTGCCAGGGCCGATTTGTAGTTGCTCAGGGTTACCACGTTCCGGCCGACATAGTCTACCACGATCACCAGCGACTTAGCGCCTACATACGCGGGTAGAGTCCCGTCGTGAATACTCACGAACGGGACTCCTATCTCGCTTGCTACGATGGCGGAGGCCATATCGCCCGCAACCGCTGAGTCACCCACGCCGATGATCAATACAACATCTGGAGACTCGATAGCGGGTTTCAGAGCAAAACTGCGTGCAATACCCAGTGACGTCTCGAACTGCTCGGGCAAATCGTTGATTAAGCGCAGCATGTTACGCTTGTCGACTGTATTTACCCTCTCAATATCATCCAACACCGGAATCGGATCGCCAGCCGCCATTTCTACTACTCCTAACTTGTCAAGTATGTTAGGTCTTACTCGGCTACGAAGCCTATCAGGGCCATCTCTCTAGCGCGCTTGATGGCCACGGCCAATGCACGCTGGTGAGCCGCGCACGTGCCGGTCGTCCTTCGCGGAATGATTTTGCAACGCTCTGTCATATACTTGCGCAGCTTATTTACGTTCTTGTAATCAATGTAGTCAACCTTGTCGACACAGAAACCGCAGACCTTGCGTCGCGCCCGCCAACGCCCTGGTTGGCTACCTTTTGACGAAGACCCGCCGGATTTTTTCTGGTTAGCCATTTAAGGCACCTCCACTATTCTTCAGAGAAAGGATCGTAGTCCATATCCGAATCCACATCCGGCTCGGGTATTGCAACAGGTGGATAGTCGTTTTCCTGTGCGGCGTGAGAGCCGGACACCTGCGCGTCTCTGGGCTTGTCCAGAATTTGGACGCTGTCCGCCACTACCTCTATTTTCGACCTCTTCTGACCATCCTGCTGCACCCACGACCTTTGTTGCAGTCTACCTTGAACCCCGACCATCCTGCCCTTAGCCAAGTAATTTGCCGCGAATTCAGCGCTTTGTCGCCACGCTACTATGTCAATGAAGTCAGTTTGGCGCTCACCGCTCTCGGATTTGAACCTTCGATCTACGGCGACCCTGAACGTACATACCGCCACTCCGCTCGGCGTATACTTCAATTCAGGATCGGCAACAAGCCTGCCCGTAAGGACCACAACATTAAGCATAGTCGTTGTCTCCTGGCATCGGAGAATGTCCGGACCTTACTCGGCCTTCTCCTCCGTATCATTTGCTTCGTCGGTCTCCGGCTCCGCTGCATCCACGGGTGCCGCGCCACTGTCTTCATTGACCGACTCAGCCTCGGTCACCTGCGATTCTTCGGTTGCCGATTCCTCCGTAGTGGGCTCCGTTCCGACCTCAGCGTTAGCCTCTGTATCCTCTGAAGCAGTCTCCGCTTCTGTTTCTTCGGCAGTCGCTATCTCCTCGCCTACCTCGACTTCCGCAATATCCTCCTCCGCGCTTCTAGCGGCCTGAGCTTCTAGTCTTGCGGTATCGATGTGCCGTGGTTCGATCTTGAGGATGATGTGTCTGATGACTTCGTCAGCGATTCGGAAAAGACGGTCTAGCTCCTTTGCCACCGCTGGTTCGGCATCGAAGTACGTAAGGATATAAGTTCCCTCACGTCTTCCCTTGATCTCGTAGGCCAAGCGTCGCTTGTCCCACTTGCCGGCGGCCCTAATTACGCCGCCTTGATCAGTGATGACCTTGGAGTATTTGGCAATGATTGAGTCTAGCTGCTCGTCGGTGAGTGTTGCGTCGACGATGTAGAGTGATTCGTAGGTACGTTTCGTGGTGTACACCTCCCCTCGGACATAATTCGGTTCCGCACTCGGTCGGAACGGAGAGATCCTCCCGCGACTGGCGCCTGGTGCCTCATTAAGTTGCAGATTGGTTCGCCCAACCTTGTTGATGCATTATATCATAGATAGGAAAAGCACTGCAACCGCATCGTCACGCCTTACTCCACCTCGACGATCTCATAGACTCGAGTGCCTAGCCCCACGTTAGCGGCTTCCTCGACCTGCAGGTAGGGGTCTTTGCCGTGCAGTTTGTAGAGCAGATGGCCCTCCACGTCGCGCACTTCGAGCGGATGTGGAAGCGTATCGGGGATGAAGTCCTCGGTTCGAATCATATCGATCGACGCTTGCTCCAACGCCACTATGTCCGTCCCGGCTAGTATGCCAACGTCCGGTACTATCGGCGGCGAGGAGAACCCCCAGCAGTCGCAAAACGGTGTTACGTTGCACACGTGATTAATGAACAAAAGTCTTCCGTCCTCAAATAAGTCCAGGCACGCCTTCGTCACCCTGGCCATACCGGCCTGGAACTGCCGGATACCTTCATAGTTGATGGTAATTGCGCTCTGGGGGCATGCATCGACGCAATGCATGCAATACCGGCAGTGGTGCAAGAATATGCTCAGCTTATTCTCCTTATCGAAGGTAAGCGCGCCGGACGGGCAGTTATCCCGACACAGATAGCAATGGGTACAGTTGACGCTGTCCCAACTGAACTCGGTGTCAATCAGGGCGTGTATGTCGCCCCGGCTCTTGCACGTTACGTTGCCCATCGCAACGTTCTTTATTGCACCTCCCCATCCGCAATGGCCGTGTCCTTTGCCGTGGCTGTAAACGATCATTGCATCGGCGTTGGCGATCTCGCCGCATATTTGGACTTCTTTGAGGCTCAAGTAGTTGATTCCCGAGGTCACGAAATACTTCTCGTTCAGCCCTGCCGCTGGCACTAGTGGAGCTCCTAAGACATCCTCGGTATAACCGCGTTCCTTCGCGCCTCCGACAGCATAAGTGCCGTCGGTCACAAATGGCCTGCCGCCTGCGTCCTTTATCTCCTTCACCAGCAGCCGAACAAACAACGGTGGAATAGTGGTGTAACCGAGGTTACCACCGAGGTGCATCTTGATGGCAACACTCTTACCATCGAACATCTCCTTCAAAGGGTATTCTTTCAGCAAACGCTGAAACTTCGCGGGCAGGCTGGCGTTCGCAGCCAGCTTCTTCATCTTTGCGGACGAAAACCTGATGATACTCATTATAGCCGTTAACCTCTTTGCCTATGTCAAACGCGGGCGTTGTGCGTGACTTGATCTCTGCTGCCGCTTCCACGCCCGTTCCTAGTCGGGTATAGAGCAAAATCCCCAGAAGCAGTAGTAAAAGCAGCGCAGCTATGATTAGTATCCACCCGCGCCCTATCTCGTTGTGTTGGTCAGCGGAACTCAAAGTTATGTCCTTCTCGGGGCGACTGCGCCCAGTTTAGCCGAGCGCGCGGCGGCTGTCAACGCACCAAAGCGCTACCCGGATATCTCAGCAGCAGCCACGTTGATCTGTGTGTTTTTTCGAAATATCGCCGGCAGCCACAATGCGTCAGTGACTATCGACGCCAAGCCCCACAACGACAGAGTCAACTGCAACACGTTCGTATCGCCAATCACGGGCA
>Ga0209227_1003457_pt1 | contig 10505 bp, 8 predicted proteins | sample YNPBryantNP2012_FD_185815 | JGI IMG/M metagenome (GOLD analysis project Ga0209227, IMG submission 185815) | Anoxygenic and chlorotrophic microbial mat microbial communities from Yellowstone National Park, USA - YNP Bryant NP 2012 (SPAdes)... ...
AAATATGATCGATTTCGCAATATAACAATCCAGCGCGGCGCAGCCGCAACCGAATGATCGCGGTGGGACAAAGGCGTTCGTTGCAAGACCGGCCCTCTGTCGCACCGCGCTGACCAAAGCGGCTTCGTCGCCCACAGGGGAAATGAGGTTGGGATGAATGAATCCCTGTGGGACAAGAGCATCGAAATATCACAAAGTTTGGGAGCCTGGCACGATATACTGGGCCGGAGATTTCTGGACAGGACCATTTGGTCATCTTTCAGGGCTCTCTGATCGGGTCTTGTCCAGGATGGCCTTGAGTTGTATCAAAGCAAGTTTGTCTTGAATTCGATTCATGGCTGTCTTGGCATCGATGAGAGCCGAGAGGGACAGTACCCGGCAGCGGCCAATCGGCAGATCGATCGCCACGCTGCGCTCGGCCACCGTGACGAACTTTCCCACGCCTGCTATTTCGCTTAGACAATCCAAAACGCCGTAGTCGGTCTGCAGGTACAGATTCTTGATCGAACGCTGATCGATGTCTGCGAGTCGAAATGCGATTTTCCGGGGTGTCATTCGATGTACCGGGTGAAGGTCAGCGAGCGCCGACTCGAGCCGGGCGAGGTTATCCGGCGTGAACTCCATGCATATGTCCAGGTCCCGTGTGACCAAAGTGGCACCGTGCACGATGGCAGCTTGGCCGCCAACGAGCACAAATTCAACACGATGTCGGATCAGCCTTTCAAGAAGGTCCAGCAGGTCGTTCACGGAGTTGTTTTCCTGCCTTTTCGAGAGTCATAAGAAGCCGCAGGGCGCGTTGGTTTTCCTTCAGCCGCTCCCATGGCGTCAAATCAAGACTCTGTTCAAGCAGGCAAATGTCTATGCCCGCCTCTTCCGCGGCCCGCCAGGCAATCCCGGAGTCCTCGCAGCGCGACGCAGCCGCAACCGAATCATCGCGGCGAGATAAAGGCGTTGGTGCAGGCTCGCCGCTCTGCCGCGCCGCGCCGCCCGGGGCGACTTTGTCGCCCACGGCGCAGATGAGGTTCGAATCAGTGGTTGAACAGTCTGCGCCCAAAAGTCTCGAACGATCCGCTAATCTGCAATTTCCGCGCAGATTTTCCAGGATAGTATTACAATGATCCTGGAAAGATTGGGTCATTTCGCTGTTCATTTGCTGTTTCAATAACGCTGAAAGCATACGCACAACTAATCAGCTGCGCAAGGCACAACAGAACACCCACATGGTTATCCTCACAAATCGATCATATTTGCCAAGATTCTCAGACTGCGAGTTTGCTCAATTTGTCAGTATCTGCTTCTCTGGCAGCGAGCAGTGCGGTCACAACAGTGCGGCCTTTGGAACATAATATTGGATAATCTGCGCGGAAATCGCAGATTAGCGATCATTCGGCTGCGGCTGCGCCGCTCTGAGGAGTTCCGGCGCATTCGCAATCTGTTGTGCTGACGCCGTGTGCAATGCGCCAGCACAAACAATCCTCAGCCGGTAATATCCTTGTGATACGCTTGCAGCGATTTCACGGTTGAATGGCCGCCGCGCGCTGCTGCTATGCCAACCGCCGCGGCATTGGCCGCCGCAATGGTCGTAACATACGGCACCTTGTACTTGATCACAGCCTGCCTGATGTAGGCGTCGTCGGTTGCACCTGCCTTCCCACTCGGCGTGTTGATCACAAGATCAATCGCATGACTCTTGATCTCATCAACGACGTTCGGTCGTTGCGGTTCATGGAACTTGTAGCTCCGCTCGCAGGCTATCCCGTGCTGCTGCAACATCGCCATGGTACCCACGGTCGCTTTGATCTTGAACCCCATCTCGAGGAACCGACGCGCAACCCCCACAACTCCCGGCTTGTCTCTGTCAGCCACAGAGATGAACACCGTGCCGTGCAACGGCAGCGGCGGACCGGCAGCTTCCTCCGCCTTGAAGTATGCAAGGCCAAATGACGGGGCCAACCCGAGCACTTCACCAGTTGATCGCATTTCAGGTCCGAGAACCGGGTCCACCTCCGGGAACATGTTGAACGGCAAAACAACCTCTTTCACACCAACATGCGGTATCGGTCGCCGCACAAGGCCAAGGTCGCGAATCTTCGCCCCAAGCATCAATTTGGTCGCTATCCGCGCCATTTGAATTGCGCAGACTTTCGAAACCAGCGGCACTGTCCGGGAAGCGCGCGGGTTGGCCTCGAGCACATACACCTTGTCCTTGCAAATTGCATACTGAATATTCATCACTCCGCAGACCCCCAGCTCACGCCCGATCCGGAGTGTGTACGCCTCGATGGTATCAATATGCCGCTGGGGCAGCGTCACCGGCGGTATCACACACGCAGAATCACCCGAATGAATGCCCGCAAGTTCAATGTGTTCCATTATCGCCGGCACAAATGCGTCCTCACCGTCAGCCAGTGCATCAGCTTCGGCCTCAATCGCATCCTCGAGAAACCGGTCGATCAATATCGGTCGCTCCGGCGAGACGTCAACCGCCCTGGCAACGTACTCCTTGAGCATCTCCTCGTCATAGACAATTTCCATGGCGCGTCCGCCAAGGACAAATGACGGTCTAACCATGAGCGGGTATCCGATCCGCTCAGCGACGGCTTTGGCTTCCTCGAAATTGGATGCCATACCTGAAGTCGGCATCGGAATCCCCATCTTGTCCATCATCTTGCGGAATCGATCCCGGTCCTCAGCCAGATCAATCGTGTCGGGCGAAGTCCCCAAGACCCGCACGCCCGCCGCTTCGAGCTCCTTTGCGATATTCAGCGGGGTCTGACCGCCGAATTGCACCACAACGCCAATCGGCTTTTCCTTCTGATAAATGCTCAGAACATCTTCGACTGTCAGCGGCTCGAAATAGAGCTTGTCGGACGTGTCGTAGTCGGTCGAAACAGTTTCAGGATTGCAGTTCACCATTATCGTCTCGTAACCGGCTTCGCGCAGGGCAAACGCCGCATGCACACAGCAATAGTCAAACTCGATCCCCTGCCCGATCCGATTCGGCCCGCCGCCGAGAACCATCACCTTGGGCCTGTCACTGACCGGCACGCGGTCCGGACCATTGTAGGTAGAGTAATAATATGCCGCATTTTCGACACCGCTGACCGGCACCGCATCCCAACGCTGATGCAGGTTCAACGCCAGCCGCCGCCCCCGCAAAGCCGATTCCGGAACATTGAGAAGTTGCGACAGGTACTTGTCCGAAAAGCCGTCTTTCTTGGCCTGGATGAGCAGATCATCCGGCAGTTCCCTGCCCTTGAACTGCAAAATGCGCTCCTCGAGCTCGACCAACTCCTTCATCTGCTGAATGAACCACGGCTTGATATACGTGCGCGCATACAAATCCTCGACTGTCGCACCCTTCCGCAGCGCTTCGTACATCAACCATTGACGTTCACTGCTCGGCTCATTAAGCGCCCGAAGAAGTTCCTCAAGAGATCGGCGATTGAAGTCCTTGGCAAAACCGAGACCGTACCGCCCGTTCTCGAGCGACCTGATTGCCTTCTGGAACGCTTCCTTGTAGGTCTTTCCGATGCTCATCACTTCGCCAACGGCTTTCATCTGCGTTCCAAGCACGTCTTTGGCGCCTCTGAACTTCTCGAAGGCGAACCGCGAAAACTTCACCACCACGTAATCACCCGAGGGCGTGTACTTGTCCAACGTTCCGTCCCGCCAGTACGGAATCTCGTCCAACGTCAACCCGCCGGCCAGCTTGGCCGAGATCAACGCAATCGGAAAACCCGTTGCCTTGGACGCCAAAGCCGAAGAACGCGACGTGCGCGGGTTGATCTCGATAACAACCACCCGGCCTGTTTTCGGATCGTGCGCGAATTGAATGTTCGTGCCACCAATCACGCCAATCGACTCGACAATGCGATATGAATACTCCTGCAGTTTCGCCTGCAGTTTGGGGTCGATCGTCAGCATCGGCGCCACACAGTACGAATCACCAGTGTGCACGCCCATCGCGTCCACGTTCTCAATAAAGCAAACCGTGATCATCTGGTTCTTGGCATCCCGCACAACTTCAAGTTCGAGTTCCTCCCACCCAAGAACAGATTCCTCAACCAGTATCTGGCCGACCATGCTCGCAGCCAGACCGCGGCTCGCCACCGCGCGCAGTTCTTCAACGTTGTAAACGTGTCCGCCGCCCGTCCCACCCAATGTGTAGGCTGGCCGAATCACAACCGGGTATCCAAGCTGGCTCGCAACTTTTTCGGCTTCCTCAACGCTGAATGCCGGTGCGCTCCGCGGCATTTCGATCCCCAACCGCCGCATTGTCTCCTTGAACACTATCCGGTCTTCGCCCTTTTCGATTGCGTCAGCTTCCACCCCGATAATGCGCACGCCATACTTTGCCAACACCCCGGCGCGCGACAGTTGAGCCGACAGATTCAATCCGGTCTGCCCCCCAAGGTTCGGCAACAACGCGTCGGGCCGTTCTTTCTCGATGATCTGTGTCAGCGATTGCACCGTCAGCGGCTCGATGTATGTCGCATCCGCCATCCCCGGGTCCGTCATGATGGTCGCCGGATTCGAGTTCACCAGGACAATCTCATACCCGAGGCTCCGCAGGGCTTTGCACGCTTGCGTCCCCGAATAGTCAAACTCGCAGGCCTGGCCGATCACGATTGGTCCCGAGCCTATGATCAGGACCTTGTGGATGTCATTTCGTCTGGGCATTGTTGTCTAATGTTATTTCGGAAAATATTCGCAGTTACTGCGAACTCTCTCATCGAACCGGACTTTTGCCTTCAATCGCTGCGTTTCTGACCAAACACTGTCTTCGTCGCAGGCGACCGAAGTCGCCCCGCGCCATTCCAGCACAGCGGAACATCGAACCTCCAGACCGCTTTCGTCTCGCCGTGGTCATTCGACCGTGGCTGCGCCACGCTGTCTCAGGTGCGTCTTGCTGTTGCAACCGTCGGTTCAAACCGAAGCCGTCTTCAGAACCGCAATCCGGCTCCAGTACAAAACGGCTGTCCTTCTATACATACTGCCCTTCAGATGCAAAACAATTCGGCTGTCTTTCAATCACGCGGCAGAAAGTGTTTGCAACCAAGGTCTTCCTCAGCGCGGCGCGACAGAGCGCCCAGCTTGGAAGGAACGCCTATACCTCGCCTAGATCATTCGGCTGCGGCTGCGCCGCGCTGAACAATTATAGTGAGGAATCGATCATGTTAGCGAAGATTTTCAGGCTGCGAGTTTGCTCAGTTTTTCAGGATCTGCTTCTTTGGCAGCGGGCAGTGTGGTCACAGACAGTGCGGCCTTTGGAGTGTAATATTCGACAATCCGCGCTGAAATCGCAGATCAGCGTGTGGTTCGAGGCTTTTGCCTTCGAACTGTTCGTCCGCTGATCCCACTCGCATCTCCCCTGCGGGCGACGAAGTCGCCCCTTTCAGCGCGGCGCGACAGAGCGCCCAGCTTGGAAGGAACGCCTTTACCTCGCCCAAATCATTCGGCTGCGGCTGCGCCGCGCTGAGCAGTCTCATCACAACAACCTTGATTGTTGTGTTTCTCCTCACAGCAGGACGGCAAGCCCGCAGCCGGTCTCGACCGCCCGGCAGATGCTTGCGCAGGTCCGTGTCGAAACCCCGGTCACCCAAACGGCGTGCCTGTCCGCATGCTTGGCGCCACTGGCAACTCAGGTCCAAGCTCGCAAGTAACCCCAAGCTTCGCGCCGGTCCCCTGCCCTGCTCGGTTTGACGGGCTGCTATTGGCCGCCTTCAAGCTTGTCCAACTCTGACAACTTGAGTTTGGCGTTTTCGTCGCCCTGCTTTGCCGAGGCTTCAAGCCATTTACGGGCCAGTGCAAGGTCCTTCTCGACGCCGTCACCGGTCATGTAACGCTTTCCCAGCTCGTACTGTGCGGAGGGTGATCCTGCTTCTGCGCGCTTTTTCAGAAACTCGATCGCATTCTTGAGCGCAGCTTCTTTTCGCTGCCGTTCCTTTTCCGGGTCAATCTTCGGAGCGGCCAGAGGGGGTGGAACAGGTTGCGGCGCAACGGCGGGACTGTTCTGGCTCCCCGTGGGGTTGCCAGCTTGAGCTGGAGTTTGAGCAGGTGCAGGGGGCCGGGGCGGAGGTGTTGGCTGCGGCATGTTTGGCCCGAGCCGCCGCATGTATTGGCGGGGCGACATGTACTGCCCGTACATACGCCGCGGCTGAACCCTTGCGCTTCTAGGAACAATGATAATCTGCGCCTCGGTTGTCGAGGACGTGAAAACCAGCCCTGTCAGACAGAGCAACAAAGTGCATTTTGTCCTCAGGCTCATATCACCGCCAGAATACCACAGCCGAACCTTTGCAGCAAGCTCAAACAACAAGCTTCCATTCCAAAAGCATGTCGGTTACATTCCCGGAAAACGCATCGATACGCTTATGGCAACATCTCATACTTACAAGTTCTGTTTCGGACCATGGAATATCAGCGAAGGGCAGGACCCTTACGGCCCACCAACACGTCCGCCACAAACCTTCGATTGGAAACTTGCCAAATTGGCCGAGCTCGGGTTTGACGCCATGATGTTTCACGACGACGACGCGGTGCCAAATATCGATGAGAAATCCGATGCCCAGATCCGCGCCGAAGCCAAAGAGCTGCGACGCAAGCTCGACGACGCCGGTGTCGCAGCAGAAATTGTCGCGCCCAGACTCTGGTTCGCCCCGCAGACAATCGACGGTGCTTACACAAGCAACGACCCCAAATGCCGTCAATACGCAATCACGCGTTCGCTGCGTTGCATTGACATCGCAAACATTCTCGGCAGCAAGGTGATCGTTCTCTGGCTCGCGCGCGAAGGGTCATACATTCGCGAAAGCAAAAACGCCCGCAAATGCATCGACATGCTCGTAACCGCAATCAACAAGATGCTCGAACACGATCCGCGGATACGCATCGCCATCGAACCAAAACCAAATGAACCGATGGACGTGGCTTACATCCCAACGATCGGTCATGCATTGGCTCTGGCGAACCTGACGTCCGATCCAAAACGCGTCGGCTGCCTCATCGAAACGGCACACGCCATCCTCGCCGGACTCGATCCTGCGGACGAAATCGATTTCGCATGCGCCTTTGGCAAGCTGTGGTCAATTCATCTCAACGACCAAAACGGGCTGAAGTTCGATCAGGACAAACCTTTCGGAAGCGTCAATCTGCGCGTCGCGTTCAACCAGGTCCGCGCCCTCGAACGCAATGGATACGGCAAGAAAGGCGAGTACGTTGCCTTTGACGTCCACCCGTTCAGGACAACAAAGGTTGAGCACTGGACATTGCACCTCGAGAACAGCCGGCGCACGTTCCTCAGGCTCGTCGAAAAAGCCCGCACATTCCCCGAGGCCGAAGCGCAAAAACTCATTGCAGACCGCAATTACGCCGCACTTGATCAGTTGGTCCTCGAACACCTCATGGGGAAATAGCTCAGCGCGGCGCAGCCGCAACCGAACGATCGCAGTGAGAAAAACGCCCTCGTTGGCTGCGGCTGCGCTGCTGTGTGTTCTCTTGTCTTTTTTCGCTTCCTTCGGCTATCGCCAAACGGCCTCATAGAGACCTTGCAGCGCAGCGGCCATGTAATCTGGCATTTGCGGGCCGAAGAATGACATTGTTCGCGGCTCGTACCCGGCCATGTGGTAGTACCTGCTTGGGATCACATAGCCAACGTAATCACCATTAAAACTTGTTACCGCTGTAAAACGCTTGCGTTCCGGTGGAATTGGAAGAGACATCGCAAGCTCGCCGCTGAAATCGCATGGTGTTGACAGCCACGTCGATTCACCCAATCTCAATGCCTGGACAATTGTCTGTTTCTCGACCGGCAAGAGAAGGCCGGCAAGCCACGGACGTAACCGAACTCTGTCACTGACGCGCACCTGAAGCTCAGGCAGACGCAAATCCAGAGTGACCAGCCCAAACGCAAGGTGATTCGTAAGTTCGATCTGTTTCAATGCCGTCTCGGTAAGCATGGCAAGTTCGGCGCCCATCCGCTCGACGCCTTCCCATCCCGGCCCGCCCGCACGGGGTGAATGGCTGCCAACGCCGCCGGCGAAAAACAAAGCGATCGCGCATCCGTTCTTCTCCATCGTGGCGGCCCACGCACCCGGGTAATCGCCACTGAATTCCATGACGCTTGCTGGTAACACAGTGGCATGCGCACTGTAACTGCCAATCACTGCATGGTCGCCATCGTCCTGAACAATCTTCAAGATTCTGAAGCCGGGATCGACAGTGCCGCCGTCACCCACAAGCCTGTTCCTTACATGGTTGGTGCTTGTAAAGAAAGCCGCGCCTGCGCGCGCCGGACTTAAATCGCCGAGTGCCGCTTCAGCAGCAGCAGCAAGTTGCCGTGCAAACCATGCTCGCGACTCCGGTACGAACTTGCCCGCAAAGGCTTCCGAGACCAGTCCCCTGCCCCATCCGCCGATACTCGAATGCGCATGCGTGGCACCGAAGTAAAGATTGCTGCGTTGGATGCCGCGCCCCTTTAACCTTTCAACGGCCATCTCGGCCACTTCCCGCGGAATGATCAGCGCATCAGCACTGACCATGATACCCGTGCGACCGTTCACGGCCAGCGCGACAGCTTTTGCCCAAAGATCGTCATGAACACCCGTTGCAGGTTGCCCTTTGCGTGCGCCGTACCCCGCCAGGGGCAACGCTTGAAAATGCCCTTGGTCCGGATCGTTGGCAGTTGCACCGAGACAGGGCGTCAGTTTCGCCCGGCCAAAACCCGCCCGCAATTGTCCCGCGACGACGTTCGTTTGCATCCAAATTGCTTTCAATGCCGAATCCAGCTCCTGCCTCAGCACGCTGTCTGTCCATGCGGAATAATCCACGGGCGCCAGAGCGACAATTGCCAGCAACAGGATAAGCAAGAGCGCGCCAAGAGCAGTCATCCCGGCCAACGAAACCAGCTTTTTCATATGCGGTGAGCAGCCCACGGTCATCAATTAATCGTCGCAGGGTGTTCGCTGAAACATGGATGTGGCTTTGCCGCCGCCTGTTTAACGCTCCAAAACCTGCGCAAGATGCGGCGTGAAAAGCTTGGGTTCGAGCAGAAAGGAATCATGTCCCTTGTCAGAGTGAACTGTGATCCACATGACATTGACCCTGGCCCGCTTTAGCAACTGGACAAGCTTCGCCTGTTCTACCGGTTCAAACGACAGGTCAGAGTCTATGCTGAACACAAGGAACTCCTGTTTCCTGCACCTCGCAAAAAGCGACAGGTACCCGCGCGCACCCGCTTCAGCCACCAAATCGAACCACTGCCACGCATCAATGATCCTGAGATACGTGTTCGCGTCAAACCGTTTCACGAATTTCTCTCCTTGATGCAGCATGTAAGACTCAATCGGGTGGTTCATTTCATACCAACCGTGAGGCGGCTTGTGGCTGACGACCTGGTCTCTGGCGCGCTCTTTCAAGGCGTCGAGCGAGACGAAAGTCTTGTGCGCAATGCGCCGCGCCAGTGCGAGGCCGATGTCAGGCCTCGGACCGTCATAGTAATCGCCGCCTTTGAAGTTCGGATCCGCTTCGATAGCCGTCACCTGTTCAAAGTTCAAAATGCGTTGGTACACCGTAGTTTCCACCCCGCTGCCAATCGGAACCACTATGCGCACTCGGTCAGGGTATTTCGTGGCTGTGAGCAAACAAAGGAAACCGCCTATCGAGGCTCCGACAACCGCGTGCAACTGCTTCACGCCCAGCCAATCCAGCAAAAACATCTGAGAATTGACAATATCGATCATCCGAAGAACCGGAAATGACGGTCCCCATCGCCTGCCAGTTGCTGGATTGATCGAAGCCGGCCCGGTTGATCCATAGCAGCCCCCGAGATAGTTTGCGCAAATCACACAGAACTTCCGCGTGTCCAGCGCCTTGCCCGGTCCGATGAAATCATTCCACCACCCCACTTTCATTTCATTTGTCCATCGCCCATTCACACCCGGGACGTGCGGGTTGATCCCGGCTGCGTGTTGACTGCCGGTCATTGCGTGATACACGAGTATGACGTTCGACTTGTCCGAGTTCATCTTGCCATACATCTCATAGGCAAGTGTGAACCGCGGCAAAACCGGTCCTACACGCAACTTAAGCGGTCGCTTCGGATTGTCGTACTCAAAAAACTGTGTTCGAACATTCTCTGTCGATCCTGTCATTTTTCGGTCCAGTGTGGAACAGTGCGGTGCCCAACGCAAGAGTCCTCCTGACAGGCAAACGGGCACATACCAGACTTGTCTGGAGCGTGACAATTCCTGGCCGCCCGCAACCGCCAAACATTCGGTCGCCGGTTTTGCGTTATCTAAACCGGTGTAACATCGGTCGTCAGCTTGATGCGCCCGATGACGGGCGCGCTCCCGACAGCGATTGCTTCTCGAACGCGGTTGGACAACCGCCGCAATCTCTCACCACCCCATTTTTCTGCCATCCATTTTTCTGCCATTCCCTCTTTCGCCTCTTTCTGCTCTTTCCGGCTATCACCAAGAAACCACTTGGCCTTCGTGCGGTTA
>Ga0209227_1003458_pt1 | contig 10505 bp, 12 predicted proteins | sample YNPBryantNP2012_FD_185815 | JGI IMG/M metagenome (GOLD analysis project Ga0209227, IMG submission 185815) | Anoxygenic and chlorotrophic microbial mat microbial communities from Yellowstone National Park, USA - YNP Bryant NP 2012 (SPAdes)... ...
GGTAGATGAGGCCCACCCGGTTCAGCCGTCGACGCCGTACGGGATGACCAAGGTGGTGGGTGAGCGGCTGCTCGATTTCGTGACGCGTCTGTCCGGCATGGACTGGACGATCCTCCGGTACGGCAACGTTTACGGGCCGCGCCAGCCGATCAAGGGGGAGGCCGGTGTGATCGGTATCTTTGCGCGAACTCTCCTGGCGGGCAAGATGCCGCACATCACGGGCGACGGCGAGCAGGTGAAGGATTACGTTTACATCTCGGATATCGTCCGACTGAACGTACTGCTCCTGACGGCCGGGAGCCGCGGGCTGTACAACTGCGGCACCGGCGTCGGCACGTCCGTCAATGACATATTCCGCATGGTCCAGCGCAAGGTCGGTTTCACCTGCCGGCCGCAGTACGTGGCTCCTCGTGAGGGCGACTGCTCGTTCGTCTTCAACTCGGACCGCGCGAGGCGCGAGCTCGGCTGGTCTGCCACCGTTCCCCTGGACGAGGGCATCGACCTGACGATCGCCTTCGAGCGGTCACGGATCGGACGGCCCTGAGGGGGGCCGAGGGCCGCCCGCGGTCGTGCCATCCTGTCTGTGTTTCATTGCTCGCAGCCTGGAACGGCATAGATGCCCGACCCCGAGAAGCACGCCTGAAAGCGGCCGAAGTCGGTCACGTCCACATCCCCGTCGCGGTCGAGGTCTGCGCCGTCGCAACCGTCCGTAGCCGGCAGCGCCAGCGGCCCATTGAAACAGGCCTGAAACCGCGCAAAATCGTTCGAATCGACGTCGCCGTCCGCATCGAAATCGGACGGGACACGAACCCAGTCGGGGATGCGCAAGAACGGGTCGCCCACGAGCGTCCACATGAAGTCGTCATACGGGTTGGCCAGATAGAAGGCCTCTCCCAGAGTCCACCCCAGCATCAGGCTGGCCAGGAGCGTATCCGGATACGGCCCGATGATGGAGCCGGGCTCCCCCGTGCATCCCAGGGCGGCGACGTAGCCTGCGTCGATGGCATTGGGGACGAATCGGCCGGCATCGGCCGTCGTGCTTCGGACCGTTGTCGCTCCCCAACTGTTCATGTCGTAGGCCAGGATCCGCGGCCCCGCCGGGTTTCCCCGCAAACGTCCATCATTCCAGCCGCGGACGTCATGCGTACCGAACCGAAATGCGTCGTCCGGCGTCTGTTCCGTATCCTCATCGTACGCGCGCCACGCAAGGCCGGCGAAGACCGGGTTCAGGACGGTGTTCCGAAGGGCCGGCCATATGCCTTCCGGAAGAAACGGATCCGTATAGTCATAGTACACCCAGGCTCCGCTCAGAACGCCGCCCGAGTTCAGAATCGTCTTGGCCCTGAGCGTGATCGCCTGTGCCGCCGCCAGGCTGGGCGCGTCGATCCGCGCGACCATGTAGTGATCGGGTGCCATGGCGGCCCGCGTCAGCCGCGCGGCCGGCAGCCAGCCCAGCCCGCAGTTGCGCGGGTTGGCTGGGTTCAGGTTGATCGCGTCGTCGCGCAGATCCTGGAGGCCCGACGCGATCGAAGAACCCCCTACGCCGAACATGGCCGATCCGTAGTGGCCGGGTACGCGGTAGCCGACGACGATTCCCATCACCTTTTCGGCGATCGCGGGGTTGTCTGCCAGGAATCGTCGGACTGGGCCGAAAACCTGCGTCTCGGCTGCGGCCGCATCCTGGAGGTGCTCGGCCGCTGAGGCGTCCAAGCCGAGCACATGACTCGTCGGGATTCCCCATTCGGTTGCGAACCAAGCAGCCCAAGAGCCGCTGTCGGCCACGTTGGCGTTGTAGAGCACGAGCCAACTGTCGGGTTGGTCCGCCGTTCGATCCGCCGAAAGGGGAACGGTCAAGATAAGCACAACTCCCGTAGCAACCAGCACTTCGATCGCTTGCGACCGCATGCTTGGCTCCTGGAGAGGCGCATACACCAAGCGCCTTGGTTACCCGCACCGGAAAGAAGGTCTATGGGAATCTGTCGCAGGGCTGGGTGGCCAGCTCGCCTCCGTGCGGAAGAGGCCGCCGCCGGTGGGCTGCTATGACGTCAGCCCACATGAGGGGTTTGTTACCGATCGCTGGACGCGCAAGCCAAGTTATCGGACTACGCTTCGAAACCTGATGCCCCTCGCGAGCTCCAGCCAAACGTTCCCAAGAAAACGGACGCGCGAACCGAAGCCGCGCGTCCGAGACTGCGTCAGCAGAGTTCCTATAAGTCGCTCGGCCGATCTCACCGGCCGGGTGCCGCGCTTCACCATAAAAAACGGCAGCCGGCACTATATCGTGTAGCGGCCGGGAGTCAAGAACATTTATCGAACCTAGCGAGGTTTCCCGGACGCACTGGTCGCCCCGTGTTAACACAGATCTAATAAAATCGACATCGTTCCCAAATCTGCCTCACGAGGTACCATTTTAACGTAATGGTGTCAGTGTGAAATGAGTCCGGTGGTGACTCCAGTATCCTGGCGATGGCCGAAGGTGGATGATCTCAGGGCGTCGGCCCAAGCGTATTAGACAAAGGCGGTGGAAGGCTTGTGTGTCCGGCGGCGTGCTGTTCTTCCCAGGCCTGTAGGTCTGGCGTGAAGAGGGCAAGGCGGGTTTTCTTGAACTCGCGCAGGCTCCAAAGCTCGGCCCGGTCGCGGATGCCGGTGCGGCCGGCGATGTCGTCCAATAGGGCCAGGCATTCGTCGCGGCTGCGACCGTGCACCATCGTGAAGAGGTTGTAAGGCCAATCTGGATATCGCGGTCGCAGATAGCAATGGCTGACCGCTCGGAACGCCGCCATGGTCCGGCCGACCTCGTCCACGCGGTCATCCGGTACGTTCCAGACTCCCATGCAGTTGTGAACGAAGCCGGCCTCGTGGTGCCGTAGAAGGGCGGCGAAGCGGCGCATCTGACGGTGTTTCAGCAGCCTGTGTGCGGTTTGCAGGAGCGTGCCGACGGTATACCCGAGCTGGCCGGCCCAGCTCGCGAAGGGCTCGGGAGTCAGGGGCAGATCGGTCTGGAGAACGCGGATGGCCGGAATGTCCTCCGGCTTGACGCCGTATGCCTGGGCCGACCGCTGATCGTGCTCGGTGTAGGCGGGCTCCTCGGTGGGCTGGGAGGAGGGATCCTCACCGGACATGTCGAGTTGGACGCCGATCTTGAAGAGGCGAAGGGCGTCCATGCGGCGGGTGACCTGCGCCCGTGTCCACTCGTGAAGGCGTCGAAGCGTGCCGTCGAGGCCGAGCCGGCTGTCGGGTGCGACGGCCAGCGTGTACCAGACGTTGAACCGGTGCGTCCGCTGGTAGTTGTGTGTGATGCCCGGGTGGGTGTTCAGGATCGCGGCTGCTTGCTCGATGCGGTCTTCGGGGTAACTGGCCGCGACCAGACAAGTGGAGTAGCCGAGCGCCCGGGCGTCGAAAACGGCCGAGATCTGGCGCAGGATCCTGGATTCCTTCAGGGCCATAAGCCGGGCGATGACGTCCGCCTCGCTCAGACTCAACTCCTGCGCGATCTGCGCATACGGTCGCTCGACCAGCGGGACCGACCGCTGGACGCGGTCCAGGAGGGCGCGATCCGACGCGGAAAGCTCGCTCATTCGACCTTCGCACGCTGACACGAGGGCATCGCGAGACCTGCAAGCGCCGGCCTCGGGCGGATCAATCCGTCACCAGCTTGCGACCGAGGTGCTGCTCGACGCCGGCCACCTTCGACCGGAGCCCGTCCTTCCGGCCACGCCGCCAGTCGACTTTGATGGTGCACGCGATCCGGTTCGAGTCCCGGCTCATCTGCTCGAAGCACTTGTCGACGACGCTGAAAACCTGCGACCACTCGCCTTCCAGGATGGTGCCCATGGCGTGAAGCCGATAGGGCAGGCCGCTTGCCTCGACGATTTCAAGGCTGCGGGCCACGTAAGCCCCGACCGACTCGCCCTTGTCCATGGGCCACATGGAGAACTCAAGAAGCACAGACATACCGGCGCCTCCCGGCGTATTGTAAGGACCCGCTTGCGGGGCGACCATGCTTACGAGCAGGTCGGGCGGTCCGGCGGGGGCCTCGGGCGGACGGTGGTTCGTGCGTGACGGGATCGGCCGCTCCGGCCAGTCGGGGCGATCGGGTTGCCGTGGTCGCAGGCGTATCGTATACCCGGCTGTCATGCGTGAGCCGTTTCCAGCGCGGATCGCGTGCGACGCGATGTGCGGGGGGTTGGCCCGCTGGCTGCGGGCTCTGGGGCACGACACGTTTTATCGGGAGGGAATCGAGGACTCGGAACTTGTGGATATCGCCCGGCGGGAAGGCCGCATCCTGATCTCGTCCGACGGGAAGATCTTCGAGCGTCGAGTGATCGTGGAGGGAGCGGTGCGGGCGCTGCCGTTGCCGCGGGGGCTCAAGCTCCTCGACCAGGTTGAGCACGTGGTGCGTGTTCTGCGGCTGGGGGTGTTCGAGGCCCGCTGCATGCTGTGCAACGGGCGGCTGATGCCGGTCACGCGAGAAGAGGTGTCGGGCGAGGTGCCCGCCCGCAGCCTGGTTTGGGCACGGGAGTTCTTCCGGTGTCAGGGCTGTGGGCGGGTGTTCTGGCGGGGCACGCACTGGCAGCGGATCGAGTGCGTTCGACAGCGCCTGGCCGCGCTGACCTATCCCTCGGGCGGTTGCCTGTCCTGAGGTAATCGCCCCCCGGGGCGCCCGGGCGGAAGCGACCTCCGCCCGGGCAGGCGCGGGGGCTATGGACACGCGGGCGGCCGACCCGGGCCATTGAAACACGCTTGGAAGATGCTGAAGTCCGAAACGTCGATATCTCCGTCGAGGTCCAGGTCGGGGCCACGGCATGTTTCTGCGCCGGGCGGGCGGCCCGGACCGTTGAAACAGGCCTGAAACGCACTGAAGTCCGACACGTCCACGTCGCCGTCACAGTCGAAGTCCGCGGGGCTCACCGGGGCCGTCGCGAAGCGGATCGTGAAGGGCTCGGAGTCGCGGTACGCCGTAGTGCCCGCGTCTCTGAGGCGGAAGGTCGCCAGCCATACGCACTGCGCCGGGTTGAATGCCGGGTCGGTGCGGTCGACCAACCAGATCAGGTGTTTGTGGAGTTGCCTGTCGCCCAAGTGGGCCGACTGGCCTGGGGCGTCGAGGATGTCATAGGCCGGGGGGACAACGATGATGAAGGCCGCGTCGAGCGAAACGACGTCGAGCCAGATATCGGCGCCGGCATCAAGCGGGTATACCTCACCCAGGGGCGACGGCGTCCGGATCGCGTCGAATCCCGGGCTGTCGCTGCTCCAGCCCTCGAAAAACCCGGAGGTGGGCGCGAGCAGTGTCAGGTTGCCGAGCGGATCGGCGGGGTTGAACCCTCCGGCCTCGGCGGCGATCCGAATCTGTCGCCCGTCTGCCTCGGGTGAGCGCCCTATCCAGATGTCGCCCATGTGCTGGCCGCGGGCCGTAGCAGACAGGAACGAGAACACCCCACAAAGGACAAGCCGTTTCCATTTTTCCTGCATCGGTAAGCCTCCCTGAGAACACACATGGGTTGCCGTCATGAAGCGCGACCGCTCGGGCCGATCGCGATGCGGCGGAACCCGCCGGCGCGGCCTCTGATGCGGCGCCGGCGAGTCCTTTCCGCCTGATGACCACGAGGGCCCCAAGTCCTATCGCCGCCGCATTCCGGCTCCCCGTGTTGCCGGCCGCCGCAGCACCGCCAGCGATCCGGCAACCAGCAGTGCGAATGTGCCGGGTTCCGGAATCGCGAAGCGGAGCGTCAAGAGAGGCGAATCGGAGTAGCCGGTAGGGCCTGTGTCGACCAGCTTGAACGTCCCCTGCCAGATCGACCGGCCCGGGTCAAAGGCGGGATCCAGCGGGTCCACGTGCCAGATCACGTGGTCGTGAAGCTCATGATCGCCCAGGGGGAGTCGATCGCCCGGCGTGCTGAGCATCAGCAGGGGGTTCAGAGGGTTGTGTACCCTCAGCGCCGGGTCCAGAGCGACGGCCTCGAGCCAGATCTGCGCCCCTGTGCCGAGCCGGAAGAAGTCTTCGTCGGGTTCGTCCTCGGCGAGAGCTTCGAAGCCCGGTTCATCGCCCGCCCAGCCTTGCAGGAGCCCGGCGACAGGTTCCAGAAGGTGGATTTCGTCGAGATCGGCCTCGAATCGGAGCTGACCCGAGCCGGTTCGCCCGATGATCACGTCCCCTTCGTGCTGATGAGCGGCTGCCGATGCCGAGAAGGCTCCGACAATGATGCCGGCCAACAGGGCCGACGACGCTAGGATCGCATTCTTCATTTCGATCTCCTTCATGTCTGGGGTTCATCGCAGTTTGTGCGATTCGAATGTTCAGCGATTACCCGGTGGCGCGGGCTACCTCGCCACCTTCGGATCGTAGAGGTTGTGCTCCCACTCGATGATCAAACGGTTCCCGACCCGGCGCACACCCTTCTTCCGGAAGGTGCGTTCGAAGAGGAACGGTTCGGCATGGCTGTCCACGAGGCCATAGTCGGCCTTGCCCCGATGGCGGGCGAGCGCCAGTTCCTTACCGGCGGCCTCGCGTTCGAGCGTCACCCAGTTCGGCGGGTGGACGTGATCGGAGGAGGCGTAATCGCTGGTCTCGTGGAGTTCGACGAACATCACCGTAGTGGCCGGCCGCCGGATGCGGTCGAGCCGGCGGAAATCCTCGTAGCCGTCCACCCTGCCCGTGAGGTAGTCGTTTACGCCGTAGCTGGTCCGTCGCATCTGCCCGGTGACCGGGTGGCGGCGGGTCCAGTACGGGCTGGTGTCGGACGGGCATCGGGCGACCAGCGCCTCGCGGTATTCCCGCCGCAGGGTATTCAGCCATGTTTCGCTCTCGTCTACCGACCCGCCGTGAGACAGGCCGAAGTTGACGAGAAAGCCTCCGTTGTTCATCGCATACATCTGGACCGCCAGCCCGAGGCTTCGCATGTTGCTGAGGCAGGCCGTCTGCCTTCCCTGGTCCCGGGCTCGCGAGAGCGAGGGCAGCAGGGTTGCCATCAGCAGAACCAGGATGGCCGCTACGACAAGCAGCTCGATGAGCGTAAAGGCGCATCGGGACACGCGGACACCTCCGCACGGCTCATCGTGACGGACGATCTCCGGCCGCTCAGGCCGGGCCTTGGGTGCCTGGGACGATGCGGATCAGGCGACGACGCAGGAAGCCGGGACGGGGGGTTCGACCCACGGCGGGGCGCGAGGGCGGATCGCCGGGGCCGAGGGCGTACCGGGCCAGGCCGCGGCGGAAACGATGGGGGCCTTCTCCCGCTCCGAAGGCACCGGTATTCCCGAAGGAATCTCTTGGTTCAGCAAGACCTTGCCGAGGATGCCGACTTGCCGGCAAAGGACGCATCCATCGGCTTGGTGCTCGGGGCCGGCGAGGCACAGGTGGATGGCCAGGGGCAGCTCGATCGCTGCGGCGAGCAGAATCAGGGAGAGGGTAATTGAAGCGACGCGACGCATCGGACCTCGGCCGGGCATTCCGCCGGCCTGTATACATTGTATACGTCCCGCGGGTCCTGTCAAGGGCGCGTTTTTGACCGCCGCCGCGGGACCCGCTACCGTCCGCCGGGCTTGCGAGGGCTTGTCGTGGGGCCAGGACTACCCGCGGAGATCGCGCTGATTCCGGTGGGCCTTCTTGCCGGGGGCATCGGCGGCATGCTCGGGATCGGCGGCAGCGTCCTGATGATCCCCGCGATGATGCTGCTGCTCGGCCCGAACCTGCACCTGTATCAGGGTGCGGCGATGATCGTGAACCTCTTCGTGGCCGTGCCCTCCACCTGGCAGCATGTCCGGCATCGCGCGGTGCTTCGTTCGGTGGTGAGGGTGACGGTGCCGACGGCCGTGGCGGCGGTGCTGATCGGGGTGTGGATCAGCGAGGGGCCGTGGTTGCGCGGCCGGAACGAGATTCATCTGGCGCGGGCTTTCGGCGTGTTCCTCTGGTACGTAGCCGCGTATAACGCGTGGCGGGTGCTGCGACCGGCTGCTGTGCCTTCGCACGGGGAGGTCCCGGCGGGCGCGGGGGGCTGGCGGGCCGCAGCGCTGGTGGGCGTTCCTGCGGGCCTTGTGGGCGGTCTGCTCGGCGTGGGCGGAGGGATCGTCGCCGTGCCCGCTCAACAGGTCTTCCTTCGGATGCCTCTGCGCAACGCGGTGGCCAACTCGGCAGCGACGATCGTGTGCCTCAGTCTGGTGGGCTCGGTTTACAAGAACATCCGGCTCGTGCAGCATGGGGAGTCGTTTGCGCGCGTCCTGATCCTCGCCCTCTTTCTGATTCCGACGGCGATTCTCGGCGCCTACTGGGGGGCTCGGCTGACGCACCGGCTCCGGCTCGGCATTCTGCGGATCTGCCTGATTGTCGTGCTCATCTACATGGGATGGACCCTGGTGGGTCGGCGGCCTGCGACAGCGGCGCCCGCGCAGCATCTGCGCGGCGGCGGTCTGGGCGTGGCCTGCGTGCAGGCCGGCGGCCCGGTCATGCGTCAAGATTCCCACGGTCTTCGGCCGATAGGCATTCGTCGGGCGGGACAGCCCGTTGGCGAAGGAGCCGTGTCATGAAGGTCGCTCGCATGAGGCTGGCGATGCGGCGGGTACTGTTCGGTGTGGCGGCATTGGCCGTGGGGGCGAGCTTCGAGAGTTGCTCGGCCGCGTGGGAGATCTTCCGCGGGGAGGCCAGCCAGTCGATCGGGGAGGGGGTCAAGACCATCCTCGATGGTGTGGTGGACGGTCTGGTGGCGGTCGTCGACCCCACGGATGAGCAGAGCCAGACGGCGGCGTCCGGCAGCTCGACATCGAAATCCGCCCGTTAGCGGATCGTGATGAGCGTGCTCGGGTCGGCCGTCTTCCTACCGATTGCTTGAGCCGGGGCGGCTTTGTGGGAGGCCGATGGGGAGAGGGGATCTTCGCCGGCGGTGCGGCGAAGTCGTGCCGCACCCCCCGCGGCTTGCGCCTGATGCGGATCGGGCCCCGGCTGAGAGGGCCGGTGCGCTTCCGGGCGCTTTTTCGGCGCGTTTTCCCGACCCGCCCGGACCGAGCGCAGATCTTACACGTTGGGCGGCAGAAGCTGCGCCGTCTGCCGGTGCGACCCATGTTCGTGGCGGTCGATGGACATGTAGATCAACCGGTGGCGGCCGGGTCGGGCCGCGAACTCGCGAAAGACCTCCCCGCGTTCGGACAGGCCGGCCCGGCGATAGCAGCGGATGGCTCCGATGTTCCACGGGAATACGACCAGGCTGACCACACGGGCCCGTCGCCGGAGGAACGCCTCGTCCAAGACCTGCGAGAGGATTCGACGGCCGAGGCCGCGGCCGCGGTGCTCCGGGGCCACGAGAAAGTGACCGATCCACCACAGCCGTTCACCATAAGGCACGGGGTTCAGTTCGATGTAGGCCCGGGGCTCCGCGGCATCGGCGGGGCGGTAGAGGAGCTGGCTTCCACCGGGCCGGGCCCACGCGAGCACCTTCTGGCAGTCCAGCGGGGCGGGGGTCTTCGGGGCGAGCGTGAACAGCTCGTCGTCGTCGCGAACCCAGCTCACCACCAGCGGCGCCCAGCGGGGCTCCAGGGGTCTCAGCTCGCCCGGTCCGACTCCCGCCGGGGCTCGGCGCTCGGCGGCGGCCAGAATGGCATCCAGCAATCGTCCCATGCCGGCCACTTCCGCTTATGATACCAGCGCACAGGTTCGCCTACGAGCATCTATCGGCACGGGCGACGCCGGGGCTGTGGCGTGACTTCAGAACGTTTTCTTGGCTATGCGGTTCGGCGGGAGCGATGGGTGATCGCAGGCCTGGCGTTCGAACTGATCTGGCTCGCCGACATGGACGCGGTTCTGGATGATCCCCGCACCCGGGCGCGCTTTGCCCGGGATGAGTTCATGCCCTATTGGGCGGTTCCCTGGCCGGCTTCGATTCTGCTGGCCGAGCACGTGCTGAACAACGCCCGTCGGGAAGGCGGCTGCGCGATCGAGCTGGCCTGCGGGATCGGGCTGGTTTCGATTGCGGCGGCCCGGGCCGGCTGGGAGGTGACGGCCACCGACCGCAGCCCGGAGGCATTGCGCTTTACGCGGTACAACGCGAGAATCAACGGGGTGCGTTTGAACTGCGTGCGGCGATCGGATTGGCGTTGCTTGTGGAGGGGGCCGCGATTCGAGCTGGTACTGGCCAGCGATGTGCTGTTCGAGCGGCGCAACGTCGCTCCGGTCGTCAGGTGGCTGCGATCTGCCGTGGCTCCCGGGGGCGTCGTGCTCCTCAGCGATCCTGATCGAGGCTCGGCGGAGGGTTTCCGGACGGCGGCGGAGTCAGAAGGGTTTCGGGTCGAGGGTTTTCCGCGGGAGGTGGTCGGCCCGCACGGTCTGCCGGTGCGAGGCACGGTTTACCGCCTGACGGCCGCCGGGGACCCCATCGAAGCGGCGGACGCAGGCAGGTGACGCCGCGCGAGGACTCTCAAAGCCGGGTGTCCGCGGGCTGCGGGGGCCCCCAGCAGAGAAGCATCGGGTCTGGCAGGCAGAGAAAGCCTGGAATCCGTCCCCAAGGCGCGGCTTCGCC
>Ga0209227_1003465_pt1 | contig 10493 bp, 12 predicted proteins | sample YNPBryantNP2012_FD_185815 | JGI IMG/M metagenome (GOLD analysis project Ga0209227, IMG submission 185815) | Anoxygenic and chlorotrophic microbial mat microbial communities from Yellowstone National Park, USA - YNP Bryant NP 2012 (SPAdes)... ...
GTTATAATACACCTGCCCTGGATCATACGGCGGGAGCGAATTCGGTGGCAAACGAAGAGTTGCGCCTGATCGAGACTGCGCAGCGTGGCGATGTCGAGAGTTTCAACGCGCTGGTGCGATTGTACGAAGGGCGAGTCTACAACCTGTGCTATCGGTTGCTCGGTGATGCCGACAGTGCTGCAGATGCGGCGCAGGATGCGTTTCTGTCGGCATATCGCCACCTGCACGCATTCCGCGGCGGATCGTTTCGTTCGTGGGTGCTGCGCATTGCTACCAATGTCTGCTACGATGCGTTGCGCGCCCGTCAGCGCCGCCCGGTTGTATCGCTCGATGCAGCGGTCGAAACCACGTCAGAAGAAGCCACGCCGCTTCAACTTGCCGATACCGCCGAGTCGCCGGATGAATTTGCGCTGCGGCGTGAACTCGCGCGCGCTATCGAGACAGGATTGGCGCAACTGCCGGTCGATCAGCGATTGGTTGTCGTTCTGTGCGACCTGCAAGGGTTGACGTATGAAGAAATTGCTGAAGTGACCGGTGCGAATGTGGGAACGATCAAGTCGCGGCTCAGCCGTGGGCGTGCCCGCCTGCGCGACGTGCTGCGCCAGGGGGAACTTCTGCCGCTGCGGTTTCGTCATGAGGGGGAAGAGTAAGACAGGAGCGAGGGATTGATGCAGATACGCCTCGCTTCGATGAAGATGCACGATGACAACGCAACCACCACAACTGAATGACCGCGACCTGGAGTTGATCTCTGCCTATATCGATGGGCAGTTGAGCGCCGAAGAGCGTCGTGAAGTCGAGCGCCGCCTCGATAATGAGGCGAATCTGCGGTTGGCGTATGAGGAGTTGCGCGCAACGGTGCAGGTGCTGCGCGACCTTGAACCTGTGCGCCCGCCACGCTCATTTACGCTCGATCCGGCAAACGTTGCGCTGCAACGACCACCCGCGACGCGACTGGGTTGGGGGCGGTTGCTTCAGGTTGCTGGCGTGTTTGCTGCGGTGCTGGTCGCTGCAATTGGAACGTTGAGCGTGATCGGTTCGCTGGGGGGCAGCGCCCCGGCATCGGCGCCAATGGCTGCCGCCCCCACTGCTGCACCGGCATCTCCCCTAGAACTGCGCGAAAGTGCACCAACCCCAGCGCGCGGTGACAGCGTGGCAGCGCCAGCAGCGCTCGATAATGGATCGGAACCGGTTGCGCCCCAGGCACGTGCGACGGTCGCTGCGACGGAACTCGCCGCGCTTCCCGACGTTGTTCCGCAACCAACCATCGTGACCACGCCAGCGATTTCGTCGCCGGGAACGGTTGATCTTGCTCGACCAAAGCCACCTGCCGATTCGACGCCGCCTGCCACTCCTCCTGATCTGACCCTTCTGCTCACGCTGGCTGTTGTGGCGCTGGCAGCTGGCGGCGTGCTGCTCTGGCGCCGTCGTAAAGGATAGGCTCATATCGTAGAGGTACAACGTGTCAGAAGCTGAAAGCCGCGTGACGCGCAACCAGGAGATTGCAATCACTCCGCAAAAGCGCTCCTGGATACGCCCGATGCTGGTCGCCGCCATCGCCATTGCCCTGAACATCATCGCATACCTGATAATACCGCCAGACCTTGCGTATCGTCTCGGGTCGCTGGGATATATCGGGGTGTTTCTGATCACCCTTATTTCCAACGCAACAATTGTTGTGCCCATTCCCTACTTCGGGCTGGTAGCAGCGCTTTCACCCGGACTGAGCATGGTCGGGGTAGGCATTGCCGGCGCGCTTGGTTCGGTGATTGGCGAGTCGGTCGGTTTCTTTGTGGGGCGGTCGGGGCGCGGGGTCGTTGAACAGACACGGTTCTACCGTTGGGTGCAGCGCCAGCTCGAACATCCCTGGCGCGCGTTTGTGGTGTTGTTTGCACTCTCGGCGCCGCCCAATCCGGCGTTCGATGTTGCCGGTCTTACGGCGGGTGCGATGGGGTTGCCGTACTGGATCTTCCTCAGCGCTGTCTTTCTGGCGCGGCTCGTGCGTTTTGGCATCGTGGCCTTCTTTGGCGGCGCAACGTAAACGTCAGGCGCCGATCGCGCGTGCGTGCGGTTGTATCAGCGCTGCAACGCAGCGGTTAAAGGCGATCAGATCGAACGGTTTCTCGATGATCGGCACACCTGCGCTTGCCAGCATTTCGTAGATGCTGCGCGGCGGTTGCATACCACAGACCAGCAGTATCGGAATGTGCGCGGTATGTGCGGTTGTGCGCAGTTCATCGACCCACACATATCCGGCGGCATTGTGCAACGACCAGTCGAAGATGATCAGGTCCGGCTCTCGCTGACTGAGCAGGCGGTGCGCTTCGTAGATGTGGTGCGTCACGGTGACGTGGTATCCATCAATCGTCAGCACCGCTTCGAACAATCGTCCAAGGTCGTGATCTTCTTCGACCACCAGAATGTACCCCCGGCACAGATCCTTCATTGCGCTCCTCCCGTGCGTCCGACGCTCACAAATAGTGTCGCGCCCAACCGCCTGTTCAGGACGATGCATGAAGTTGTGCGGCACAGGGAAGGCGGGTATGGCAGGCTGTCGGGCGCTACGTAAAGGAACCGTTGCAGAGCGTGAGAAGGATACGCATGGACAAAAGGAATCTAGGGGTACAAACCGCGAATGAGATTGGCATCGGCAACCCGGCGCACCGCCAGCAGATATGCTGCCAGCCGGAGGGAAATGCCGCGCTGCGCTGCGAGATCGCATACCTGCTCGAAAGCGTTGACCATGATCTGCTCCAGGCGCTGGTTCACGTCCTGTTCGTTCCAGAAGAACGATTGCAACCCCTGGACCCACTCGAAATAACTGACGGTAACGCCACCTGCATTTGCGAGAATATCGGGTATGACCGTAATGCCGCGTTCTTCGAGGATTGCGTCCGCCTGCGGTGTTGTCGGTCCGTTCGCGCCTTCGACGATCAGTGTGGCGCGAATGCGTTCTGCGTTCTGATCGGTGATCTGATTCTCCAGCGCCGCTGGAACCAGGATATCGCACGGCGTTTCGAGCAACGTTTTGTTATCGATGCGTTCAACGCCTGGGGCGCTGTACCCTTCCAGCAAGCGGCGCGGATGCTGATCGGCATACCGGCGCATCCCGGCGATATTCAGCCCATCGCGGCACAGATACCCGCCGCTGGCGTCGCCGACCGCGATCACTCTGCATCCCAACGCCGCGATGAGCGCCGCCGCCACACCGCCGACGTTTCCGAAACCCTGGACGACCACACGCAGATCTTCCAGGCGTCGCCGCTGGCGCCGCGCCCATTCACGCACCATCAGACTGACGCCGCGCCCGGTCGCTTCATTGCGCCCCAGCGAACCGCCCACCTGGATGGGTTTGCCGGTGACAACGGCGTTGATCGTATGTCCCTGCTGCATTGAGAGGGTATCCATGAACCACGCCATGACCTGGGGATTGGTGTTGACATCGGGTGCAGGGATGTCGCGTTCACTGCCGACCACAATGGCGACCTCGGTCGCAAAGCGGCGCGTCAGACGTTCGAGTTCGCCTGACGACAGCGTCGTCGGATCGCAGACTACCCCTCCCTTTGCACCGCCATAAGGAATGTTGACCAGCGCGCATTTCCAGGTCATCCACATCGCCAGCGCGCGCACTTCGTCGATATCAACGCCTGGGTGATACCGGATGCCGCCTTTGGTTGGTCCGCGCCCAAGGTTGTGTTGCACCCGATAGCCGGTAAAGATGCGTGTCGAACCATCATCCATCAGTACCGGAAAACGGACGGTCAATTCGCGCTGTGGAACACGCAACACCTCCCGCACATTGTCGGGCAGATCGAGCAGGGCTGCGGCGCGGTCGAACTGTTCCTGAGCGATCCGAAAGGGATTGTCACGATCAGACCTCATTGTCTGCTCCTTATGTTCAAAGGGTTTGCACAACCAGATAGAAAGAAAAGGACCTCAGGCGAGGTCCTTTCGCATGTAGATCCAGCTCCTTTGGTGAAGAATGAGACCGGCGAGCCAGGAGCGGCGCGTCCGATAATCGACGAAGCCAGCGCTGGCATAGAGGCGACGAGCGGGTGTATTCGACGCACTGACGTACAACCCCAGAAACTTTTTACCGCGCTGGCGGGCTTCCTGTTCCACGTGATCGAGCAGTGCGCGTGCGATGCCATTGCGCCGGTAACGGGCGAGCACGGCCACATCGGTGATGTATCCTTCGCTTCGCTCAATGGTGTGATCGAGCAGCGACAGTGCGAAGATCGAACGCACCGCGCCCCACACACCCAGCACCTGATGAAACGCAAGTTCCGCAGCGCCGCTGGCATCGCTGGCCGTATCCCAGGTGCGCAGTGAGATGGTGCCAACGACAAGCCCATCCGAGTCAGCGACGAACATGCCGCGCAGAGCGCTCCGTCCCTGGCGACGCCAGGCTTCTGCCATCGCCTCGACACCACGCGCTGTACCGCGAACGCCAAATGCAGCGCCGAACTTATCCGCGAACGCTTCGCAGTGCAACCGCAGGATGGGATAAATATCGTCCATACGCGCTGCACGGATCTGCAACGGGATGGAGATCGGCATCGAAGCGCGCGAGATTGTCAGCATATCGTTGACATCAGCAGTGCAAACGATGAGTCATGCGATGCTGCGGAGAAACGCCGGTACACCGTGCACACGCAGCGGTATCACATTGTACCGTTGCCGGGAATGGTCGTCAACTGGAAGAATAGTATCGATATGCTATAATAAGCGAACCGTGGACCTTCTTTGTGCGGTATACTGACCTGTCGTCGATCGCTGCCACGCTGCAACTCGCAACGCCGAATGCGGCAATTCCCTGAAAAGTTAGATGAGCGTCATGCGCATTGCAATCGACGCCCGTTTGAATGCTTATCGTACCGGTGGCATTCCTCAATATACGCGCCAGTTGATGGCCGCGCTTGCCGACATTGCGGCTGATGACCAGATTATCAGCCTTCAGCATCGTGATCATCTGCGCCCGCTGGTCGTCGCGCCGAACGTTGCGCGTCATCCACTCTTTACTCCGCCGCATCATCGCTTCGAACGCTGGATATTGCCGCTGGAAGTGCTGATCACGCGACCTGACGTTCTCCATTTCCCCGATTTCATTGCGCCTCGTTATCGATTCTGCCCGACAGTCGTGACGATCCACGATCTCGCATTTATGCGCTATCCTGATATTCTTGACCGCGCAGCTGCTGCATATTACCGGCAGGTGGGTGAAAGCGCTGCACGCGCTGATGCGGTGATTGCGGTTTCTGAAACGACCCGGCAGGATATTGCGCAGTTCCTCGATCTTCCGCCTGAGCGGATCGATGTGATCTATGAGGCTGCCGCACCGATCTACACCTCGTTGTCGCTCCGTCCTGGCGAGGCGCGGGTGTTATCGGGCGTGCCCCTGACCGAAGGCTCATTTATGCTATTCGTCAGCACCCTCGAACCGCGTAAGAACCTGCCGACTCTGTTGCGAGCGCTGCGGATCTGTCTCGACCGGCGACCCGATCAGGGGTACCGTCTGGTGATTGCGGGGGCGCGTGGATGGCGTGATGAAGACATCTTCACGACGGTGCGCGATTTGCGCCTTGCAGATGATGTGATCTTTGCAGGGCGTGTCGGTCAGTACGATCTGCGCTGGCTGTACAATGCGTGCCGTCTGTACGTCAATCCATCGCTCTACGAAGGATTTGGCCTGCCGTTGCTGGAAGCAATGGCGTGCGGCGCCGCCTGTCTTGCCTCATCGAGTTCCAGCCTGCCCGAAATCGGCGGTGACGCGGTCGAGTATGTACCGGCGCTCGATGCTGGCGCATGGGCGGATATGATCGAGGCGCTGTGGGACGATCCGGATCGTCGCGCCACCATGGGCCGCCTTGCGCGTGCGCGGGCGGATCAGTTTTCGTGGCAGCGCACTGCGCGTGAGACGCTGGCGGTCTATCGTCGCGTCGTCGCGCGCGTGCCGCGTCCATCCCCGCTCCCCGTGGCGGTGAACGTCAATCCTTCTCTACCTGAGTCACCGGATCGACTGGCGAGGTGTATCCGCTGCGGGCAGCATCTTGTGTCGGCGCCAACCGAGGGAACGATCATTATCGGCGCGTCTCAGAAATGCCAGATTGCTCCGAGAGCGTGGATATGCCCCGATTGCGGTCACGTTGAACTGCTGGCAATGCTGGCGGAAGCGCAACTTCCGGCTGACCGCGCTGATTCTACCCCGGTAACGTTGCAGCAGCCGGACGTTTCATCAGAATCGTCGGATGTCGCCGCATCTGCCGCCCCAGAGGAGCCGGTGTCGCTCTCCGACGAGGCGCCTGATCTGCACGTCGCTCAGGCGCACGGAGACGAAGCGGATCTGGAAATCGCGCCTGAGCGTGAAACCGTGCTGCCAGGCGACCAGTCGTTGAGCATGGGCGCCCAAAGGCAGGAAGGTGTCGAGGGAACGTAGCACACGCTACCCCCGCGCAGGCGGGGTCCAGGGACAGGCATTCGACACCGTGATCACCATCACCGTTTCCCCCAGCGCAGTTGCGGCCGCAAATGCCGCGCGCAGCGCTTCCCACACGGTCGTTTCATCACCGGCGATTAGCGTGCTCATCGCCCCTGGTTGCACATCCAATTCGCGCTCACGCCAGATTGCCAGCGCCGCATCGATAGCCGGGCTGAGGTGCTGCTGGCGTAACGGGTAGATGCTGACCTGCGCGGTCAGACCGGCCGGATAGGACAGTCCTTCATTCGTCATGATGTCACCCCTTCTGTTTCAGGAGAAGCACACGCATACCGGTAAAAGCGCCCAACGGCAGGCGTGAAGAATACCACCACACACCGGGGAGCAGTATGGTGCGCCACGTTATCTGAAGGTTGAACGGATGCAGCACCTGGCGCACCAGGCGCTCAAGTTCGATTGGAGCGTAGAAACGTGCAATCTGCCAGACCGGCAATCCGCTGCGTTTTCGCTGCCATGCCAGGGGATGCCAGCGGTTGAGCACACCCAGGACGATCCCATGCCGCGCCACACGCGCCGCTTCCTGCAATGCATGTTCGGGGTGTGGCAGAAACTCCAGCGCGGTGATCAGCAGCACCCCATCGAAAGCATTGTCGGGGAACGGCAGCGCTTCCGCATCTGCACGCACCAGGAGCACGCCGCCACGACGGGCAGCCTCGGCAATCATCGGCGCGGACAGGTCCACTCCTGTGACGCGATACCCTTCCGACGCCAGCCAGCGCGCAAAGTGACCAGTCCCGACGCCGACCTCCAGCAGGCTCTGCGCCTGCGGCAACCCCGACAGCAACCATCGGATCAGGCGACGCTCGGCGATGTCGGCAGAGCGTCCGTCGGTCTCGTACCAGGTTTCATAACCGGCGACCAGTTCGGGGTTGTCGAAAGGATTGAACCAGTTTTCGGCGGTCACAGCATCCCCTCCGTGGGAACGACAGTTGCACGACCCTGGTTGGGCGCAGAGTGCGGATATCTTTTTCAAACAATAATACCAGATACATCCTGTCGCGTCTCTTCGGCGGGCATGGCGCGCGGCGCTGCTGCCGGGTCACGGTCTGCGCACGCTGCCAGTCTGTTCTGCACCATTGCCAGAGTCGGGAATGTGGCGAGCCTGAGTCGCCTTCTGACCGGGGCGCCATGCTCACAGGGGTAGGTTTTTTGGCAAGCTCCTGCGTGCCATCTTCCGTTTCAGGCACCAGGACGCCCAACCTCCCCCTTCTCCCCTTGTGGGAGAAGGGGGTTGGGGGGATGAGGGGCAACGGCGCACCGGAAAGCAGAAAATCACTCATCTCGCCCAAGAAATCTACCCTTGAGAGGGGGCGCCATGGGATGCAGACGCGCTTCGGGCAGAGTGGTCTGGGCGCTCTCTGTGGCGGCCGGTCGTCGCGGTCTGCCTGTACCGCAATTGTGAAATCAGAAAGCGGTCAGTGAGGTGGAAGATGCTGGTCAGAAAGACGGTCAGAATGACCTTGACGGATTAATTGCAATCGTGATATGATGTATCATGTTGTTTCCTCACGAAGTACAGCCATTTGAAGAAGGCAACCAGGGCTGCTGCGGTCTGACTCTCCGCAGAGGGATAGAAAGCCGCGTCGGTCTGATAGTAGTTGGGCGACTCAATGTCAGGCAGTGTAGTATGCGGACTCTGTCGCTCTTGATTCTCAACTCACGACAGGAGAACAAATGACTACTATGGAAAGAAAACGTGGGGGCTGTCTTACGGCTTTTCTAATCCTTATGCTGATTGCGAACCCACTAACAGCGCTTTCCTACTTATTCGCGGGTTCGACAATAAGTGAATCGCTTCCAGATCTGCCAGCATGGGTTATTCCTGTGTTGGGATTATTGGCTCTGGCAAACTTCGTGTTTGCTATTGCCATCTGGAATTGGAAAAAGTGGGGCGTGTATGGTTTCGCTGGGTCAACTGCCGTGGCTTTTCTAGTCAACTTAATAAGCATTGGAATTTTTGGGTCCCTCTTTGGGCTTATTGGCATAGCGATTCTCACATTTCTGCTTCGCCCGGTTTGGAACCAAATGGACTAGCAGCGACAACAGCGCGCCCTGGCGCCGTGGATCAGCCATCCGGGCGCTGTTGGCGGCGAACCTCCGCAAGAGCATGTCTGGCGTGCGACTCGGCGGAAGGTGTGCCACAACCATATGGAGCGCCGCTTACTGGAGTTCGCCGGGCGATGTGAGCTCCATCTGGCGACCACGACGTTTCCGAGCTCCTGTCTTGAGCGCTACGGCTGGAATCTCGTTTGTCCAGGGTTTACTTGATCTCTCTATAGATAAAGGGTAATATGGCGCATAACCAGCGCTTCCAGCCGACAGCGCCTTCGCTGCGGTTGAAGCGTGTGTCGTTGGGGAGCAATATGATTGGCGCCTGGTCAAGAACATGGTGGATTGCCTTCGCAGGCTTCGCTCTCTATTTCGGTTTGCTCCTTATCCCGAAAGTTGTTCCGGGTTTCGGCGCAACCCTCTTCCTATTGTCGTTGACGTTCTCGTTAATGTTGGTTGTCCCTTTACTGATTCTGCTCGCGCTGTGGGGAACCGCTGCGCTTGTTATCTCGAGCGTGAGAAAGCGCCCTGTTGGACCACGTTCAAAAGCAGCAGGGCAGATAGCTTTGGCGGGGTTTGCTGCATTTGCTGCTTTCATGGTTCTGGCAAACGTGCTGCCCTCTCAGTTACCGGGTGGGTCATACGACAGGCAGTTTGATCGTGAGGTCTGGTTAGACCCAGAATCCGCAAACTACATATCGGGAGACATCACGCCCCGGCAAAAGATGCTTGCGGAAGTCGTGAAAAAACTACCCGGACTGCATCGCTCGGAAATTGAGAACATGTTGGGACCCTCGCTTGATACCGCCTATTTCCAAAGCACAGGGCGAGACCTGATTTACATAACTGGCCCGGAACGCGGCTCTCTTTTTGGGATGGATTCAGAATGGCTACTCATCTGGCTCGATGAAAATGGAATCTACAAGCGACATGCCGTCGTCACGGACTAATCTTGCTGCCCAACCCGTCGCTCCAGAGAGGCGCAGAGACAGCCAGCGAAGATTGCTGTCTCCGCCCCCTGAGATTGAACATTGGATGGCAGCCATTGAAACCAGTACCCCGTGTCAACGTTGTTTGAGTCTCCGCTCAGCTGTACCGCATCGAGATGGGGCGTAACGCAGATCACGACCAGACTACGGCAGTTCCTCACCGATGTGGTATCACGCGGCGGAACGCTGCACTGGCAGGGAGTCGACACAGGAGAGCTTCCCATGCCATCAGTGACGATTGCCGACATTGACGAGCGCTTGCAGCGCCTTCCGCCCGACAAGTTGATCGTCGTCTATGATTTTGTCTCGCATTTACTGCAGCGCGATCTGGCGAATCTCCTGCCAGATCGAGAACGACGTTATCCTGTGCCAGATTACGAGCCAGGCGGTGGCCGATAGCTATGCGGCGTCGCTAATTGATGGCGACCTTGGGAAACCGATCACCACATTGATTTGGCCCGTGGTGGCTGAAAGTTGAGACATCAAACGATTATGAAACGACGCTGGGACGAGGTTCAATACGCTTACCATGTGCCTGAGGAGCTTCGGAGACGAATTGGACAGACTCCCGTCTTTGAAGCGGGGAAGCCGCTGAAGTTTGCCAGTTTCACCATATTTCTTTTTGGGATGCTTGTCGGATTGCTGGCTGTCATCATGCCTGGACTGGCGCTAGCTGACGGCGTCGGGAAAGCCAGCTGGGAAATCACGCTTTTGCGTGGTGCTGCCGGGATTTTGCTCGGTTGGGCCGCGTGGTGGATTCTGGCTGGTTGGCATCGTGAAAGATCTGTCAGGGCGGCGTGCGAGCGCGAGTATCGGGAGCATGGCATCCTCTGCCAGGCCCGCGTTGTCTTTTTTGAAATGACAGGACTGGGGGGAGGAGCTGATACAGACTTTTATGTCTACTACCAGTTTCGGGAAGACTTTATCATCAAAGAACAAATGGATGACTCGAACCCTCG
>Ga0209227_1003467_pt1 | contig 10492 bp, 8 predicted proteins | sample YNPBryantNP2012_FD_185815 | JGI IMG/M metagenome (GOLD analysis project Ga0209227, IMG submission 185815) | Anoxygenic and chlorotrophic microbial mat microbial communities from Yellowstone National Park, USA - YNP Bryant NP 2012 (SPAdes)... ...
GGCCACTGCGTGTGCCGCTCGCGCTGGACGGGCAGGTCCACGGTGCCCAACGCCGTACCCGAGCCAGGATGCAGCGGCGTCTGGGCGTGGATGAACAACAAAGCGGCCTCTTGCTGGGCCTGTTGCGGTCTTGTGGTTGTTGCGGTTTCACTCATCGGTCCAGACTCCTGTCAGACAGCATCCCCAGCCTTGCCGGCGATCCTCGTCGTTCTCGGCCAGGGTCTGTGCCCAATCGTCGGGCAGTGATTCTAGAAAGTAGACGCTTCCGGCTGGCACGGCGAAGCGCGTCGGCTTCGGCCCGCCCAGCGCCAAATCCCAGCCGGAGAAGGCCAGCGAATCGGGGACGGCAGCGGAGACGAGGCGACCGTCCAACACGCGCGGCTTCCAACCCGCTTTCAAAGCACATGGAGTTGTCAACAGAACGAGCGGCTTCTGCCTGTCGTCCCGGTTAACCACGGGCCACGAAAACGGTTTGACGCGACAGATCAGCACGTGCCGCCCTTCGCCGCCCAGCGGAATCGTCTTGATCTCGTCGAAGATGGCGCCGCCAGGCGCACCGTCGGGCAACAGGATCTCGGCATACAGCAACACATCTCGCTTAAGCGCCAGGAAGCCGCGACCGAAGATCTGCGACTCCTCGGCGACGAGTCGGTCCGTCGCGATGCCGACGCCGGTTCGAACGTCGAAACCGTACAAGGCGTCGGCCGGCACGACATTCGCCGCGGCAACCTCGTTTCCCTGAAGGAACTGTTCAAGGCCGCGCGCGGTCAGGTAGCCGGAAGCCGGCTCGGTGGGCAGTAAACGTCTCAGCCAGAGAGGCCGTAGGTCTTTCCGGTCCGCCGGCGGGCTCCAGCCGGGCAATTGGCCGTTCGGCAGCGGCGACAAGCGGCGCAACCTGTTCTTATCGCCTTTCTCGCGGTGCAGTATGGCGGGCACGGCGACCAGCAGCTCGATGTCGTCGCTACTGCCTCCGCGCCGGGCCAACCAAGGGCCGCGTACGGCGAGGCCGCCGATCCACTCAGATTCCGCGCCGCACGCCTTCTGCACGGCCGCCGGGAACGATGCGCCGCTCCTCATCGCCTCGCCAAGCTTGCGAAAGTCGCAGCCGGCGGCTCGCAAGAGGGCGGTACGAAGGGCGCCAGCCACGGTCTGCGGCAGGGGCAAACCGCTGACGCTCCGCGCAGCGCCACTGAACGGCCGGCCGTCGCGGAAGAACAGCACGTCGAGCGGCTCAAGGCACAGGCCGATCGTCGTTGTCATCAGTCCCTCCCCCGCGCGAGGAACGACGCGGTATGACATAGGGTCAGAAATGCGCGCAATGCCGCACCCGACGACCCAAAGCGTCTGTTCGAGCCACCGTCAGTTTCGACTGGGGACTCGCATAAGCGGTCAAACGCTGCCACGAGTTCATCAGGGGAAAGCAGCTTGGGCGTGGGCGCTTCGGCTCGACCGAGCTGCCGCCGCATTTCGGCCTCGACTGCCTCGACCGGCAGTCCTTCCAGTATGTGCCGCTCGGCGTAAAGGTGGTATGCCCAGCGATCGGAGGCGCCCGCGGCGAACTGCCGCCGCCAGTTTTCGACGGTCTCGGTGAACTGCCACGGGCACAGGGCCGACGTATGCTCGCCCGACCGCCGGCGGACCGTGATGACCAGGAGGTCCTTGCCGCCTTCCTTGGCCTGCCTCTCCGCGCGGCGCGCGTCCTGCAGCGCCAGCCGCAGGTCGTCCTTGGCGTGGACGACGACCAGCCCGCCGGAGATCGTCGCCCGCGAGCCCATCATCATGTACTCACGCTTCTTGTTCTCCTCCGCCCCGTCCCCGCCAGGGCGCCACCAGTCGGTCGTGTAGGCCCGACGCAGCTCCAGGGCGCAGGCCATCGCTGTGCTGACTGGAAGGAGTACGAGCGTGTCGTCGCCACCGGAGTAAATCGTGGTCCCATGATGCCTGGCCACGATGTCGGGCACAGCGCGCAGGGCAAAGTTGGCCAGCGCCGTACTGATGGTCGCGTGCAGCGCTGGGCCGACCGGCCGCTTGGCATCCAGCCCGGCCTTCGCCGCGTTGCCCAGACCCTCATAGTACATCACCAGATCCGGGTGCATGACCTCACGAACCTTGGGCGACTTCGCGCCGCGCAGCCAACCGCCGAGGTCGTCCCCGTCCAGCTTCAGAATGGCGTAGTACACGGGGGGACTTCCCAGGCTATTACGGGCCGCCTTGATCGCCTTGAGCACCCCCGCCGGGCAGTGAGGCTCATCGGGATCGTCCTGTTCGGTCTGCCAATCCAGCCACTGCCCGTTCCATGGCCAAATGTGGTTCGGACCAAGCTTGACCCCGTGGTTCTTCTCAGCGCGAGCAAGCCATTCGCCGGCCGCGACGGTCCAAGTGTCCGGGAATCGCAAGTGAGCCGGTTGAACGTTCAGTTCCTGCGCCAGAAAGGCCGGCCCCGCGAATCGCTTCACCATCGCCACGGCGCAAAGGGCTTCGCCCTTGCGGATGCGAACGCCGTCGATGTTCAGGCCATTCGGCGAGCCAGCGGCCTCGTCCCAAAACTCCTTCGATTTCGCCAACTCATCCGGGCCCATCTGCTCGAAGCTGCCCAGCAGCGTACATTTTTGCGGACAGCGCTCGTTGCGATCTCTACTGGAGGACGCCGTTGGCACGTGGCGAATGGAGCGATACGCTGCCAGCGTCCGATGAACCAGCTCGACCTGATACTGCCAGCGGCCAGCATGGTCCTGCGAGTATGCCGGTCGTTCGCCTGAGGGAATCGCGCGCGCCATCTCGCGAACCGCCTCGGCATCCGCGAAGGCCTCCCCGAACGAGCCCTTGCCGGCCAAGAGCCAAGCCAGCCGCTCGTCGATGTCTTCCCCAGCACCGGCCAGCGGGACGATGGCGGTAGCAGCCCCAAAATAGGCAGCAATCTGACCGTCCCAGCGACTGTCCCAGCCGGGGAACGCCGCATCCAAGCGATAGGTTAGTTTCCGCTTGACTGCATCCGCCAATTCCTTCCACGCCGTGGCCACGGCCTCCCGGCATTGCGCGGCCAGCGCTTGCCCCAGGGCCCCAGAATCACCCCACGGCACGACCGCAAGAAAGCGGTGCGGAAGGCAGGGCGTCAGCTTCCGATCGGTGTCCGGGGCCGGAACTAGATCCCCTAGAAGGCGCCGGTCGCGCAACCACAGGTCCATCAGCGGGTTCCCTCGGAGCGCCGGGTACACCACCGCCGTCGGTCCCAGATGCTCGATCACCGGCAGCATAGCCCGGAACGCAAGCCAGGAAAGGATCATACTGCCGGTCCACAGGTCGCGCACCGACCGTGCCGCTTCGATGAACCGTTGAACGGGACCGAGCGCAAACGCAAGCAATGCCGGTCCGCCCCCTTCACTCGCGGCTGCCTTAAAGGCTGCCGTGATGTCGAGGTGATGCCAGATCGTATGGTCTGGAATGCGCGTATCCGCCGGAACCCGCGCAAAACAGGGCGCGCAGTCGGCGGCCAGGCGACACGGCCACAACCGCCAGATGGCCAAGAACCGCCGCCGCTCGGGCGCCTGCTCATTTGCGGGCAAACCCTCCAGAACACGACGCAGCTGCCCTTGGATAATCCCATCAGTCAGATCCGGCACTTGAACGTAATCGCGATGACCCGAAAGCGGATGGACCACAAGAAGGCGCCCGCCCTGCGGCCCGACAGCCCGTTCGCCTTGCTCGCTGGCGGTCGGCATCGGCAACCGCTCGACCATCGCGGCCATCGGATCCGCCTCCGACACGCACTCCTCGATGAGTCTTCTGCTCACCTCGTCCCCGCCGAGCGCGATCCTGGCATTCTCGCGGGCCCGGGCCACGCGCCCACGGACAAGAAGGGCCTTATCCGGCGGGTCGTGCAGGAAGGCGAGCAACAGGTCACCCCAACTCACGTTCATTCCGAGACTCCTCTTGGGATGAACACGTTTCCCCGCACCACACTGCCCAAAGACCGGCGCTCCGTTGGCCACGGACGCCGGGGTACGTTACCTCTGACAGCGTCGCTGGACAACCCGCGGACCCGCTGCTGAGGGGCAGGTGCCAGTCGTCCGGCTCAGCGATGGAAACACCCGGCGCCTCGCCACGGACCAACGCCGTTACGCGCTCGTGCAACTGACCGTACACCGCCTCGGAGACGGGCTGAAACCCGTGGGCCAGAATCGACTGGTTGCGGGCCGCCAGGGGCGACTTTTCCCGATCGGCCAGGCCGGCATCGGCGAACGCCCGACCGAGAGGGTCACCCAGCGCCTCCAGGAGGGCGTAATCGTCCTGCAAGCCGATCGCGACCGCGCCGTTCTCCGCCCGAGAGGCCCAACGCGTACGCAGCGGCTCGGGGATGCGATCCAGCGGGACGGCCGAAGTCTGGGGCAAGCCGTAGCGGTCGCGCAACTGCACCTGGGCCAACGCCTCCAGGACACGGTAGAGCCGAGCGACGGCATCGTCATAACGCCTTTCCGAGGCCCGGCGGCGGGCGTTTTCCAACAGATCGACAATCCAGGTGACGCTCGCGTCGTTCAGGCCCGCCAAGCGTTCCAGACATTCGCAGTGCCGATCGAGGCGACGGACGACGCCCTCCCAGCAGGCCGGAAAGATCGCCCGGAAATCGTCACGGTTCTTCGCGGCATCACGCAACCGGTCCAGCGCCTTCTTGTGCTCGAAGCGATCCCAAGCGGCGTAGCCTTCCATGAGGCACTTGAGCGTGCCCAGCTCCCGCCGGACGGCCGGGTCGCCGGCTTTCCGCAGGGCCGCGTCCACCAGGCTCGCGGCGGCGGTCAAGCCGCCGTGGTTGAAGACCAGGACCGCGTCCTCCACGACCTGGTAACCGAGGGCATCCCACGGATTGGCGGAATGCTGGACCCGCTCGGCGCCGCTCTCCACGACGCCGACACCCCCCTTTGTGCGCGACGACCCGCCGACATAGGAGAACTGACAGGCCCACCGGCGAGCCACCAGCGCGAGGGCCGACGACATGCACTTGGTCCCGCCCGTGATGTCCACCACGACGCGATAGCCCTTGCCCCGGCCGAGCCAGCGGGTCACCTCGCCCTCCAAGGACTCCCGCATTTCACGGACACACGCGCAGAAGTCCTCCTCGTCGCTGACCGGGTAGACTTCCCGCGCGCCCGGAGGGATCGGGACGCCGCCTTGCTCATCATAGGCCATCAGGGCCGCATCCACCTTGGGACGCGTGCGGTCCGTGGCAAGGAACAGGACGCGTGCCGGCGTCCAGTGCAGCAACGACCGGGTCACGGCCTCGGGCGTTCCGCCGACTGTGCAGATCAGGAGAACAGGTCCGCCATCATCGGGGTAAGCGTCCGTCATGACCAGGCATACTCCGGAAGACCCAGCCTCATGGGTACGGTAAGACCGAAGGCCGCGTGAATCACCTCGACGTTCCGCCGACGCATCTCGTCCGCCGCGGACAACGGAAGGATGCTGCCCATGGTCAGCGCATGCCCCAGGAACGGCCGCGGACGATCAACGCGGAAGCACGCCCCCGGCCGCAGAAGGATGAGAGTGTGCTTCTGCACGTCGCGGAGGCCGTGGTCCGGGCCGAGCTTGCCGAACTTCGGGAAGGTCTCCCAGAGGCCCTCGGTGGGATCCTGGGGGCCTGGCTGAAAGGTCGAGGGGATGATCACACCGTCGCTGCCGAGGGGCGGCTGATCCAGCTCGAGAACGGGTTCGGGCTCTCCCACCACTTCAAACTGGCCGCGCCCCGTGGCGACATCCGCGCCGAAACCGACCTGAGAAAGCGCATAGAGCAACTCCAGGAGCAGGTCGATTGCAGGACCGTCCGCAGCCCGGAAGTACAGACTCAGGTACTCGGCGCCATCCAGGATCGGGTTCGGGACGAACGAGCCGTTGCCGGACGCCTGAGGCGCCAGGCCGTCGGACCGACGCACGTGGGCGCGAAGCATCGTGTCCGGGCGAGAAAACAAGCCGCCCTCCTCCAGCGAGGCGTCGCAGTCGCGAGCCAAGGTATTGTGACGGGTGACCTCATCCACGAAGACGTCGCAGTCCCTGACGGCATCGCCCGGCGCACAGGATCGGCCGGCCCGGACAGCCAGGAACGACTCGAAACGCAGCCATCGGGCCCGTTTCAGCGTCTTGCGGTCCGCACCCGGAGGTGGGTCGGCCAGGCGAAGGACCGCCGGGACCGGCATGAGATTGCCCGGAAAGGCGTCCGACAGCACGAAGGGCGGGCGACCCGCAAGCATGGGCTCGAGCAGGCGCCGGCGGAGAAAGTCGGAGCCTTCGACCCGCGCCGCGATGGTGCACAGCGCCCCGGTAAGCGTGTCGGCCTGCCACGGCGTGCGCCACGGCGAGAGGGGCCGCAGCCGCAGACGATGAAGCCTGGTCATTGGCCGGTTCCTTCCGGGCCGCCCGGACCCGGTTCGACCGGGTGTGGGCGGCTCGTCCGCCTGCATTCTTCTACCGTGCCATCCCAGTGGACCTTGATCCTGCCGTAGCCCTTTCCGGTGCCGGCGCCGACGCCCACGTGTTCCATCTCCCAAAGGGCGTGGTCGACGACTTCCACGAGGGCGTCCCTGCCCACAAGCTCCTGACCTTCGGAATCCTTGTATTTGAACTGCTCGTCGATATCGAACTCCTGAATGGCAATCTCGAGCTGGAACTTCGCGCCTGGCGCGACACGCTCAACCGTTCTTGGATGCTCGGCCGCTCCGGTGTCGCGCCGGTTCGTTGATTCGGTCTTGTTCTCGAACGCAAAATCAGTGATAAGAGGCGCGTCACGGACGATCAGCCGCGTCGGCCCCAGTTTGTGCTCCGGTTTCTTATGGGGACCGAAAACGCGGCAGACCGGGCAATCAGGCTGGGCGCATCCGCACGGCTCGCGGCCGTCCCGACTGCTCTTGCCCAGCCTCCTCTCCAGGCTCGAACGCATCTTGCCCTTGATGGACGAGCCCGGGATGTAAGGTCGGCCCGTGATGGGGTCTTTGATGCAGGTCAGATCCGTGCCTCCGATCTGGAGCACGTCGTCGGATCCGCCGATCCGCATGCCCGACAGAAGCTCGATCTGACCGCGAATGACGTAGTGATTCACCTTTTTCATGGCTTGCCCCGCAGCGGAATCAGCTCCGCTCCTTCCTGAAATACGCCTGCCCGAACCCGACGAGGGCCTCGAAGTGCGGCAGGAAGCCCTCGCGGAAGTCCTTCTCCTGGCGGATGGCCGCGACGTTCTGCTGGATGAAGTCCTGGAAGATCGTCGGTATCTTGGGCGGCTGTTTGGCCGCGCCGTCGGCCGCGGCCACGTCCAGCTTCTTGATCTCCGGCCAGACGCGCGCCCACGTCGCCCCGCCCGACCTCAGACGCGTCTCGATCGCCCGGCAGTGGCCGAAGTACCGGCGGACCTGATGCGTGGTCAGCGCGCTCATCGCACGCGCGAGCCGCTCGACCTTCTCTCGCGAGACGTACTCGATGCGCAGGTTTCCCTGTGCATCGAAGTAGCCCCCTTCCAGATAGTGGGGCCAGATCGCGGCCACCGAATCGGAACCTTGATCGTCGCGCGGCCGTCCGCGCGGAGGACCCGCCCGCCCCCCAGGCGGGCCGGGGCGCTGTCCCTGAAAACTGCTCATGGTCTATCCTCCTGTGAACCGGACCGGGTCGCCAGGATGGCGTAACGCAGAATCGCGGGAAGATACCTCACGGCGACCGGCCCCGTGCCGGCATCCTCATCGAAATGATCGAGTACCTCGTCGATCCAGCGACGGGCCGCCGACTTCGCATCGTCCCGGCCGCCGGCCGGTGGCCAGTTCCGGGCAACGTGATACGCCAATCGCGAGGTGGCGACGGCCGGCGGGACTCTTTCGTACTCCGGCCCCCCCTGCCCGCGCCGGAGCAACGCCAGTTCGAGCAGCGTGTGGAGCCAGCCCCGCTGCACGATGCCGTCCTGAACCCAGTCGGCCAGTCGCCTGCCGGCCGCGATGATCGCGCCATGGTCGCGCCACTTCCATACCTGTCCCAGGGCGGCGCACTGGTCCTTCGGCTCGGCACCGGGGCCGGCGGACGCGGTCTTCGCGTGCTCCAGCAGCTCCTCGGCCTGGTGCGCCGCCAGATGAACCGGGTAGCGCGGCTTGACGATCGCCACGCCGGCACTGATGGTCAGCGGATGCGGGCAGACCCGCTGTGGAGCCTCCCCGCCGAACTCGCTGTCGAACAGTTGTCGCATGTGGCCGGCAAAATCGAGCATGAGATCCCAGGGCCCGACGAGCAGCATGTCATCGCCGCCGGCAAAAACCGTGTAGATCGCGTCCCAGCGGCCCGACGGCCCGCTCGGGCCGGACGATGCGGGCGCGTCCATCTGGGCCTGGAGCTTCTCGCCGAAGAACCCGTCGAGCGCCCGGCTGAGCCGTCTCAGGGCGACGGCGCCGCCGTTGCCGCCACTGAGCGTCTCGGCGACCGCGCGGCCTAGCGAGTCGGCGTCGGCCTTGAGCACGCCGAGCATCGGCGCTCCGCGCGACCGGGCGGCCAGATCGACGAACTCGACCGGGTCGCCCCGCTCGTCGCGAGGGATGTGCCGCGCCAGGCGACGCGGGTGAAACCGGTCGCGGCCGATGCCCGCCGGCGGTCGATCGGGCTCCTGAAGGTTGCTGCACGAGAGCAGGTCCGGTCCGTCCATCGGCTCGTCCGGTTCCAGGCGAACCCGCAAACCGAACACGTCCATGGGCCCGGGGCCGTCCCCGTCGGCCCGCCGGATGCTCAGCCACCGTGCAGAGGCCAACCGCCGGCCCAGCTCCGCGTCGCGGTCGGCCTCCGCGTCCGGATCCCATCGCTGCCGGATCACGAGGCCGCCGGCCGGCCACGACCCGCCGGAAGCACCGGGGGCCGGCGCGGGCGCCGAGCCCCTACCGAGGGGACCGGCGGGTGCCCAGGCCCGGAGCTTGCGGCAGGCCAAGGCGCGTTGAGCCTAGTCGAAGGTAGCGGCCAGGTCGCGGCCGGGTTCCTGAACAACGACAGCCAGCCGGAGGCGCCCATGGGTCTGCTCGAGCAGTTGCCGTTCGAGGTGGGCGGCGGTCTGGCGCAGGCGATGGACGGCCGAGGCGGCCACGTCGGCAGCGTCGATGCAGACCTTGGCGGCGGCGCAGAATACGAGGCGGTCGTAGGGCAGGCCCGCCGCCTCGAGGAGGCGCAGGGCCAGGGCCTCGGCCATGAGCTGAATGCGAAAAGACCGATGCCGCAACGACCGCGCCTGCCCTCCGCCGGCCTCGCGGATGTCGAAGAGGAAGTCTTGAATGCCGGACAGTGAGGCCAGGATCAGCATCGGCTCACAGCTCCCCACCTGGGTAACGACAGCCCGTCTCTATTGATCCGCCCGGGAGCGCTGCAAACAGTCCCAACCCGCAGTGCCGACCAGCGCCGATCGCGATCGGCCCGGGCACCCGCTCGCGGAATCGCACGTAAACATGCCACGCGGGGAAACGCCGGTTCTTGGGAGTGTCCAGGTAATCGGGTCGCTTGTAACGGCTGGGATGTGTCGAACCCGGCCAGAACGGCGCCTTGCGCAGCGTGAACGACTCCACGACCTCGGACGGCAGGCCTGCCTGTACTACCGCCTTCAGGAAAAGCTGCTCCGCCTTGGTCGCGCGACCGGCCCGCTGTTCCTCCTTCGATACCCCACGGAAGTCGTCGAAGCCCGGGAGAATCACCGGCGTCACCGTTGCCCACTCCCGCCCCTCGCCCACGTACCGTTTGATAATGCTACGCGAAGTCCTGCGCCACAGACTCATCAGCACGCCGCGCTCGTTGCCCTCCGTGTCCAGCAACGCCTGGTTCACCAGCCTCTGCTGTGCCCACGCCGCGTGCCGCCCGTCTCCGCCAAACGGCTCAGCAATCAGCACCCGCCGGATCAGCCCATCGCTGTGTTCGTGGCCGATAGTGGGCAGCGGCAGATAGGAGAAACGCGGCGGACTGCTACGCGCTCCGTTCACGTGCCCGGCCAGATAGACCTCGCTATCATCGTCCGGGAACTGCTCGCGGAAGTCCTGCTTTTCACCGCACGCAAGCGACCGCACCATCGCCGCCACATCGCGCGCGCTTTCCTGCCTGAACGCAACGCCGTCGGGTAGCTCGAACTCGGCATAGGGCCGTGGCGGCATGGTCGTGGCGCGCAGGTATGGCACCATTCGGAAACATCGCGGCCTGTCCGGCGGGGCGCACTGGACGCCTCTGCCGCGCCGTTCGCAGCGTATGCGCTCCGTGAACGCCTTATAGGCCCGTTCGCAGTCTGCCAGTGATCCTATCTTCGGAACGCGTAACATGTGTTGAACCTTCTGCACCCCTTCACGCGGATACCACCGCTCGCCCGGCAGTACGGCCAGATCGGCGTCGCTGAGCACTCGACCGTTGGCGATCGCCTGGTCAATGCCCCAACCAAAAGCGACCAGTCGTCTGGCTTCCTGAGACAAGATGTCGCAGTGCTTTTCGGCTTCCGCCTTCGGACAATTGTCGATGGTCC
>Ga0209227_1003475_pt1 | contig 10468 bp, 7 predicted proteins | sample YNPBryantNP2012_FD_185815 | JGI IMG/M metagenome (GOLD analysis project Ga0209227, IMG submission 185815) | Anoxygenic and chlorotrophic microbial mat microbial communities from Yellowstone National Park, USA - YNP Bryant NP 2012 (SPAdes)... ...
CGGCTCCATTTTCATGGTCCTGTACCGACCGAAGGCCTTGAGGCCTTCGTACGCCAGTACGAAGGACGCCAGGACCAGGAAGAACCCGATGACCCCGATGACCGTGTTGCCTGCGGCCGCCTCTCCTTTGACCGCCCCCTTGAAGACCTTGTCCAGGAGGCTGTACGAGGTATAAAGGAGCGCCGCCACCGTTGTCACGAACATGAACAGAGTAGGCCACAGGCTCCATGATGCTGGCCTGCCCTCCGACATGAGCCACGCCGTGACGATCATGAGGGCCATGGAGGCCATGAGCTGGTTGGCCCCGCCGAAGAGGATCCAGAGGTACTGCCACCAGCCGGTCATGACCAGGAAGATTCCCAGAAGGCTCGCGATGAAGGTCCCGACATGGGCGTTTCGGAAGACGGGACTCACGTCGCTCAGGAGCTCGGAGGTGGCGATCCTCATGAATCGGATCACGAGCTGCATAATGGTGATGGCAAGAAAGATCATCATGACGCTGCCATAGGAGCGGCCGACTTCGGCGGGCAGCCCCAACGCCCCGAGGAACTTGGAGACGCCCGCAGCGAATACCCCGCCAGGGCCTTTGGCGATGGCCTCCGCGTATTGGGATGGAGCGGCGAAGAGGGTCCCAGCGATGATAAGGGCGAATAGTGCGAGCATCATCTCCACGAACATCACCCCTCCACCCACGGGCAAGGCGTCCCGCTCGTTCTCAAGCTGTCTGGCCGTGCCTGAGCTTGACACCAAGCTGTGCCACCCGGAGATGGCCCCGCACGCCACGGTGACGAACATGATGGGCCAGATCGGTCCGATCTTGATGGTGAAGGCCGAGTAGGCCGGCAGCGTGAAGCTGGGGTGAAGGATCACCACCCCGATCAGCCCGAAGAAAAGCCCCAGGAATACCACGTACGAGGCCACATAATTGATGGGCAAGGCGAAGCGCCATATGGGAAGCACAGCCGCGAAGTAGCAGAACACGAAGGCCGCTATGGCCCACAGCCATCTCTCCTCGGCCAGTGCCGCACCGATGATCTTGTTCGATGGGGCCACCGTGCCGACCCAGATCCCTATGAGGGCGAGGATGACCGTGACCACGGTGGTGAGGATGATGTCCTTTCTCCATCTGTAGATCATCTGCCCGGCCAGAAGCCCGGCGCCCGTGAGGAAGAGCCAGGCCATGGGCGAGCCCTTGAGGCCGATGGCCGTGCTCACCACCACGTTTCCGAAGGCCCCGGCGATGAGCAGGAGGTAGAAGTAGATGAAGGCAAGGAGGATGATCCTGGCCCTCGGGGAAATGAGCCTGTGGCTGAGGCCTCCCATTGACGCCCCGTCCTTGCGCATGGCCACCATGGCGCTGGCGTAATCCTGGACCCACCCGATGAAAAGCGTCCCGAGGAGGATCCAGACCAAGGCGGGCAACCAGCCCCACTGAAGGGCGATGATGGGGCCGAGGATAGGACCAGCACCCGCTATGGACTTGAACTGGTAACCGAAGAGGACGTTCCGGCTCGTGGGCATGAACTCCACGCCGTCCATGTACATCTTGGCGGGAGTAGCCTTGTTCGGGTCGGACTGGATGACTTTACGATCAATGCGCTGCGCGTAGAGGCGATAGCCGAAATACGCCACCGCGAGTCCCAGTACGAGAACGACCACCGAGTTCATTCCTCCACCTCCTTATTTGGGTTGGGGTGATAAAGGAACGTGCCAGATGAGAGGTAGGACCCTGAGGCCGCATCTCCCACCTGATAGAACAGACGGAGTGTTCGTCTCGCGTTTCCATGTCCTTTTTGGAGGGCCCCGAACTGGAACCAAATCGATCCTACACCCCCTTTTTCTCGGCTGTCAAGGAGAAATGCAGCCAACAACGTCATCCATCCGCGCGGCCTCGGGTCCAAGCCAAAGGGATCTGTTCCTGCTGTCTTGCGGTCAGTGGCAAGAGAGGCGCCCGTTGGTGACTGATCACGGGGTCGTGGCCCTTCTCGGAGCGCATTGCCCCCCTGCCGCTCCCCGCTTGGCGCAGGCAGGGGGGGGCGCTTTGATCTTCCAAGATCTGGACAAAGGGGAAACCCTTGCGCCCGAATCCTTCTGCGAGGGCGACAAGGGAGGGGGCAAGCACCTGCCTGTGCGTGGCACGCAGACAGGTCCCTGGGAGGCCAAATCCTTTGGAAGATCGAGCGCCGAACACTTGAAGCCAAGAGAAACAAGACCACCCCTGTGACTAACTGCGTCCATCGCCTCGACCGAGGGAGCCTGCCGCTTCACGCCGCGACTTGGAACGTACTTCTCGCGGGACCGGCCCCTTCTTTCGCCATGGATTTGTGATACAATGCTCCTCCAACCGGTCGCCCGCATTCCCCGCGGGATCTGGCCCGGAAGGCTCTGTGGAGGTCCCCTTGGACGAGGCGATCCAGAAGGCGCAACGGCTTCGGCTGAGCCGCTTCAAGATGGCCGCTGCCACCTATGCCTTGGTCACCCTGACTACCTTCCTCACACAGCAACTGGGCCTCGGAAGCATGACAGCGGCCCAATGGGCCGCCTTCCTGGGGATCGCCCTGGCGGGCAACCTAGCCTTCCTCTTGTCCTTCCTCAAGGGGTGGAACCTCAGGTTCAGGGATCCCTCTTTGACCCGGGAGCAGATCGTCTTCTCCGCGATCTGGGGTCTCTGGTCCATCTACCATCTCCCACAGGCCAGGCCCGTGCTTTTGGTCTTTTACGTGCCGGCCTTCTGCTTCGGGATACTGAGGCTCACGCGTCGGGAATACCTCAAGGTGACGGCCACGGTCATGGGCCTTTACGGCGCGGTGCTGGTGTTGGAATACGCTCAGGGGCGTCCTGGATTCAGGGTGGAGTACGAGGTCTTCCTCTTCTGCATATTCGGGATCCTCTTCACCTGGCTCGCGTTCTTCGGCGGGTTCGTCTCGAACCTGAGGAGGCGCCTTCGGATCCAGAACCTGGAGATCCAGAGGGCCAACGAGGAGATCCGCAAGGAGGTGGAGCAGAGGAAGAAGGCCGAGGAGGAAAAAGACGGACTCCTCCAGGAACTCAGGGAGGCCATGGCCAGCGTGAAGACCCTGAAAGGGTTGGTCCCCATCTGCGCCTGGTGCAAGAAGATCAGGGACGACACCGGCTACTGGCAACAGCTGGAGGCGTATCTGAGGGACCACTCGGAGGCAGAGCTGAGCCATGGCATATGCCCTGAGTGCGCCAGCAAATTCTCCATGGGATTGCTGCAAAGAGGGCCGGAGGCTTCCAAGAACGGTTGAGGCGCGTCTCGGGCGGCCGAGGAGAGGCTTCTTTTCGCTGTGCCACAGGGGAATCCCCGGGAACAATCGCCACGACTTCCTGCGAGATCGTCGCGGGAGTGTCGCATATTGACAGAAGGGGTCTTCACTGGTATATCCTAAATTGAAGACCTCTTGAAGATCGGTCCCTATTCTTCGGAATAGGGATTTTCGCGTTTCCAGGGGAACGCGTCGAAAGTGGTCCGACCCGTTCCACGGCTTGACGAAGGAGGATCGATTTCCATGGAGAAGGTGGGCGCGGTGTTGGTGGCGGGCGGCGGCATCGCTGGGGTGCAGGCGGCGCTGGATCTGGCGGATTCGGGTTATTTCGTCTACCTGGTGGAGCAATCGGCGGCCATAGGTGGGGTCATGTCCCAGCTGGACAAGACCTTCCCCACCAATGACTGCTCCATGTGCATCCTCTCCCCCAAGCTCGTGGAGTGCGGCAGGCACCTGAACATCCAGATCCTCACCCTCAGCGAGGTGGAGGACATAAAGGGGGAGGAGGGGAACTTCGAGGTCACCGTGCTCAAGCATCCCAGGTACGTGGACGAGAGCAAGTGCGTGGCATGCGGGATCTGCGCCCAGAAGTGCCCCAGGAAGGTGGACAACCCCTTCGACGAGGGGCTGGGGCAAAGAAAGGCCATATACGTGCTCTATCCCCAGGCGGTACCGCTCAAATACGCCATAGACCGCGCCCACTGCATCTACTTCGAGAAGGGGAAGTGCAGGGCCTGCGAGAAGTTCTGCGAGAACAAGGCCATAGACTTCGAACAGAAGGAGGAGCGGCTCACCCTCCGGGTGGGCTCGGTGATCCTGGCCCCGGGCTTCGAGATCTTCGATGCGGATCTCATCTCCCACTACGGTTACTCCCGTTTCCCCAACGTGGTCACGGCCAAGGAGTTCGAGAGGATCCTGAGCGCCTCGGGGCCGTACCAGGGGCATCTGGTGAGGCCCTCGGACCAGAAGGAACCCAAGAGGGTGGCCTGGGTGCAGTGTGTGGGCTCCCGAAACATAAACCAGTGCGACCACAGCTACTGCTCCGCGGTGTGCTGCATGTACGCCATAAAGGAGGCGGTCATAGCCAAGGAGCACAGCCACCACCCCCTGGATACGGCCATATTCTTCATGGACATGCGCACCTACGGTAAGGGCTTCGAGCGGTATTACAACAGGGCCCAGGAGGAGATGGGGGTCAGATTCATCCGTTCCAGAGTGCACACCATAATCGAGGAGCCGGAAACAAGGGATCTGCTCATCCGTTACGTGGGGGAGGACGGGAAGGTCGCCGAGGAGATCTTCGACATGGTGGTCCTATCGGTAGGGTTGCAGACCTCCCAGGAGCTGGTGGACAGGGCCAAGAAGCTGGGGATAGCCCTCAACGAGCACCGCTTCTGCGCCACGAGCAGTTTCCAACCCGTGGCCACCTCCCGTTCCGGGGTCTACGTGTGCGGGGCCTTTCAGGGGCCCAAGGACATCCCCCAGGCCGTGATGGAGGCCAGCGCGGCGGCGGCGAGCGCGGCATCGGCCCTCTCCGAGGTGCGGGGCACCCTGGTCAAGGAGAAGACCTACCCCGAGGAGCGAAACGTGGTGGGGGAACCCCCCCGGATAGGGGTCTTCGTGTGCAACTGCGGCATAAACATCGGCTCGGTGGTGAGCGTCCCAGAGGTGGCGGAGTTCGCGGCCACCTTGCCCTACGTGGTGCATGTGGACCAGAACCTCTTTTCCTGCTCCCAGGACACCCAGGATCGCATGAAGGCCATCATCCAGGAAAAGAGGCTCAACCGGGTGGTAGTGGCCTCCTGCAGCCCCCGCACCCACGAGCCCCTGTTCCAGGAGACATGCCAGGAGGCTGGCATAAACAAGTATCTCTTCGAGATGGCCAACATTAGGGACCAGTGTTCCTGGGTGCACCAGAACTCCCCCAGGGAGGCCACGGAGAAGGCCAAGGACCTGGTGCGCATGGCAGTGGCCAAGGCGGCCATGCTGGAGCCCCTGAGGGAATTGGAGCTGGGTCTCACCCAGTCCGCCCTGGTGGTGGGAGGAGGAGTGGCGGGCATGGTGGCGGCCAGGGAGCTCTCGGCGCAGGGCTTCGAGGTCACCCTGGTGGAGAAGGGGGACGTGCTGGGGGGCAATGCCAGGAACATACGCCACACCTGGCGGGGTGAGGACTCGCAGGCCTTCCTGGAGAACCTGATACGGGAGGTGCAGGAGGACCCCAGGATAAGCGTCTACCTCAACTCCCAGGTCATAGGGGTGGAAGGGTTCATGGGGAACTTCACCTCCACCGTGAAGACGGCCAATGGCTCGGGAGAGCCCGTGCAGGTGCGCCACGGCGCAGTGGTGATCGCCACAGGGGCCAGGGAGTCCAAGCCCACGGAGTACATGTACGGGGAGGACCCCAGGGTCCTCACGGCCCAGGAATTCGACAGGCTCTGGGCCCAGGGGGATCCCCGGGTGAGGCACGCCAAGACCATAGCCTTCATCCAGTGCGTCGGCTCCAGGGAGCCCAAGAGGCCTTACTGCAGCAAGGTTTGCTGCACCCACACCTGCCAGAGCGCGGTGAGGCTCAAGGAGGAGGACCCGGAACGCGACGTGATGGTCTTCTACAGGGACGTGCGCACATACGGCTTCAACGAGGACCATTACAAGGCGGCCAGGGAGAGGGGGGTGCTCTTCTTCAGGTTCGATCTGGAGAGAAAGCCCCAGGTGCGCAAAGGCCCCTCGGGCAAGCTGGAGCTCCAGGGCATGGATCACGTGTTGGGGCTCCCGGTGACCTTGGAGCCCGACCTGGTGGTCCTGGCGGCAGCCATAGAGCCCAACGAGAACCAGGGGCTGGCCCAGCTCTACAAGGTGCCCCTCAACGACGATGGTTTCTTCCTGGAAGCCCACATGAAACTCAGGCCCGTGGATTTCGCCACCGACGGGGTCTTCCTGGCAGGGCTCGCGCACTACCCCAAGCCTTTGGACGAGTCCATAGCCCAGGCCAAGGCCGCGGCGGCCAGGGCCGTCACGGTGCTGGCCACCCAGAAGATGCAGGTCGGGGGCAAGGTGGCCTACGCGGACCCGCGCAAATGCACCGGGTGCGGGGTCTGCGAGCTGGTCTGCGCTTACAAGGCCGTGAGCCTCAAGCCGGACACCCTGACCTCGGAGGTGAACGAGGCCCTGTGCAAGGGGTGTGGCACCTGCGTCTCCTCGTGCCGCTCAGGGGCATTGTCTCTCAAGGGTTTCAACGATCCACAGATATTCGCCATGATCGATGCGCTGAGCGCCTGAGGCTGAGGTAGTAGCAAGGTGCGAGCGCCCTTCGCTTCGGGAGGATATGCGTCATGGAACAGGCAACGCAGCAAAGCGAGACGTGGGAGCCCAAGATCCTGGCCTTTCTTTGCAACTGGTGCAGTTATGCGGGGGCGGACCTGGCCGGGGTGAGCCGCCTGCAGTACCCGCCCAACATCAGGGTCATCCGGATACCCTGCTCGGGTCGAATGAACCCGGCCTTCATAGTGGCTGCCCTCAGAAACGGGGTTGACGGGGTCCTGGTATCGGGTTGCCATCCGGGTGACTGCCACTACCTGAGCGGGAACTACTTTGCCAGGAGGAAGTTCACGGTCTTCAAGAGCCTCTTGGAGTACATGGGGATCGAAGAGGGCAGGGTGCACTTCTCGTGGGTCTCGGCGGCCGAGGGGGAGAAATTCTCCCAGGTGGTCAGCGAGGTCACCGAGAAGGTCAAGGCCCTGGGGCCAGCCAGGAATTACGTCCGAGAGAAGATCGAGGTGTGCTAGAGATGGAGAACTTAGCTGAGCGGATCCGAGCAGAGGCCGGCCGGTTGTTGGAGAAGGGGGAAGTCGAGCTGGTGGTGGGTTTTCGAAGGGGGAGCATACCCATGGTGAGCCGCCCGTGGCTGGCCCGAACCCCCCAAGAGGCCAAGGAGCTCCACTGGGATGGCTTCTGTAACCTGAACCTGGCCAACTACCTCACCAAGCGCAAGGAGAAGGTGGCCGTGGTGGCCAAGGGGTGCGATTCCCGCTCCCTGGTCCTCCACATGCAGGAACACCAAATCTCCAGGGCGCAGGTGGTGATACTCGGGGTGCCTTGCCAGGGCATGCTGGACAGGAGGAAGCTGCAGCAGGCAGCCGGTATCACCAAGGAGATCCTGGAGGTGGAGGAGACCGATGGCTCGGTCCACCTGCGGGGCAAGGGCCTGGAGACAAGCCTTCCCAGGATGGAGGCTCTCCAGCAGTGTTGCACCATATGCGAGCACCGAAACCCGGTGATCAGCGACCTGTTGGTGGGGCATGAGGTGGCCGAGCAGAAGGCGGATCGTTACGGGGATGTGACCCAGATAGAGGCCAAGGCAGCCCAGGATCGCTGGGACTTTTTCAGACAGGCGCTCGGCACCTGCATCCGGTGTTACGCCTGCCGCAACGCGTGTCCCCACTGCTATTGCCCGGAGTGCTTCGTGGATTGCTCCAGGCCCCAGTGGGTTGGCAAGTCCCAGGACCCGGAGGATGTCTTCACCTTCCATCTCTTCAGGGCCTTTCACATGGCAGGCCGTTGCACGGACTGCGGCTCCTGTGAAAGGGCCTGCCCCATGGGCATCCCGGTCAGGCTCCTGACCCGGAAGCTGGAGAAGGAGATCAGGGAACGCTGGGGTTACGAGGTGGGCTTGGCGTTGGAGGGCGTGCCGCCCCTGGCCACCTATCAGCCAGATGACCCACAGGATTTCATCCTTTGAGGGGATCGGATTCTTGAGGAAGGGCCCTGAGGAGCTCGAGGCAGGGAAAGCGCTTGCAGGGGTTGTGTGGGCCGGGCATCGCGTCGGGTCCTTGGAATGAGTTGCCCGGAAGTGGAATGTGTGGCGGGTGAGGGTTGACTCTGGTTGATCGCCTCCCAGGGGGCGAGAAAAGAAGGCGAGGGTGCAGGGTAATGGAAGCCAAGAGTCTTTCGAAGAAGGAGCTCTCCGGATTTCTGGAAGGCTTGAGGGGGAGGGGGTACCAGATCTGGGGGCCTCGGGCCTCGCAGGGGGAGGCGGAGTTCGGGCTGCTGGGCCGGGGCGTGGAGCCACTTCTGGACTACCGCAATTTCAGGCTATCTCCCAAGATCATGGCCTTTCCCCAGTCCGAGCGCATGTTTCTGTTCAGCACGGAGCGGGGCAGGCAGGACGCCTTCATCCTCAAAGAGGTTGAGGAGGATGGGCAGCCCCAGGTTGCCTGGGGGGTGAGGCCTTGTGACGCCAGGGCCTTCCTGATCCTGGATAAGGTGTTTCTGGTCCAGGGGGCCATGCAGGACCCCTATTACAAGAGAAAGCGGGAGAGAATGGTGCTCATGGGCCTGGGTTGCAACTCGCCATGCTCCACCTGTTTCTGCCACTGGACAGGTGGAGGGCCCTTCTCGCGGGAGGGGCTGGACATACTCATGACCGACCTGGGAGAGAGGTTCCTGCTGGAGGCGGTGTCGCAAAAGGGAGAGGCCTTGCTGGGGGGGGCGAACCTGCAGGGGGCCACTCCCGAGGAGTTGGATCGGGCAGCTCGGATCGCCAAGGAGGCCCAGGGTGCCATGGGCCCTTCGGTGGACCCCACGCCCATCCGCAAGAAGCCCCTGCTTCCCACCTTCGGGGACGCCTACTGGGACAGGGCCCACGAGCCCTGCATCAAGTGCGGAACATGCACCTACTTGTGCCCCACCTGCAGCTGCTTTGACATCCAGGACGAGGTGAGGGGCAGCTGCGGGCTCAGGGGGAGGAACTGGGACAGCTGCATGTTCCCCCTCACCACGCTCCACGCCTCTGGCCACAACCCCAGGCCCACTGGGAAGGAGAGGTTCCGCCAGCGCTTCATGCACAAGCTGAGGTACTTCCTGGATGACTTCGACACCATAATGTGCGTGGGCTGCGGCAGGTGCGTGCAGTACTGCCCCGTGAACATAGACATCCGGGAGATCATCAGGGAGCTGAGCGCGTGAGCCACACAGGAGAGATGCCGATGAACGGGAAGAACCCATACCTTCCGTATCCGGTGCGCATAGAAAAGATCACTGTGGAGACCGACGACCGAAACCTGAAGAGCTTCCGGCTCGTATTCCTGAGGGATGAGGACCAAGGGGCCTTCCAATACACCCCGGGGCAGTTTGCCGAGCTCTCGGTGGCCGGCAAAGGCGAGATCCCCATAGGGATCGCCTCCTCCCCCACGGAACGCGGGCACCTGCTCTTCACGGTGAACAAGGCCGGGGTCGTGACCCAGGCTTTGCACGAGATGAACGAGGGAGATGTGATGGGGGTCAGAGGTCCCCTGGGCAAGGGTTTCCCCCTGGAGCGTTTCGAGGGCAAGAACGTGGTCTTCATAGGGGGCGGGTTCGCCTTCACGACCCTGCGCTCCACCATCCAGTACATGCTGCACCCCGATCATCGCCCACGCTTCAACGATATAACCGTGATATACGGGGCCAGGCGGCCGGGGCTCCTCCTTTACAAGGAGACCCTCAAGGAGTGGGAGGCCAGGCAGGATATCCAGACCCACTTCACCGTGGATGCGGGGGAAGAAGGTTGGACTGGCAGGGTGGGCTTCGTGCCGGCCGTGACAGAGCAGGTGGCCCCCAGCTCCAAGGACTCCTTTGCCATAGTGTGCGGCCCACCCATCATGATCAAATTCACCATGCCCGTTCTCACGAAGCTGGGCTTCACCCCCGAGCAGATCATCATGTCCCTCGAGAACCGGATGAAGTGCGGCATAGGCATATGCGGCAAGTGCAACACAGGGCCCAAGTACGTGTGCAAGGATGGGCCGGTGTTCACGATGGCCGAGCTGAACCAGATCCCGGCAGAGTATTAGGGGGCTGCCGGGAACCCAAGAGAGGGAGGAGTGGCTGTGGAAAGCGTGAGGCTTGCCAAGGAGCGGAAACGCGAATTCAAGGAGATGGTGGCGCCGGCCAGCCGGTTGGATGCCTGCCTCACCTGCGGCACCTGTGCCGGTGGATGTCCCGTGGCGGACTGGGAGGGCATGGACCCCAGAAAGCTCATCCGGATGATCCAGTTGGGTTTGGAGGATGAGATCATCCGCTCCAACTGGATCTGGCAGTGCACCAACTGCCAGAGGTGCACCTGGGCCTGCCCCATGGGGATAAACTTCGGGGCGATCATCACCACGGCCAGGAGCCTGGTGCCCAGGGAGGAGACCCCTGGGGAG
>Ga0209227_1003477_pt1 | contig 10466 bp, 2 predicted proteins | sample YNPBryantNP2012_FD_185815 | JGI IMG/M metagenome (GOLD analysis project Ga0209227, IMG submission 185815) | Anoxygenic and chlorotrophic microbial mat microbial communities from Yellowstone National Park, USA - YNP Bryant NP 2012 (SPAdes)... ...
GCACCGAGCTGTGCAGGGGCACCTCTTTGGCCCCGTCTGGGGGGTAGAGCGGCGTGATTGCGGGCGCGGAGACCGTGGTGAAGCTCCAGGCCTGCTCCTGCGCCAGCGGGGCGCTCGTGATGACGCGCGCCCGTTGCGTCAGGCGGAGGGTGTAGCGCGTGGCCAGGGCCAGGGGCCGCAGCGGGGCGAAGGTCAGGACCGTGGCATCCGGGTTCCAGGTGAGGGTGCCGGGGACGCTTTCGCCATTTTCGTTGGTAAGGCTGAAGGCCTCCGCCGTGGCCCTGGGATCCATGGGTTGGTTGAAGATAACGCGCAGGCGGGTTTCGGGAGGCAGCTCCGCGGTTTGTTGGGCGAGCGGCTCGACGCGCAAGACCTGAGGGCGGGCCGTCGTGAAGCTGCCGGTGCGCTCCACCTGGGCGCGGGCGCCCGTCAGGCTCTGGATTTCGCCGCGCAGGGTGAAGCGGTAAAGGGTGCCGGCGTTCCAACCCGGATAAGCGGTAAATTGGTAGAGCGCCGGTACCAGCCACCTGCCGCGCAGCAGGGCGGGCGGATCCAGGGTGATGGGCAGCTCCGGACATTCGGCGCGATTGCCGGCAGTCTGGCCAACACAGCTCTCTGGGACGATGGCTTGATTGAAGCTGATCTGAATCGGACTATCTACCCGCAAACCTGTCGCTCCATCTTCGGGCAGGATTCTGGCCACCTGGAGCGGAGCGAGCGTGGAGAAGCTGAACTCCAGGGGGTGCACCAGGGTGGCGCCGGCAAGGGAACGGGCGCTCTCCTTCAAGCGGACGCGATAGGTTAGGCCTTCTTTCAGGGCGGTGCGGGGACGAAAAAGCAGCGTCCGCACATCCTGCCAGAGAAACGTGCCGCTGAGATCGGGCTCGATGCTCAGGGCGGCTTCCGTGCGGCGCCGATCCATGGGCTGGTCAAAGCGGATGCGGAGGGTAGCGTCGGGCGCTACCACCTGCCCGTCTGCGGGTTGAAAGTCCACCACCGTCGGCGGCCAGACCTCCTCGGCCACGGCAGGCGTCGGTGAAGGGTTGGAAGACCATGGAACACAGGCCGATAAAACCCAGGATATAAGCATCAGCCAGGATAAGAGCCTTGTACGCCGCATAAAGCCCCCACGTTTTGTTAGAATGCACTTACGTAATCATAGCATGAAAGGCGTGGAAGGCAAAAAATTATCCAGGTCTTAATCCACCTGCGGATTTCTTGGTGGGGCCAATAGGACACAGATGGGCACGGTGGCGACGGATTAACACGGATTTTTCGGAATAGCCTGCCCTGTTTTGATGACGGGACAGAGCGCCACGAAGGTTCATGGAGGCATCCATAGCTTCATCGGTGGGGTATTAAGCGTAGGGGCGCCGTTGTGAGGCGCCCCTACTTTAAGCTGACATGCCCTTATGGTCGCGTGTTGCGCAACACGAGTGGTAGGAAGAGCTGCCGAGGTCTTACTCTCACGTCGTGTGTTACCTGTTTGACAGAGTAAGCGTTGCTGACCGTGAGCGTAACCCGATAAACCTTCGTCTCAACAAAGCGCGGGAAGGTGTGCACAACGCTGCTCGTGGTTGTTGTGACCACAGGCGTCTCATCACCGAAGTCCCAGACATAGGTGAAGGGCGGGGTTCCGGCTTCGACCGTCGCGCTAAAGGTGACGGATTGTCCAGCCAGCGGCACTTCCGGCGTCCAGGTAAAGGCGACTCCGCTGACAGGGGTGGACGCGAGCGTGAAGTTGGCTGTGATGCTGGCGTTGGCCGTGAGGGTCAGGACCAGGGGGTTGTCGGTACTGCTGACCGCTCCACTCCAGCCGGCGAAGAGCCAACCTGCCGCCGGCACAGCGGTCAGTGTGACCTGCTGACCCGGCATGTACGCAGGCAGCTCCGGAGACACGGTGACCGTGCCCTGGCCTGTCTTCTGGACGGTGAGGGTGACCCCTTGCGCCAGGACACGCACGTCATCTGCGATGGCAGGATGCGCGCCATGATTGCGCACGCGGATGCGCGGGCCGGCGCCGTCTTCCGAAGCTAGGCCGGTGACCTCGACCACATCGTAGAGCTGAATGTCGTCGAAGGTGCCGTTGTAGCCATCCAGGAAGGCGCGGACCGGGCCGGAGCCATCATCCACCAGGATGCTTTCGGTGCCCGTCGCTATCACGGTGCCCGTCACGCGCACCAGCCAGCCTTGATAGGCCTCCTGAGCGGCGTGCGCCGTGCTGAGCACGCGCGGCTGCGGCGCGCTGGCAGGCGGTTGCAGCACCTGGACCTGCTCTGCCTCGAAGAACTCAATCTCCGTGTCGCCCTGGTAGATGTCTATGGTGCCGACCACCCGCACTTTCGCGCCGCGCTGATAGGTGGAGGCGTAAATGTCGCCCGCTGGCGCGTGCACGGTGATGCCGCCGGTTTCGTCCTGGACGTAGAGAACGTTGAAGAACTCGCCGTAAGCGGCGGTAATCGTGCCTTCCACCCAGACGAGCTGATTAAGTCGGTCGGGCGTGTTATTCTGCTCAGCGTCGGCGCGCGCCTCGGCGATGGTCATCTTCTGCAGCGGGGTGCCGAGCAGCCACAGTGTCACTTCCAGGTTGAACAGCTCGTTCTGCTTGCCGTCGCCGGCGGTGTAGGCGAACACATTGAAGATGTCGTTGGAGTCGCCGTAGAAGAAGAGCCGCCCCGCCTGTCCGGGAATGTCATATGCGGCCGCCTCGGCCAGCGGGATGGTGTCGGGATAGATGTACGCATCCCCGCGTTGAGCCGGGTTAAGCTCCGCATCCACGTTGTGCGTGCGGTTGGGCTTCCCGTAGGTGCCCGTGCCGCTATCCAGGTCGCCGCGGATGACCAGAAAGCCATTGCTGCCCAGGTCTTCCTGCGTGAGAGCAGTTCGGTTGCGGTCCATCAGCGAGCTATCGGACCAGGATTGGATCTTGGTGACATTGATGCCAATGCCGGTTGACGCCGCTGCCGGGAAGTCGTGCCAGAGCACGCCCCAGGGGTAACCGTTGTTGTCGTTGCCGTCGAGCACCTCATCATCATTAAAGCGCACCGGGATTTGCGCCCCAACGCGGGCTTCGATGGCAGCGAGCAGGGCGTTTTGCCGATCGGCCAGATTGTAGGCCCAGGGCACTTTGGCGTCGTAATCGGACATGCCGTTCAGCCAGACACTGCCGCCGGCGGCTACAAAATCCCCGATGGCGTTGATTTCGTCCTGCGTGAGCTGATCCGGCCCGTAGGCGTTGACGATGAGCAGCTTGACCGTTTCGGTGTTCAGGTCGGAGGGGGTGATGGCGTCCAGGTTGAACAGCACGTTGTAGCCGTGAGCGGTCAGGTCCTGCACGAAGAGGCGCGCATCGTGCGGCCCGGCGCCGATGTTGTTGTGACCGGCATCAATCAGCACCAGCGGGACTTTTTCATCTGTGACTTCGCCGTGCAGTTCGCGCAGGTTGTCGCCCGGATAGTCGCCCGCCGGAACCCCGCTCAACTCCGCTGTCAGGGTGATGGGACCGGTCGTCGTCGGTTGCCAGGCGATGTTGGCCGTCGCATCCGGGCAGGGGCCGTAGCTGCAGACGCCCAGGGTGACCGGCACGGCCCCGATGACCTGCCCGTTGACGCGGAAGGTGACGGTGACGCTTTCGGTCGTCAGGCCGCGGTTGGTGATGCGGGCCGTGTAGAGCGTGGGGTTGTAGATGGTGGGCAGGGAGGGCTGCGCCTGCAGGTCAGTGATGGCGATATTCACCGTGCCCTGCGTCCAGATGGGCGATGAAACGATGCGATCCCCATCGGCCTGCAGCGCTTTGGCGTAGAAGTATTGCACGCCCGGCGCGATGGTCAGCACCGGCTGCCAGGTGAAGGTCGCAGCGTTGGGCGTGTACTCCGCGGCCACGACGCCCTTGTTGGTGATGAGCTGCACCCGGGTGACGGTTTCACCATCGGGATCGTTCCCGTACACCTCAAAGGCGATTTGCCCGGTATTGGGGATTTCGGAGCCCATCCAGGCGCCGTTTGCTTTCATCCAGAAGGCGAAGTTCTTATCCTCGGTGGCGAAGGTACGGCGCGCGCGCAACGCTTCCAGCAGCGCCTCCTTGGTCAGCTCCGGCATCACCACGCCCGTGCGGTGATCGGTGTTGAAGCCCCAGTTGGGGGAGTGCGTGTCGGCATTGTTGGTGGCGCCCAGCTTCCAGCCGTAGTCCAGGGAGCGGATGTACTCGTCTTCGGAGAAGACGTAGGACGTGCCGGAGCCGTTGCCCACTTCTTCCAGACGCGCGACATCGCCGACCTCGGGATGATACTGCCAGTCGTTGAAGTTGATCCAGCCGGGATGGTTGAATTGCATCACGGTTCCCGCGCCGTCGAGTGCCTGCGTGCCGGTGATCTCCACCCAGTGATAGAAGCCTTCCACCGTCACGCCCCGCTCCAGGTTGGGGGTGTAGTCGCAGTAGGTGCAGCCGGCGACGTTGGTCCGTACGGCATGGCGGACGGTGTTGTAGACGTTGATGTGGCCTTCGGCGCCTTGCGTGTACTCAAAACCGCGCAGGGCCACGAAGTCGCCAGGGATGGTGGCCGCATCCACCGCATCTAACAGGCTCTGCCACTCGGTATCGTCAATGGCGTAAGAGTGATCGGTGAGCGCCATGAAGTCCATGCCCGCGGCTTTAGCGCTGGCCAGGGCCTGTTGGGGTGTCCCCGACCCATCCGAATAGGAGGTGTGGTTGTGAATATCGCCGAAATAGACGTGCATGGGCGGCTCTGGCGCGGTGGTGAAGCTCCAAACCTCATCCGTGCCCAGGGGATTGCCCACACGGTCCGTGACGGCGGCCTTGAGGGTGACGGTGTAACGCTGGAGCGGGAGCAGGCTGGCCGTCGGATCGAGCGTCACCACCGTCTGCGTGGCGTTAAAGGTCAGGCTGGCCGGCACCTTTCCATACGGCCCGCTCAGGTAGAGCGTATCCGCGGTGAAGCTGCTCGCTGCCATGCTTTCGGAGAAGGTGATGACGACCGAAGCGGAAAGGGGCACGGCGGTCGCGTCGGGGCCCGGGGAGCGTCCGCTGACCGTGGGCGGGGTGGTATCCGCCGCGCCGGTGGTGAAGCTCCAGGTGTAAGGGGCGCTCAGAGCATTGCCGGCCAGGTCTTGAATCGCCGTGGTCAGGGTGGCAGTGTAGCGCGTGTAGGGATCGAGATAGGCGGCTGGCGTGAAGCTGGCGGTGTAAGTGCCCGCGGCGTAGCTCACGCTGCCGTTGATCGCGCCCGCCGGTCCGACGAGCACAAAGCTATCGGACGTAAGCGTGTCGGCCTTGATGGCCTCGTTGAAGGTGGCGCTGATGGGATCGTAGGGGCTGACCCCGGTGGCATCGGCGGGCGGGACCGTGCTGGTGACCTGCGGCGGGGTCGCGTCGTACACCATCACATCACTCTGATAACGGGGCATGACTTGCGCACCGTTGTAGTTCCCGCTGAAGCCGATGATGGTGAGCACATCCCCGGTTTTGTATGCGCGCATGTCTATGCGGGTGTCTTTATCCACGAAAATCTTGACCGCGCCGCTGCCATCGTTGAGCGTGAAGCTCCAATCCGAAGCCCCAGGGGTGGGCGGGGTCGTGGCGAAGGTCGCCGTCCCCGAAACCCGGATCAGCCAGCCCTGGGTGGCATCCACATTGCCTGTGCCCACAAACAGAGGAGCGGGGACCGGGGCGGTGCCGTGTTTGGAGACGCCCGTGAGCGGGTCAATTTCTAACAGGCCGTTGTAGAGTTTGAGCGTGCCGGTTACCTGTACGACATCGCCCAGGGCGATGGATGGCAGGGCCGTGCTTCCAGCGTAGATGTACATCCCGCCCGTGGTGTCTTGAATTACGAAAGCGTTATTGCGGTACACGCCCGGCGGGACGGTCACCACGCCGCGCAGGGTCCCGCTCCAGCCTGCGCCGGCGGTGCGCGCCTCGCCAATCGGCGTGATCGAGGTGCGGGTGGCGAAGCTCCAGACGTAAGGCGCGGCCAGAGGATTGCCGGCCAGGTCCTGAATGGCGGTGCTCAGGGTGGCGGTGTAATAGCCGTCCAGTTCCAGGCTGGCCGTGGGGGTAAAGGTGGCGGTGCGCATGGCCGGGTCGTAGCTCACCGTGCCGGCGATCGGGCCTGCCAGACCGGTTACCGTGAAACTGGTCTCATTAACGCCGGTCACTGGCTCGCTGAAGGTGGCCCAGATCACGCTATCCAGGGGAACCTGCGTGGCGCCGTTAGCCGGGAAGACGGCGGTGACGGTCGGCGCGGTCAGGTCCACGTATTCCGTGGTGAAGGTCCAGACGTAAGGCGCGGCCAGAGGATTGCCGGCCAGGTCCTTGATCCCTGTGCTGAGCGTGGCGGTGTAGGGGGTGTTCGACGCCAGGGCGCTATCCGGCGTGAAGGTCATGGTCCAGGTGGCGGGGGTGTAGCTCACCGTCCCGGCAACCGGGCCAGCGGGGCCTTCCAGGGTGAAAGCGCCGGCTTCGGGGGCCTGCATCCCTTCGTTAAAGGTGGCGCTGACGTTGGCCGTCATGGGCACATCCGTGGCGCCGTTGGCCGGGGTTACGCTCGCCACCTGCGGCGCAGTCGTATCGGCGAAAATATCGGCCTGGAAACGCGGCATGAGCTGCGCGCCGTTGTAATTGCCGCTGAAGCCGCGCACCGTGAGGACCGTCGGGCTGGTGTAGCCGCTCATGGCTATCCCGGTGTCCTTATCCACGAAGACCGTCACCGGACCTGTGCCATCGTTCAGGGTGAAGCTCCAGTTCGCCGCGCCTGGGGCGGGAGGGGCTGATGTCCAGGTGGCGGTACCGGTAGCCTCGACCAGCCAGCCCTGGGTCGTGCCCAGGGCGCCGGTGCTGGTGGACAGAGGAGCTGGCACTGTCCCGGTGCCGTGGACCGTTACCCCTTCCAGCGGGTCTACTTCCAGCAGGCCGTTGAACAGTTTAAGCGTGCCGCTGATCTCAACCTCATCGCCCAGGCTCATGGCGGGCAGGGGCGTGGCTCCGGCATAAACGTACATACCGCCCGTCGCGTCCTGGATGACGAAGGTGTTGGCGGAGTAGGTGCCCGGTGTCACGGTTACGTTGCCCTGCAACCGTCCGCGCCAGCCTGCGCCGCGTGCGCGGGCCTCACCGATGGGGAGCAGTTCCAACGGGGCCTCGACCAGGGTGGTCACCGGCAGGCCGGTCGTGCGCGTGGGCCAGTTGCCGGCGGCAATCCCGTAATCGCTGTTGACCAGGCTTGTCGGCGTGACGGGCGCGGTCACCTGCACCGTGCGCGTCACCGTTTCCCCGTCGGCCAGCGTGGCAATCGTCCAGGTGACGATCTGTCCCGTCGCGCTGCCGCCATCGGAGATGGCGCCAATCGTCACGTCTGCGGGCAGGGTGTCGGAGATGACGACCGAGGTGGCGGCCTGATTCAGATAATTCGTGGCGACCAGAGTGTAAGTGAAGCTACTCCCGGTCTGTACCTTAGCCGGCGCGCTCTTGCTTATGGCGAAATGCGGCTCACTCAAGGGGGTACCGGTGACCGTGATGTTGTCAATCCCGATCCATTCATCCGATCCTACCGCATTGGCAGTCATCCAGCGGATTTCGAGCATAGGCTGATTATCCGCCGCTGCAGGCAGCACCACGCTGACGGGGGTCTCTTTGGTCAGGTTTGGACCATCACTGGCGTCGGCGACAAAGGCTTCCGGCACGTTGGTGAAGTTCCCGCTGTTGCCTACGCGGTAGTGCAAGGCCACGGGTTGGACCGCGTTATCTGCATTGGAGTCAAGATCGCGCAGGACGTAGGAGACGGTGATGTCCTTGTACCCCGTCGTGTTCAGGCGCAGGAGCAGGAAAGGCGCATCCGCGGTGCCTGAACCCTGAAAAGCCACCACAGGATTGGCCAGCTCAAATTCGGCCAACCCGCCGCTGGTGTTGCCAGCCGGATTGGTCTGATTGGCCATCACATTGACCGGCGTCCCTGTGCCGTCGCTCAGGATCGTCTGCGGATCAGTGCCGGTAGTTGTGGTCAAGTCGTCGCCGCGGTGGCCGATCAGGCCGGGCACGCCTGACCAGTCATTGGCGGTGGTAATCAGGGACGTATCGCTCCAATCCTGCGTGAAGGGCAGGGTCTGGTAACTGGTATCCTGCGGAGCAATCAGGGCCGTCAGGTCTTCCGGCGGCAAAGGGCGCTGGGCTGCGACCGCGGTGGGCGGCACCAGGGGCAACAGTAAGCCCAACAGGGCAAAACAGGCTAACCAACGCTGTACACTCATAGAGCCTCCTTAAGGGGTAGGTTGAAATAAAGCGGTCTTAATCCTTGTATTGGATGGTATGTCTGGCAACTTTCTTTAGGGACACCTCCTTTGGACAAAGTATTGGACCATCAAGGCGCCTGGGTATGACAGGTCGCCGGCTTACTCTGGCTCAACGTTTCAGCTTTCCTCTCTGCTTTTAGCCTCAGGTTTTGGGGACTGAGCCGGGTTGCGCAGCTTGTGTTCCAGCCGCTGCAAACGGCGTTTCAGCTCGGCCACCAGGTAGGGAGACGCGCCGCCGCCCGGACGGCGACGGGCGCGCTCTACCGCCTTTTGCGTCAGGCGATGGGCCTCTGCCAGGGCATGGGTGTGCCATTCATGGTATTTCGCCAGTTCGATCAGGGGCTCTAAAGCCCAGGGATCGCGTTCGGCCCAGGCCTGCCAGAGGGCGCAGGCGCTGGCCCAATCGCCCTGCTCCTTATACGCCGCGCCTAACTCGCGCCACACCGGCGTGCTTACCTCTTCCGGCAGAGCGTCCAGCTCCAAAGCGCGCAGCCAGGCCATGCGGGCAGCCTCAGACTCCCCGGCTTTGGCCCATAGACGGCCCAGGCCTATCCATTCGGCGGCGCTGAGCGTCAAAGTCGTGGGGCGGGCCAGACGCTCTCCTACACAGGTGAGCAGGGTCACCAGGCTGAGCACATCCATCCGATTGTGATAAAAAACCGGTTGCAGCAGATCGGCAAAGCCGTAAGTCAGATAGTCACGGTAGAGCTGAGGAATCAGCCACGAAGGCACGTCTTCCACGCTGCGTTGGACGCCCAACAGAGCCGTTTCCAGGGCCCCCAGCCGGCGCGAAGGGAGGTGATCCCGCCATAGCAGGCGCGCCACAGGCAGCAGGTCGAGATGGGGGAGGACGCTCCAACGGGCCGGCAGGCGGTTGAGGAGGTAACGGGTCTCCAGCACCGGCCCGTCGAATCCCTTCCCGTTGAAAGTCACCAGGGCCGAAGCCGCAGCCAAGCGCTCTCCCAGATAGTGCAGCGCAGCAGCTTCCTCATCCGGGGAACGGAGGAAAATCAGCTCCAGCGTGAGGCCATCCTCTTCCCAAAGCCCTAACCCGATGAGAAAAGCCAGCGTGCCCGCGCCGCCGGCCAGGCCAGTCGTTTCTGTGTCCAGAAAAGCCGGATGGGCTCCAGGATCAACATCCAGGCCATGCCGGTAAACTTCGCCTGGAATGGTGCGCCACGCGCCCAATGGGTAATGACCATGCATTGCATCAGCCGCGTAAAAACGTTTGAGCACCCAGGCCGGGCCGTGAGGCGTCGGCACCTCCAGGCCTGGAAAAACGCTGCTTTTTTCTCCCATCATGCCCCCATCATACCACAAAACAGAATCCCAGGCCAGAGATTTTGGAGCGGATTTTCACGGTTCTGGAACGTCGCGGTGAACAGCTTGAGCTGCCATCAAGCAGGGAGGGACATGGCAAAGTCCCTTCTGCTTTGGGAAAGATCACAGGCCAATGCCCCGGCTGTAGAGCAACCAGACCCCTACAAAATAGGTGATGACCAGAAGAATAGCGTCTATTTCCACGATCCAGATGCGCCGATCGAGGCGCGCCTGATTGCCGATCAGGCCCAGCGTCGTCAACAGCAGGCCCAGCATGCCTACCAGCGTAAATTGGGGATCAATGGCGCCTAAAAAGCGTCCCTGCGTGTAAAACACATCGGTCATCCCCAGGGCAGCCATGTTAAACACGTTGCTGCCGAACAGGTTGCCGACGGCCATGTCATAGGCGCCGATTTTCACGGCGGCGATGACCGAAACCATTTCCGGCAGTGAAGTGATCATGGCGACCAGGACGGAGCCGACGAATCCGGATCCCAGGCCGGTGATTTCGGCAATTTCGGCACTGCTCCTGACCAGATAGGGTGAGACCAGGATGAGCACGAGCGCCGAAAGGGTAAACCCGATCACGCCTGTGCGCAGCGAGGGCAGAGCACAGAGTTCTTCTTCTGAAAGCTGCGCTTCGCCGCTTCCGCCATCATTGGCGCGAATAAACCAGACGCTGGCGATGTAGGTGATGATAATCAGAATGCTATCGAGCCCAATCCAGCCTATTTTCACATCTATGTTGGCGGCGATAAAAAAGGTAGTCATACCGATCAGCAGAACGGCAAAGCTGGCGGTGAGGGCGTGTTTCATGGCCACGCGCCGCAGCACGCGCTGACGGA
>Ga0209227_1003480_pt1 | contig 10465 bp, 6 predicted proteins | sample YNPBryantNP2012_FD_185815 | JGI IMG/M metagenome (GOLD analysis project Ga0209227, IMG submission 185815) | Anoxygenic and chlorotrophic microbial mat microbial communities from Yellowstone National Park, USA - YNP Bryant NP 2012 (SPAdes)... ...
TGTAGCGCAATCTGTCAGCCTGCACCGGCTGGCGACCAACGCTCCAGCACTTGCCGCGTGCAGGCGTCTATCTCCGCCAACTCCGCCCGCAGGAGGTCCCGGACGGCGGCGCGCAGGGGCCCGATGCTCCGGCCCTCCGGCCGCGCCCCCGCCAGCCACTGCGCCACCTTCTCGCTGCACGCCCTCCCCAACTCCGCCAGTCGCCGGTGCTCCCCCCGCGAGGGGTCAAACGGTAGGATGTGGGCAACGTCAAAAATTTTCTTATGGACATCCGGATGTCCCCGCTGCTCCCTCCGGCGGAAGGGACGGAGCAAAGCATCCACTGCAGGGGAGTTGAGAACAGCACACAGGTACTGGGCCTCTTCCTCGCTATCGGTCTCGCAACAATAATTTTTGCAATCGGTTACGTATCCCCCAACACAAATGTCTTGGCCGCCGATTTGCATCTGGATAGGTTCATCGGTACGGACGACAACGGCGAACATAACCCGGTTAATGTCCGGGTACGTTACCCGATATTTCGCCTGGGGGTTCTGGCGGGTCAGCCCGCGAACATGGTCCAGCCGTTCGTAGATGCTCATCCGCTCCGCTTTGAGGCCGCGCCGCCGCGCCCATTCCGCCTGGGCCCGCTCCAGCCACTTCGCCAGCCCCAGGAAGCCCCGCTTCCGGGCCTCCTCCGCTGTGAGCATCCGGTAGTGGTCCCCCTCCGGTTCTATGGGGAGCACCACCAGCCGGTAGTCCAGGTGGCCGAAGGGGACCAGGTCGGTGGAGAGGAGGGTGGCATAGAAGAAGCGGGCCTCCACGTTCCCCTCCATGACCAGGTCCCGGTAGGCGTCTTTGGCCTCCTCCTGGGCCCGCCGGGCCGTCCGGAGCGGAGGCGAGTCCGGGTTGAACCCCAGGGGTGAGGGCGGAATCTCCACGAACCACAGGGCCCGGGGGACGATGGTCGCGCCCTGGTAGAAGCGGTCCCGGTAGGGGCTGAAGAGCCCACCGGGAGTGGCGGCGGTCGCCCAGAAGGAACGGCGGCCCCGGCGGTTGAGGAAGAAGCGGGTCCGCTCCACCCTCAGGGCCTCCTCAGCCTCGGCGAGGCTCGCGTTGCGGCGGGGGAGACGCCCGGAGAGGACCTCCCCGGGGATACCCTCGTCGGCCGCGCCTCTCCGACCCCGGACCCCGAAGAGCACGCAGGCGGGGACGTTGAAGAGGGGCTCCACCTCCTCCAGGTCCCAGAGTTCCGTCCACCCCAGCCCGACCTCGGGGCGGAAGGTCTCCCGGCGGAGGGCGTCGTGCTGGTCGGAGGAGAAGATGCTCTTGGGGAGGACGAAGGCGATGACGCCCCCCTCCTCCTTCAGGTAGAGGTCGGCGGCCCGGAGCAGGAAGTACGTCCCCAGGTCCATCTGGGCGATTAACTCCCCCCGCCCGGAGAGGAGGCGGTAGGTGCGGGTGATCTGGTCCTTGAGGAAGGCCTGATAGTCGGGCTGTTCCACGTACCGGTAGGAGAGCCAAGGCGGGTTGCCCACCACCCGGTCAAACTGGTGCCGCAGGAAGAGGGGGCGGTAACTGTTCCGGAGGATGAAGGCCCAGATGGTGTCCCGGTTCGCCTCCATGCGCCGCCGCAGGGCCTCGGCGACGGCGAAAAGGCTGGCCTGGACTTCGGCAGGCATCTCCGCCAGCGCCGGGTGGCCCGCCTTCAGATAGTTCACAAAGTGGTCCAGCGTAGGAGCGCGCCCGGTCCATTCCACCGCGAACTTCCGGACTGCCTCCACCGCACTATCGTAGAGGGCAGGCTCCTCCAGCAGCGCCGGGGGGAGGTGGACAGTCTCCCCATCCAGTTTCACCTCGTAACCAGCGGGGAGCCACTGTCTGGTAGCCTCCTCCATCCGGCCCTGGATGACCCACTCCGGCAGGCGGATGGCGTCGGCCAGGTAGACGGGGATGGTGACACGGCCCCGCTGCCTTCGGATCAGGTCTCCCAGGGCCAACAGGTAGTTGGTGCGGGCGATGATGACGGCCAGGGGGTGGATGTCTATACCCACTACGCCCGTCAGGATGTGCTCCAGGGTCTCCGGGGAGTCCCCCAACCGCTCTCGTTTCTCCCGGACGGCCTGATATAGGAAGGTGCCGGAGCCGCAGGCGGGGTCCAGCAGACGGACCGTTGGGTTCTCGTCCAGGAGACGGCGCACGATGCGGGCGGCCAGCCAGTCCGGCGTGTAGTATTCCCCCAGGTCGTGGCGGGTGCGGGGGCCCACCAATTCCTGGTAGAGGGACTTGAGGACGTCTTCGGAGAGGCCGCGCAGGTGGTAGGTGAGCAGGAGGCTGACCAGCCGGTGGGCCGTCTCCATCCCCTCCGTTCGGGCCGCTCCACGCACGGGCCAGGAGAAGAAGTCCTCCTCCAGGAAATTGTCTATCCCCAGGTCTTTGAAGAACCGGCCCTCCAGTGCCGACGCCAGGGCCTCGGCGGTGACGGTGGCCCCGTCGGCCAGGCGGGCCCAGGCCATCAGTTTCGCCAGGGTCGCCAGGTAGGTGTGGCGGATGAACAACTCGTCGTCGGCCTGGGCGGAGCCGTAGACGATGCGCAGGTACTTCTCCCACGTGTCGTAGAGGACGGCAAACTCGTCCCGGGCCCGCACCCGCTTCCAGAGGGCCATCAGGTCGCGGGCGACGACGTGGAAGGCGTGGCTCCCGGGGCCGAAGTCCCGGACGATGTTCTCCGTCCGGGGGGACATCCGCTCCTTCCGCAGGAGGTAGCGGTCCAGCCAGAAGTAGAGGTCACCCGGGCGCTCCAGTTGGCTGGCGTCCACCCCGTCCACGGATTCCAGACGGACAGCCTCAGGCCGGACTGCGGAGTCGTCCAGGACGGGCGTCCAGGCATAGAAGCGGACGCCGTCGGTGGCGATGCAGAGGTAGGGGGTCCGGGCGTCGGGCGGTTCCCCCGACCAGAGGATGGCAACGTACCGGCGGAGTTGCTCCTGGGCCTCCTCCATCCGGCGCCGGTCGGTCAGGTCCCGCTCAAATTCTACCACCACGTTGCCGAAGAGCGCGTCGGCCCGGCCCCGCAGGACCAGGTCCGTCTGAGGAGCGCGCAGAGACTTCTCCACCCCGCCCAGGTACTCCTCAATGAACCGGGGGTGGATGTCCCCGAAGAGGTCCCGCAGGAGGAGGGTGAAGCGCTGAGAGCGGGCGGGCTCACTCAGACCCTGAATCTTCTCCAGGTAGTCCCGGACGATTTTGTCCCTCCCGGGGGCCTCAATATCGGGCATCCGGGTATCTTTCTCACGGAGCCGGCTTTCGGGCATGGAGCGCCTCCTCGGCCAGGCGTCGGGCGATTTCCAGGGCAGCGGCGATGCGGATGATCTTCACATCCGAGAGCCCTCGGAACTGGAGAAGGGTCTCCAGGGGCTGGCGGGCCAGGGCGGAGAGGGAGCCGAAGTGAGCGATGACCTCCCCGGCAATGGCCTCCGAGGACCGGCCGGGGATGCCGGTGCCGATGAGGATGGCCAGGAGTTCGGCATCGGTGAGGGCCTGGGGCCCTAACTCCCGCAGTTTACCGCCCGGATGGCGCCAGGATGGCATAGGTCGTCCTTCATCCAGGGATGGGATGGACCAGTTTTCTCTCCGTCAGGATCAACTGAGCCAGGGGGAGAGCCCGGATCTCCAACCGGGAGATGTTCAATCGGCTGGAAGCGTCCTCTATCTCAATTCCCACCAACCGGTTCTCTTCGTCAAAATCCAGGACGATGCCCGGCGCGATTTCCTCCGATTCAGCGCTGACTCCCTCGGCCAGTTTGATGTACAGCATGTCGGTTTCTGGAAAGTACTCAACAATCATCTTTCCCCCTGGGGCTGAAAGCCACGGTCAAAGAACGCATTATGTACCGTCTCGCCATCCGGCTCTGTAACGACTCGCAGATATTTGCCCGCCTCAGCGATGTACCCCCAATAACGAATGCGCCCATTCGGTTGCACTTCCGTGCGAACAGGATGACGCAGGACGTGCTCAATCCACTCTTCCTTCAAGTAGGGCCGACGGGCCAGAACACTGATCTTGAAGTACGTTGTCGTTTTCACGATTTTAGCGGGCCAATCTTTCTAACCGCAGAGAACGCGGAGGATGCGAAGAAAAATTTACTGGACACCGGACAGCAGGACACGGATACACACGGATTTCACTGGTCGGCACGGACAAAAATCCGTGAAAATCTGTACCATTCGCGTCCATCCGTGTCCCGTTTCTCTGCGCCCTCTGCGCCTCTGCGGTGAATTCACAACCGCGAGGCCCGATGCAGGCGGGCCAGTTCCTCAAAAAGTTCCCGCTCCCGCGGGCTCAGCCGTTGGGGGACCTGGACCTGGACGACGACGTAGAGGTCGCCCCGGCGTTCGGCGTTCCCCGGCTTCGGCATCCCCTTCCCGCGCAGGCGGAATTTGGTCCCGCTGCTGGTGCCGGGCGGGATTTTCAGCGAGACCGTCCCGTCCAGCGTCTCCACCGGCACCTCGCCCCCCAGGACGGCGGTGTAGAGGTCCACGGGGAGGTCCCGCCAGAGGTCGCTCCCCTCCACCCGGAAGACGGGGTGGGGCTGGACGGTGACCTTCAGGTAGAGGTCGCCCGGGGGGCCGCCCATGAGGCCCGGCTGGCCCAGCCCGGCGAAGCGGATGCGGGCGCCGGTGTGGGCCCCCGGCGGGATTTTGACCGTGACGACGCGGCCGTCGGCCCGCTCCACCTGGCGGGTGGTGCCGTGGAAGGCCTCCTCCAGGGTGATCTCCACCGGCATCTCTACGTCCTGGCCCTTCATGGTGGCGGTCCGGCGGGTGCCGGCGCGCGGCCGGGCGCGCGGGGTGCCGAAGAGAAACTCAAAGAGGTCCCCCAGGCCGCCGGCCTGCCCGAAGAGTTCGTCCAGGTCCACGTACTGGACCTGCGGCCCGGCCTGCCCGAACCACTGGCGGGCGAAGTCCTCAAAGCCGCCGGGGCCGCCGCGCGCCTGCCAGCGGCCCCAGTCGGCGCCGAACTGGTCGTAGCGGCGGCGCTTCTCCGGGTCGGAGAGGACCTCGTAGGCCTCGTTGATCTCCTTGAACCGCTCCTCGGCGGCCTTATCCCCCGGATTCATATCCGGGTGGTACTGGCGGGCCAGTTTGCGGTAGGCCTTCTTGATTTCGTCCTGACTGGCATTGCGGTCAACGCCTAAGATTTTGTAGTAGTCTTTGTATTCCATATCTCTCCGTCGCAGGGCAGATGTGGCAGGTCGCGGGACTTACGCTCTCAGCCGGAACCCCAGACGTCGCTCCAGGGCGCCGACGGCCCGCAGGACGGGGCCCGGGGGGACGAAGCGCTGGCCGAAAATCCGCCAGCAGATGAACTCCACCACCACCCCCGCGTCCCCGACGGTGTCCATATAGGCAAAGTCGGTCCGCAGCGGCCCCAGGCCCAGCCGCCCCCGCACCCAGACGGGGTACCCCGCCCGGACCAGTCGCTCCGCCCAGCCGTCCACGTCCTCCGCGAAAAAGCCAATGTGATGGAGGACGGGGCGCCCTTCGGGGTCCACGCTGGGGGTGTAGAAGTCGGAGCCTTCCAGGGGCTCCAGCAGTTCCAGTTCCACGCCCCGATAACGGGCCAGCGCCATTTTCCCGCGCACCCGTCGTTCCTGGCCGCGCTCCCGCCAGAGCCGGGGCGCTCCCACGGCAATGAAAAACGGGCCGATGTTCCGCTTTGCCAGCGCATCGGCCGCGTTTTCCACGTCCGGCACCACCAGCCCCAACTGGCGGACTTCCGGCAATCCCCACTGTTCCCGGAAAGGGCGGGCCAGATTCCCGACGGCGCTCCCGAAGTCCGGCGACTGAAGCAACTCTTCCAGGAACATCTGTCACCCCCCACTGACAATTGTATGCCCAGATAGAGGGTTTGTCAAGAAGCGGGATACTTATTTTGTAGGACAACTGCTCGCAGTTGTCCTACAAAGCGGCCAGGCCTGACGAAATGGGGACACACCCCCATCTCTTGCCAATTTATCCGATAATGGTATGATGTTCTTGTTTCACCTTCGCACCTTCGTGTCCCTTCGTGTCCTTCGTGGTTTTAACAAATAAGGAGAAAAACCATGCCCCCATACCTGCTCGGTCTGGATGCCGGCAGCGGTTCCGTCCGCGCGCTGCTGGTGGATGTGGAGAGCGGACGGACGACCGTCGCCGTCCGGCGGTGGGAGCACTCCCCTGCGCCCGACGGCTGGGGATACGATTTTGACACCGACCGCAACTGGGGCCTGCTGGCGGAGGCCGTCCGGGAGGCCCTGGGGCGGTCCGGCGCCGCGCCGACCGACGTGGCCGGCATCGCCGCCGCGTCCATGCGCCACAGTCTGGTGCTGGTGCGGGAGGGGAAGGTCCTCTTCGCCGTCCCCAACAAAGATGCCCGCGCCGCGGCCGAGGGGATGGAGATGGCCGCCCGGGAAGGGGACGCGCTGGCCGCCCGCACCGGCCGCTGGCCATCCCCCATTTTCACCGCCCCCCGCCTGGCCTGGCTGGCCGCGCGCCACCCGGAGTGGCTGGAGGGGGCGGTGGCGCTCTCCCTTAGCGACTGGGTCGCCTTCCGCCTCTGCGGGGTTCTCGCCACCGACTTCTCCCAGGCCGGGGAGAGCCTGCTCCTGGACGTGGTCCGGCGGGAGTGGATGACGGACTGGCTGACTGGTCGGGGCCTCTCCCCAGCGCTCCTCCCGCCCCTGCGGCCGTCGGGCCAGTACCTGGGCCCGCTGATGGAGTCCGCCGCCGCCGACCTGGGGCTCCCGCCGGGGGTCCCCGTCGCTGTGGGCGGGGCGGACACCCAGTGCGCGCTCCTGGCCCTGGGCGCGCTGGCCCCCGGCGATGTGGGCATCGTCGCCGGGACGACGGGGCCCGTCCAGGGCGTCGCCGACCGGCCCGTGATGGACCCGGAGGCCCGCCTCTGGACCGGCCTGCACATCCTGCCGGACCGGTGGGTCGTGGAGAGCAACGGAGGGCCGCTGGGGGACGCGCTGGACTGGCTGGCGGGCCTGCTCTTCCCGGATTCCCCCCGACCGGCGGCCCGGCTGGTCGCGGAGGCGGCCCAGGCCCGGCCCGGCGCCGGGGGCATCCTCTCCACCTTCGGCGGGCAGGTCTTCAACGCCCGCGCGCTGAGTCTGCCCGTCGGCAGCATCACCCTCTCCCCCTTCCTGAGCGGCGACGGCCCCTCCCGCCGGGCCGACCTCTGCCGGGCCGTCCTGGAGGGGCTGGCCTTCGTCCTGCGGGCCAACCTGGAACAGGTCGCCGCGCTCGTGGCGCAGGCTGACAGCCTGCGCTACATGATGACCGGCGGCCTGACCCGCAGCCCCTTCTGGGCCCAACTGGTCGCCAACGTCCTGGGCCGGCCCGTCCGGGTCTCCGAAATCCCGGAGGGGACAGCCCTGGGCGCGGCCATTTGCGCCGGGATGGGCGCGGGGCTCTTCGCCGACCTGGCGGAGGGCGCGGCGCGGCTGGGGCGCGTCCGCACCGTGGAGCCTAACGAAGAGGCCGCCCGGACCTACCAGGCCCTCTACGCCCAGTGGCAGGACGTGCGCGCGGCCCAGGCGGAGGCCCACGACCGGGTCGCCGGACGGGTGCTGGAGTCCATGGCCGCGCAGGCCGCCCGACCGACCGTCCCCTCTTTCCGCCCCCGGATTCTGGTCACCGCGCAGATGGACGAGGCCAGTCTGGCGGAACTCCGCCGTCTGGGGGACGTCTCCTACGCCAACTACCGGGAGACGCTCCAGGTGCTCACCGGGGACGACCTGGTGGAGGCCCTGCAGGGGGTCCACGTCTTCATCACCGAGGTGGATATGGTGGACCTGGAGGCGCTGCGACAGTTGCCCGACCTGCGGGTCGTCGTCTCCTGTCGGGGGCTGGCGGTGAACGTGGACGTGGAGGCCTGCACCGCGCTGGGGATTCCCGTCCTCAATGCGCCGGGCCGCAACGCCGACGCCGTCGCCGACCTGACGGTGGCCTTTATGCTGGCGCTGGCGCGCAAACTGATCCCCGCGGACGGGTTTCTCCGTCAGCCGGGCGGGGAGGCAGGGGACATGGCCCGCATGGGCCAGGCGTACGAGGCCTTCCTGGGGCGGGAACTCTGGGGGAAGACGGTGGGCCTGGTCGGACTGGGCGCGGTCGGGCGGGAGGTCGCCCGACGGCTGGCCTCCTTCGGCGTCCGCCTGTTGGTCTATGACCCGTACATCCGCCCGGAGGACGCCGCGCGCTACGACGCGGAGTCCGTCTCCCTGGACGAACTGTTGGCCCAGAGCGACTTTGTGAGTCTCCACGCGCCGGTCACCGAGGAGACGCGCGGGCTCATCGGCCGGGAGGCGCTGGCCCGGATGAAGCGGGGGGCCTTCCTGGTCAACACGGCCCGCGCCGCGCTGGTGGACGAGGAGGCACTGGTGGAGGCGTTGCGGAGCGGACACCTGGCCGGGGCCGCGCTGGACGTCTTCTCCGTGGAGCCGCCCGCGTCGGACCACCCGCTGTTAGGGTTGCCCAACGTCATCGCCACGCCCCACATCGGAGGGAACACCGCCGAGGTGGCCGCGCACCAGGGCCACATCGTCGTGGAGGACCTGCGGCGGATGCTGGTCGGGGAACGGCCCCGTCACATTCTGAACCCCCAGACCCTGGACGGGTTCTCCTGGACGGGCCCGCGCCGGTCCGCCGACGCGCGCGTCCTGGAGAGTCTGGAGGGGCGGCCCGGGCCGGCGGTCAGTGACCTGCAGGTCGCAGGGAGCAGGGAGCAGGTCGCAGGGAGCACGGAGCAGGTCGCAGGTCGCATGGAGCAGGTCGCAGGTCGCACGGAGCAAGGAGCAATGAGTACGGAACACGCAATACGCAATCGGGTTGAGGAGATTGTGCGCCGGTTCTGCGAGAAGGCCGTCGCCGACCCGGCGCTGCGGGAGTTCGCCGCCCGGCGGCGGGTGATGACCCACTACACAATGACCGACCTGGGGCTGGAGTTCTACATCGGCTTCCAGGACGGGCAGGTGGTCGCCGGGCTGGGCGCGCCGCCGACCGCCGCCGAGGTCCGGATGAAGGCCACGGCGGAAGTGCTGGATAGCATCCTCACCGGCCGCCTCAGCGGGCAGAAGGCGGCGATGAGCGGGAAACTCTCCTTCAGCGGGGACGTCCGGACCGCGATGGGGGTCCAGCGGGTCCAGGGGGACCTGATCCGCCTCTATACCGCGGCGCGGGAGGAGGTCGGCGTAGCGCAGGCTGAAAGCCTGCGCCACATCCCGGAGGACCCGCGCGCGGAGATGGTCCGGGCCATTAACGAACTCTACCAGTTGGGGCTCATCACCGCCACCGGCGGGAACGTGAGCGTGCGGGTGGAGGAGCGGGAGGAGTGCTGGATCACCCCCAGTCAACTCTACAAGGGCGACCTGCGGCCCGAACTGATGGTGCGGATAGACCTGTCGGGGAACGTGCTGGACGAGGGCGTCCCGGCGCCGTCGTCGGAGTGGCCGATGCACACGGCCATTTACCGGGCCCGGCCGGAGGTCCGGGCCATTGTGCACGCCCACGCGCCCTACGCGACCATTCTGGCCCTGAGCGGGCTCCCGTTCCTGCCGGTCACCACCGAGGCGGCTTTCTTCCGGGAGGTCCCGGTCGTCCCGTTCATCATGCCGGGGACGAAGGAACTGGCGGAGGCGGTGGTGAAGGCGATGGGCCGCAACCCCGTCTGCCTGCTCCAGAACCACGGGGTGGTGGTGGCGGCGACCAGTCTGCGGCGGGCCTGCAACATCCTGGAGGTGGTGGAGCGGACGGCGCAACTGATCTGGGGGTGCTACGCGGTGGGGAAGAAGCCTCCCACCCTGCCGAAGGACGTGGTCCGGACGCTGCGGGAGGTGGGGGAGATGATGGCGTGAAAAGTGAAACGTGAAACGTGAAACGTGAAACGTAAAACGTGAAACGTAAAACGTGAAACGTGAAACGTGAATCAGGGGCGGGTGGCGTGGAGGAGCAGGATGGCGTCGGGGCCGATCCGTTGCCATTCGGTGTGGAGGGAGAAGCCCGCGGCCTGCCAGGCGGAGAAGGGGTCTTCGGGCGGGAACCGGTCCTGGCCGGTGATGCGGTAGAGGAGGCGCAGGGCGCGGGCGATGGGGTCCTGCCCCCCGGGAATGGCGACGGGCACAACGATGGCCGTCCCGCCCGGGGCCAGCACCCGCGCCGCCTCCCGCGCGGTGGCGGGGTCCAGGATGAACTCCGTGGGGAAAGTGGCGACGACCGCCCGAAACGCGCCGTCGGGGAAGGGGAGGCGCTGGGCCCGGGCCCGCACCAGTCGGGGCGGGAACCCGGCCCGGCGGAGGCGACGGCGGGCCAGCGCGCCCATTTGCGGGGAGAGGTCCAGGCCCACCGGCCCCAGTCCCCGGCGGGCCATGTTCAGGAGCAGGTGGCCCGGCCCGTGGGCCAGTTCCAGCACCGGCCCGCCGGGGATGAGGGGAAGGACCGCCGC
>Ga0209227_1003481_pt1 | contig 10460 bp, 7 predicted proteins | sample YNPBryantNP2012_FD_185815 | JGI IMG/M metagenome (GOLD analysis project Ga0209227, IMG submission 185815) | Anoxygenic and chlorotrophic microbial mat microbial communities from Yellowstone National Park, USA - YNP Bryant NP 2012 (SPAdes)... ...
TCACCCGAGTCGACGTCAGGCGTTTTGGGGTTCGCTGCGCGCACCCCAACCTACGGTCATGGGCTGCGGGGTTGCGGGGAGAGCGCTGGCGGCGGCGGGGGCCAGGGAAGCCGCCGTCGGGTCATGCCGTCCGCCCCAAGGGGCGCTCATGAGACCCGTTCCCAGAGGGGGCCGTGCGGGGTGTCTCGAACGACAATCCCCAGGCGCCGCAGTTCGTCCCGCAAGGCGTCGGCTCGTGCCCAGTCCTTGGCGGCCCGGGCCGCTTCCCGCTGGTCCATGAGCGCCTTTTCTTCGGGGGACAAAGCCCGAAGATCCGTCTCAAAAAGCCCCAGAATTCGATCCACGCTCTGCAAGGCTTTAAGCACCGCCTCCTTGGCCTTGGGGGGAAGGGGCCCGCGCTCCATGCGAAGATTCATCTTTCGCACGAAGTCAAAAAGCGCCGCCAGGGCTTTGGGGGTGTTGAGGTCGTCGGCCAGGGCGTCGAAAAAGCCCCGTTCCAGGGAGAAAACCTCCTCTTCCACGCCGTCGGCCACGTGGGGCTCGGTAGGGGCATGATGCACCCGGTTGATGAACTCTCGAATCCTTTTAAGCCCTTGCGCCGCGCTGCGAAGGCTTTGGGCAGAAACCCGCATGGGTTTGCGGTAGTGCGAGGCGATAAGCCAGAACCGGATTTCAGCGGGCGTCATGCCTTGGCGGAAGAGGTCTTCCAGGGTCAGTCCCTTGGGCGCTTGGGCCGGCGGCGTTTCGAGGCTTTCCTCGTCGTCGGCGTGCTGGATCCTTTCCGTGAGAAGCCAGATATTCGCGTAGGGCTTTCCCGCAAGGGCCCACGCAATGGTGTGGACGTTTTCCAGATGGGGGAACAGGAAATCCACGCCACTGACACAAAGATCCAGCGGGAATCCGAACCGGTCCATGACCATGGCCGCCGCGGCGATATGCCAGGTGGGCACCACGTTGCCCCATTCCGTTTTGACGTAGTCGCCGCGCTTGAGTTCGGCCAGGGTGGCTCGTTTGAGCAGAGCAAAATCACGTGGGTTCAATTTTTCATAGGCGCTCAGGTCCACGGAAGAGCCGGGCCGAATCTTCTTGGGGTCAATGCGGGAAAGGCGACCGTAATCGTCCGCCTGGGCCACGCTGAAGTACACCGATCGGAGCTTTTCGTAGGCGGCGCCTTTTTTCAGGAGCGAGCGCACGAGGGTGACGACGGCGTCGAGATGTTCGGACGTCTTGGTCATGACAAGCTGGGCGGCCACACCCAGTTTTTCCAGGTGCGCGGCGAAGACGGCCGTGCGTTCGTCAACATAGTGTTCCAGCAGGACGCCTTTTTCGGCGGCGCACTGAATGGATCGGCTGTCCAGGTCGGGCAGAAGCACCGCCGTTTCCACGCGGAACCCTTTGGATCGGACGAACCGGGTCAGGATATCGGCAAGAAGGAGGCGCCGGGCGGTTTCCAATGACAGGCAGGTGTCCAGGGGAGGTCCTGTGACGGCGATGCGGATTTTTCCTTCCATGACGGGTTTGACGTCCACTTTGTCCCGTCTCAGAAAGTCGAAGAAGCGAAAATCCGGCTCCAGCATGGTGGTAAAAAGGTTGGTGCTCAGATAGCGGTCCCCGCCGTCGGGAAGGACCGCCACAATCAGGCCGTCTTGGCGTTCCTTGGCGATTTCCACGGCCGCCGCCATGCACGCCCCGGAACTCATGCCCACAAAGAGCCCTTCTTCTCGGGCAAGCCGGCGCGCCATTTCAAAGGCGTCTTCGTCTTTGACGTGAACGATGCGATCCAGTTTGTGCCGGTCGAAAATGCCCGGAACATAAGATTCCTTCATGTTTTTAAGGCCTTGAATCTTATGGCCCGGATAGGGTTCCACGGCCACCACTTCGATGGCGGGGTTGCGTTCCTTCATGGCTTGAAGGATGCCCATGGCCGTGCCGCTGGTGCCCAGGGTGGTGACCACCACGTTGACGCGCCCTTCGGTCTGTTCGTAGATTTCCGGGCCGGTGCCTCGATAGTGGGCTTCGGGATTGGCGGGATTGTTGAATTGATCTGCCAGGAAGTACTTGTCCGGATGTTCCCGCACCATGCGATAGACTTCTTCAATGGCGCCATCGGTGCCCAAGGCGCCGGGGGTGAGGAGGAGTTCGGCGCCGAGGGCTTTCAGGATCTTTTGGCGTTCCATGCTGGCCGTTTCGGGCATGGCCAAAATGAGCCGGTACCCTTTGACGGCGGCCACCACGGCGAGACCGATGCCCGTGTTGCCGCTGGTGGCTTCGATGATGGTCTTGTCCGGCGTGAGTTCCCCGCTGCGTTCGGCCGCCTCGATCATGGAAAGGGCGGCGCGGTCCTTGATGGACCCGCCGGGGTTTTTGCACTCCAGCTTGGCGTAGATGGTCGTTCGAGGATTGGGGTTGAGGCGGTTGATGCGTACCAGAGGGGTATTGCCGATGGCTTGCAGAACGTTATCGAAGACGTTTTTCATCACGCCGCAATCTCCCAAGCGGGTTTTTCGGGAGCCGCAAGGGCGGCTCTCAGGAGGTGCAGAAAAGTTTCCCGTAAGCATGCAGGCGGTATAGTGAAGGGTTTCGGCGGGTTTGTCAAAGGCTACGGGGGCGTTGGGGTGTTAAGGGTGTTGGGGTTTGCTGCGCTCCCCCCAACCGACGGGGAGGTGTCGAGAAGGTCATGGCGAAAGGGGAGAGAGCAACATGCGTGTTTTCAAAGGTTTGACGAGGCTTGGGTGAGGCGCTATATATAGCCGGATTGGGGTTGGAAGAACGGCATCACGGTGTCCGTGGAGGGACAAGTTCAGGGCGATAGGGGTGACGGCTAGGTCGGGAGCGACAAGGAGCGATCAATGAAGATCGGGGTCATGGGAACGGGAGGAGTCGGCGGATACTTCGGAGGGTTTCTCGCGCGCGCCGGAATGGACATCCATTTTGTGGCTCGAGGAAAGCACCTGGAAGCCTTGCAGGAAGAAGGCCTGGAGGTGGTGACCAACAACGAAAATTTCCGGGTCCGCATCCATGCCACATCCGAGCCCGAAGAAATCGGCCCGGTGGACCTGCTCCTCTTTTGCGTCAAGTCCCATGATACCGAAAAAGCCGCCCGCTTCGCCGAACCCATGGTGGAAGCCGACACGGTGATTCTGACCCTTCAGAACGGGATCGATAACGCCGAAAAACTCGCCCGCCGTTTCGGGGAAGAAAAGATCTTGGCCGGTACCGTCTTTATCGAATCCACCATCGCCTCACCGGGTGTGGTCGCCCACACGGGCAAACCCGGCAAGATCATCTTCGGGGAGCTCAAAGGGGAACGGTCCGAGCGAGTGGAAAGGATATACCAGACCTTTCGAAGCGCCGGCATCGATGCGGAAGTGTCCGACAATATCCAACGGGTCCTGTGGGCCAAGTTTCTCTTCATCTGCGGCGTGCACGGAGTGAGCACGCTGGGGCGAGCCCCCTTGGGCCTCATCCTGGACTGCCCGGAAACCCGGGAGGTTTTGGAAGGCACCATGAGGGAGGTGCTGGAGCTTTCCAAGAAGTGCGGTATCGGCCTTCCCGACAATGCCGTGGAGGAGGCCATGGCTTTGGCCCGTTCCTATAACCGCCGGTTCAAGTGTTCCATGCTGCGCGACCTGGAATGGCACCGCAAGACGGAAATCGAAGCCTTAAACGGCATGGTGGTGCGCCTGGGCAAGGAATGCGGCGTGCCTGTGCCTTATAACAGCATCATCTACGCCGTCATGCACCTGGAAAACAAGAAGATCGAAAACCCCGTCTGGGCCAGCCAACTTCTGGAACGCTAGATTCCCGCTCAGCTTTCCACATACGCTTCGATGCCGAGCTCTCGAGCTCGGCGCCGAACGCGGGCCGCCACCTCTGGATCCATGACGATGTCATCGGGCCAAGGCCGCCGATGACCGTCTTCCGGCCCTTTTTTGGTGGCGTCCACCACCACCCGCCCGCCCGATCGAACGATATCCCGAAGGGGATCCACGTTGTTGAACAGTTTCCAGAGGACCAACGACCCGTCCTGAAGGGCGATGTCGCGATCGTACACGGCGAAAACGGCAAAAGGGCGCAGCGCTTCGGCCTCGAACAGCGCCGGGGCCAGGGACCGGGCGGATACCGTGCCGTCCTTGATCACGTTCAGCAGGAGCACGGGGTTGGACACATCCAGGTCCAGGCGGCGGCATCCGGTGAACCGTTCGCTCACGTTTTGCACATGGCGCAAAAGGGTCGCGTCGTCCGGCCATGTGGAAGGGCGGGGCCGCGGCGGCCTTGGGGTTTCTGACGCGAGCCGTGCTGTGGCGTCCAGCCCCACCTTGCCGCCGAAAAGCGGTTCCGGCGCGCTGTGGTCCAAAACGTCCAAGACCCCTTCCGTGATGTAGAGGTCCCGTTCCAGATCCACGGTGTTCAGCACCGTTTCCAAAACAGCGCGGGGACGGCTTAGATCCACGGCAGCGTCCACCATGACCAGCGCCTTACAGAAGCTCATTTGCCCTTGTCCCCAAAGGGCACTCATGACCTTGCGGGCGTGCCCCGGGTATTCTTTGTGCAACGCGACCACGGTGATGTTGTGGAACACCCCTTCCCATGGGAGCCAGTAATCCGTGATTTCCGGAAGGACCGCCTGAAGCAGCGGCAGAAAGAGCCGTTCCGTGGCCTTGGCCAAATAGCAGTCTTCCATGGGAGGGCGCCCCACGATGGTGGCCGGGTAGATGGGGTTCTTGCGATGGGTGATAGCTGTCAGGTGAAAGACGGGGTAGGTGTCGGTGAGCGAATAATATCCCGTATGATCCCCGAAAGGGCCTTCCACCCGCAGTTCCTTGGGGTCCACATAGCCTTCCAGGATGAACTCCGCTTCGGCGGGCACGTCCAGCGGCACGGTCACGGCGGGGGTGAGGGGCACGGGAGCCCGCCGAATGAATCCCGAAAGGATCATTTCGTCGACCCCGCGGGGAAGGGGTGCCGTGGCGGCATAGGTGGTGGCCGGGTCGGTCCCGATGGCCACGGCGACAGGCATGGCTTTCCCGGCGGCCCGATATTCTTGGAAATAATGGGAGCCGTCCTTATGGATGTGCCAGTGCATGCCGGTGGTTTTGGCGTCATAGACTTGAAGGCGATACATGCCGGCGTTGCGTTTTCCCGTCTTAAGACTTTGGGTGATGACCACCGGCAAGGTCACGAAAGGCCCGCCGTCCTTGGGCCAGCATTTGAGGACGGGAAGGCGGTTCAGATCCACCTCGGCCCCGCGTAGAATGACCTCGTGGCACGGCGCCTTGCGGGTTTTTCGGGGGATGAACCGAAGCAGATCCAGCCCCAGGGGCAGGAGCCGAACGGCTTGAGCCAAAGACTTGGGCGGTTCCACTTCGATGAAGCGGCGCACGCGGGCCGCCAACTCATCCAGATGCCGCACGCCCAGGGCCATGCACACGCGCTTTTCGCTTCCGAAGGCGTTGGTCAGAACGGGAAAGGGTGATTCCACCACCTGTTCGAAGAAAAGTGCCTTGCCGCCGCTCGGGCTTTTGCACATGATGTCCGTAATTTCGGTGATTTCCAAGTCCCGGGAAACCGGCGCCTTAACGCGCAGCAGTTCTCCGTGTTGTTCCAGAGTTTGGACGAAATCCCGCAGGTTCTTATAGGCCGTTTTCATGGTCCATCCTTCGTGCAGCGGCCGATCCAATAGTAGGTGATGCCTCCGGTGAGAAGCCGAATCCGTTGCGGAGCGAAACCTTCCGCGGCACCGAAGGCGCTTAGGTCTTCCGGACGAATAAAAGCGCCGACGGAGGCTGGCAGGTACCGATAGGCTTCCCCGTCTCGAGAGACCCAGCCGCCGAGGCGCGGTAAAATTTTTTCGAAATAAAAGAGGTAGGGCTTTCTGAAAAGAGGGTGCGGGGGCAGGCTGAATTCCAGAATGAGCACGTGGCCGCCGGGGCGAAGGACGCGGCGGAATTCCCGAAACGCCTGAGCCGTATCGGGCATGTTTCGAATACCGTAAGCGATCATCACGGCATCGAAGGCGCTGTCGCCAAAGGGCATGGCCAGAGCGTCCCCGGCAATGAGGCCGTAACGGCGCTTCGGAATGGATCGTGCTCGGCGCTTTTGTTCGGCGATCCGAAGCATCTTTTGGGAAAGGTCCAAACCGACCACGGCCGCCTGAGGCTGATGGCGCAGCGCGGCAAAAGCGAGGTCTCCCGTTCCCGTGGCCACGTCCAGCACCGTTCGAGTCTCAGGCGCACACCGCCAAAGGGCTCGAACCGCTTGACGGCGCCACCACAGGTCCACCCCCAGGGACAAAAAGTGGTTCAGAAAGTCGTAGGTCGCCGCAATCCGATCGAACATAGACCCGATGCGCTGCGGGCTCTTTTCCAAGGACACATCAAACACGGGGGGGCTCCTAGGATAGGGTCACGTCGAGCCAGACGGCGGCGAGCAAAAGGACGGACACCACACTGTTCACATGGAAGAAGGCGATGGGAATGCGGTCCAATCGGTGGGGTCGAACCAGCCGGTGTTCGAAAACGAGAAGTCCGGCGATGACCGAAAGAAAGACGTAGAAAATGAGCCCGAGACGGAACGCGAGCCCCAAGGCGACGAGGGCCGCCACGGTGGCCACATGAAGGGCGGCGGAAAAGCGCAGGGCCCGGGGAATGCCCCAGCGGGCAGGCAGACTGTAAAGGCCCATGCGGCGGTCGAAATCCACGTCCTGGCAGGCGTAGAGAATGTCAAAGCCGGCGATATAGGTCATGAGGGCCGCCGAAAGAAGAAGGATTCGGCCGTCCAGGGAGCCGGTGACGGCGATCCAGGCGCCGATGGGTGCCAGCCCGATGGCGGCCCCCAGATAGAGATGGGAGGCGGCGGTAAAACGCTTGGTGTAGGAATAGCCGAAGAGCACGCCGAGGCAGGGGATGGAAAGCTTGAAGCACAAGGGACCCAGCATGGCGGCGCTGAGCACGAAAAGGGCCGAAGATCCCGCAATGAAGGCGACCATGGCCCCCGTGGAAATGGCTCCCGTGACCGAAGGCCGATCGGCCGTCCTTGGGTTCAGGCGGTCGAACCGGGCGTCCACCAAGCGGTTGAACCCCATGGCGGCGGAGCGGGCTCCCACCATAGCCAGCACGATCCAGAAAAAGGACGATACCGTCAAAGGCTTCAGCCGATGGGCCAAAGTGACGGCGGCCAAGGCGAAGGGCAGAGCGAAGATGGTGTGGCTGAATTTGATGAGTTTCCCGTAGGTGTGAATGGCTTCCATGGACACGATCTCCGTCACCGCATCCCCGCATCCCGCGCCGGGCGCAGGAAGTCTCTGGCGTTCCGAAAGCGTATCTATTAGCATAGACGGCGTCTTTGGCACCAGACATTTCGCGGAAGAAAGGCGTGCACACCCATGGAAGGGCTTCGCAAGGGCAGTGAACTGGAACTCCTCGTGGACAAACTGGTTTTCGGCGGCAGAGCCCTCAGCCGTCTGGACGGCTTTGTGGTCCTCATGGATCGAGCCCTTCCCGGCCAAAAGGTCCACGTGCGCATCGTCAAAAAGAAGGCCAATTACGCGGAAGCGCAGGTGATTCGCGTCGTCGAACCGTCCCCGCACCAGATTCCGCCCACGTGTTCCCATTTCGGCGTCTGCGGCGGGTGCCTCTGGCAGGACCTGGACTATGCTGAGCAGTTGCTGTGGAAGCACCGGCATGTTGTGGAATGTTTGAGCGGTCTTCCAGAGGAGCTTCAAAGCCCCATCGGGGACGTGACCCCGTCTCCCGCCCTCTACGAATACCGAAACAAGATGGAATTTACCTTTTCGGCCCATCGGTGGTTGTCTTCCGCCGAGGTGGCCCGCACGGATACGGCCTACGACCGATCATTTGCCTTGGGGCTTCATGTGCGGGGTCGATTCGACCGGGTGTTCGACGTGCACGACTGCCGGCTGGAATCGCCGGAGGCCATGGCCGTTGTGGACGTGGTGCGCCAAGGCGCCCGTGAAAGCGGGCTGGCTCCTTATCACATCCGCACCCACCAGGGCGTGTGGCGTTTTGTCGTCGTTCGGGAAGCCAAGAAAACAGGCCAGCGCCTGGTGCACCTCATCACCGCCGATGGGCCCGAAACGGAGCGCGCCGTGGAGCGGATCGGGCGCCTGTTGGAATGCCACGGGCCGCCGGTCACCACTTTCGTCCATTCCATCAATCGGACCCGCGCACACGTGGCGCAGGGCGAAGACGCCCGGGTCCTTTGGGGATCGGGAGCCATCGAAGAACACGTGGGGACCCTGCGCTTTCACATTTCGGCCCAGTCGTTTTTTCAGACCAACACCTTGGGAGCGGAACGGCTCTATGAAGCGGTTCGGGAAAGCGCCGGGCTCACCGGCTCGGAAACCGTCTGGGACCTTTATTGCGGCACCGGAAGCATCGCCCTGAGCCTAGCTTCACAGGCCCGAAAGGTGACGGGGTTTGAACTCATCGAAGACGCCGTGGCCGACGCATATCGAAACGCCGCCCTGAACGGCGTGGAAAACTGCCGTTTCTTTGCCGGCGATCTCAAGGATATCCTTCAACACACCCCTCGGGACCTCCTCGGCGGCGCTCCGGACGTGATCGTCACCGACCCCCCTCGCTCGGGCATGCATCCCAAGGTGGTCAAGGCCCTGCTGGAACTGGCGCCTCGCCGCATCGTGGCGGTCTCCTGCAACCCCTCCACGCTGGCACGGGATCTCACCGCTTTGGCCCAGGCCTACACCGTGCATTCCGTTCGCCCCTTTGACCTCTTTCCCCACACGCCGCATATCGAATGCGTCGTTCGGCTGGATCGAAAATGACAAAGATTCAAGGGCTCGGAAAACGACGATCATGGTTGGGGCGCCTTCTGAAGCTCGGTGTGGCCGTCGGCATCGTTTTCACGGTGGCGGGATTTGCCGGGTACACTTTCTTGGTGAAGGCCATCGAAAAGCGTTTTGCGGGCCGGCTGTGGAGCCTTCCGGCTGTGGTCTTGAGCCATTCCTTGATGATTTATCCCGGCATGCCCTTGGGGCCGTCGCAGTTCGAGGAGGTTCTGGCCGCTCGAGGCTATCGGGTGACGACGGGATCAGGGCCCGGTCCGGGCGAATACGTGCGCCGCAAAGACGAGATCCGCGTTTTCTTTCGAGGGTTTTCCTACCCGGGAACGACCCTGAAGCCTCGGGAGGTGACCGTACGGTTCCAAGGGGAGCGCGTGGCGGGGATCGAGGAAGCCGGGGCGGGAGGGCGTCCCTACGTGGAAGTGGAACCGGTGGTCTTGGCTCGCCTCTTTGGGGAAAACCGCGAAACCCGCCTTCTGATCAACCTGGAAGATGTTCCGGACCATCTGACCAAAGCCGTCGTCGCCATTGAAGACCGCCGGTTTTTCGAACACCGGGGCATCGACTGGTGGGGCATCGCCCGGGCTCTGTGGGCCGATCTCATGGCTGGTCGCATCGTTCAAGGCGGATCCACCATCACCCAGCAGTTGGTCAAGAATTACTTCCTGGAACCGGAAAGGACCCTCAAGAGAAAACTCCTGGAAGCGGCTATGGCGTTGGTTCTGGAAGCGCGCTATTCCAAGGAAGACATCCTGGAAATGTACCTCAACGAAATCTACCTGGGGCAGTGGCGCAGCATGGCCATCCACGGGATGGGGGAAGCCGCCCATTTCTATTTCGGCCGTAACGTGGAAGATCTCAGCGTGGGGGAATCGGCCGTCCTGGCCGGAATGATCCAAGCCCCCAATCGGTATTCGCCTTACAAGAATCCGGATCTGTGCCGTGCAAGGCGCAACATGGTCCTTCAGCGCATGAGGGATCTGCAGTTCATCACCGCGGAAACCTATGAAAAAGCCCTGTCTGAACCCATTCGCACGGCGCCGCGGCCCATGCTGGGAACCATGGCTCCCTATTACGTGGATCTGGTCAGGGCCCAGCTGGAGGCGCTCTATTCCAAGGAAACGCTGGCTTCGGAAGGGTTGGTGATTTACACGGCCTACCATCCGGAAATCGCCTGGGAAGCGGAAAAGGCGCTCAAAGAAGGGCTGGCCGAATTGGAAGCGCGAAACCCGCGGTTGCGGGCGGAAGAACCCACCGAAGTGTTGCAGGCGGCCCTCGTGGTGGTCCATTCCAAAACGGGGGCGCTCACGGCCCTGGTCGGGGGAAGGGATTATGCTCTGAGCACCTTCAATCGAGCGCTTCAGGCGCATCGACAGCCCGGTTCCGCTTTCAAGCCGTTTGTATACCTCACCGCCCTGGACCGGTTGACTCCCGTCAGCCGCATCGACGATGTGCCTAAGGTGTACAAAGCGGACGGTTCGGTCTGGACCCCGCGCAACTATGACGGACGTTATCGGGGGACCGTGACCGTTCGGGAAGCCCTCACGTATTCCCTCAACGCGGCCACTGTCAATATGGCCGCCCAGATCGGCTTCGAAAGCGTTGTGGAGACGGCTCGGCGGCTGGGTTTTCGGTCCCG
>Ga0209227_1003483_pt1 | contig 10454 bp, 5 predicted proteins | sample YNPBryantNP2012_FD_185815 | JGI IMG/M metagenome (GOLD analysis project Ga0209227, IMG submission 185815) | Anoxygenic and chlorotrophic microbial mat microbial communities from Yellowstone National Park, USA - YNP Bryant NP 2012 (SPAdes)... ...
TTCTGGAGGGAGCTCACGGCCCGCGGGGCCCGGATCGAGACGCCCGAACCCTGGCTGAACGACTTCTACAAGGCCCACGTGCGGCACCTCCTGGTCAATTGCTTCGGCGAAATCGGCTCCGATCGGCTGCATGCGCACGTCGGGACGTTCCACTACGGGGTCTATCCGAACGAGTCGGTGATGATGATCAGCGACCTGGATCGCCGCGGTTACCACGACGAGGCCCGGCGTTGCCTCGACGCGTTTCTGCACTACCAGGGAACCGTCGGATTCCTGGGCAACTACAGGAGCACCGAGGGCGTGTTCTACGGGGCGGGCGGCCACGAGACGGGCAACTACAACAAGAGCCACGGCTACGTCATGTGGAACATGGCCGAGCACTGGTGGAATACGCGCGACCGCGACTGGATGGCCCGAGCAGCGCCGAAACTCGTCAAGGCCTGCGAATGGGTCATCCGCGAGCGGCAGGCCACGATGACGAAGAGCCAGACGGGCGGCCGCCCCATCGAGTCCGGTTTCCTGCCTGCCGGCTCCTTGGAGGATGTCGCTCCTTGGAGGATGTCACGGACTACTGGTACTGGCTGGCGACCAACTCGGCCACGGTGTGGGGCTTCCGCAACTTGGCGGCCGCCCTGGCGGACTACGGCCACCCCGAGGGCGACCGGCTCATCCAGGAGGCGCAGGCCTACCACGAGGACTTCATGCGCGGCATGACCCGCGCGCGGATCCGTACCCCCGTCGTCCGGCTGCGAGACGGGACCTACGTGCCGAAGTTTCCCTCGCGGCTCTACGAGCGCGGCCGCTGCCACGGGTGGCTTCGCGAGACGCTCGAAGGGGCGATCTTCCTTGTGCATTACGGGCTTGTCCCGGCCGACTCGCCGGAGGCCACCTGGATCCTCAAGGATTATGAGGACAACCTGTACATCTCCGAAGACTACGGCTACGCGATCCCCGCATTCGATCAGTTCTGGTTCTCACGCGGGGGTTTCTCCATGCAGGCCCAGCTCCTGGACGGCCCCCCTCCCTACCTTTACCGCGACGACGTGAAGCACTACCTGCGGGCCTACTTCAACGGTTTCGCGTCAGCCTTCTATCCGGAAATCCGCATGTGCAACGAGCACTCGCTGCCCGAACTGGGCTACCCGCGCGGAGACCATTTCAAGAGCTCCGACGAGGCTCAGTCCACATTCTGGCTGCGCCTGATGTTCGTGCGGGAAGAGGGCGACTGCCTCTATCTCGGACAGGCAATCCCCCGCTACTGGCTGGCGGACGGCCGACGGGTGGCCATCGAACGGGCGGCCACGCACTTCGGCCCGCTCTCTCTGCAAATCACCTCCCAGGTGGCCCAGGGGCGGATCACGTCCCGCCTGAGCCCGCCGCAGCGGACACCCCCGAAGACGATCTATCTCCGTCTGCGTCACCCCGACGGCAAACCGATGCGCTCGGTAACGGTCAACGGCAGACCCCACGATCGGTTCGACGTCAAGAAGGAGTGGATCATCCTGCCCGGTCGCATCGAGCAGGACCAGGAAATCGTCGCGCAGTACTGAGTGCTTGTGCAGGAAGGCCGGCCGAACGGCCGATTTGGGAAAACGTGAAGCGGCTGCGTCGCCATCCGGGCCGGGCGCAGGCCAAACGCAGACCAGTCCCCCCGGCTTCCCCCGACGGCCGGCCGCGAGCCGTGGACCTGGGGAAAGCAGTCGAGGTCATCCCCCACTGAATTGCACGAAGGCGCGAGGGCAACGCCGGCCGGTCCCAGACGGACCCTGTCCGTGCGGCCCCCACAATGGCTCGTCGCGTCGACGTGCCCGGTCCATTATCCCAAGCCCCTGGCCCGCCAGGGAGTCTGCCCGCTTCAGCCCTGCGCCCTCGGCAGGGCCGGCAACTGACCCCGCCGAGGGCCGGCCGGCCCACTCCCGGTCTGGGCAACCGATCCGTCGACCCGCCGACACGGGATCAAGGCCCACAGGGCACTCTCCTACGGCGAAGCGCGGTCGCCGCTGCTGAGGGCTTGTCGGACCGCCGGAAGCAGTTCCGAACCGTGCACGTCGATCGCCAGGACGGTCCCATCGGGGCCCACCAGACAGTTGAACGGAATCGACCGGACGCCGTACTTCTCGGCGGCCACATCCACACCGCTCTCGGAGCCCCCGGCGATGGGCCACTCCACATGCTCTTCGTCAAGAAACGCGTCGATGGCGGCCACATCTTCGTCCAGGCTCAGGCCGATCAGCACGAAGTCCCGACGGCCCTTCAGCTCCCGCGCGAGTGCACGCAGTGTCGGAATCTCGGCACGGCACACCCGGCACCAGGTCGCCCAGAAATCCACCAGCACGTACTTGCCTCGAAGCTCCGAGAGGCGATAGGTTCTCCCGTTCAGGGCCGTCACGGCGAAACCCGGGGCGGGCTTGCCGACCTTGAGGCGGCCGGAACCGGTCCTGACCGCCGCCGGCCTCGTAGCCGGCCTGCCCCCGCGCAGGACCACCCGATAGTCGCTCCGGCCGGCCGTAAGCACCTGGCCCTCCGAAACGCCCTCATCGGCGATGATCGCGAATTCGATCGGGCCGTCGGGGGCCTGCGGGAACTCGAAGCGGCCTTGATCGTCCGTAATGGCCCGCATGCCGAGCGTATCGTGCCCCCTCCACGTCGTGCACGTCACGAATGCCCGCGGGACGGGGGCACCGGCTTCGTTCACGACCGTGCCGGCCAACGGCCTGCCTTTCCTCAGACGAATCACCGGACGCGGGCCACCGGAAACGCGGACCTCATCCTCGATCAGTTCGGGGGCATAGTCGGGGTGCTGCACTGTGATCACGATCGGACCCGGTGTCACACCGGAGATTTCAAAGCTCCCCTCGAGGTCGGTCCACTCTATCAACTGCTCCTCGTGAGACAGGTCTCGGACGGCCACGCGGGCGCCGCCGATCGGCTCGCCATCCGGCTCTCGCACAACCCGGCCGGCCACTCGACCCGCGCGCGGCAGGACGATCCGCCGCACGGGATGGGAGGCGGGCTGCGATTGCGCGGGCCCCAGCCAGAGCGGCCGCAGGGGGGCGGCCACATGATCGGGATGGGCCACCGACAGACCGATGACGCTCACGTGGCGCCCGATGCCATGGATCTCCGCTCGGCCGTCGGGGCCGGTGCTCAGTGACACTGCGTCACGCGAGATGTCGTCGTCCCCGAACAGAACATCGATCCGGGCCTCGGAGATGGGCCGGCCCAGGTCATCAACCACCTCGACGGACAGAGGTCGCTCCGGAAAAAGCCGCACCTCCGTCGGCGGCATCTCGCGATCGATCCTCATCGCGCTTCGCTGGCGACCATACCCGTGGCGAGCGACCAGCAGAGTACCGCTGCCGCACGGCAGGCCCTTCAGCTCGAATCGGCCCTCGTCATCGGTCCGTGTCTCCCAAGTGCGGGAAAGCGTCTGGAGGACCACCAGGGCCTGCCCGACGGGGCACCGTGTAGTTGCGTCGAGAACCGTGCCGGCCAGAGTCAGTGCCCCGACCAGATCCACTTCCACGAACGGTTGCCGGTCACCCTCCTCGAAGAGCACGGGCGTGTGAAAAACCGCGTAGTCGGTCTTCTCGGCCCGCAGGAAGATCGGGCCCTCCGGCGGCCCCGACAGACGGATCAGAAAGTCCCCGGTTGCGTCGGTCACCGTTCGCCCCAGGATCCGACCGGGTACGTCCGCGCTCCCGCCGAGTTCGAGCTGAATCGAAACGCCCTCAACGGCGGCCCCCGTCTCGTTGAGGGCTTGGCCGTACACCGCCCACTCCCCCCGCTCCGATATCCCCTCCGCACCACCGGCCCAGACCTCTTGAGAGGCCGCAACGTCCGGTCCCCAGGACGTGGCGGTCGCCGCGAGCAACAATACCCACGTGAGTCTGGCGGCTGTCATGTTCGGCGGCTCCGGTCGCCATGTGCCAGACTGATTCTACCGCCCGGGGACCGTCGCGGCACGGCCGCGCGCGGCGCGAATTCGTCTTCCGGCCCGGGCACCGTAGAATCTGTGCATGGAACCCGCCGTCGTCCTGCGCGACATCCCGTTCCGCCCGGATCCCGCCGGGCTGATCCGCAAACTCCGCATCCCGGACCAGCCGGGCTATATCCAGCGTTTCCGGAACCTGGTCGCCGAGGGCCGGGCCGTGGCGCGGCCGAAGGCGATGTACCGACCGGCCTACATCGAATCGCGCGACACGGACACGGTGGTCATCGACGGGATCCGGATGACCAGCCGCGTCCTGCGAGTGAACCTCGAGCAGGCGCACCGGGTGTTTCCCTACGTGGCCACGTGCGGGCGGGAGATGGCCGCATGGGCCGAGGGCCTCAGCGACCTGCTCGACCGTTTCTGGGCCGACGCCATCATGGAAGCCGCTCTGCGGGAGGCGCTGAGGGTCCTCGAGGCCGACATCGCCGGCCGTTTCAACCCCGGACCTACGGGCTCGATGAATCCCGGCTCGCTGCGAGACTGGCCGTTGGAGCAGCAGCGCGAGCTCTTCCAGGCCCTCGGCGACCCGATGACGACGATTGGTGTCGAGCTGACCGACAGCTTCCTGATGATCCCGATCAAGAGCATCTCAGGCCTGCGCTTTCCGACCGAGATCCGTTACGAGAACTGCCAGCTTTGTCCGCGCGATCGCTGCCCCGAACGACGGGCCCCCTACGACCGCGAACTGCACGTTCGACGCTACGGGGGATGAACCCCGCGATCACAGGCCGGAGATAGACGCAAGCTGCCGAAAAGACGAATGGCACGCGTTGCAGGTCGCCGTGATCCGGCCCATGGCCTCACGCGCGCCCGCTTCGTCTCGCGAGCCCGCGGCGCTCCGGAGGGCCATCGCCTCGTCGCGGAGCTTCTCTGCGAGGCTCACGAAGACCTCCCTCTCCTGAGGCGTGAGTTCGCTCGCCGGGGCGGCCTCGATTATCTCGCCGGCCGAGTCGGCCATTCGCTGAGCCACATGCCCCAGCTCGGAGAAGTTCAGCTGCTGGGACCGTCGCGCGTCCATCTCCTGAGGCAGGTTCACGAACCGTTGCCTCCCGAGCTCGGCCATGACCGACCGCAGCCGGGCGCTATGAACCGCATGCAGAGCAGGTTTGCGCGTATCGGCGAGCCGACGCCTTTCCTGGCTCTCCCGCTGAGCAACGCACCCGGCGATCACCAGGACGAACAGGGTCGAAACGGCTGCCAACGATCGGCTTGTCCGACCAGAAATGGGGTACAGCATAGTCGCTCCTTCCCGGCACCGATGCCGCAGGCCCGAAACATCGATAGGCGACATTCTAAGTATAGGATCGTCGTCGGCCGCAGACGAGTCAGCAGGCTGCAAGGAGGAGAGCCTCGCGGCACGAAGCCGGCCCGCCGGTTCGCGGTGCCACCCAGAAGATGACCGCTCCCTGCCGCGGCCGCCATTCAACGGATTTCCAACAGGCAGGGATGCCGGCCGGCGCGGGGCGCTTCAACCACCTGCGCCCGAGGCCTGAGCCCGGTCGCGCCAAGGTCTGGGCGTCTTTATCGGAATCAGCACCCGATACATGGTCAGACAGCGGCTGGGGCGCGTCGGACGAAAGCGCCGGTCGGTCCCTGCTGGGCGATAGCACAGGCGAGCCGGCCCCGGTGCGTCGCTGAAGCCCACGAGCAGCATCACGTCCCGAGTGAGCAGCTCGGACACATCGAGCTTTCGCAAGTACGTACGGGCCAGTTCCGTCGAGCTGCCAAGCGCCCCGCGCATGCCGGACGACGGCACCCCGTCGTATTCCCGGAACGTGGAAACCAGAAGGAGTTCGGCCTGCACGCCCTCGATATCGAGTCGAGCCGCCCGAGCCTGATCGTCGCTCCCACCGGAGGGCTCCCCTGCCCTGGCCCCCGCTTTCCGGGCCCATTGCGATTGGAAGTGGACAAGCACCGGTGCCTCGCCCGATCGGCGGATGACTTTCTCCAGGGAGGAAAGGGTGGCGCCGTTCGCGAGTCGCCCGTCGCCCAGCGCGTGACACCAGATGCCGAGCGACGATCGGGATGTATCCGTCGGAAGCGGGTCTCTGACAGCTTGGATCAGCACGCAGCCCTGCAGGTCCACGCCCAGACCGTTCCGGATCCAGCTCGCCTGATCCGGGAAGAAGCGATCCGCATCCCACTTGCCGGTCAGGCTCGCCTCGATTCGACCGCCGATCTCCCCGCGCCAGCTCCCTTCCAGTTGCTTGAGGGTGGCCCGGAAGGGCACATCCATCAGACGTCCACGGCCGGGCACAACCCGGTACTCCTCCCGAGCCACAAAAAGGGACTGCGCCGTCGGCGAATGCGGCAGTGGCCGCAGCACGCACGAGCTCTCGACGGCCTCGTCGATCCTCGTCCAGTCCTGGGGCACCATGAGGTCCAGCCGCTCGTGCGAGGAAGTCTTCATCCCGTAGTAGGCGGTCACGACCGCGCCGTATTCCCCGGCGCGCAGGTCCACCACGTTCAGCTCCTGCACGTCGTAGCCGACACCCCGGACCAGACGCACCGAAGCGAGACTCAGCAGGCTGGCCAGCACGGCGACAGCGGCAAACGCTGTCCAACTGTGGTGCGTCCAGCCGCGGCCCTTGAGCCAGTGCCACGTCCCGACCGTGCTCACCAGAACATACGTGACCAGGAACACCACCCCGAACAGGAAGTACGCACCGGTTCGCGGGGCGAATCCCACCTCGCGGGCCAGATCGTCGAAGAGCTCCTTGCGGACCCACGTCACCGGCCCGCGCTCACCCTGCCGACCCTGGCGCACCTGCACGGCCCACATCACGAGCTGGCTGGGATCCTTCACCAGCCCCAGCAGCTCCCGAAGGGACGCCCCGAAATACACGACCTGCCCGCGTCCGACTGCTCGGCGACAGGCGAGAATCCGCCCCGCGGGCTCCACGCCGCTCGGGGGCCTCCACACCAGAGAACCCGGCCGCAGCAGCGCCCGCTCCAGGGGGCATACCTCGATCGGACGCGGCAGGCGAGCCGGCAGGGCCTGGCCCGGGAACATCTCCACCAGCTCCGGCAACTCGGTCACCCGCTCGGCCGGACCCACCGGGGCCGGCAGTAGCGGCTCGAGATCCGACTTCTGGATCTGCTGCCACGTCGCCCCCACCCCTAGAACGAGCACGCCGCCGCGATGGACCCATTCCACGAGCGCCGACATCTGACGCAACCGGTCCGTCAGCCCCCCCGGGTCCGGCGAATCCCACACGACGACATCGACCATATCCAGGCCGCACCAGTGCGTCGGCACATCCCGGGCGGCGTGCCGACCCAAGACCACCGGACGGTCCGTTATTCGTTCCCCCCCTGCATTCTCGGCTTCCAGAAACCGCAGGGCGGGTACGGCGCGTTCCGAGATGTCGAGCACCACCACGTCCTCAGCGCCGAGAGCAACGGGGGACGCCGAAGGCAGGAGCCTGTCTGCCTCCGAGCCTGTGACGCTGTCGCGCACGCGAACGGTCTGGCCGGCCGCATTCACAAGCCGCACGGAAAACGAATCGTCCGCCCGCTCGGCGCCGGCGATGGTGTACACCCAGAACCGCCGCGTGCCGCGTAGAGAGACCGGCTCCTCGGTGGTTACGAGGTCCCCGTCCCGGTCCCGCTGGGTGACGCGCAACCGGCCTTCGAAGAGTGGGCCGCTCTCTTCCGAATGAAGCTCTACAAGGATAGGAACCCAGGCGCCATCTCGAAACTTGGGCCTGCCCGCCGTGTCCTCCAACGCCTCATCCTCCAGCGCCCCCAACGGATAGCCGACCTGAACGATCCGGCCGCTGACACCGCCGACAGCACCCGTAGCGGCTAAGACCACAAACACCGACAGCAGGCCGCTCAACCTCATGGGGCCTCCGTCTCGGACACGCGGCACGGCGAAGTGCCCGCATGACGATACCCAGCTCCAAGCGGAGATGAAAGCCTCGGCGCAACCTCGGCTGGCAAGCAGGGCGAAACCCGGGCGCAAAAAAGGGGGTGCTCCTTTCTATGGCGCTTAGCGCAACGAGTGCTAACTAACCGCATGGCGGGATTCCGGCAGAATCCCATAACTAGCGAAATAACAAACTCTTATATCCGTGTTTTTCGCTTGCCTGACCCCAACGACGCGGGTAGAATGAAATGATATAATTTGCGGTCGGGGATCGTCTGGAGGCTGGAGGGGCGAAGCTGTTGCCGCGCATCTTGAGCTTCCAAACGAAGCTGGCCTACCGCAGGGGCCTGCCCGCAAACTGGCTATGAAGTTCATGGCCCGCGATCCGACGGGACCTGAGCCACAAGGAGCGGCGGGTCTCTCGTGAGTGTAACGGAACCGGAGCCAACGGCTCAATCTGGAGGACAGGAATGAAAAGGTACCTGTTACTGGCTGGCTGCACGCTACTGATTGCGTCCGCCGCGTTCGCTCAGACTACCGTATTGTTTGACGACCTGGAATCCTACGGGAGCCAGGCGGCGTTCGAGGCGGCCTGGCCGCTCTACAGCCCCCAGCCGAGTTGCATCTGGACGACGGAGCAGTCGCACAGCGCCTCGCACTCCGCGAAGGTCAACGGCACAACCACTAACGCCGCGGCCAACCGTAACTACCGCAACCTGGGCCAGGAGTTGGCTGCCACGGACGAGGAGCCCCTGTGCTTCACCTTCTGGCAGTACATCACCGCGGACGGCAGCGGCACGAGCGGAGCCCGCAACTACATGGAGATCCGCGCGTACTCTGGCGCCGGTTACGCAGATGGCGCGCTGCAGATGCTGATTGCCATGGGTCAGTACAATGCGACCACCTGCAACGGAACGAACACGTCGAAGTACCAGGGCCGGTACCTGGGCGGCCCGAGCGGGTGCAGCGGCAACCAGTACTGGCAGCAGCTCGAGTGGGGTCCGACGCGGGCGACCGGCTGGCACAAGATGATGATTCGCATCACGGGCACGAAGGTCCAGTGGTACGTGGACGATCTGCTGTCCTACGAGAACGATCGTACCGATTCGTTTACCTTCGACTGCGTTGTCATGGGCTCGGGCCTCTCGAACGCAAATCATGCGGCGTACTTCGACGACATCGAAGTGACCACCGGTTGCCCGGCTCCGCCGCAGCCCCCCCCGCCGACGCCCACGATCGTCCCCGCCCTGATCGAGGGCAACAACGTGCTGACCGTGACGGGCCTGCTGACGAACGCCACGCTGGTGTCCATCTACCGGAATGAGGACACGACCACCCCGGTCAAGACGATGGAGATCGCCAACCAGACGATGGCCACGGTCACCCTGGACGAGCCCTTCGTCGTAGGCGACTACTACCGAGCGACACAGACGAACTTGGCCGGCGAAAGCGGGCTTTCCAGCAGGCGGTGCGTCCTTCCGATCGCGCTGTCGTTCTCGGATGACTTCGAGACCGCCCAGTTCGACGTCTGCTGGCAGCCGCTCAACGCGAACATGACTCCTGACAACACCCAGAACCACACGAGCGGCGGAACCTGGTCCGCCAGGGAGTCTGCGGCCGGCGGCCAGATGGGGCGGGACCTCACCGAGACGGCAACCAGCAGTGAAACCCCCATCCTCCTGGAGTTCTGGATGTACGTGGACGGCGAGACCACGCCGGGTCAGAACCAACGGCACTACGGGACGCTGGCGAAATGGCTGCCTCCCACGGGGGGCAGCGCGGGCGGCTACCGGACGAGCACCTACGTGCAGTGTGCGTACGCGATCGGCGTGTTCAACTCGGTTTCCGGGAGCCTGTTCCCCGGTGAGACGCTGAACGCCTCGAAGTTCCAGGGGAGATTCTACGGTGCCGGCAGCGACAACAACTGGTTCAACCTGAACGAGCCGGGCTGCCCCGGCCGCACCACCGGATGGCACAAACTTGTCATCAAGCTCGGCGCGAACGGCGCCGCCTATTACGTCGATGACGTGCGTGGTCGTGCTGTGGCGGCGCTCGCAATCGACAAGATCAACGCGCTCTACATCGGCGACCTCAGTTCGGCCGACGGCCGCAGCGCGTGGTTCGACGATATCAATCTGACCACCACATGGAACCAGTCGCCGTATCTGCTCAACGCCCCTGTCACCATCAGCGGCACCGAAGGCGCTGCCCTGAGCGCCGATGTCCAGGCCGCGGATGATGACATGCCCGATACCGTGAGCATCACCATCGACGCGGCGGATCTGCCCGCGGGCCTGACGGCCTCGCCGGCTCCCGCCATCGGCAACCCCGCCACGGTCACGATCAGCGGCACGCCCGCTCCCGGAACCGCATCGGGCGGCGACGGCAACGGGCAGTACTGGGTGGACGTGGTGGTGAAGGACGACATGGGTGTCGAGGTGCAGGATCAGATCCTCATCACAATCTCTCCGTGCTCGGGGCCGACGGTAACGTCGATCAGCCCGGCCCAGGGCACCAAGGATGAGGTTCTCACCGGCGTCGAGATTACAGGAGCCGGCTTCGCGGCCGGCGCCGCCGTCAAGCTGACCA
>Ga0209227_1003485_pt1 | contig 10451 bp, 5 predicted proteins | sample YNPBryantNP2012_FD_185815 | JGI IMG/M metagenome (GOLD analysis project Ga0209227, IMG submission 185815) | Anoxygenic and chlorotrophic microbial mat microbial communities from Yellowstone National Park, USA - YNP Bryant NP 2012 (SPAdes)... ...
CGAGACCTTTGGGGTCTTTTAGACCCCAAAGGTCTCGACACACTATGGCTGCGCCTCGATATAGTCGGTGATGGGCACCCAGACCCCGTTGCGCACCTGATAGATGCGCAGCGCCCGCGCGCCCTTGTGACTGGTCGCGCTAAACGTGATCGGCGCGGTGATGCCGCCGGTATCCAGGTTTTCGATGCTCTCCAGCCCGGCGCGGATGCCGGGGCCGGTCAGATTGTCGCCCGCCCGGCGGATGCCTTCCGCCATCACCTGCATCGTCACCCAGCCCTGCACATAGCGGCTGCTCCGCCTGGACCAGTCGATGCCGTTCTGCTCGTTGAAGCGGCGGATCTCCTCCACGCCGGGCACCTGCTCATAGGGGAAGGCAATCGGTACGGTCGCCAGCACGCCCTCCGCGGAGGGGCCAGCCAGGGCGATCAACTTTTCGTCGGCGGCCCAGTTGAGCATGATCAACTGCACCGGCAGGTCTAACTCGTCCACAGCCATGGCGATGACCGAGGCAGCAGCGGCCGTCTCCTGGATAATCGCATAATCGGGGTTTGCGCGCGCCATCGCCTGCATCTCTGCAGTCGCATCAATAACCGAGAGTGAGACAATCTGCTCGTCGACGATCTGGATGCCATGCGCCGCCGCAAAGTCCCGCCCGCTCTGCAAGGGAGAGCGGCCAAAGGGCGTGTCGTTGTAGATGAAAGCCACCCGTGGCGGGCGGCTGGAGATCGTCCAGTGGTCCAGAATGTACTGCAGAGCAATGCGCATCTGGTCGGAATAGGTCACGCCGATCAGGAAATTGTATGGCGCCGTTTCCACCTTTGTCAGATCTTCGGAGTAGGAAGCCGACATGAAGGGGATCTCGTCGCGGGCAATGAGCGGGCGCAGGGCCTCCGTATCGCCGGTACCCCAGCCCATAATGACCAGCACTTGTTCCTCGACCAGGCGGGTGTAGATCTCCTGCGCGCGTTCGATGTTGTAGCCATAGTCCTGGTCGATCAGCTCGATGGGGCGGCCGTTGATGCCACCCTGCCGATTGATATAAGTCACACAATCCCGCACGCCTTCGGCGTAAGGAATGCCCACATCCCGCGTCGCGCCGGTCAGGTCAAAGATCGCCCCCACGCGGATCACATCGGGCGGGCGCGGGGCACATCCGCCCAGGCTGACCGCCACCATCACGCCCACAATCAGCAATAGAGCCACATATCTGGACGCTTTCATCCCTCCTCCTCCCTTCGTCCATCCTTTGACGGAACCACCAGGTGCACTGCTGCCTCGGGGAAGCCCATCGAGACGTGAATCTCGCGTACCGCCGTCTTGAGCACCTCTTCCAGCTCCAGCGTCTCACGGATGCGGGCGATGGTCTGGCGGGTGAGCTGCTCGCGCGCCGCGCGGTGCTGTGTCTCTTCCAGCAGGCGCGCGTTCTCCAGCGCCAGACCAATTTGCACACCCAGTTCCTGCACCAGCGCCATCTCCTCTGCTGTCCATTCTGTCCCTTCTTCGCGGCGCAGAGTGATTGTCCCCAGCGACTGGTTGCGCAGGAGGATCGGCACACGCAAAAGGCCTGTCTGACCCTCGTCAGCCGTCTCTGGCAAGACAGTCTCTGCCGAGACCTCCTCTACGCCCGCGCCGGTGTAGCGATAGCCTGGCATCCGCCGCCACAGCCGTGCCGTCCAGCTCTCGCGCGCCCGGCGACCGTAAAGGGTCTCCAGCTCGGCCAATGCCTGGCGGCTCTCTTCCAGCAGACGGGCGTTCTCGATCGCCAGCGCAAGCTGATCGGCCAGCGTTTGCAGCACAGCCACATCCTCGCTGCTAAACGCCGAAGGCTCCCGCGACTGGACATCCAGCACGCCGATCACGCGCCCGCGCACCTGCAGCGGCAGAGCCATCTCCGAACGGGTGTCCGGCAGGTCCGGGTTGTCGAAAAAGACCGCATCCTCGCCCACGTCCAGCGCGATGCGCGGCTCTCCTCTGCTGGCGACATAGCCCACAATACCCACCTGGCCCACCTTCAGCTTGTGACCGCGCGCCAGCATGCGCTGCCCGCCCTCGCTGGAAGTCGCCTGCAGCACGGCGTACTCGCCCGCTTCGTCGAGCAAAAAGATGCCCGCGTGGTAAAAGCCAAACTGCTCCGAGATCAGCCGTACCACCTCGTCCAGCAACGCGCCCACATCGCGGATCGCCGCGGCCTCGCGGGCAACCTGCGTCGAGGCCTCCAACTGGCGGGTGCGCCGCTGCAAGTCTTCGGTACGCTCCGCTACCTGCCGCTCCAGCGTGCCCAGCATGCCGCGCAACCGGGCCGTCATCGCATTGAAGGATTGGGCCAGGGCGCCAATCTCGTCCTGGCGCCCCACCCGCGCCACGCGCGACAGATCGCCCGCGGCGATGCGGGAAGCCGTATCTGACAGGTCGGCTAGCGGCAGAGCAATGCTGCGGGTGAACAGCAGCGAAACCAGCACCGCAAAGAGCGCAGCGATCAAGCCGCCCGCGACGTTGATCGCCAGCATCGTATAAATGGCACGATAAGCTTCGCTCTGCTCCTGCTCGGCGATGAGGGCCACCTCCAGCCCTTCCAGCCAATGCCACGCGCCAACCACCGGCCGGCCAGCATAGTTCACATAGACGCCAGAACCATCCGTGCGCGCCGCCACCAGGCGGTCATAGGTATTGCCTGCGTAAATCCCATCATGAGGCACATAGGGAATGCGCTCGCCCGAACGCAGGGGGGTCAGAATGGCCCAACGGTGGCTGACCAGATAAGTCTCCCCGGTGTTGCCCAGGCCGGTGCTCTCGGTCATAATCTGGTTCAGCGCCGTAAAGCCAGCGCGGCCAGTCAGAACACCGATCACGCTCCCCCGTTCATTGGTGATCGGGTACACGGTATCCAGCCACCAGTTGGCCCATTCCCAGGTCAGGTAATTCCCCGGCGATTCGAGCCCGCGGCGGAAGAACGTAAAACCGCGATACCTCTCTCCTTCCTGGTCCGGGTCGGTCGACACGAGCACAACCCCCTGCGTGTCCAGAATAAAGAAATAATCAAAGCGACCGAGCTGCGCGATGCGGTCTGCCAGGCGAACCTGCAGCACATCGTGGACATAGTCATAGCCTTCGGTCGTCGGCGTGCTCTGGAGCAGGCGGCGCATCTGGCGCAGCATCTGCTCCTCTGTGGCCACCGCTTTCAAGTCCGTTTCCAGCGTCGACAACCAGCTATCAATGACCGTCTCCTTGAGCGTCGCTACCGATTCGAGCTGGGCAACCGCCTGCTGCTGAGCGGCCCGCTGGCCCGCCCAGATGGCAACAGACACCGTGGCGACCAGCGGCACGGCCACGACGACCACAAAGCTGACCAGCAGGCGGGTGCGGATGGAGCCAGCCTGAACAATACGCGCCACCTGCCTGAGGAGGACAAAGGCCACCAACGCGGTCACGATGATATCGACGAGAAAAGCCATTCTCCCCCACGAAGCCAGAGCGCTCTGGGTGCGGAAAGGCGAGAAGCGATTGACTCCTACCATGCCACCCAGGTAGAGCAGAATGGCAATGACCCAAACCCACCACTTGCGCGGCAAAATCAAACTGCCGGCGGCCAGGATCAACAAAACGCCAGCGACGAGGTTCAAGACCGTCTTGTCGCTCCAGACCGCTTCGCCGGGGGCATAGGCGAAAAAGACCGCAACCATCAGCAAATAGCCCACCCAGTCGATCCGGCGACGGCGAAGCATCATCCAGCCTGCCAGGATCAGCGCCAGCGTCACCAGGAGGCCGGCCATTTCGAACAGCGTGCGGCCTTCGATGGTCAACTCCAGCGGCAATCCCGTCCTGACGATGAAGAGCTGTCCCTCCCGCACCCGCAGATAAGAGACGACGTAAGCCAACAGGTCCAGCACAAGCCCCACGGCAGCGATGCGGATCGTCCAGCGGGCACGCGCCAGATGCGCCGCGTCGATGTGCTCTGCCTCGCCCTGCCTGGCAGTGTCTTGAGGTCGCACGTTCTCTGACATCAGCTCTCCTCCACCGCCTCTTGACCATCCGTCGGAATATGCAACTCGATCAGGCCCTCAGAAAGCCGCAGCGTCCTGCCGATCTCGCGGATGGCCGTTTGCAGGATGGTGTCGATGTGAGCGGAGGCGCGCACCCGGCTGGTGATCGTGGCCAGGTGCTGCTGATACTCCGCCGTCCGCCGGGTCGCTTCCAGGAGCTGCGCCCGCTCCAACGCCACCGCTGCCTGATCGCTCAACATCTCGTACAGGCGGATAGCGCCGCTGGAGAACGGCTCTGGCTGTTCCCGCAACACCACCACCTGACCAATGACCCGCTCGCGGCTGCGCAACGGCACGTTGGTCACCGCCAGCACACCCGTATCGAGAAAGACGCGCCGCGCGCTCTCCGGCAGGCTCGCCTCCACCCGCACGTCCGACACGCTCCAGAAGCGGATCAACATCTCAAAGGGGAAGGGACTTTGGGCCACAGGCAGGCGCAGGCCAGATTGGAATTCGGGCTGACGGGTGCGCCGCCACGTGCGCAGGTAGACCAGTGCCTCTGGTTCGCCTGTCTCAGCGTAATCGAACCGGACAACGACGCAACCATCCGCTTCCGTATCTGCCACACAGTCGACGATCGCGTTGGCCACGTCCTCCACTGTCACGGCCATTGTCAGCCGACGGTTCGCCGCATAGAGCGCCTCGATCTCGGCCAGCGTGCGCTGCGTGTCCTGAAAAAGGCGGGCGCTCTCAAGGGCCAGGCCAGCCTGTTCGACCACGGCCTGGATAAGAGCCTCGTCTTCTGCCGAGGGGAAACGATCCCGCAGGGAGAGAGAAAGCTGACCAATAACGTCCTGACGTACCCGGAGCGGCATCCTGATCTGGGCGGCAGGGGCCACCTCGGCTGCGCCTCCCTCTCTCACCTCGATGCCATCATAGACATAGCGCCAATCAGGGCGCTCGCTGGCCAGACGCCGCCAACCCTCGCGGCCCGATTGCCCCAGCAAGACGGTAATCTGGCGCAGACGATCCTGCGCTTCAGCCAGCAGGCGCGCATTGCCGATCGCCAGGGCCACCTGGTCGGCCACGGTCTGCAGGACGGCGATGTCCTCTTCGGAGAAAGCGGCAACATCGGTCGATTGGACATCGAGAACGCCGATCGTTTCGCCGCGGATCTTTAGCGGCAGCACCATCTCCGAATTCGTCTGCTCCAGGCCCGTGGCGCGCAAGAGCCTTTCGTCGCTGGCGGTTCCGGCGATGAGGGGCTGGCCAGTGGCAATCACGTGACCGATGATGCCAGCTTCGGTCGTGGCCATGCGATAACCCTGGGCCAGCATCCGCCGCCCGCCCTCCGAAGAGGCCGCCCGCAGCACGGCATAGTCTTTGGCCTCATCCAACAAATAGACCGCCGCATGGTAATAGCCAAAGCGATCCGAAATAAGCCGCACTGTCTCATCCAGCAGCGCCTGGACATCGCGGATCTCGGCGGCCTTGCTGGCGACCTGGGCAGCGGCCTGCAGTTGGGTGGTCCGCCGCCTGAGATCCGCCGTGCGCTCATCGACGCGGCGCTCCAGCTCGCCGTATAGGGACTGCAACTGCTCAGCCATCTCGTTGAAAGCGAGAGCCAGACGGCCCAGCTCGTCGCTCCGTTCCACAGGAACCCGCTCGCCAAGTTGTCGGGCCGCGATCCGGCTGGCAGCCTCCGTCAACTGCTCCACCGGCCCCGCGATACTGCGTACTGTGGCCAAAGACGTGACAGCGGCCACCACCAGCGCCAGCACGACAAAGAGGGGCGGAACCAGGCGTGCTATCTGGCGCGCCATCGCCGCCTCGCGCGTCGCCACAAGTTGCCGCTCTCTGGCACGAGCAACGATTTCTTCAATCGACAGGCTCACCAGACGATTGTAGGTAGTCAGCAGCTCGCTCTGATAGAAGCGCACCTTGTCCCACTCTCCTGCCTGGGCTGCCGGCACGATCAGATCGGAAAGCGAATCGATACGCGCTGTGCGGCTCTGCACGGCAAAGGCCGCATTGCGCACCGGATCGAGGAGAGGGAGATCCTGAACCGCAGCATCGAGATCCGCAACGGCTGCGCTCAATTCCTGCCGCGCCTGGGCAATCGCAGCGATGAAACCTTCCAGGTCCTCGGCATAGGCAACCCCCGCCAACGCAGCAGCGATGTGTCCAGAGACACGCCCCACCTCCATCGCCGCCGTCATCCGTTCTGTCTCCCGTTGAGAGGCTGCCAGGGCGCGTTCTAGCTGCCTCAGCGCGACCACCTGCACCAACCCGCTGGCGAAGAGGAAAAAGAGAACAACCAGGAAACCCAGCATGAGCCGGGCGCGGATCGTCAGTCTGGCGCGGGGGCGCTGCCGGTCAGACGTTTTCACTGTCATGCTCACCTCCCTCCTGCCCATCGCCTTGCGGACCGCTCACCTCAATCGCCACGTGCTCGGCCCGCAACACGCGGCCCAATTCGCGCACCGTGGTCTTGAGAATCGTGTCCGGGTCCAGCGAGGCCCGCAGTTGACCGACAATTTCACCTACCAGCCGCTCACGGGCGGCGGTGCGCTGAGTCTCTTGATAGAGACGAACGCTCTCGAGCGCACTGCCCAACTGCTCGGTCAGCGTCTCCAGCACGGCCATCTCCTCAGCACTCCACTCGCCCCCGTGCTCCGGTTTGCGGAAGCGGACCACGCCCAACGTGCGTCCGCGCACTTTGAGCGGCACGGCGACCGTGAGCGGATCGTCATGCACCGTCTGCTCCAGCAGGCCAGCACGCACCATCGTCGGGTGCCAGGCCCCACCCACCTGGCGCTCCCCCTGAGGGGTAGAGAGGTAGCCCAGTTCCTGTTGCTGGCGGGTCAAATCTCTCCAGGCACGCAAGGTCATCTCGCCATAGGCCTCCCGTTCGGCCAACAGGCTCTCCTGGGCCTGCTGGTAGAGGCGGGCGTTGCTGATCGCCAGTGCAAACTGATCGGCCAACATCTGCAGGGCAGCAACATCTTGCTCGTCAAAGGCGCGGGGCCGGCGGCTGCGCACGTCCAACACGCCGATCACTTCCCCGCGAGCGCGCAGCGGCAGGGCGATTTCCGAGCGCATTTCGGGCAAAACCACGTTGCCAAAGCGAACCGGCGTGGCCCCCATGTCCAGCGCCAGGCGGGCGCGGGCGCTGGCTGCGGCCTGCCCCACAACACTCTCCTCGTCGACGCGAAGGCGATAGCTCTGTGACAACATAAGCTGCCCCTCCGGGCTGGATGCCACCCGCAAGATAGCCCACTGGCCGCTCTCGTCGAGCAGGAAAAGGCCGACATGATCGAAAGCAAAGCGCTCGGCAGTCAGCGAGACAGCCCGCCGCATCAGTTCTTCCAACTCCAACACAGCGGATGTCTCTTGCGTCACAGCAGCGGTCGCCTCCAGGTAGCGGGCGCGTCGCAGCAGGTCCTGTGTACGTTCCTCCACCATTTCTTCCAGACGGGCGCGCTGCGTCTCCAACTCGCCAGCGTAGCGGCGGGCGCGGTCGAGGGCGCGGTTGAGGCTGCGCGTCGCCACGTGCAGCAGGCCGGTTATGCCCAGCAGCGTCACGGTGAACTCGAGCCAGATGTACGACGAAGTGATGTGCGCTGGCAGCGGGGGCAACAGGCCCAGCGTCTCGGCGTAGAGCATCGCCGCCGTCGCCACGATGCTCAGCACCGCCGCAGCAAAAGCAGCATAGCTCCCCAGCAACAGGCCAGCAATCAGAACGATACCAAAGTAGCTGCTCAGTCCCGTGCCGCGCAGGCCGCCGCCCACCGCAATGCCAGCCGTGACAGCCACCCACAAGAGCAACGACAGCAAGGATGCCGAGAGACGCACGCGGCCCCGGCGCATGAGTCCCCACAGCCCCGCCACAACCGCCAAAAGCACAAACTCGACAATCAAGTTCGCCGCGCTGACAGTGACCAGCGAAACGACGATAAAGAGGCTCACCAACCCCGCAATGACCAGCAGGATGAGGTTCAACATCTCAGCCATGCGGTTGGTCTCTTCATCCGCAAAAAGCGGGGCTGCCAGAAAGGATCGTTTTCGTTCAGCCATACCTCTGCTCCTCGTTTAGCTGGCCGGCAGGCTCTTGCCCCTGCGCCAGGGGCACTGCGAGGCGTTTTCACAGTCCTTGCAACTGTGCTGGTTGGAGATGTAGGGCAGGATGACAAAAGCGACCACACAGAACAAGGCCAGCAACGCCAGCGCCAGCCAGGAAAAGCGGGACAACAACAGCACCAGTCCCCCCAGCGGCGGCGCAAACCAGACCGGCAGCATCAAGGCAATGTTGAGCCTGAACTGGCGGGCAAATGTGCGATCGGGCCGCGGCGGGAAGAAGCGGGCCGTGAGAAGATGATAGCCGCTGGGGCACGACTGAGCCGTAGAGCGGTAACAGTACGGACAGAGCGTGGCGATGAAAATCAGCAAGGAAAAGAGGCTGTACAGCAGATAGACCAGCCCCAAAGGCCACCACAGCAGCCCTAGCAGCGCCGTGCCCAGGCCATATAGGACGGCCATTTTGCCGTTGTCGATCAACGCCGACCCCACGCTAAACCCTTTCGTGCTCATCTCGCATCCATTTCCCAATCCCCCACGCCGATGCGAATCTCCGTCTCCTCCAGTTCCAGGATGCGGCGGAACTCGCGGGCGGCAGTCCTGAGCACGGCGTCGATATCCATCGTCTCGCGGATGCGCGCGCTAACCTCGCCGATGATGCGGTCCTGGGCGGCGCGGCGCTGGGTCGCGTCGAGCAGGCGGATGTTGTCCGCGGCCAGCGCAAACTGTTCGCTGATCATCTCGAGCAGGCGAATCTCCTCCCTGCTCCACTCCCGCCCGCGCCGACGCAGGCCCAGGGCGCCGATGGGCACGTCGCGCAGCACCACCGGCGCGACCACCGTGGAAGCCGCTTCCTCGCCATCCGCGTTGACCACGACCAACTGCTGCGTCGTCAACACCTGCTGCACCTCCGGCAATGTCTGGCGGCCGAGAGGCGTTTCCGTGGCGCCGCTCTTTTCGAGGCCCAGCACCGCGCGGGCACGCGCATATTCGGCCCAGGCCTGACCCAGATAACGGCGCTGCGTCGCTTCCATCTCTGCCAGCGCCGCCTGGGTGCTGGCAAAGAGACGGGCATTGTCGATGGCTACCGCCACCTGGTCAGCCATCGTCTGCATCACCGCGATGTCAGCCTCATCGAAGGCGGCTTCCTTCTCGCTCTGCACGGTCATAGCCCCCAGGATGCGGCCACGAGAGCGCAGCGGCAGGGCCATCTCGGAGCGGGTCAGCGGCAGGAGAGGGTTGTCGAAACGCCTGGCTTCGGCGCCGACGTCGAGCGCAATGCGCGCCTCCGCGCGCGCGACACACTGGCCGATCATCGAGTCGCCGCCGACCTCCAGCCGGTGGCCACGGGCGATCATCTCCCGCCCCGCCTCGCCTGTGCCAGCGCGCAACACCGCGAACTGCTGCTGCTCGTCGAGCAGAAAGAGACCCACATAGTAGAGGCCAAAACGCTCGCGCACCAGCTCGACCACCTCGCGCAGCAGACGGTCGGGGTCGAGCACCGAGGTCGTGGCGCGCGAGACTTCGGCAGCCGTTTGCAGACCGCGCGTCCGTTCCACGACGCGCTCCTCAAGGCCAGCGACCATCTGGCGCAGGCGCACTGTCATCGCGTTGAACGCCCGCGCCAGCTCGCCGACCTCATCTTCGCGCTCCACCGGCACCGTGCGCTCCAGGTCGCCCGCCGCGATCTGCTGCGCCGTCTCGGCCAGCAGCAAGAGCGGCCGCACAATCGAGCGGGTGATCAGCAGCGCAGCCCCCAGCGCCAGACCCACAGCAACGACGGCCACGGCCAGGCTGATCAGCAGCCCCTGCCAGACAGCGGCCAGCGTCTCGATCTGGCCGGTCAGGAAAGCCAGGAACAGCGTCGCCCCGCTGGCGACCAGGGTCAGCACAAAGGCCAGCAGCCCGAACGCCAGCAGCAGGCGCTGGCGAATGGTGCTGACGCGAAAGGCGCGGATGAGCAGGCCCAACACAACCAGGAAGAGAAACAGGATGAGAAGCGGCACAAAGACACGGATGCTGGCTACCGCTTCGACGCTGTAGCGCGGCAGCGGTTCGAAGCGGTTGACCAGCCAGGCGTAGAGGCCGAACAGACCGGCCACGGCCAGCCAGGCCCACCAGCGGCGGGGCAAGGTCAGGCCACCAATGAACGGAATCAGCACCAGCGCCCCGCCCACCAGAAAGAGCGTCAGCCCGCGCTGAGCCAGCTCGCCCGAGGCAAAGCCAGAAATACATGCGCCAATAAGCCACCAGGCAGCAGCGTCCAGCCTGCCACGGCGGTTCAGGCGCAACGTCCAGGCTACCATCCCCACGGCAACAAGCGAACCTGCCGCCACAACCAGCAGTTGCCAGGCGCCGCTCAGGGCAAAGAAGGCCACGTTGAACAGGACTGTC
>Ga0209227_1003489_pt1 | contig 10441 bp, 11 predicted proteins | sample YNPBryantNP2012_FD_185815 | JGI IMG/M metagenome (GOLD analysis project Ga0209227, IMG submission 185815) | Anoxygenic and chlorotrophic microbial mat microbial communities from Yellowstone National Park, USA - YNP Bryant NP 2012 (SPAdes)... ...
ATCCCTGCCCTCTCCCTCGGTGGGCCCCGGCTCAGCTTTGGCCGAGAGGGCTTCCCCCGGGTCCAAATCCCGGAAGATCGAAGCACCTCGGCCCTGCCTGCGCCAAGCGGGGCGCGGCAGGCAGGCAAGCCGCTTCGAGAAACGCCACCACCCCGTGATCACTTACGTCGAGTGCGGCAGAGGTCCGGATCTTCTCGTAACTCTTTGAGATCGCCGGATTCCGGTTTCAGCCGAGATGACGTTCAAGGAGATCTTGTGACCCTTTAGGAGGTTGTCAAGAAAGACCGGGTCGAGGGGGAGATATGAAGCGCACGTATCAACCGAACAATCTCAGGAGAAAGAGGACGCACGGCTTCAGGGTGCGGATGAGGACCAAGGCGGGCCGGGCTGTGCTTCAGAGGAGAAGGGCCAAAGGACGAAAGAGGCTGAGCGTATGAACGGGGCGAACAGCCTTAGGACCGTGGAGGTCTGCACCTCAGAGGCCTTCCCCAAAAGGAGGAGGCTGCTGGCCAGGAGGGATTTTCGGACCACCTTGAGGCGGGGGCGGGTGTTTCGCAACGGCGGGGTGTTGATGGCTGTAAAGAGGACTCCCCTCGGGTTCTCGAGACTGGGAATATCGGTGGGCAAGGAAGTGGGTGGTGCAGTCGCGCGCAATAGGGCCAAGAGGTGCGTCAGGGAGGCCTTCAGAAGAAGGGCCGATATGCATAGGGCGGGCGTCGACGTGGTTGTTGTGCTGAGAAGCAGCGAGGCCGGCCGCGGTCTGTCCGATGTGATCAACGATCTCTTCGGCGAGCTGTCGAAACTGTGCTGAGACATGATTCGGTGGTTCCTCATCGCGTTGCTGATCGCTTACCAAAGGGCCATATCGCCCTTTCTCCCTCCGAGCTGTCGGTATCTCCCCACCTGTTCCGAGTACATGATCGTAAGCATCAAGAAATACGGCGTCCTGGCCGGCCTCTGGTTGGGTCTCAAACGACTGCTGCGGTGCCATCCATTTTGCCCGGGCGGATATGATCCTGTTCCGTAGATGGTCGGGCATCTTCCGGACTTGAGAGGAGGATATGGAAAAGCGGGCCCTGCTTGCCTTTGTGCTGTCGATGATCATTATCACTGCCTGGACCCTTCTCTTTTCGCCTCCTCCTACGCAGCCTCCCCCTAAGGAGGAGCCCCTCAAGGGGGAGCAGGGGATCCCGAGTGAGTCAAAGGAGGTTGGCCTGCCCTCCGAAGGTGTGACGGGGCCACCTGCAAGCGCTGAGGAGCCCGTGCAGGAAGCTGTGCGGTCCATCAAGGTGGAGACCCCCCTTTACATAGCGGAGTTGGGTTCCAAGGGTGCTGTCCTGTTGAGCTGGAAGCTCAAGGGTTATAGGGAGTCTCTCTCAGAGGACTCCCCTTTGGTGGATCTCGTGCGCCCCGCGGAAGGCTCAGGACCGGCGCTGGGATTGCGCATCGGGGACAAGATCGATCCCGCCGTGAACTCTGGGCATTTTAGATTCGACAAGGAGCACATCCTTCTGGATCACCCCAACACCCATGCCACGCTCAAGGGAGTGTGGTCCGCGGGTCCAGGGCTCTTCGTGTCCAAGGAGATCACCTTTTGGGGGGACCGGTACTGTGTGGATCTCTCGGTCAAGGTCTGCGATTCCCAGGGACGTGCCGTGGCGGATCTCCTGGGTCTTTCCTGGCCGCACCCTGCGGGTGCCGAAGCGCCCAAATCGGCCGCTTTCACGGGGCCCGTGGCGCTGTCGCGCAATAAATACGAAGAGATCAGCGATATCGGGAAATTCCCGGCGAAAGGGATGGATGTCAAGTGGGCGGGCTTTGCGTTCAAATACTTCCTGGCTGCCGTGGTGCCCTTGGAGGAGGGGAAGGGGCTTCTGTATCTGAAGCGGCAAGACGGTGGCGTCCAGATGACGGTGGCTCAATCGCAGGGCGATCCGGGGGCCTGCAGTTTCAACTTCAGGCTGTATCTTGGGCCAAAGAGCGCGGACGATCTCAAGAAAGCCGAGCATGACCTGGCGAAGGCGTTGAATTTCGGTTTTTTTGACATGGTGGCGCAGCCTCTATTGGGCCTCTTGCAGTTCGTTAATGGGTATACTCATAATTATGGAATAGCAGTGATAGTCTTGACCATCCTAATCAAGCTCCTTTTTTGGCCATTGACACACAAGAGTTATTCCTCAATGAAGGAGCTGCAAAGAGTCCAGCCTCGCATAAAACAGATTCGAGAGAGATTCAAGGATAACAAGGAAGAATTGAACAGGGAGATGATGCTGCTCTACAAGACACACAAGGTGAATCCTTTGGGAGGCTGCCTCCCGATGCTTGTACAAATCCCCGTCTTCTTCGCCCTGTACAAGGCCCTGATGGATTCCATCGAGCTGCGCCACGCCCCTTTCATCCTCTGGGTCAAAGACCTCTCCGCTCCCGATTACTTGCTCCGTTTTCCGCCTGGCGTCAGCCTATTCGGCATAGAAGGGATCGGACCCTTGCCATTGTTGATGGGGGCCACGATGGTCATCCAGCAGAAGATGACCCCGACTACAGGCGACCCGACCCAGGCCAAGATCATGATGTTGATGCCGATCTTTTTCACGTTCCTCTTCATCTCGTTTCCTTCCGGGCTGGTGTTGTATTGGCTTTTCAACAACGTCCTTTCCATTGTCCAGCAGATATACATCAATTCTAGGGTAGAGTGACCTTGGGAGGTGGGGATGGATTGTTTCGAAGGCGAAGGGAGGACCTTGGATGAGGCCCTTCAGGGGATATGCGAGAGGCACGGTGTCGCCAAGGAAGACCTCGACTACGAAGTGGTGGATCAAAGGAGGAAGTTGCTGGGGCTGATTGGCCGCGACACGATCCACGTCAGGGCTTGGCGCAAGTCCCTCGGGGGGGGAGAGGTCTCGGCGGTCTTGGAGAAGATCTTCGAATTGGCCGGTCTTCAATGCGCGGTCGTCGATGCCAAAGAGACGCAGGAGGCCTTGTTGTTGGAAATCTCAGGGCAAGACCTCAAGCTCATCATCGGGAAAAACGGAGAGGTCCTCGATGCCCTTCAACACATCGTCAACAAGGTGGTGAATCGGGCGCTCAGGCAGCCCAGGAAGGTCGTGTTGGATGGCGACAGATACAGGGAGCGGAGGGTTGCAGGTTTGAAGAGGCTGGCCATTCGCTCGGCGGAGCAGGTGAAGAGGTCAGGCCAATCCGTGGTCCTCGATCCGATGAACGCCCATGACCGCAGGATCATCCATCTGGAGTTGAAAGACGACCAGGACGTGACGACGAGGAGTCTGGGTTCGGGTCCCTTCAAGAAGGTGGTCATCGCGTCGAGGAGATCCGAGAGGGAGCAGGCCAAGGCCAGACGCGGTATATGAGGCATGCCAATCTTCAAGACACCATCGCCGCCATCGCGACACCTGCCGGCCGCAGTGGTATAGGCATCGTAAGGGTCAGCGGCCCACTTTGCCGGCAGATCGCCGAGCTCCTCTTCCGACCGTCCCGAGCCTCTCATCCGTTGGCCTCTCATCGTTTCCATCACGGAGAAATATTGGATCCTTCCTCCGGCAGGGTCGTGGACGAGGCATTGGTGGTGCTGATGGAGGCTCCCCGGACCTACACCAGGGAGGACTGCCTCGAGATACAGGCCCACGGGGGAACGACGGTCCTCCAGGAGATACTGAGGACAGTGCTGCGTAACGGGGCTAGATTGGCCCATCCCGGGGAATTCACCCTTCGTGCCTTCTTGAACGGCAGGATAGACCTGACTCAGGCAGAGGCAGTGGTGGACGTGATCCAGGCCAGGACCCTGGCCAGCCTGGAGCTGGCGCAGCGTCAACTGAGCGGGGGGCTCTCCAGCGCGTTGCGAATGCTGAGGAACGATCTGTTGGAGATTCTCTCTCAGGTGGAGGCCGTCATCGACTTTCCCGAGGAGGGGATCCCTGAACCGGAGGAGGCTCTCTTGCTCAGGCAGATCTCCCAGATCGAGACCACGCTTCGGGGGCTCATCGATTCATATACCATGGGGAGGCTGTGCAAGGAAGGGGCCTCCATCATCCTCCTGGGTCAGCCCAACGCCGGAAAATCCAGCCTGCTGAACGCCATGTTGGGATTCGAACGGGCCATCGTCACCGACATCCCGGGTACGACCAGGGATATAATAGAAGAGAGCATGGAGTGGCGGGGACTCCCCATCAGGGCCATAGACACGGTGGGGCTGAGGGATCCTGCTGATCCCGTCGAGGCAGAAGGGCAACGATTTCTTCGGGCACGAATTCCCCAGGCAGACCTGATCATCTGGGTGATGGATGTCAGCAGGGCCCCGGAGCCGTTCGATCCGGGGGTGGCGGAACTGGCGCGCGGGGTGCCGTGCATAGTGGCCTTGAACAAGATCGATCTGCCGGAACGCCTCTCCACAGAAGAGCTACCGCCTTTTCTGAGGGCTCTTCCCACGGTACGCATCTCGGCCAAAGAGGGGATCGGTATATCGGATCTGCTCGACACGGTGAGGGATGCGCTTATGGGGGGTACCCGGGGAGGGGAGATCGTGTTGACCAACGTCAGACACAGAGAGAAGCTGGAGTCATGCCTGGAGCATCTCATGAGGGCGAGGGAGAATTTGGAGGGGGGCCGATTCTTGGAGCTGGCCGCGACGGATCTTCATGGGGCTATCGGCGAAGTGGGCGAGCTTCTGGGGGAAGGGGTCGGCGAGGAGGTTCTCTCCAGGATATTCAGTAGGTTTTGCGTGGGCAAATAGGGGATGGGCGGACACGACTCCGATCTTCTCGGCAGGTTCCAACAAGAGGCGAAGGGGCTGGGCATCGACCTGGCCCCTAGGCAGTTGGGGCAGTTCGCGCACTACCTGCGGCTCCTGCGGGAGTGGAACAGGGTCTTCAGGCTTGTAGCACGTGATGACGAAGAGACCGTCGTGTGGGTCCATTTCATGGATTCTCTTTCCGCATGTCCCCTGCTTCGTGCCGGGGAATCCCTGCTGGACGTAGGCTCGGGGGCTGGGTTCCCGGGGGTGCCACTGAAGATCGCCTGTCCGAGCGTGCGTCTCACTCTGGTAGAGTCCAGGGGACGGAAGGTCAGTTTTCTGAAACAGCTCGTGCGAGAGCTCGACCTGAGGGATGTGGCGGTGCACGCAGGCCGCATCGAGCAGCTTGATCTCAAGGGGCGTTTCGATACCATAATATCGAGGGCCTTGGCCCCCCCGCAAAGGTGGCTTTCTTGGGTCTTCCCTCTGCTGGAAGAAGAAGGGCGGATCGTACTCATGCTGGGCCCTCGTTACGAGATGGCCGAGTTGGAGGGTCAGCTCCATGAGACGGGGCTGAGCCTGTGCGGCTCTTTGGATCTGCGCCTCCCTGTGGTGGGGCATCGGAGACGCCTCGCCGTGCTACGTCGCGGGTGATGTTTCACGTGAAACGTAAGCGTCGCGATGCAAGTGATCACAGGGTGGTGGCGTTTCCCGGAGCGGCTTGCCTGCCTGCCGCGCCCCGCTTGGCGCAGGCAGGGCGGAGGTGCTTCGATCTTCCGGGATTTGGACCCGGGGGAAAGCCTTGCGTATGAGTCCTTTTGCGAGCGCGGCAAGGGAGGGGGCAAGCATCCCCCGGAGGGCAGCTCCTCTGGGAGATCGAGCGCCGGAGACTTGAAGCGAAGAGAAATGCCGCCACCCCCCGTGACCAATTGCGTTGCGATTTGCCCAGATCGGGCTATGATATGTCAGGCTGGCTAGATGCCGCTGGGGGGTGGGCCTTTGAGGGTGATATGTGTGGCGAATCAAAAGGGAGGGGTGGGCAAGACCACCACTGCCGTCAACCTCGCTGCCTCCCTGGCCGCGGCTGAGATCCCGACCCTCCTGATAGATTGCGATCCGCAGGGCAATGCCTCCTCTGGCGTAGGTGTATCGGGGGCATCCCTGGGCAAGCATCTTTACCACGCCCTGATCGGGAAGAGCTCTCTGGCCGATAATGTGGTGGCCACTGGCATCAGAAACCTGTCCATTGTCCCGGCCGAGCCTTCCTTGACTGGGGCTGAGATCGAACTCATCGATGTGCCGCAGCGAGAGCGGCTCCTTGCCAAGGCCCTTTCCAGCCTGAACCACGCGGCGTATCTTTACGTGCTGTTGGACTGTCCGCCATCGCTGGGGATCCTGACCTTGAACGCCTTGACGGCCAGCGACTCTGTCCTGATCCCGCTGCAGTGCGAGTACTACGCCTTGGAGGGCCTGACCCGTTTGCTTCACACCGTGCGCCTGGTGCGGGAGCGTCTCAATCCCTTGCTCAAGCTGGAGGGGATCCTATTGACCATGTTCGACGGCCGCAACAACCTCTCCCACCAAGTGGAAAGAGAGGTGAGGGCTCACTTCGCCGACAAGGTGTTCCGCACCGTGATACCGAGAAACGTACGGCTCGGAGAGGCCCCGAGTCACGGCAAACCGGCCCTGATTTACGACGTCACATGCGCAGGGGCCAAGGCTTATCTGGACCTTGCCGAAGAGCTGGTGGAACGCAGCGGGGGAAGGCGACCATGAGGGGCGGAAAGGGACTTGGAAGGGGACTGGACGCCTTGATCCCTCCACCCGAGGTGGAGGGGGAGCGAACCTTCATGTGCCCTGTCTCGGCGATCTCCCCGGCTCCTGGTCAGCCCCGCCGCAGGTTCGATCAGGCGAGGCTGGAAGAGCTCATGCAGACCATCAAGGAAAAGGGGGTACTCTCCCCCGTTCTGGTGCGTCCCTCAGGAGAGGGCTACGAGCTGATCTCAGGGGAGCGTCGCTGGAGGGCCGCCAAGCTCATGGGGCTGGAGCGCATCCCAGCCATTGTCCGCCCGGCCTCGGATCGGGAGGCATTGGAGATTTCGTTGATCGAAAACCTCCAGAGGGAGGACCTCTCACCCCTTGAGGAGGCCCGTGCGTATCAGGCCTTGCTCGACCTTCATGCTGCGACGCACGAGCAGCTGGCGGCTAGGCTTGGAAAGGACCGATCCACGATCACCAACTCCCTCAGGTTGCTCAAGCTCTCCCCCCCGGTCCAAGAGGCCCTGGAGGAGGGCTTGATCAGTGCGGGCCACGCCCGGTGTCTCCTCGGAGTCCCGGTGGAAATGCAGGAGGGCCTCTTGAGGCAGGTCATAGCCAAGGGCCTGTCGGTGAGGTCCACAGAGAGACTGGCTGGCGCTCTTGGTAAGTCCCCGAGGATTTCCGTTCCCAAGAAGGCTCCGCCTTCCGGTCACCTCCAGGATGTGCGAGACAAGCTGCGGTCGCTGTTGGGGACCCAGGTGAGGATCGTGGAGGGCAAGAGGAAGGGGCAGATCATCATCGAGTATTACGGCAAGGAGGATCTCGACAGGGTCCTGCATATCCTGATGTCTCGAAGTAAGTGATCAGGGGCGGTGGCGTTCCTCGCAGCAGCTTGCCTGCCTGCCGCGCCCCGCCTGGCGCAGGCAGGGCGGAGGCGCTCGGATTTTCCAGGATTCGGACCCGGGGGAAGGCCTTGCGCCCGAGTCTTTCTGGGAGGGCGAAAAGGGAGGGGCAAGGACCTGCCTGTGCGTAGCACGCAGAGAGGTCCCCCAAAGGTTACGTCCGTCGAGAATCAGGCACAGACGAGACCGAGGAGATAGGCCAGCCGGACGGAATAGACGAGATAGACCGGTACTACCCCCCGTGACCAGTTGCGTCTCGAAGAGGGTGACGCAAGGGGGGCCGGTGGATCAACCCAGCGCCCTGATGCATGCGACGGAGCCATACGGTATCCAGATGAGGTATCCGTCTTTGTCCATGATGGTGATCTGGTAGCCTCCGTGGGACCTCGTCATCAAGACGACCCTGCCCACGAAGACCTCGCCACCTGTCAGGCAGATCTCCACATGAAATGTGTCCCTGAGGATGTAATGAAGGTCCAGGATCTGCGTCCCGCTAGTCTCGATCCCCCTTATGATCTCTCTCTTGTATTGCTCGTTGGTCGCCCTCGCCCTTTCAGATAGGAGCCTGGCCATCAGGCTGTACAGGTCGAAGGCGACCGAGGGATTGTCGCCCTCTATACGCTCCAAGGCGCTCCTGTCGAGCTCCAAGACCTTCGTGTCTTCCAAGGCCGCAACCGACAGGGAGCGTGGCCCCCCGTCGAGGAACTCCAACTCTCCCACCACCTCCCCGGCATGGATCACAGCCAAGAACTCCCTGCGATGCGCATCTAGTTCCCTGTAAACATTCAGGGAGCCGGAGCGCACGACAAAGAGCGAGTTGCCCGGCTCACCCTCTTGGAATAGGCTCTCGCCAGCCTTGAGCGCCCGCTCCCTGCCGACCTTTTCCAGGAACTGGCTGACGGTCTTGGGAAGCCCTTTCCTCCCCGGCTCTTCCGTTTCGTTCAGAGGATACATCGCTGGCCCTCCCGGAGGCCTAACCTGAGCGTTCGTGAGCAGAGACGCCTAGCCCGAGAAGACATGGCCCTCCTTCAGGCTTGGACACGCAGATAATAAAGGGCATGATAGGGGGTCCAGTGCATCCGACCATCTTCACTCTCCCATAGGATGGCAAATCCCACTGGGTTCTGGGTGACGTCGACGACCTTGCCGGTCGTCTTCCCCCTTCCTTGTATGGCTATCTCCACTTGGCTCTTCCCTGCTCTGAGCTCACCGAGGCCCCACTCGGAACGTTCATGGATCTCCTGGACCCATCTGACGGCTTCGGAAATCTTGTCGTTGGTAGCCCGGATCCGGGTGGCCATGACCGAGGCGATCTTCTTGATGACCTTCGACGCGAGGGAAGGCTGCTTGGAGAGTATCACATCGAAATCCGATCTGCTCACCTGGATCAGTACGGATCCTTCCTCCGCCACGGCGGAGGACGACCTTGGCACCCGATCTATGAAGGACATCTCGCCGAAGACGGCCCCGGGACCGAGCATCGCCAAAGTTTCTCGGTAGGTCTCCGACAGGACGCGGAAGATCCGGATACTGCCCCTTTGGACCAGGAACAGCGCGTCACCGTGCTCGCCTTCTTCAAAGATGGTCTGCCCCTTGGGGATCTTCAGGGTCGTGCAGATCTGCGCTACCCTGCGGATCTCTTCATGCGGAAACTCCCCGAAAAGAAATGACTCCTGCAAGGTTTTCTCTATGTCCATCTCGATATCTCCTTCTTCAGGAGAGCCGGCTGCGCCGGGATAACCAAGGATCTCAGAGAAAACGCACCTCTTTGATATCTTGAAGGAGTAAATTTGTCAATGAGTTTTCTGTCCCTTTTCGTCTCTCCCTATTCTGACACCCTAATTCCGACACTGCCCAGTTCGGTGCAAGGCGAAAATGGGCAGCTCCCCCTCTCGCAGCACAAGATCCTCGCCCTCCAGCCAACAAAGCCACAGAGGGCGCACCAATGCCTCGTCTTGGCTCAAGCCACAGGGATTCCGTAAGTGATCACAGGGTGGCGGCGTTTCTCGGAGCGGCTTGGCGGAGGCGCTTCGATTTTCCAGGATTCGGACCCGGGGGAAGCCCTCTCGGGCGGAGCTGAGCTGAGGCCGACCGAAGGAGGGAACAAGCATCCCCCGGAGGCCAAATCCTTCGGAAAATCGAGCGCCGAAGACTCGAAGCTAAGAGAAATGCCGCCACCCCCCGTGACCAGTTATGGGATTGCCGTTCGACTCCCGGCCACCTTCCACATACGCCGGGCGAGATCCCTCGGGCAATCATGACCGGAGGCATCGCCGGAGCTCCACCATGAATCAAGATCTCCCAGATCCGGCCCCACCGCACCACCTTTTGCATACTTGAGGTTGCCCTCCAAAGTGCTCCTCACAGCCGGATCCAACTCTGGATGCCTTATCACCTCCTCCAATATGGTCATGTGCTTGATGGGCCCCCAGGCCGCAACTTCTGCCGGGAACCACGACATGACGGCCACCACGGGGGCTGTCGGTCCCAAAAATGCAAGAATCACCGAACCTGCTCTCTGCAATAACGTCTGTTGCTCTCTACAAGCCTGGCAACGGCAACGGAGTCGACAACCACCCTTACTGTTATAAGAGAGAGGGGTTTCATTCCCGCAGTGCCTATTATGCCGTCCGCCCGGATCTCCAGTATCATGCTGCCAGCCGGGACACTCAGAGAGTCCACCCTTTTTCCACCCCTAGGCTGTACCAGATGGGTAAGCTCAGATAAGCGAACATCTCGAGGAATGAGTCCATATAACGCATACTTCCCCCACTCTTTTTCCGGGCAGCAGAACCCGACCGAATCATAGTGCGCCTTCAATAGCGGCTTGTAATAGTCGAACACGGCCTCCTTGGAGTCGGGAGTCACATAGATGAAAACAATCCTGTCTTCCTCCGCGAAACACGCCAAGTTTCTCGAGTTCGGATACCGCCCCACAAATGGGGGATCCGGGCAGCCCGCATCCTCCTCCGGGTAAAGGACAAAGCGCCTGAAGACACGCCCGAACTCCTTGTCGACTTGCACGATTATGTAT
>Ga0209227_1003492_pt1 | contig 10437 bp, 10 predicted proteins | sample YNPBryantNP2012_FD_185815 | JGI IMG/M metagenome (GOLD analysis project Ga0209227, IMG submission 185815) | Anoxygenic and chlorotrophic microbial mat microbial communities from Yellowstone National Park, USA - YNP Bryant NP 2012 (SPAdes)... ...
TCCTGCTCAATATCAAGGTCAGCAAGAACGAACCCGATTTCTCTCGTACCGGCGCCCGGGGCGATCCCACCATCTTGAGGAAAGAAGCAGAAACGCAGGTATTGGTGCGTGACGGAGACACCACGGTCATCGGCGGTATATACACCCGCAAGACTTCTGAAACCATAAGTGGTGTGCCGGTACTTTCGCAGATTCCGGTGCTGGGCTGGTTCTTCCGCAACACCAAAAAGAACGACGATCGCACTGAGTTGCTCATCTTCATCACTCCGCGCATCGTCAACCGTCTGCAGGCCACCGTCTCGCAGCGGTAGATTGAGGTAAGGAGGCTGCCATGAAAAAAACCTTCTGGGTCATTCTGCTGCTGGCCGGGCTTTTCGCCCCCGCCTGCGTTGACAACGACGTGTCCATATACATCAGCAATGCAGTGTTAGCTACGGTGGAGGAAGACAGCAACAATCCGGGCATGTATCTGTGCAAGTTCGAGGCAGGCGCTTCGCCTTATTGTCAGAAGGGCAAGTTAGATCTGGTGGGAACGAACTGGGGAAGCCCGCTTATGCCGGTCACTAGCCCCACCTTGATGCTTACCATGATAGTGGGCAATCGTCTGCCCGACAACACCAACGTAGAACGGGGAGAATTGAACACGCACAATGTGCGTATAAGCAGTATCGAGATGCGCTTCAAATGGATGAACCGCGAAATTATCGAGCAAAACCCCAGCCTGGCCCCTCTGCTTGGGCTGGAGGAATCCGATGTGTTATCCGTCGGCTATGTCGGCGAAAATCTCATACCTTCGGGTAGTACCAATGGCGATCCGGTGGAGATAATGATGACGGATATCACTATTGTGCCCCAGGAAATAGGTGTGTTCCTGCAGTCGGTCATGGGTGGCATGCAGGATTCCGAGCTTAACCAGGTAATCCTGGGTTGTTATATCCGTCTGGTGGGACGCACCAATGGCAACCAGCATGTCGAGTCCGACGACTTTTTCTTCCCGGTGGGCTTCTGCAACGACTGCGTGCAGGAAGGATACGGTTGTTACCTGAACCAAACTCCCTACAGCCAGGAGTGCGTCAAGTAGCTAAACCTTCTTCGGCTCAAGGCAGCTTTTCCAGTTTTTTTCTGACCTCCTCAAAAGGAAGTCTTACCAGGATGGTCTTGGCTCTGCCGCCTGCCCCGGCCACCAGTTCTATACTCTGAGCGGGGCAGCCGAGCAGCGAGGCCAGAAAGCGCACCAGCTCCTCGTTGGCCCGGCCTTTTTCTGGCGGTGCGGCCACCTTCACCTTCAAGCGGTCCCCGTATCGGCCGGCGATCTCGCTGCGGCGAGCTCCGGGTTGCACCCATAGCAGAATGTGCAGGCCGCTCGCGCACTCCCGCAGATAATCGCCTTCCTTCATGGCTGGCTTCAGGCGCTGCCGGCAGCGCTATCGTCGGAATCTTCCTGTTGTCGAACCTGGGCCGCCGCCGGGGGGGCGGACTCCTTGGCGGCGGGCAGGATCTTTACCTGGGTCTTTTCCAGAGGAGCGCCGGCGCGTGCCTCGGCTTCCTCGCGGGCGGCCAGCAGCTTGCCGTGGGTGTCGATTTCCCCCTGCAGCCTGGAGAGCAAATTGGAGCGCAGCAGCTGTAGCCTTTCCACTTCCTGGCGCAGTTCCTCCACTTCGTGATCTCTTTCCAGCCCTAGCAGGTTGGCCTGAGCTTCCAGTACCTCGCGTATGGAGGCGTGGAACTGGCTGCGTTGCTGGCGCAGCTGTTCGCTGTTGAGAAATAGCTTCTCCGTCTTTTCCTCGTCGATCTCCTTGAGCAAGCGGCGGTGAGCCTGGATGATTGCCGCCAGGTTGGCGTGAAGTTGCTCGCGCTGGCGTTTGGCCTCGTTTATGTCCTCGATGATTTTTACCAAACGCTGGTTCGCGGCACATACAATTTTTTCGGCCTGGATTTCGGCCTCGGAGACTATAAGCTCCGCCTCTTTGCGGGCGCTTTCTTTCAGATCGTCGGTAATTTTCTGGGCGGTGATCATGGTCTCCTTGAGCGCCCGTTCCCGCTCGCGGTATTCCTCGATAAGGTGATTGGCCCGGGCCAGTTCCTCTCGCAGGCGATTGCTTTCGCCGATCAGCGCTTCGAGCTGGTCGCTGACCAGCTTGAGAAAACTGTCCACCTCGCGGGCATCCAGCCCCCTCCAGCTACGCCTGAACTGCTGCTGGCGTATGTCGATGGGTGTAAGTTTCATGCTTCACCTCCAGCTTTTCCAGGCCCGGACCAAAGGCCTGCTCCGGCCAGGAGTTCCAGCGTTTCTACCAGTGGCAAACCCACCACGTTAGTGTAGGAGCCATTTACGGCCCGCACCAGCAGGGCGCCTTTTCCCTGGATGGCGTAGGCTCCGGCTTTGTCTCTTGGCTCGCCGCTTCTTATATACCAGTTTATGATTCCGGCATCCAGCTGACGAAATAGCACTTCGGTGCAGGCGGTCAGCTCGCGCAGCTGCTCTCCGCGCTTTAGCAGCGCTACCGAGGTATAAACCCGGTGCCAGCGGCCGGAAAGACGGCGCAGCATTTCGGCGGCTTGATAGTCGTCGGCCGGTTTGCCGAAAATTTCATTTTCCAGCGCCACCACGGTATCAGCCGCCAGCACCCAAGCGGTGGTCTGCCCGGCTGCCACCTCGGCTTTCATCCGGGCTAGACGACGGCTGGTTTCGTCGGGTTTTTCTCCGGCCAGAGGTATTTCCTCTATTTCCACTGCCTGAGGAGTGAAAACCACTCCGGCAAGCCGCAATAACTCCCTGCGGCGGGGAGATGCCGATGCAAGAACCAACACCCGGGAAAACCTCCTGAATTCGATGGTAGGCCCGCCCCCACCCAGCGTCAAGAAAACAGCCTTTTTACGCTAACGCCGCCATAGAGCGCCGGTAGGGCATACTCCAGCGCAGGCCACGCAGTCGCCACAGCCGGCATCCGCCAGGGGGCGACCATTGAACGTGCCCACCCGCGCCCCCAAGCCGCGGCCCACCAGGTCGATCACTCCTTTTTTCACCACCTGGTTGCACACATAAACGCAGCGGGCGCAGAGCACGCATTTTCGCGGGTCGAAGCCTAGTTCCGGCCGACTCTGGTCGGGCTGGCCCTCGGGAATTAGCTGACGCAATTTCTTCTGGCGTAGAGGCAGGCGCCTGGTGCGGGCGATTTGTTGGAGAGCGCAGCGGCGGTTGGCCGGGCAGTGCGCACAGTCCAGATGGTGAAAAGAAAGAATTAGCTCGAATGCCCTGTTCAATAAGCGATCTACCTGTGGGGTGCGGGTGTTTATTTTCATGCCCTCCAGCACCGGCAAAGAGCAACTCAGCTGGGGTTGGGGTTCGCCCTCCACCTGTACCCAGCACAAACGGCAGCGAGCCGGAAAGCTTTTTTCCTCGAAAAAAGCGCACAGTTGGGGGATGAAAATGCCGGCCTGCCGCGCGGCCTCGAGAACGGATGAGCCTTCCTGGGTCAGGACCGGAATGCCGTCAATGTATATTTTCACCGTCTTCATGACGACTTTTCTTCCGCCGCAGGCCGCGGTTCCGATGGCGGAAGCCTTTCGAGCGGAGAAATCTTCACCACCGCATGGTACTGAGGCGGGCAAACCTGGCGGCAGGAATCGCACTTGGTGCACAGCGCCTGATCGATTACCTTGATGCGCCGAGCGGGGCTGGTGAATATCGCCTGGGTGGGGCAGCTGCCCACACAGACATCGCAGCCCCGGGCGCATTTTTCGGGCAGAATGTAATAGGCGGTCAGGGCCTCGCACACCCCGGCCCGGCAGTATTTCTGTTCGATGTGCTCCAGCAGTTCATCCCGAAAATATCTCAATACGCTTAGCACCGGGTTGGGGGCGGTCCGGCCCAGGTTGCACAGCGAGCCGGTGGCCACGTCCCGGGCCAATTCATCCAGAAGCTTCAAATCCCCCCAATTTCCCTGACCGCGGGTGATCCTTTCCAGGATATCCAGCATTTGTCTGGTGCCGATGCGGCAAAAAGTGCACTTTCCGCAGGATTCTTTCTGGCAAAAATCCATAAAGTACCTGGCCGTTTCCACCAGACAATCGTTCTCGTCAAGCACCACCAGCCCCCCCGACCCCAGTATTGCTCCCCCCGAGGCCAGCGTTTCGAAATCTACTGGCGTGTCTAGCAGGCTTTCGGGCAGGCAGGCGCCGCTCGGGCCACCGATCTGCACAGCGCGGAACTTTCGCCCGCCCTCAACTCCTCCGCATATATCGAAGATAACTTGGCGCAAAGTGGTTCCCCTGGGCACTTCTACCAGGCCCGCGTTTGCCGCCTTCCCGGCCAGAGCGAAAAGTACCGTACCGCCTTTTGCACCGGCGGCCAGGAAAGGCTCCGGGCCATCGGCAGCGATGCGTGCGGCGGCGGCCAGGGTCTTTACATTGTTTACTAGCGTGGGTTTTCCGTAAAGGCCGGCTTGAGCGGGATAGGGTGGCCGGGGGCGCGGTTCGCCGCGCCGGCCCTCGATGCTGGCCAAAAGAGCGGTTTCTTCCCCGCAGACGAAAGCTCCCGCCCCCTGAACCAGGTGGACCAGAAAACTGCGTCCGGAACCGAGTATGTTCTCGCCAAGCAGCCCGTAGCGTTCGGCTTCCTCAATGGCTTTTCTGGCGCGACTTACTGCTAGCGGGTATTCCGCCCGGATGTAAAGAAATCCTTCCTCGGCGCCTACAACCAAACCCGCCACCGCCATGCCTTCCAGGACCGCCTGAGGGTCGCTTTCGAGCAGGGTGCGGTCCATGTAGGCACCAGGATCGCCTTCGTCGCCGTTGGCAACGACGTATCGTGGAGTAGCAGATTGCTCGTGCACCGCCCGCCATTTTCGAGCCGCCGTAAAACCGGCCCCTCCCAGGCCGCGCAGGCCGGCTCGCTCTATCCGATCGAGAATTTCTTCCGGAGAAAGAATCAGGGCGTTGAGCAACCCCCTCCAGCCTCCGTGCGCCAAACATTGCAAAACGGAATGAGGTTCAATCAACCCGGAACGGCTCAGCAGATAACGTGCTTCTCGACCAAAACGGGGATAGTCGGAGAGCGTAGGCAGCTCGCCCCCCGGCTCGAGCGCGCCCAGTAGATTTTCTAAAAGCAAATTGGTGCCACTGGTAAGAAACTCCCGCGCCAAAATCTCGGCCAGCCGGTCGTTCAGATGGTGATAGACCAAGGGCGGCCAACCGGGCCCTTTTACCACCGCCAGCGGCTCGGCGTAACAGTGTCCCAGGCAGCCGGCAGCGAAAACCGGCGCATCCAGGTCGAGCGCCGCAATCGTTTTTTGGAAGGCTGCTTCTACCGCCCCGGCACCGGCGGCCAGGCCGCAGCTGGCCTCTCCGACTAAAACCCAGCGCGCGTCGGCTCGCGCCATGTCTAGGCGCAGCTTATTGGCCTGCTGGGAGAGCTCATCGAAACGCTGAAGGATACCGGCAACGGTCAAGGTTTTACACCCTCCGTCGGGTTTTCCTCCTGTTGGTGCTGCAAAAGCAGGCCGTCGACTTTGCTGGTTGACATGTGACCGACTATGCGGTTGTCGATCACCGTCACCGGTGCCATAGTACAGCAGCCCACGCAGGCTACCCTCTCTAACTCGTAACGGCCATCCGGGGTCATGCCCCCTTCATCTATTTCTAGCTTTCTTTTCCAATGATCCAGTATCTTGCCGGCCTGCTTGATGTGGCAGGCGGTACCGGTACAGACTTTTACCAGGTGACGGGCCGGCGGGCGGAAGCGAAACCGGTTGTAAAAACTGGCCGCGGCGTAGACATTTACTGGCCGTAGGCCGAAGCGTTCTGCAAGAAGCTCCATGCCGGCCGCCGGTAGGTAGCCAAAGCGCTCCTGGAGGTCTAGCAGGGCATCGATTAGAGAGCCACTGCTTTTACGCTGCAGGTATTCGTCAATGAGGGCCCGCAGTTCTTTTTCTCCGGCAACCACCATCTCATGCTCCTCAAGAGGCGCAGCGTAAGTGGCCTAAGGCAACCGGTCAACAATATCATGGAACTAAAACCCGAGTCAGGGATAATATACCTCTGTGCGCCAGCGGGTTCACCAGCTCATGAATCAACCCGCGACCGACCTGGCGGTCGCGCTGCTGATAGTTGTTTCGGTGATCCTGTTACTAATAGAGATAGTGCTCGGGGATGATCACCCACTTTTTGACCTTGTGGAAACAGCCGGGCATGTCTTTACCGGAATTTTTGCCCTGGAGCTGGCGCTTCGCTTCTACGGTCTACCTTCGCGCCGGCGTTTCTTGCACTTGTACTGGCTAAATATACTAGCGGTGGCGCCGGTGCTGCGGCCCTTTCGGTTTGTCAGGCTGCTGAGATTGCTTCGTTTGCTTCGGCTGGGGGCAATTTTCAGCCGGCGGGCTTCGGGCGTGAGTGGTGGGCTCAAGGCGGCCCGGCTGGAACTGTTCACCCTCTTTTCGCTGGTGTTGATGGCGGTCCTGTCCGGGGCCATCGGCCTTCATCTGGCCGAGAAGCGCTTCGACGACAATTTCGGCCGCATCGACCAGGCCATCTGGTACAGCATCTATTCGCTCATCGCCGGAGAGCCCTTGCCGAACGTTCCGCATAGCCCCGCCGGGCGCGCCGTGGCCCTATTCATAATGCTGAGTGGCCTGGCTTTCTTCGCCACCTTCACCGGCATTGTCTCGGCGGCCATGATCAATAGGTTGCGCAGCCGTCTGGAGGAAAAGGAAATGACCCTCGAAGAGATTTCCGGGCATATCGTGGTCTGCGGCTGGAACCGGCTGGGCTACCACCTTTTGGGGCAATTACGGGCCGACGCGCGCTTCAAAACCAGCTGCGTGGTACTCATAACCGAAGCGCCGGCTCCGCCGGAGCCGCTGCCTTTTTCGGCCGAAAGGTTTTTCTATGTAAGCGGCGATTTTACCCGGGTAGAGGTTTTGCGTCAGGCGGGCATCGAACGGGCGACGGCAGCGCTTTTGCTGGCCGACAAGACCGTCCCGCGTAGCGATCAGGATCGAGACGCTCGTACCGTGCTGGCCGCGCTGACCATCGAAAAAATAAAACGAGGCATTTTCACCTGCGTGGAGCTGTTGTCGCGCGAAAACCAGAGCCATCTGGAACTGGCCGGGGTGGAAGAGATCATCGTGCCCGACGAGTACGCCGGAAAAATCATGGCCACCGCCACCAGAAATCGTGGCATGGTATGCTTGCTGGACGAGTTGCTCACCCGGGAGCGGGGAAACAATTTCTACAAGGCAGGCCTGCCACCAGAATGGGCTGGCAAGGCCATAGGCTGGGTTCACCAGCAGATGAAGGAGCGTTTCAACGCCATACTGCTTGGCATCGAAAGGCCAGGAGCGCCGGGCTGCCGCACTCAGGTGGTTACCAATCCCGCACCCGAAGAGTCTCTGCGGCCGCAAGATCGTTTGCTCTTTATCGCCTCGGGTTATCCCGCCGAACTGCCACCGGCTGGGGATGGTTAGCGGCCGCGGCGCTTCTTTGTAATCCGCCGCCAATTCTCGGTGGAGGCAGGTTGTGGCGGCAGGAGATGTTTTTTCCCCGGCCCGATAAGATCCTGACGGCCCAGGACTACGAGGACTTTTCTCAGCAAGGGGTAATTGTGCGGATCGTGCCAGCGTAAAAGCGCCTTCTGACGCCGGCGGGTGGCCGCACCACGGGGAACGAAGACGCGTTCGAATCCGTCCTCTTTGGGTCGCAGGGGATTCAACCCCGTCGCATACATGGCTGTGGATAGGGTCAATGGGCCTGGCAGGAAATTTTGCACCTGCTGGGGGCGGAAGTCGTGGCGTTTGAGCCACAGGGCGCACTCCAGCATATCGCGCTCCGAGCTTCCCGGGTGGCCGGCGATGAAGTAAGGAATCAGGTATTGTTCTAGACCGGCCTGGCTGGAATACTGCCGGAAGAGAGCCATGAACTCTTCGAGTACTTCTATGGGCGGTTTTTGCATGCAGTTCAGGACGGCGGGCGAGACGTGTTCCGGTGCCACTTTCAAATATCCCCCCACATGATGAGTGACCAGTTCCCGGATATAGGCCCGGCTCTTTAGCGCCAGATCGTAACGCACGCCCGAACCGATCACCACCTTGCGCACCCCGGGGATTTCCCGGGCCTTGCGATAAAGCTCGATGAGGGGTTCATGGCTGGTCTCGAGCCGGGGACAAACCTCGGGGTATAGACAGGAAAAGCGACGGCAGCCACCGATCTTGCAATTCATGCGGTACATGTTGGCGGTGGGGCCGCCCAGGTCGGAGATCACTCCGCTGAAGGCGGGGTCGCTATCGCGGATGCGTTCGATTTCTTGCAGGATGCTGTCCAGAGAGCGGCTCTGGATGATTGAGCCTTCGTGTTCACAAAGGGCGCAAAAGCTGCAACCGCCGAAGCAGCCGCGCAGGATGGTCACCGAATGGCGGATCATTTCCCAGGACTTGAGGCGGCAACCGCGGTAGCGCGGATGGGGCAGACGGCTGTAAGGAAACTCATAGAGCCGATCGAGTTCCTCGGTGTCGAGTGGTTCTGCTGGCTCAAGCACCCAGACTTCGCGCCCGCCGTGGGTCTGTACCAGCGGGCGCTTTTGGTGCTGGCGGGAGTGTTCGGTTACCAGGCGGCTGGCCCGGGCAAGCTGGAGCGCGCTTTCGGCGACTTCTTCCGCTGACGGCAAACGCAAGGCGTTTTCCGCATTGATCTCGTCTCGTCGACAAACGAAAGCCGTTCCCGGAATGTCCCGGATGTTTTCGATTTTTTCGCCGGCGGCCAACCGGTGGGCAAGTTCCACCACCGCGCGTTCGCCGTTTCCGTAAATGAGCAGATCGGCCTTGGCATCGAGCAGGATGGAATTTCTTACCCCGTCGCTCCAGTAATCGTAGTGAGCCAGGCGGCGCAGACTGGCCTCCAACCCGCCCAGGACCACCGGCACATCCTTGAATGCTTCCCGGCAGCGCTGGGCGTAAACCAGTGCCGCCCGGTTGGGGCGCCGGCCGGGAGTATCGCCGGGGGTGTATTCATCGGATTTGCGCAGGCGCAGGTCCGAGCTGTAATTGCTCACCAGGGAATCGACCACTCCAGCGGTTACCCCGAAAAACAAAGCCGGGCGGCCGAGCCTGCGGAACGGTTCGGCGCTGTGCCAATCCGGTTGATCGATGATGCCCACACGAAATCCGTGGGCTTCCAACAGCCGTGCGATGAGCGCCACGCCGAATGAGGGATGATCCACATAGGCATCGCCGGTGATAAGAACGACGTCGCATTCTTTCCAGCCCAGCTGGTGCATCTCTTCGGCGGTGGTTGGAAGCACCGGGACCGGCAACATCTTGGCTGCCCAGTGGGGACGGACGGAAAACAGACCGCACGGCTGGCGGATTTTTTCGAGTTGTGATGAACCGCTCAAGACCGGACCAAGATTTTCCCCACCGGCTGCGCTAGCGCCCGGCCGATGCGGAAAGCTTCGACGCCCCGAAGCTGTAACTCCTTCAGGAGCTTTTCCGCCTGATCTTCGGCCAGGGCAACGAGTAACCCACCCGAAGTCTGCGGATCGAAAAGCACGTCGCCGCGCCAATCTTCGGCCGGCAGTCCTTCTACCCTTGGGCCGTAGTATTTGCGGTTGCGGTGCAAACCTCCGGGCAAAAGGCCCTGGGCGCAGTACTCTTCGAGCTGCGGAAGCAGTGGCAGGGCCGAAAGCGAAATCTCCAGCCCGGCATCTCCCGCCGCGAGCATTTCCAGCGCGTGACCGGCCAAGCCAAAGCCGGTGACATCGGTGCAGGCGTGAATTTCGAAAGCCTTTGCCGCTTCTGCAGCGGAAGCATTGAGCCGGCTCATGGAATCGAGGGCGGCCTGTTGCGCGTGCGGTGTGGCCAGACCGGCTTTCAGTGCGGTGGAAATGATGCCCGTGCCCAGGGGCTTGGTAAGCAGTAGCACATCGCCGCTACGCACGCCGCGCTTGGTGAAAATCTTTTTCGGGTGCACTAGCCCGGATACCGAAAGGCCGAATTTAAACTCGCTGTCGTCTATGGAATGGCCGCCCACCAGCAGGGCTCCGGCTTCGTCCAGTGCCGACAGAGCGCCGGCCATGGTGCGATCGAGAACCTCGAGAGGAAGCTTTTTCGCAGGAAAAGCCACCAGGCTCATGGCGCAAATGGGTTTTCCGCCCATGGCGTAGACGTCGCTCAGGGCGTTTACCGCGGCGATTCTTCCAAAGTGCCAGGGATCGTCCACGATGGGCGGGAAGAAATCCACTGTCTGGATGAGCGCCAGCTCTTGGGTAAGCTGGTACACTCCCGCATCATCGCCATCCTGAATGCCGATGATAAGCTGCGTGTCGCGTCTGAGATTTAGGCCTGCCAGCACCCGGGCCAGGTCCCCTGGCCCCAGTTTGGCAGCTCACCCAGCGCAGCTTACCGTTGAGGTAAGCTTTATTTCGGTTTCGTTCTTCATGAATTCGAT
>Ga0209227_1003499_pt1 | contig 10424 bp, 5 predicted proteins | sample YNPBryantNP2012_FD_185815 | JGI IMG/M metagenome (GOLD analysis project Ga0209227, IMG submission 185815) | Anoxygenic and chlorotrophic microbial mat microbial communities from Yellowstone National Park, USA - YNP Bryant NP 2012 (SPAdes)... ...
CCTGGACAGGCTGGAAGCCTACGGATGGGGTAGCCTTTCAGGCTGCCCTGGACAGGCTGAAGCCTACGGATGGGGTAGCCTTTTCAGGCTGCCCTGGACAGGCTGGAAGCCTACGGATGGGGTAGCCTTTTCAGGCTGCCCTGGACAGGCTGAAGCCTGTGCTACAGGCTGTCGCGGTAGCAGGGAGGTGTTTCGGATAAGGGGTCAGGCGATCAGCTCCAGCAGGTGGCGCGTAGCGGCTTTGACGCCCGGTTCGTGCTCGCCGACCGGTCCGACGCAGGAGGGACAGCCATCCTCGCAGGGGCAGATGTTGATGCGGTCCCAGGCCGCTTCGGAGAGGCGCAGCCACAGGTCCAACAGGCGCGGAGCCAGACCCGCGCCGCCCGGCGTGGTGTCGTACATGACCAGACTGGGCTGCTGTGTTTCCTCATCCAGCAGGGTGACGCTGGCCAGGTCCGTGGGATCGCACATCAGGAAAATGAGGGCGAGGTGCCGCAGGAGATAGGCCAGTCCGCTTAGCGCGGTGCGGGCGCCACGCGCGCTCTCCACACGCCGATGGCAGGCCGGGCACAGGGTGAGCAGGTTGTCCGGGGTGTGGGCCAGACGCCAGGCCACGGGCCGGGGATAGGTCTCCAGGTAGTGCCGCAGCCCAACCAGATGGTGCACTTCCAGCGCGCCGCTCTGTCCGCACAACCGACAGGCGTAGTGATCGCGCTCCAGGATGGCGGCGCGGATGGCCGGCCAATCTGGACCGTAATCCAGGCTATCCAGATAGATGCCTTCTTCGTGCAGGGCCTCCGTCAGCTCCTTGCCGGCGATCAGGCGGAAGGCTTCGCTTTCAAAGCTCTGTTCGGGCAAATCAATTTCCCCCCACCCGACGGTCTCATGGCGGTCGAAGGTGATGCGCCGGTAGGCCAGCGGGCGCCAGGTGACCAGCACGGTCTCATCGCGCAGGAGCAGATGGGCGTTGCCCGGGCCCAAGGTGCGACGCACGCTGCGCGTCTCGACGCGCTTGCTGGCCATGGCCTGGGTGTAATAGCCCGGTTCGACCGGTTCAGCCAGGGCTACGCCGTGCTCCCAATCCAGACTCTGGATGAGATGAGCCATGCCTTCGTGGAAGTAGATGGCGCCGGGATAGGCCAGTTGGGCAGCGCCGACCCGGTCCAGGGTACCAATGACGTGTTGCGCAGCATCCTGAATCACGACGGTGTCCTGCGTGGCCGAACGCAGGGAAATGGCCTGCGCAGGATAGCCCTCGCCTACCCAGGTGTAGCGTTGGGCGCCGGCATGGACCAGGCCGCGGGCGTGCAAAGTAGCGAGCAACTCATCTACATGCGTCCGGCCAAAAGGCTCTCCGGCCTGAAAAGGCATCTCAAAGGCAGCACAGGCCAGGTGCGCGGCCAGGAGCTGCGGCATATCCGGATTGAGGCGCGCCTCCTCCGGGGAGCGCCCGAAGAAATAATCCGGGTGCATGATCAGGTACTGATCGAGGGGCGAATCGTTCGCAATCAAAACGGCCAGCGAGGTGCGGGAGCGACGACCGGCGCGCCCCATCTGCTGCCGCGCGGCGGCGATGCTGCCCGGATAGCCCACCAGGATGGCCGCGTCCAGCGTGCCGATGTCCACGCCCAATTCCAGGGCGTTGGTAGCCACGACCAGCCGTACCGCGCCGGAACGCAGGCCCTGTTCGATGTCACGGCGTTCGGCAGGCAGGTAACCGCTGCGGTAGCCCCGTATGCTCTGCGGATCGCGGCCCAGACGAACCGCCCCTTCACGCAACTCGCGCAGGAGCAGCTCCACGCCCAGGCGCGAGCGGGTGAACACGACGGTTTGCACGTCGTGTGCCAGGAGCTCCAGGGCCAGGCGGACGGCCTCTCCTTGCGGGAAGGCGCGCAGGCCCAACGCCGGGTTGATGAGCGGCGGGTTGTAGAAGATGAGGTGCCGCGTCCCGTAGGGAGCGGTATCCTCATCGAAAACTTCCACCGGCATTTCCCACAGGGCTTCGGCCAGGGCTCCCGGATTGGCGATGGTGGCGGAGGCGCCGACGAACTGCGGGCTGGCCCCGTGGAAACGCGCCACGCGCTTCAACCGCCGCAGGACATTGGCCACGTGACTGCCGAACACGCCACGGTAGGTGTGGAGCTCATCCAAAACGACCAGGCGCAGGTTGCTGAAAAAACGCCCCCAACGCGGATGATGCGGCAGGATGCCCTGATGCAGCATGTCGGGATTGGTGATGAGGACGCGGGCGGTGTTACGAATGGTGTTGCGCCGGCCTGTCGGCGTATCCCCGTCGTAGGTATAGGCAGGGAGGGTGAGACCCAGGGTTTGGGCCAGGCGCTCAAGCTGGGTCAGTTGGTCGTGAGCCAGGGCTTTGGTGGGGTAGAGCAGGAGTGCGGTGCTGCCCGGCTGGTTCAGGAGCAGGTGGAGGAGCGGGAACAAGTAGCACAGGCTCTTGCCCGAAGCGGTCCCCGTGGCCAGGACAACCGACCGTTGGGTCAGGATGGCCCCCAGTGCGCGCGCCTGGTGCAGGTAGGGGGCGCTGATGCCCAGCTCCAGGGCGGCGTTGATGAGGCGCGCATCCAGGGCTTCGGGCCAGGCCGCGGTGCGCGCCGGGACGCTGTGCAGCAAGCGCCAGGTCGTGACCTGACGCATGAAGCGCGCATCAGAGCGCCATCGCTCCAGCAGACTCTCCAGGCTCATCCGCCAGCCTTTCGTCAGGGAGTTCAGCCGCAGACGGCTGAGAAAGCGGGTCCAGACGGCGCAGGGCCAGGGGCAGGAGCGGAACCAACAGCAGCGCGCTGAGGGCCTGGCTGCCCAGGACCAGGAGGGCGAACAGGCTTACCCCCTCCGGCAGGCCCGGTGTGACCGACGTCCCTATGAAAGCGGTCCCGCCCATGAGCATGACGGCCATCAGATTCCACAGGCCGTGAAAGCCCATAGCCAGCAGATAGGCCAGGGCCAGGCGGCCGTATTTTCTCCGCCAGGCATAAGCCCAACCCAGACCGATCAGGCCGCTGGTGAGCATGTGCATGGCCGAGGCGGGGACCCGGCTGAGTACGCCGGTCAACCAGCCCCCTGAGGCAGTCCCCAGGCTGCTTCCCCCGTTGCCGATGCCTTCCAGCATGGCGAAGCCTGCCCCGCAGGCCAGGCCCCACAGATAAGCGTGGGTCAGCGAGGCGCCCCTCTCCTGCCGGGTCAGCAGAGCAACAGGCAAGGCTTTGATCAGCTCCTCCAGGACCGGGGTGACCAATCCCAGCATGAAGGCCAAGGTACCCAGGATGTAGGGGGAACGCAGCCATTCCTGAATAACCGCGGGGTCTATCGTCCCGGTCGCCTGCAAGGCTTCCATTTGCTTCGCCCAGGCCTCCAGGGTAGCGCGGCCATCGGGCAGGAGGGCCATGAAGGTGGCCAGGAGGATGAGGGTGGTCATTCCCGCGAAAAGCTCAAGGAAGATGGCGGGCAGGGTCGAAAGCGTGCCCCAGCTCAGGGTCAGGCTCCATTGACGGCGGGTGGGAGAAGCCGGGCCAGCGGCAGTCGCGGCTACCGCCATGAGCGCCAGGGCGGTGAAGACGATCTGACCAGCGTGGATAGGGACGAAAAGCCACGTGGTCTGCCAGCGGGCGGGGGTGAGGAAGCCCAACACCAGGGTCAGGAGGGCCAGTCCAGCCAGCCAGAGCCAGGTTTTGGCGGGAAACCAGGCTGAAGAGGGTCGGTCGTGCAGGGCGCCCCAGGCCATGTACAGCAGTCCGCCGGCCAGGAGCAGGCTTAACAGGCTCATGCCACCCAGCGTGACCGGCGCGCCATTTCTAACCGAGGCCAGGGGAGCCGCCAGGGACAGCACCAGGCTCAGGCCCAGGCCGAGCAGGCTGAAGAGCAACCACAGGGCGGCCACCAGGCCAATGCCTGTCCAGGATGCGGTGCGTTGGGACATGGAGATGCCTCCCTTTTATCGTTGAGCGAGACGGAGGGGCGCTGATGGCGCAGCGCTCCTCCGTAGCTCCGGCTAATCGCCTGAAAAAGCGTTACTTTTCGCTGACGGTGACGCTTTCGATGTAGTCCGCAGCCGTTGTTGAGCCGTCGCCTGGAATGCGATCGGCCATGCTCTGCAGCTTATCCAGGCCTTCAACTACCTGGCCGATGAGCGGGAACTCCCCGCTGAGCTGATTGGCCTGCGTGCCCAGGGTGATAAAGAACTGACCGTTGGGCAGCATCCCTACCAGTCCGGCCCGGTCGAAGGTGCTGTTAGTTTCGCCCGTGCAGAAGTAGCCGGGATAGCCGTAACCGGAGTCCGTGGGGTCTCCCGTGACGGCGACAAAGCCGTTGCGCACCAGGAAGAAAGTATTGCCGTTATACCACCCCTCGCGGGCCAGGAAGAGGAAGTTGTTGATCTGCGTCGGGGCGGAGGCGTTGAAGAACTCGACTGTCACGTCGCCCTTAGAAGTCTTCAGGGTGGCGCGGTAGGTCTTGTTCATGTCCAGCGTCATCGCCGGCGGCTCGGCGTAGTGACGCGCCTGCAGGTCTATAATGCGCAGGAAGGATTCCAGACCGTCGTAAGAGAGCGGCATGTCGAAGGGGTAGACGATGGCGTTGACGATGAAGGACGGGGTGCCCTGGAGTTGCAGGGCCTGCGCTTCCGCCAGGTCGCGCTGCACGCGCTCCTGATAGGTGTGATTGTCCAGCGCTTCGTCGAATTTAGCCACGTCCAGGCCCAGGCTTGCGGCATATTCGCTCATTTTCTTGCGCGCATCGGCGTTGGGCAGCGACTTCCATTCGGCGTTGGTGAAGAGCAGGTCGTGCATCTCCCAGAACTTACCCTGCGCTGCGGCGGCTTCTGACGCCTCTGCCGCCAGCATGGCATTTTCGTGGAAGGAAAGCGGGAAGTGCCGATACACAAGCTGGACTTCGGGGTGCAGGCGCAGGAATTCTTTGACGATCGGGGCCATGCCGCCGCAACCCGGACACTGGAAATCGGAGTATTCGTAAAGCACGTATTTGGGAGCGGTAGCGCCGCGAACATGATCGGCCTCGGTGATCGGGTTGACCTCGACGGTGCCCATGGGGTTAAGGTAACACTTGCCTGGCTCGGTCGGGGTAGCGATGACTACCGGCCCCGTGGGCGTTTCGGGCGTCGCCACAGGTGTCGTCGGCGCCGGCGTCGGGGTCGAAGTCGGAGCTACCGTCGGGGTCGTGCTGGGTTTGCAGGCCCCCAGGATAAGCATCAGGAAGGTTCCCACGATAACTAAAGTACGGACAGACTTGAACATAGCATACTCCTTTACTGAATTTAGATAAGCTATTGTAACCTGTTTTGGGCCGCCGGGGCCCTGGAAAACCTCAGACCTGAGGAGACGGCGGCCAGAAAGGCGGTCGCTCGAACCGCCACAAGGCGTAAAGGGCCAACACCAACGTTACCCCGCCCATGATCAGGCTCTCGCCGCGCGAGGCGCGCATGGTGAACATGCCCAACATACCCCCTACAAAGCCTGCATTATACAACACCAGCACCGCTTCACGGCGGCTGAGACCAGCGTAAGTGAGGCGGTGTGAGCTGTGATCCTTACCCGGTGTGGTAAGCGGATTCAGCCCGCGCCGCAGCCGCGAGATCGTCACCAGGGTGGTGTCGAACAAGGGCACGAGCAGCACGAACAGCGGCACCATCCAGGTCACGAAAGGCACATTCGCCGGAAAGCGCAACTTGATGCCCAGCGCCGCCAGCACAAAGCCGATGAACAGGCTGCCTGAATCCCCCATGAAAATGGTGGCCGGGTTCCAGTTGTAGACCAGAAAGCCGATACAGGCCGCCATCAGAGCTACTGCCAGGGTACCCACCAGGTATTGCCCGGTGAAGGCGCACATCAGCGCGAAATAGCCCGCTGCGATGGCGGCGATGCCGGCGGAAAGCCCGTCCATGTTGTCCAGCAGGTTCAGGGCGTTGGTGATACCCACGATCCACATCAGACTGACCAGGAGATTGAGGCCAGGCCAGGGGAAAGCGCTCACGCGCACGCCGGTCGCTATCAGCAGGCCCGCCGCCAGACACTGCCCCAGCAGCTTGCCCCAGGCCGGAATGGAGCGCCGATCGTCCCACAGGCCCAGTACCGACACCCCGGTCGCCCCAATCAGGATGCTGCCCAGTTGGTTGAGGTTGAGCGTGTCGCCCAGCATCAGCATGACCAGCATCGCGCTGAGGAAGATCGCCACACCGCCCAGGCGCGGGGTCGGGGTGCTGTGCACCTTCCGCTGCGCGTCCGGCTGATCCATCACCTGCAGGCGCAGGCCCAGACGCCGGGCCAGGGGCGTCCCCAGCAGGGAAAGGACCAGCGCGCCAGCGAAAACCACCAGATAGCGGGTCATCAGGGCATCGCCTCCAGTGAGCTGCGCAGTTGCTCCAGGCTGCTCTGCTTATCCAGAGGGGCGAGCTGAATCGCCTGCGCAATGGCGGCCAGGGCCTCCCCCTTCATCCCCAGATTGCTGTAGGCGATGGCTTGCAGACGGTACATGTCCCAGAGGTTTTCGTAGGTCGAACAGGCGCGGATGCCTTCCTCCAGGCGCTGTGTAGCCGTGAGCCATTGCGTCTGCTGCGCATAGAGCGAGCCGAGCACGTAATAGACGGTGCAGTTGCGCCGGACCTTCAGGGCTTTTTCGTAGGTTTCGATCGCAGCCGGGTAGTTCTCCTTGCCGGCATACCAGTCGCCTAACAACATCCAGGTCTGCTCAAACCCCTCATCCACCTTGAGGGATTGGGCCACAATCTCCTGGAAGGCGGCCTCGTCCCGCATGTCAAAGCCCTTGAGGATGGCCAGCTCATTCCAGAGGATGGGATTGCTGGGGCTGAGGGCTAAGGCCTGGCGATAGTAGCTTTCGGAGAGCGCCAGGCGTTCATTGCGCTGAGCGGCATCGCTGGTGACGGCGGCCCAGGCCCGGTAGAAGCGCGCCAGATTAGCGCTGTGATCCGTGTTGAGCGGGTTGAGGGTCAGGGCCTTCTTGAGGATGGCCTCGGTGCGCTGGTACAGGCTGCTTTGCGTCGCCGCGTCCGGATGGGACTGCGCCAGTTCCAACGAGGCCTTGCCCAGGAACAGGTAATAGTAGTCCTCACGCGGGGCCAGGTCCAGCGCGGCTTCGTAATGGGCAATACCGACAATGTGTTGATTGACATCTCTTTGCTCGGCGTAAACCTTGCCCTGTTTGAAGAGTATGTCGGCCCGGATGAGGTTGTAGCTGCCGGACTGGACGATGAGCACGCCGCTCACTGCCCCGACGGCCAGGACCAGCAGGGCGGGCGAGCTGGCCAGGCGCTTGGGGCGTTCCGGAGCTTCAAAACTCAGGACCCAGCCCAGGCTGAGCCAGATCAGGTACATCAGGCCGTAGTACAGGCCCAGGGTACTGCTCAGACGCTTACCCAGGGCGACAATGTCCAACACCGAGGCGATGGGGCTGTTGCTCAGGGCAGCCTGACGCGCGGCCAGCGTATTCCCGTACAGAAACCAGCCGGTAAAGGCTATGACCAGGACCAGCCCCAGGGCTATCGCCCAGCGCGTCAGCCCGTGCTGACCGAAGCGGCCTTCGTTGTCCAGCTCGCTCAGGCCGACGAGGGCGCCCAGGAACATGGGGAAGAGCACGATGACCAGCCCGCCGTAGGAAGTCCGGCTCTGGATGTAAATCCAGGTGAAAGCGCGCCAAAAAATCTCACCGACATTGCTCAAGCGGTCGGGGTTGTTGATGAAGTCGAAACTCAGCGTGCCGATCAGGAAAACCAGGATCAGGCTCAGCGCCAGGGTGGGAGCGAGCCAGAAGGTCGTCGGGGCTGGGGTCGCAGGCGCGGGACGAGGCGCGGGTGCCGGGCGCTTCTTGTGCCCTTTGCGGGCCGTCTGGAAGGCCGGCGTGACCTGGGGTGACACGGAAGCCGGCAGCTCATCCGTGATCCAGTTCAGGCCCAGCACGACCAACAGGCCGCTTAAGCTCCAGAAAACAGTGCGCGTCGAGGCGATAGCAATGCCGAAGTTGATTTCGATGAAATGGGCAAAGACCCCCGCCAGGATGGCCACGATCAGCAGGGTGTGGGGATGAAGCGGTGCAGCTGCGGGGCGCGCCAGGTGCTGGAAGCCCTTCCAGGTCACGTAAAGCGTCGAACCGGCCAGAATGCCCAGGGGCACGCTGACGGCGAACAGGTAAAGGCCGCTGGCCTGCCAGCCAATGAGGGTGAAGGCCAGGATGAACAGGCCGGCCAGCCCCAGATAATGCATCAGGTCCCGGCGGTTATGCAGCAGACCCAGCCAGTGTAGTCCCCAACCGAAGACGCTCAAGAAGGTGAAGAGGTAAACGCCCAGGCCCAGCACGCCCGCATTGACCAGGGAATCCAGCGTTTCGTTGTGCGAACGGTCAGGTGAAGCCGTGCGTGATTCGTAATGTCCCAGTTCCGCGGGATAGAAGCGGTTATAAGCCACGTACATGGATTCCGGCCCGTAGCCGATCAGCGGGCGCAGGACGTTGAAGGGGTCCTGATGCCCATCGGGATACGTGATGGGGGCGTGCGGCGCGATCAGCTTCACCGTCCCTTGCCAGATGAGGGTGCGCACCTTGCCCGTGCCGCTTTCTACTTCGGTGATTTCGGCCAGCCGACGGAATTGCTCGCTCTGCAAGACGCGCGTCTTGATCGGGCCAGGCAGGTTCATGGCCAGCAGCAGGGCAGCCAGGATGAGGCCGATCGTACCCCAGCTTATCCACAGCCAGCGCCAGCTCCCCGGACGCTCCACGATAGCGTAGAGCCACAGGGTGCCAAAAGCCAGGGTGCCCAGCACGACGGCCAGGCCCGAAGAGGAAACGCTCAGCTTGAGCAGGTGCACCAGGCCATAGCCCAACCCGCCCGCCAAGGCCAGCAACAGCAGGCTCGCCAGGCTGAAGCCTACGCTCTGGGCCAGGGTCTTGGGCCAGCGTGAGCCCGCATCCCCCTGCGCCTGCTGGGACAGGGCCAGCAACGCCAGGTAGATGAACAGGAAGAGCGCGGCAATGATACCCAACCAGGGACCGCGGCTCTGCGAAAACCAGATAGTGAGCAACTGCACGCCCAGGATGAAGAGGTAGCCGCTGGCGCGCAGCACATCGGTCAGGCGCGCTTTGTTGCGCTGCATAATGGCGCGGAAGCTTTCGATGAGCTTCGCCAGGGTGAGCGGCACAATGATGATGAGGTAGGCGCCCACGAAAATCGAGTTGCCCATGTTAGAGGCCACGCGCGTGCGCACGTCGCCGCCCCAGGGCAGCGGGTCCCCACCCAGGTGCTGCACAATCCCGTACAGACCGACCGGCAGGCTCGCCAGGATCAGGGTCGTGAGCAGGCGTTGGAGTTGGGTGCGCGTTTTGAGCACGGTGACGATGGAGAAGAACAGGACCAGATAGGCCGAAAGGGTGAAGGTGCCCTGCAGGCGCTGATAGGACCCGATAAAGCTGGTGTAGGGGACCAGTGAAAAGAGCGAGCTGATGAGGTAAAGCGCCATAGTGAGCAGGGCCGGCAGCACCAGAGGCGTTCGCCAGGAGAAACGCAAGGGCTTTTCGCCCAGCGCGACCAGCTCCACAAAGCGCACCAGCCAGACGATGGCCATAAAGACCGTCAGAGCGCGCAGGGTAGTGAGCTTGTCGGGTTCAAAGACGCGGTCGGAAAAGACGTTGAAAAAGACAGGCGTGATGATGCCCCCCAGCAGCCAGCCCGCTTCCAGCAGGCCGTCACACCATTGGCTTAAGCGCGATGATTTCATGTCTTGCTCTACTCCTTTTGCCAGCGCATCATGGAGTAGATTATACCACCAGAATGAATCCGCAGCTTCCATGAACTCACGCAATCGAACCGCTGCGAAAACCGGCACCAGGCCGACCCGCTCCGCGCGGTCGCCTCGTTTCCTGGCTCGCGTGCAGCTTATGCGCCAGCCACAGGGCAGCCATGGCCCCAGGCCTTATGCAGAAAGCAGTTGACGCTGAAAGAGATGGATAGACCGTGCGGCAAGCTCATGTCCGACTCGCCGTGGCGATACGGCCGCTAATCGAGCCAACGCAGCAGGAGAAGGCGCGCCCGCCAGGATGGGCACAGGGCGCAGGCCGTTTCCATCCAGAACAGCCACGCCCGGCGGATGGCTTCTTGCAGGCGCCTGGCAAGTTTTTTCTCCCCGGACATGAGGAGGATGGCATAAAAGAGCGGGACGGGCAAAAAGCCATGAGCAACGATCGGGAGGGGGTCACCGGGCTAAAATAAAGAGTCACGGGTACTAAATGGTTTCCTCGCCAAGTGAATCGAGTATAATTCTCCTGACAGAGTCAGGAGGGAGAGGATGCCCAAACGGATACTTTTACGAACAGTCACGGCAGAAGAAGAAGCAGCAATTCGGCGACTGGCGGCGTCCAGGAAAGAGCCGGCCAGGCTAGTGCAGCGTGCG
>Ga0209227_1003500_pt1 | contig 10422 bp, 8 predicted proteins | sample YNPBryantNP2012_FD_185815 | JGI IMG/M metagenome (GOLD analysis project Ga0209227, IMG submission 185815) | Anoxygenic and chlorotrophic microbial mat microbial communities from Yellowstone National Park, USA - YNP Bryant NP 2012 (SPAdes)... ...
ACATAGAGCTGAAAGGGCAGGTCGGTCAGGAACTTGCGGGCTCCCCTCACGGTACGCCCCCGCCGGTGGGCTCCGAACATCTCCCGGAGCGCCGTCTCGTGGCAAAAGCGCAGAATGTCGTGGATGGTGGAGCAGTTTTGCGCCAAGAATTCGGCGCTTGCGGCGTCCTTCAGATGAAGCGGGGAGATACATTGCAACAGTTGATGCAGCCGGGCCTTGATGGGGCGGTCTGCGGGCAAACGGCCTCGGCGGCAGGCCGGATCCAGAAGGCCTGGCACTCGCCCGGCGTAAACCCTTCGAGCCGTGGCGTCCACGGTGACGATTCGATCCGGCAGAAGGAGCGTGGTGGCCGATCCTGTGTTGACCATCATAGGAATAGCCTTTTCTCGGGCGATGGAAGCAAAATGACCGGCCACCGAACCCGCATCCGTGAGGACGGCCTCCAGCCGGTCGGCGATGAGGGCCAATTCGGGAAACGGGGTGGAAGTGGTGAGCACGGCGCCATGGGGAACCTGACAAAGATCCGCGGGCGATGTCACGCGAACCACCCGTCCTACCGCCGTTCCCGGGCAGGCGCATTCGCCGCCCGAAAGGACCAGGCGCTCGTTCGGCGGTGCTTCTCTGGCCGCACATTCCGGCCTTGGTGGCTGAATGAAAAGCGGCCGCGCCTGCAGGATCCATATTTGGCCCTGGGAGTCCACAGCCCATTCCATGTCCACGGGCCCGCTCAGAAGTTCTTCGCAAATCAGAAGCTGTTGTGCCAGAAGGCGGGCAAGAGGGCCGTCCACCGGGCCGGTCCTCCTTTCTTCGGCCGTGAGTGGCGTGCGCTTCAAACCGCCGTCGGGGTGCACGACCTGCTTTTCGAGCTGCTTGGAAAGCTGAGGGGAGTTTTCGAGGATCGAAAGGGTGGTCCGATCCAGCGTAACCACGTGCGGTGTGGCGTCGCCCCGCATGAGCGTCTCGCCCATGCCCCACACGCCATGGACGAAGAGGCGCCGAGCATCGCCCATGGCCGGGTCCGCGCTGTAGGCCACGCCGCTCCGGCAGGCGTTCACCGTTTCCATGACGAGGACAGCCATGGGGGTTTCTTCGTCCAGATATCCGTTGCAAATCCGGTGCGCGATGGCGTTCGCCGTGTATTTGCTCGCAATCACACGCCGATAGGCGTCCGGGAGGGCGCTGGCCGGCACATTGAGCACGCTCAGGTACTGGCCGGCGAAAGAGTGAGCCCGGTCTTCCCCTACGGCGCTGCTGCGCACGCAAAGAAAGACCGAGTCCGCATCGTTCCCGAACACCCGTCGATGAGCTTGATCCATGGCTTCCAAAAGGTCCTGAGGAAGCGCGCAGTCTTCCACCATTCGGCAAAGCTCGTGCGCCGTGCGCCGGATCTTTTCGGGGTCCGACACATCCAGGCGGCCCAGCCGCCTGGCCACCTCGTCTTCCAGCCGGTTATGGGCCAGCACGTGGGCAAAGGCCTTGGTCGTGAGCACAAAGAACCGGGGAATGAAAAGCCCGCGATCCTTCAAGCGCGCCGCTTGATGGGCTTTACCACCCAAAAGATTTTCCTCAACACCGGCCGCTTCGTCCATGGAGAGGGCGAGGGGAGAGTCTGCGGAAAAGGAGGTCACACTCATGGCCTGGGCCATGTGGCGGCGCACCCTCTCTAGTGCCACGGCCGTAACCCTGCCCTGTCGCGGCGCCATGGCTGTGAGCTCCTTCACCAGGCGTTCGGTCTGGCGTTCCAGGAGCGCCGCCATGCGACGCACTTTGTGGAAATCCACGGGGAGGTCTTCTCCCTGGACGCGCTCCAAAGCCGCCATGCATTGATGGCACCGGTGATCTGCGCAAAGGAGTCGGCGAAAATGAGCGTAAGTGCGAAGCAATTTACGGCGGTGGTTAAAGAACCCCGCCAGCCGCTCCCACCAGGAAGAAGGATGATAAAGGTGCATGATCGGTCACCTATGTTGTGAACGGGCCCTGTATCCGTTTTCTTGGAGGAGCGGTCTGGTGGCGACTCCGATGCCGTCCAAGTCGGTTCCTGCGAAAAACAGCCCCTCGGTGTGCTCCCCTTTGCACCCATCACGCCAAGGCCGGTTCCCGCCGCAGGAGTGTGCCGGCGTCCACGCTTTGCGGCACACCTTCGTAGGGGGTTCGTCGGGTCGTGCGGACCTTCTGCGCCTCCCGCAGAGTCTTCAAGACGTCGAGGCTTTCTTTAAAACCCTTGTAAAGGCGGCACATATCAAGCGCCATGCCGGCGATCTGCGCTAGGGCTTGGACGAAATTCACATCGTCCAGCGTAAAATCCCAGGGCTCGGACGTGTAAACCCGCATGACCCCGATCACGCGACCTCCGGTCTGCACCGGAACGGAAAGGATGGAGGTTATCCCTTCCTTCTTGGCTGCTTCCGGGTATTCAATTCGAGGATCATCGGTCACATCGTGGATGGCCACCGGACCGCTTTCCAAAGAGGCAGCAATGGAACGAAGGGCGCTGACCGGGCCTTTGTTGATGTACTCGTCGCTCAGCCCGTAGGATGCCGCCAGTTCCAGATGCTCCGTCTTCCTGTTGATGAGGAAAAGCGCGCAGGCCTTGACGTTGAGTGCGGTTTTCACGGCCTCGACCGTCGTCAAGATCACCTCTTCAGGATCTCGAGAGTGGCCGATGGCGTTGGCGATCCGAAGAAATGTCTCGTAATTCAAAAGATGCCTTTTCATTCGACTATCCTTTCTTCGGTAAGGCAAAGCACGCGGGCCGGAAGGCATGGCCCGTGCCTCGCAGGAAGCTCAGCGCGCGAGCGTTCCTGCCGTGTCTCATCCCTGCCTTGTCTGCCCATTTTGCGTCGCATGTCCACCTCCTCCTTTTGGCGTCTCGAGAGATCGCCCGGTCAAATGCTGAAGAGGGGAAGGCGAAACCCCTCGGCAAGCTGCCGCGAGCGAAGAAGAGGGGCAGTGGGGTGATTGAAGAAAGCGTGAAGTTCATTTGAAATGTATCGTGCGTTGTCAGCTTTTTGTTATGGTTAACATACAAGGAAAAAAAAGCAAAGGGCCTGCCGTCCGCCCTCAGCAATGTCGGTGGATCTTTCGCGGATGAGGGGTGCCCCCAATGTTTATGAATTGTGAAGAAAAGCGGGCTCCAGACCGCCGAGCTCTTTGAGGTGGGCGAAATAATCTTGAATGAATTTTCCCGACACCACATGGGGCAGAGGAAAGATCAGGCTTCGTCCTTCCAGGAAGAAGCCGTTCAGGGCGAAAAACAGGCTGCGTGACATTTCAAAGAGCAGTTGGTTCGTTTGAACAAGATCGAAGGGGCGAAGGCCTCTGAGACCCCGGCCCGGTTCAATACCGTACAGGCGACAGGCAATGGGGCGATGGGAATAAATCAGGCATTGTCCGTCCACATTTAGAGGACAGAGGTAATTGCGATCGGCGGGCGTAAGCTCCTGTTGATCGCTTTCAAAGGTTGGTGAGACAGTGGAGGAGGACGCCACCGGGGCGGCCGAATAGGCCCAGCAAATCGCCCTGTGTATCGCCGCCACTCGATCCGATCTTTTGAGGGCTCTATTGAGATGGTGGTTTACATAAACCGCTTCGCTCCATTGCAGGAAAAGGATCTTCCGGCAGCAATGATCATGGTCGCGCCCGCAGCGGGACATGGGGGTTCCCTCAGGGGTTTCGGCCTCGATTCCCTGTTCCAGCTCCTGCACCAGGCTTTCGTAGTCCGTGAAATAGGGCGCCAGATCCAGAACATGCTTGCCTTCCAAGGACGGTTCTCGAATCGTCAATCGTCCCTCTTTTTTGTTGTATTTCCTCAGCAACCACCACTGGCTGAAACTGGTGGGGTTCGAACGGATCCGTTTCAGGTACTTTTGGGCCGATTTCAACCCAAAGCCTCGGCGGAGCAGATAGGAGGTGACGAAGGTGCCTGTGCGGCCGATGCCGAACCGACAGTGAACCAAGACTTTCTTGCCCAAATAGATGGCTTCGTCCAACCAATCCAATGCCCTTTCCAGTTCTTCCAAATCCGGCGCGTGCTCGTCGGGGATGGGCAGATAGTAAACCTCGAAACCGGATTTTTCCTCAATTTCATGGAGGTCACAATACTCGCCGCAGAGATTCACGATGGCGCCGATCCCCTGCTGAGCGATTTGATCCAGGTGCTGGTAGGACATGGGGGCATGACCCACCGCCAACTGGTCCGTAATCCATTGCATTTCATATTCGGACATAAACAGCGGTTCCTGGTTCAATGCGGAGTCGTTTCAGGGTGCCCGTGACTGGGCGAGCAAGGCAGCCACCTTTTCTTCCAATTCCATTTTTTCGATGGGCTTGACGCAATACTCGCCGGCTCCGAACGCCAAGGCCTTACGGGCCGAATCGACGGTGGGATAGCCCGTAAGCATCATGGCCCGGATCTGCGGGGCGATCTTCTTCAGCTCCTGAAGCACCTCAATGCCGTCCATCTTTTTCAATTTGATGTCAAGGATGGCCAAGTCCACCGGATTCTCGCGCACGTATTGAATCGCTTCTTCCTCGTCCGTGAAAGTCACCACCTCATGCCCTTTGCGCTGAAGGATCTTTCGGATCAGCACCACCGCATCCAGCACATCGTCGAGGACCATGATTTTTGCCATATCTTTCACTCCCATTTGGGTCTCGAGAGGCCGATATGCCAAAGAATGCCCCGCAGGGTCTGAAAAAATTCCAGGGCGGGACTTAACCTTTCCAGGCCGGAAACCGGCAGATGAACGTGGTGCCTGAACTCCGACTGGATGAAAAATCCCTTTCTTCTTCACGCTCGCCCACTTCGGAAACATGACGGCTCGTAAATTCGATGCTTCCGCCGTGATCCTTGACGATCCCGAAAGTGACCGACAAGCCCAACCCGGTTCCCTCACCCACCCCTTTGGTGGTGAAAAAAGGATCGAAGATTCGGCTCCGAATGTCCGGCGGAATGCCGCTTCCGGTGTCCTCGATGGCCACCACCACCTGGTCTTCTTGGGCCTGGGTTCTAACCGTAATGCGGCCGTGGCACCCGATGGCCTGGTGGGCGTTGGTCAACAGATTCATGAAGACTTGCTCAAGCTTTTCCTGATCTCCATAGACCAGCGGGAGCCGGGCGCTGAGGTCGCGGACCAGGTGGATGTGATCCAGGGCAAAGGCGTGTTCCACCACGGACAAAACCTGCTCCAGGGTCTTGTTCAGGTCAAGGGGTCTTTTGACACTTTCCGTATGCCGTGAAAAGCGCAGGAGATCAGCCACGATCCTTTTACACACACGGCATTGCTTTTCCATGAGCTTGAGATCTTCGTAGATTTCACTGTCGGGGGGAAAATCCTCGAGGAGCAATTGCACATAACCCAGCATGATGGCCAATGGCGTATTGATTTCATGGGCGATGCCCGCGGCCAGTTGGCCGATGGATTCAAGCTTCTGCGCTTGGGCCATGCGTGCCTGAAGTTCCTTCAAGTCGGTGATGTCCCGAGCATTACATAAGATGCCGATCACGTTACCCATTTCGTCCAGTACCGGGGTCTTTACCAGGTGAAACCAGCGGGCCTCCCGTGCCCCATCGATGCGTTTTTCCAGTTGCAGCGGGGCCCTCTTTGCAACGACTCTCAGATCCTCTTCGTGATTGGCCTGGGCCACGTCCGCAGGAAACAGATCGAAATCCGTTCGATCGAGGATATCTCTTTCCTCTTTATGAAAAAACCGGCAGAAGGACCGACTGACTGCCAGGTAGCGCGATTCCCTGTCTTGCAGACAGACGATATCCGGGGTGACGTCGAGTATGGTTCGAAAGACCTGATGTTGTCGGCTCAGGTGTTGTTCCGTGTTTTTGAGCCGCTCCACGCGGTCGCCCAGGGTTCGGGCCATGAAGTCAAAGTATTCCGCCAAGTCCTGCAATTCATCACCGGAATTGCGGCGAAAGACCGTGCAGTGCCGACAGCTTTCGATCTTTTTCGCGTATTCTCCTTCCACACAGGACGGACACAGGGTGCCGGCCAGGTACCAGCAGCGCAGGCCCTCATCGCCGTATGCCGGGCATTCCTTTCGATCGCATTCCATGAGCTCCCAGCACATTTTTTTGGGGTGAGGGGCGGTCACAATGTTCAAGTTGCCCATGACGATCTGCTGGGCGGAATGTCTCAGCAGGGCGATCCGCCGAGTCACCGTTCGCGCCAGGCCGGCGGCCAGCAAGGTGGAGAAAAAAATTCCCACGCCGGTGACCAGAGCGATCACCCACGCCAGATTATGCACTCCGGCGAGGGCTTTGCTTTGAGACATGCCGATCCGGACCGTGCCCAGTCGTTGGCCGGCGACCATCACCGGGGCGGCGAAATCCAAATACTTCTGCCGACCGTCAGTCAAAAGCTGGATTCGGCACTGCTGAGAGTCGTCCGCTTGATTCGCTTTGATGAGGTCGACGGGAAAACCGCTCCTGAAGGTGTGGACCAAAGGGCGTTCCCCTTGGTCGAGCACGAAGCCGTAGACCATATCCTCGCTGGACTGGAGCAGTTCGTCCACCAGGTTTTTCATGCTCAGAAAGTCTAAGGCCAGGACGGGCTCGGCCACCCGGGCCGCCAGAGTGACGGCGCTTGCGGTTCCACGTTTCTTGCTTTCGGCCAACAGAGTGCGTGCGACGATCCGCGTGATCACGACGCCGAGACAAATGCCGAACACGAGCAGAATGGACACGATGCTGAGATAGATCTTTGTTCGAAATCGCCATCTAACGATCATGAAGCTCGTCCTTCCCGAGGTGTTCCGACCTTCAGGGCTCATGATCCATGCCCAACTGCTTGGCCAGCCGGCGGATGCCGTCGAACTCCCCGTCATCGGCTGGCACCACGCGCAGGAAGTGCGCGGCCTCCAGAATCCTTCGATCTTCGGGCCGCTGCCCATCCAATTGAACCAGAGCGTTGCGGATCTTTTCAGCCACAGCGAAGGGGATGTCTCGACGGACGGCATACACCCACCCCGGATACCATGGGGTGGTTGCCAGGACGCGTATCTCGCTCAGATCGATCTTGTCGGCCACCACATCCAAGGTGCCTTCCCGAATGGATCCGATGTCGTACCGGCCCGCGTAGACTGCCAGTACCACCTTTTCCTGCTGGCCTCCGGGACCGGGAGCAAAGCTGATCTCGGCGAAGTCCGATGGGCGGATGCCGTGATGGAAAAAATAACCGAGGGCAAAAAGATAGCCTCCAGCGGAAGAGGGATCCACGGCGATCCATCTCTTTCCCCGGCAGTCGGAGATGTTCTCAATGGCTCGGTTGTCGCGCCGACAGATAATTTGGCCGCGAAAGTCTTTGTGCCCTGTCTTTTCGACGATACGAGCGATGGCGCGCGCGCCGAAGCGATCGGCGAGTTTAATGTAAATAAAGGGGTTGGAAAAGGAGACATCGATCTTGCCTTGGCCCACCATGTTGATGTGCTCGTCAAAGCTATTGGGAAAGACTTGACGCATATTGAGCCCCGTTTTTTGCCTAAGGTAATCGACCAGAAGGTGGTGGCGTTCATAGGAGATGCGGTGAGCGTATTGGGGAAGGTAGGCATAGGTCAGAGCCGGGCTCGGCTCGTCATAGGCCATTTGGGCCCGTGTGGTCATGTCCACAGGAATCGCTTCGTCGTTCGGCCCGCAGCCGAAAACCGTGGAGATCAAAGCAAGGCACATGAGAAATCGGACTGGCGAGGATCGCAGGACCGGGCCGGCGAAGGTCATTGTGGCGCTCCTTCCAATGTCACACGTCATGGGCACGGTGCCTTCCAATTGCCCTCGCAGCCTCAGAGTTTCGTCCACGCCATTTCTTGGGGACAAATTCGAGGTCGAGAAAGGGGGCGAAGGACCTTTCAGAATGTCCGTCTCATCTTAACCCTTCTGGATTGGCCGGTGAACCAAAAGTCGGATGGCCTTGTGGTCTCTCTCGGCAGGCCCAGGATAAGAAAAATTTGATCTGATCGTCAAGACAACGCCGCGAATCGGCCTCGAAAAAAAGGTGACTTTTCTCATCAATATGTTAGAATGTGTTACAAAAAGAACCAGAACAAAGAGGGGAGCACCTTGACGAAGAATCCGCCGGGACCAAAGGCCCATGCGCAGCACTATGGCGCATGCTACGCGACACGGGGGGAGCGAGACGGCCTGGCGCAGTCTTTTGTGCGCGAGGGCCTTTTAAGGGGCGAACAAATCCTGTGTCTCGTTTCAAATGTGGATGAAGCGGCGCATATTTTCTTGAATCCCCATGGTCTCGGTGGCATTTGTCAGCCTCGAAAGCACCAGGTGGTTTTTCGCCGCGCAGAGAGTTTTTACTTGTCGGACGGCGCCTTTGATCCCCACCGCGTGCTTTCGCTGTTTATGTCCTGTGTTCGGTCCGCCTTGGAGATCGGATTTGCCGGGGTGCGCGTGGTCTCGGACGCATCGTGGCTTCTCGAGCATCCCCTTGGAGCCCATGAAGTGGTGGATTACGAGCATCGCGTCAACAAGGTGGCCAAAGGCATGCCGTGCTCTGCTTTGTGCCTCTATCCAAGGGAGGTTCTGCCCAAACCCTTTCTGGCCTATGTTTTCTTGACCCACCCGTACATCTTTCGAAAAGGGCGCTGTTTTTTCAATCCCCACTATGAGGATTTCGACGTCTTCTTGGAAGCCCCATCACCGACCGACATCTACCACAGCCTCTTCAAAGCCCTTGTGCCCATCGGTCCCTAGCCGCGAGTTCGAAAAGGCAGTTTTTTAAGAGCTTTCTGCCCATTTCCCGTGCGTGGTGAGCGGCTCAGCGCACAAGGACCTGCATGCTTTTAAGCAGGCGGCTCGGAAGCCGAATATCCCCCGGTTGGGTGCTCACCCGCACCCCCATAAGAATCAACACGGCTCCGGCCAATTGGGCCCAGGACAGGGTTTCGTCCAAGACGATGCGGGCCGTGAGGACGGTGACCAGGGGAATGAGATTGATCCACACGGCGACTTGGGATGCAGGAAGAATCCGCAGCGAGGTGTTATAGAGCCAAAAGGCCGCAAGGGTTGCGAAAAAAGCGAGAAATAAAAGACTTCCCACCGCCTGCGCGCTCGGCGATGCCTTCATGACACTTGAGCCCTCGGCCAAGGCAAACAGGGCGAAAAAAGCCGTGGCAAAGGTGGTTTGAATGGTCGTCAGGGTCATGGGCCGATACCGGGCGCTTAAAGATCGGCTGACAATGGTATAGACCGACGCGCACAGCGCCGCGCCCATGATGAGCAGATTGCCCAGAAGAGGGGAGGCGGCCGGCGAAGCGCCTTCCACGTCTTTGTGGACTAGAAAGGCAATGCCGACCAGGGTCAGGGCCACCCCCAGTCCTGTTTTCAGGCGGACGGGTTCCTTGAGGAACACCGCGCCGAGCATCATGACAAAGACGGGGATGGATCCGATGATCAGGGAGGCCACGGAGGCGCTCGTATACATCAGGCCCCGGGTTTCGCACAGAAAATACAGGCCCGGTTCCATCACCCCCAAGAGGCAAAAAAGCCCCAGGTCCCGTCCGTGCAGCTTTTCCCTTTTGAAAAAGAAAAAAGCCGGAAGAAGAAAAGCGGAAGCCACGGCGAACCGCAAAGCAAGAAGCACATAGGCCGAAAAGCTCTGCAAAGCCACCTTGGTGGCCACAAAGGAGACGCCCCAGATGACGCACGCCCCGGCAGCCGCGCCGTATCCTTTCCCATAGCCATCCAGCATCACGGGGTCCCTCAAAACGACAAAAAAGAGAGAACCCGCATGGGAGGCATCCGGCGGGTTCTCTTCTTTCTATGACGGTCACAAAAAGGGCTTAATCCCAGTTCAAAATCTGATCGTCGTAGAGTTCCTCAATCTTGCGTTTGTGCTTGATTTCTTCCTGGGCGAGCATTTCGAAGACCTTGGCCGTTTTTTCATGGATGCATTTTTCCTTCCATGCGCTGTAGAAGGCATGGGCCTTTTCTTCTTTCTTCATGGCCAAAGTCAGGGCTTCCTGGTACGTCATGTCGTCTCGAAAGGGCACATCCATCAGATAGTCGCTGATCTTGAGATCTTCGACCTTGTCCAGTTTGAAATCTTCCAGTCCCACAGGATCCAGGCTTTTCAGGAGTTCGCGGTGCTTTTTCTCTTCCCCCACCATTTCGAGGAAAAATTCCTTGATGCCGGGGTTTTTGGCCTTGTCGGCGCATTTCTGGTAAAAGTCCATGGCCAGTTCTTCTTTCTTGATGGCAAAGTTCACCACGTCATCAAAAGATCGACAGGTCAAGACGGACATGACGGCCTCCTCTTTCGGTCCATTGGCGAAATTCCCCTGCGCGTTTTTCCGCGAATCTGCGTTTTCATACCAGAACCGTAAGGCTCGAAGCAATCGGTTTCAAGATCCTTTGCCCGCTGTTTCCTCCGCTCACACGAAAAGGGAAACGATTTCGAACCGCTC
>Ga0209227_1003501_pt1 | contig 10421 bp, 10 predicted proteins | sample YNPBryantNP2012_FD_185815 | JGI IMG/M metagenome (GOLD analysis project Ga0209227, IMG submission 185815) | Anoxygenic and chlorotrophic microbial mat microbial communities from Yellowstone National Park, USA - YNP Bryant NP 2012 (SPAdes)... ...
ACGGCGACCCACACGGCCACGGCCACGGCGACCCACACGGCCACGGCCACGCCAACCGCCACCGACACACCGACGATCACACCGACCGCCACCTGGACACCCACCTTCACCCTGACGCCCACCCTGACCCCCACCCCCACCCTGACCCCCACCCCGACCCTGACGCCCACCCCGACCTTCACAATCACCGTCACTCCGACCATCACCGTCACCCCCACAGCCACCGTCATCACCGGTTTCTACCATCCAACATCCAATATCCCATGAAACGACGACGCGCCAGTGCCCAGCTCACGGAAGAGCATTACCTGATCATCGCCCTGCTGCTGGTGATCCTGTTGGCCATCTCCATGCTCTACTGTCTGGGTTTGGCCAGCCTGGCCCTGCGCCATGCCTGGGAGACGAAGGCTCTCCCCTGGAGCGCCACCGCCCTGCCCGAAGGAGGCACAGACACGACGCCCATCCCATCGCTCATCGAGACTGTGCCCGCGACTCTCTCCCCCTGAGAGCCGGTCTGAGAACCACAAAGGACAGGAAGGACACCAGGGGTATTCGTTTCCTCCGTGTTCCTTTGTGTCCTTGGTGTCCTGGGTGGTACGCTGTTCAGACCGGATGGGGCGTGTTGCTCCGGCGGGGCCTGCGACCTCGCCGCCAACGGGCCGGGGGTCACAGACCCCCGGCGAGCGGAGGACACCCAGGACACGAAGGATGATCTTGGAACCTGCCCTTGCAGGTCCTTTGTGTCCTTTGTGTCCTTGGTGGTAAGCTGTTCAGACCGGCTCTGAGGTGCGACTTGGCTTCGCTTGATGCGTATGGGTTCACAGGCCCCACCGGAGCAGCAGGTTTGACAGAAAGGGGTTTCGCGGTTATAATCGTTTACCTGGACGATTCATTGCTGAAAAGAAAGGGAATGTTCCGTGGACCTGGTCCCCTTGTTGAAACGCCTCTCCGAAGCCTGTGGTGTCTCCGGCTATGAACAAGAGGTCCGCAGCATCGTGCAGGAGATATTTGCCCCGTATGCCGATGAGGTGCGGACCGATACCCTGGGCAACGTTATCGCCCAGAAGCGGGGCACAGGGCCGGAGCCACGCCCGGCCATCATGCTGGCGGCGCACATGGATGAGATCGGCCTGATCGTATCGAACCTGGAAGAAGGATTTATCCATTTCCGGCAGGTGGGCGGTTACGATGACCGGGTGCTGTTGGGCCAGGAGGTGGTGGTCCACGGGCGGCAGGACCTGCCGGGCATTATCGGCTCGCGCCCACCCCACGTTCTGCCGCCGGCAGAGCGCGACAGGCCGATCCCTTATGACAGGTTGCGCATAGATGTAGGGCTATCGCCGGAGGAACTGCCCCGCCTGGTGCGGGTGGGAGACCTGATCACCATGAACCGCCGCCTGGTAGAGCTGAAGGGGGGGTTGGTGGCAGGCAAGGCGCTGGACAACCGGGCTTCGGTGGCCGCGATGGCGGTTTGCCTGGAGGAACTGAGCCGGGTGCGCCACCTGTGGGACCTGTATGCTGTAGCCACGGTCCAGGAAGAGGTCGGGACCAAAGGAGCTATCACCAGCGCCTATGGCCTGCAGCCGGATGTGGGCATCGCGATTGACGTGACCTGGGCCAGACAGCCCGGCGCAGCCGAGGAGTATACCTTTGAGCTGGGCACAGGGCCGGCCATCAGTTGGGGTCCGAACTTTCACCCCAAAGTTCAGGAAGCCCTGATCGAGACGGCCAGGGCGCTGGAGATGAACTACCACCTGGAGCCGCTGGCCCGCCCCGGCGGCACCGACGCCTACGCCATCCAGATCGCACGGGAGGGCATCCCCACCGGCCAGATCTGCCTGGTGCAGCGCAACATGCACACCCCGGTCGAAACGGTATCGGTCAGGGATGTGGAGCGGGCCGGTCGGTTGCTGGCCGCCTTGATTGCCCGCCTGGATGACAGGTTCCTGGCCAGCCTGGCCTGGGAGCTGGAAGGCTCAGAAGCTCAGGTCTCTGCATAAGGCTATTGTCCAGAAGTGCCCGGAGCAAACGGGCAGGGTGAGACGCTGGACGAATGTCGAGAGAATCTGAAGGAGGCCATCAAACTCATCCTTCAGGACAGACTGGAAGATTGCCTGCGCGGGGTCCCCGAAGACGCGATCCGTGAGACATTGGTAATGGCATGAAACGGGTCGAGTTTCTCCGTCACCTGCGATTCTATGGATGCAGGGGAAACAATCAAGAGAATCGAGGTCAAATTGCTGCTAGAAGAACTGTCCAACGCCTTCGGCCCATCGGGCTGTGAGCAGGAGGTGCGGGTGGTGTTGGCCCGGGCGCTGCGCGACAGGGTAGACAGTCTGCAGACCGATGCCCTGGGCAACCTGATCGCCTTCAAACAGGGCACCGGCCCCGCTCCCCGCCTCAAGGTCCTGGTGGACGCCCACACCGACGAGGTGGGGTTGATGATCACCCGCATCGAAAAGAATGGCACCCTGGGCTTTCGGGCTGTAGGGGGCATAGACGACCGGTTGCTGCTGGCCAAAGGGGTGATCGTGGGCCAGAAGCGGTTGCCGGGGGTCATCCTGGCCCCTCCTGTTCACCTGACCCAAAAGGAGCAACGCCAGGAGGTCATCAAGATTGACCAACTGGTGATTGACATCGGAGCGACGAGTGAGGAAGAGGCCAGAGAACTGGTCAGGCTGGGCGACTATGCGGTCTTTGATACGCGCTTCCAGGTGCTCACCGGGGAAGGGCTGCGGGTCGTCAAGGGCAAAGCCTTTGACGACCGGGCCGGATGCGCTGTCGCCGCTGCCCTGGCCGATGGGGAGTACGCTGTAGACCTGTACCTGTCCTTCAGCGCCCAGGAGGAGGTGGGCCTGCGCGGGGCACGGGTGGCTGCCTTCCGCATCGAGCCGGATGTGGCCTTTGCCCTGGAGGGAACCGTGTGCGACGACATGCCCAAGGACCAGGATGTCAGCCCCACCACCGAGCTGGGCAAGGGGCCGGCCCTCACCCTCATGGACCATTCCTTCATCGCCGACAGGCGCCTGGTCCGCCTGCTGATCGAGACCGCCGAGGCTCATGGCCTCCCCTATCAGTTCAAACAGCCGGGGATCGGCGGCACCGATGCCGGGGCGATCCACCTGTCCAAGACCGGCGTGCCGACGGCCGCCGTGTCGGTCCCCTGCCGGTACATCCACGCCCCCGCCAGCCTGCTCAGCCTGAACGATTTTGACCATGCGGTGGCGCTGATGAAGGCAACTTTGCAGGCATTGCCGGAGAAATGGGAGAATCTTGCATGAAAGACTTGATCAAGAAACTGACCGAAGCCTACGGCCCTTCCGGCCACGAAGAGCAGATCCGGGAAACGATCCGGCGCGAAGTGGAACCGTTCGCCGATGAGATACGGGTAGATGCCCTGGGCAACCTCTTTGTCCTGAAAAAGGGGCAGGGCGGGGGCAAACGGGTATTGCTGGCCGCCCACATGGATGAGATCGGCCTGATCATCAGCTATGTGGATGAGCAGGGATTCCTGCGTTTCCAACCCATCGGCGGCGTGGATGTGATGACCCTGGTCGGCGGGCGGGTGCAGTTCGCCGATGGGGCAGTGGGGGTCATTGCCCCGGAGAAGCGACAGGAGTTCAAGAAAGAGCCGGAGCTTTCCAGATTGTACATTGATATCGGCGCCACAGGGCGCGACGAGGCCAGGGGGCGTCTGGGCCAGGCGGTCGCTTTTGTCCGGCCCTTCGCCGACCTGGGAGGGCGGATCGTGGCCAAGGCCCTCGACGACCGCATCGGCTGTGCTGTGCTGGTCGAGACCCTGCGCCGATTGGAGAGCTCACCCCACGACCTCTATTTCCTCTTCAGCGTTCAGGAGGAGGTGGGCCTGCGTGGGGCCCGCACCAGCGCCTACGGCCTGGAGCCGGAGGTCGGCATCGCCGTGGACATCACGGTGGCCGCCGATACCCCTGAAGCCAATAAATTGGCGATGAAGCTGGGCGGGGGGCCATGCATCAAGGTCATGGATGGAAACATGCTGGCCCATCCTGGGGTGAAAAATCTGCTGATCGAGACCGCCGAGGCCCAGGCCATCCCCTACCAGCTCGAAGTGCTCGATCATGGGACCACCGGCGCTTCGGCCATCCAATTGACCCGCAGCGGGGTGCCGGCCGGTTGCGTGTCTATCGCCTGCCGCTATTCCCACACCCCGTCGGAGATGGTGGATATAGGGGATGTGGAACACACGGTCCGGTTGCTGCTGGCCGTGCTGGAAAAGCCGATCGAACTGTAGCGCCATGCCTCAACCGGACGGGTCGGCACCCAACCGATCCTCTGCTCACCCACCGCCGGGCCGATCGCGCCTTCGCCATATCCTGCTTTCCCTGTGGGCCGAATGGCGCGTGGAGATGTTGATCCTCCTTCTGGCCGCATTCGGCATCTTTTTGCTGGTGGAACGGATGCAGATCCGCCAGACCCTGTTCGCCTGGTTGCGGCGTGGGTTGCAGGCCCTCTCTGGACTCGGCAACGCCCTCCTGCGCAGTGTGGCGGCCTTTGTCCGGGCTACCACCCTGTCCGACCTGATGGGATATGCCCTGCTGCTGCTGGTCGTCGCTCTGGTGGTGTGGCGGGCCCGCTGGCGGCTGATGACCCTGCCCCGCTTGACGACGCGGCTGTGCCCCCATTGCGGCGGCGAACTGCACCGTATCCACCGCCATCGCCTTGACCGCCTGCTGGACCTCTTGGTGCCGGTGGCCCGCTACCGCTGCAAGAACCCCGAATGCCGGTGGGAGGGGTTGCGGATCAAGAGGGCACGACATGAGTGAGCAGATCCTCAGGCGAGCCTGGGGCTGGATCGCCTCGCGCTTCTACCGCCATCTGGCCGATGCCCATCGGCATTTCGGCAACAGCTATGGGGACCTGCAAGAACACTGGGCGGCTATCGAGAACTATACCCGTGCCGCAGCGCTCGACCCCACCTACGCCCTGGCCTACTACAGCCGGGGGGTGCTCTACTGGCGGGAGATCGGCAACCACTACCGCGCCATCCAGGACCTGACCCGCGTGTTGGAGCTGGTGCCGACCTGGGCGGAGGCCTATTTCAACCGGGCGATGGCCTACAAACTGCGGAGCGAACCGGAAAAAGCCATCGCCGATCTGGAGTGCTACCTGGCCTGCGGCCGGGACCCGTTCTGGCTGGAGATGGCCCGCCGACAACTGGCCGAACTGCGCCATGAGCCTGATGATCCCCACCGGCCGCCGGGGCCCCAGGAGTGAGAAGATGTCCCGCACCCGAACCACAGCCGCTCTGATCCTCATCGGCCTGCTGCTCGTCGCCTGCGGGCGGCCGACGACTGTTCGCCGGCCGGCAGAGGGCACGCCGGTGAGGGTGGCCCGTGTGGTGGATGGCGACACGGTGGAGTTGAGCGACGGCCGGGTGGTCCGCTACATCGGCCTCAACACCCCTGAACGAGGTCAGCCTTTCTACCAGGAGGCGACGGAGGCCAACCGCCGCCTGGTGGCCGGCAAGGAGGGTTGGCTGGTGCTCGACCTGCAGACCACCGACCCGTTTGGCCGGACCCTGGCCTACCTGTGGGTCGGCGAGCAGTTCGTCAACCTGGAGCTGCTGCGCCAGGGTTATGCCAACGCCTACACCGCCCCCCCCAACGTGCGCTACAGCGACCTCTTTCTCGCCGCCGAAGCCGAAGCGCGAAAGGCCGGCATCGGCCTGTGGGAACCGGCCAACATCCCGCTCAAGATTGTCAAGATCTACTACGACGCACCTGGTGCAGATGCCGACAATCCCAATGGGGAATGGATAGAAATCATCAATGATGGGGCGGAGACTGTGGACCTGACCGGGTTCACACTGAAGGATGAAGGCAACCATCTGTACACCTTCCCGGCAGTGCGGCTGGCAGCGGGTCAGGTGCTGGAACTGCACAGCGGCCAGGGAAAAGACCTCGGCCACACCCTGTTCTGGGGGCTGGTCGGTGACGCAGTGTGGGATAATGACGGCGATGCCGCCTATCTGCGCGACAGCCACGGCCGCCTGATAGACAGTTACAGGTATTCGCGATGATGATCGGGCTCTATGCTCTGCTCGGTTTTCTGGTGGGCGCCTTTCTCAACCTGTGCGCCGATCAGCTTCCCCGCACCCGGCAGCTCCATTGGCCGCCAGTCTGTCCCTACTGCCATCGCCCCCGACCGCCGTGGGGCTGGATCGGCACGCTGGCTTACCTGCGCCTCAAGCCGGAATGTCCCTACTGCGCGGCGCCCATCTCCTGGCGGCACCCGCTGGTCGAACTGGGCACGGCAGCCCTGTTCGCTTTTGTGTGGCAGCGCTACCACACCAGCGCCCTGCTGATCCCCTACACCCTCTACTCGGCCATCCTGGTCTTGGTGTTGGTGATTGACCTGGAGCAGCGGCTGATCCTCAATCGGGTCATCTATCCCGCCTGGGCAGTGGCGCTCCTGGCCAGTTTTTTCCACCCCCGGCTCTACTTTTACCGGCTGGCGCTCCTGGGAGGCGTGACCGGCTTTGGATTGCTCTTCCTGGTCTACCTGGGCGGCGAGCTATTCGTCCGGGTGCTGAGCAGGCGACAGGGCAGGGTGCCTGACACCGTGGCGTTTGGCTTTGGTGACGTGCGGTTGGGCGGCTTCATCGGCCTGATCCTGGGCTTCCCTGAGGTGCTCACCGCCCTCTTTCTGGCCGTGCTGTTGGGAGGGGTGGCCGGCCTGCTCTACTGGTTCGTGCAGGCGGTCCTCTTTCGCCGCTACTCCCTGTTTACCGCCATGCCCTACGGCCCGTATCTGGTCATCGGTGCCATGGCAGTCATGTTCTGGGGGCCGGGGATCGTCGGGCGGTAGGCCATGGCCAGGGGCAGGGCCTGGACCCATACGCATCAAGCGAAGCGACCAGGTCGCACCTCAGAGCCGGTCTGAACAGCTGACCACCAGGGACACAAAGGACACAAAGGGCCTGCAAGGGCAGGTTCCAAGATCATCCTTCGTGTCCTTGGTGTCCTGGGTGGTTTATGCGGCCAGGCATCCACCGGCGTGGATGCCTCCGTCCGCGCAGGCGGACGGCCAGGGGCAGAGCGGCGCTCTGCCCCTACATGCCAATGGGGCCTGGGCCCCAGGGTGGAGGGCTCTCCTCCTTATGACCGGGTCCCCAGGTTGCACAAACGGAGTAGCGATGGTATAATGACGTTGGATTGAGCTCTCAGGCTCCCACCGGGTCCGCACGGGCGGGGCGGCGTTCTGCCCCAACCGGCGAGGGGGAAAAAAACTTTCAGTTCTGGCCGGTCCAGGTAAGGGGAGAGCAACAATGAGCGAAATCAGTGAACTTGAAAAAAGCTACCAGCAGTTGCACGACCAGTTGTTGCGTGGGGAGCTGGATGAAGAGGAGTTCAAAACCCAGGTCGAGCGCCTGCGCTATGAGGATGACCGGGGCCAGCAGTGGAAGATCGGCTGGTACACCGGCAAATGGTACCGCTACGACCAGGGGCAGTGGGTCCAGGGCACGCCGACCGAGCGCAAGTCACCGGGCAGGCTGCCCTCAGAAGAGAGGGAAGGCGATATAACCGGCCCTCAGCCCGGCAGGCGGTCAGTCGTCCGCTGGCTGGTGCCCGCCCTGATCGCCTTGCTGCTGCTGGCCAGTGTGGTGCTCATCATCGGCTGGAATGCGGACTGGTGGGCCACCCCGACTGCGAGCCCGACCGAAGCTGTGGCCATCGCCATCCGCCCAAGCCCCTTGCCCCCCACCAACCCCCCGGCCCCCACCGTCACCCCGGCCGCGACGGCCACCTCGACACCCGGCCGTCAGCCCCAGGCCACGCCCAGCCGGACGCCACCGCCAACGGCGACCCGGCCCCTCCCCACGGCGACCGGGGCCGCAACCGTCATGCCGACAGCCGCCTTGCAACCCTCGCCCGGTCCGACGGCCACGCTTCAGCCCAGCCCCACGCCGCCCGCCCAGGCTTCCCTTTCCCCAACGCCCTCCCTGACCGGCCACCTCTTCTTCCCGGTCTATGATGCGAAGCGGCAGACGGTGGACATCTACCGCTTTGATCTGAGCAGCGGTCAGCGCGAACGGCTCATCGAACAGGCCAGCCAGCCGGCCCTCAGCCCCAACGGGGAACGCCTGGCCTACCGCTCGTGGAATCGGGCGCAGCGGGGCATCCTGGTGCGTGAACTGGGCGACGGCCATACCTGGGTCTGGATCAACTTTGCCGAAGCGGCCCGGCCCAGTTGGTCACCCGACAGCCAGAAAATCGTCTTTCCCTCACAGCAGGAACCGGACCGCCAGTGGAGGGTCTACCGCACCGTTCTGGGCCTGGAGTTCGACCGGGTGCGGCGCCACGGCAGCGACATTTTGGGCCGTGTGCCGGTGTGGCTGGCCGACAATCGGATCGTCTATTGGGAATGTCCCCTGAACAGGTGTGGGTTGTACGTCATGCGAGTTGACGGCACTCAACCCATCCAATTGACGACAGAGGAACACGACACAGCCCCGGCTGCCTCACCTGACGGCCGTCAGATCGCATTTCTGACAGATCGGGACGGGAACTGGGAGATCTATGTCATCGGCACCGGTGCGGCCGGCCAGACACCGCAGCGGCTGACCCGGAACAACGCCCGCGACGGCCTGGTGACCTGGTCCCCCGACGGCCGGTGGCTGGCCTTTGCCTCTGACCGCAGCGGCCGGTGGGCGGTCTGGGTCATGCGCCCCGATGGCTCCGACCAGCGACAACTCTTTGAGCTGGGGGGGCCGCCACAGGGGGAGATCGCCTACGTCCCATCTCACGAGGAGCATGATTGGACATGGGAAACCATGGCCTGGGGGCCATGAATTCGGATATGAACCTGGAACTGGCGTGGGAAAAGATCTCGGATGAGGGAGCGAGACGCGAGCGATGGCTGGCCGGCCTGTATGAAAAGGCCAGACGGTGCATCGCCTACCGTCAATGGGAAGAGGCACTGGCCTGTCTGGAGCAGATCACCCTGACCGAGCCAGGCTATCGGGACACCGCCGACCTGACAGTTCAGGTCTGGGAAGAGGTCCGGCTCCAGCGGGCTTATGAACGGGGATTGGAGTGCCTGGACAGCGGCGATCTCCAGGGGGCACAGAACCATCTGTCGTGGGTGGTGGCCCGTTCGCCGGGATATCGGGATGCCCTGCCCAGGCTGCGCGATGTTCAGCAACAGGCCCGGCTGATCGAACTGTATCGGCGAGGGCTGGACTATTACACCCGGGGCCAGTGGCGGGAGGCGATCGAGGCCTTTGACAGCGTCATTGCCCTTGAACCTGGGTACCGTCATGCGCTGGATATGCTGGAGGACAGCCGCCAGCGGCTGGAACTGTCGGACAAATACGCCCAGGCCATGGCCCTGGCGCAGCAGGGCAATTGGGATGCAGCAGCCAACCTGTTCTTCCAGATCCAGACCCAGGCGCCAGGCTACGCCGATGTCGCTTTTCAACTGCGCCAGGCAGAGCGGATGCGCGCCCTGAACCAGCTCTACGAGCGCGGGCGGCGGGCATACCAGGCAGGCAACTGGTCGGAAGCCATAGACTTTCTGGACCAGGTCGTGGCTGCCCAGGATGATTTCCAGGACGCTGCCCAGTTGCTGCGCGAGGCGATCCGCGAGAAGCAACTGCTCTACCTCAGCCAGGATGCCCAGGAAGCGTTTGAAGCCGGGCGGTGGGCAGAGGCCGTCGAGCACTACCAGGCCATCGTGGCCATGCGGCCGGACTATCCCCATGCCCAGGCCCGCCTGATCGAAGCCCAGCGACAACGGCAGGTGGAAAAGGCACTCAGCGAGGGGATGATCCGGTTCAAGGCCCGGCGTTGGCTGGAGGCCATCGTCCACTTTGAAGAGGTGTTGGCCCTTGACCCCAATAACCACAACGTGCGGAAACTCCTGGCCCAGGCCAGCTTGCAGAAAAAGCTGGAGGACCTTTATGCCCAGGCCCAACGCTGCCTGCGTGACGGACACTGGGTCGAGGCAGCCGAGTGGCTGGAGCAGATCAAGGCCCTGCAGGAGGACTATCGGGATGTGGGACGCCTGCTGGCGCAGGCCCGCCTGCAGATCCAGTTGAACAACCTGTACACCACAGGCCAGCAGGCCTGGGAGGCCGGTCAACGGGCGCAGGCCCTGGCCGCCTTTGAGCAGATCATGGACCTGGACCCCAACTACCGGGACGTGGCGCAGCGGGTGCAGGCGGCCAGGGCGGTGATGGGATAGAGAAGCCCATACGCATCGAGGGAAGCGACTCAAGTCGCACCTCAGAGCCGGTCTGAACAGCATGCGGCCGGGCATCCACCGGCGTGGATGCCTCCGTCCGCGCAGGCGGACGGCCGGTGCGATTTCCAATCGCCCGCGCCTTCACCTGATGTCAAGGGGGTCCAGGTCCTGGTGGGGCACCTGGCGGTCGAGGAACA
>Ga0209227_1003504_pt1 | contig 10419 bp, 10 predicted proteins | sample YNPBryantNP2012_FD_185815 | JGI IMG/M metagenome (GOLD analysis project Ga0209227, IMG submission 185815) | Anoxygenic and chlorotrophic microbial mat microbial communities from Yellowstone National Park, USA - YNP Bryant NP 2012 (SPAdes)... ...
CTGTCGGTGAAGGTCTCCACCTCGTAGCCCGCCTTCTCGAAGGTGGGCTTCAGTCGCTTGCAGACGATGGGTTCATCGTCCAGGATCAGGATTCGTGTCTTGCCTTCCTTGTTCATGGGAGCCTCCTTCGGGCCCGGAATGATCCGGCCCTTCCCACAAGGGTTCCAACAAACGCATGAATCGGTCCAGGTGCCGCACCACCTCCTCGTCGCTCACCAGTTGCACGTCCAACTGGCGGGTGTAGGCCACTAGGGCCCCCAACATGCGCAGCTTCCGTTCCATCACGGGGCGGGACCACTTCTTCATCCTGCCCACCACCAAGTCGCCTCGAATTTCCACCCGAAACCCCCAGCGTGCCAGGACCTCCCCGATGAACCGGGCCCGACGGGACCGGCGGGTCAGATCGGTGACGCCCCCCAAGAAGCGGAAGTAGATGTAATTGTCGTCGATCCGATCACTCAAATAGGAATCGATGATGTTGAAATGATACCCGATCCGGAGACTGATGTTCATGTAGTTGGCCGACAGCACCGCCAGGTTGAGTCCTACCTCTTCCAGGGGCGCCCGGTGGGCGTCGAAGGTCCGGCTCATGCTGGACATGAAGCTGCTGAAGTCCATGCCTACCGGGGTCCTCTCCCATAGATCGGATTCCACCATGCCCGAAAGGAAAGCCTGCATGGGAATGGAGACGATGTCCTCAGGCTGAAGGGTGCGGGCGTCCGAATCGGCGCGCGTGCCGCCGTCCGCATCGATTACCCGCAAGTCCAACGGCACGGGGGCCTTGAGCAGCCTGGGCCGGGTGCCCGCCAGGTGCGGCCCGGCCATGTTGATGGTTGCCAGCTCGGTCACGGCCTTTTCGTGGACGAACCGGGTGATGTCGTGCAAGGTACGGCATCCTGCCGGGTTGAAATCCGCCCCCTTCGGGTCCACCAGGTTGAGCGGGGTGACGTGGCGGAGCAGGCGCCTGAGAAGCCTGTATTCATAGGAATCCTCGAAAACCTCTTCCTGAGTCAGCTCGTAGTAGCACAGTTCGTTGATGCGGCCTCGGTAGAGGACGTTTTCTGTGGCGTCCAGCGTGACCTCGTCGCCGGTGTGGAGAATCTTCGTGGCCGTTTCCGTGTTGACCACCGTGGGCACCCGAAATTCCCGGGCCACCGTGGCCATGTGCCCCATGGGGGATCCCACGTCGGTGATGATCCCCCGCACGTGGCGGATGACCCGGGCCAGCTTCGGCGAGCTTTCCCGGGCCACCAGGATGGCTCCCGGGGGAACCCGTCGGAGGTCCTCGTCGCTTTCCACCACGAACACCTGTCCCACCGCGATGCCCCGCTGAACCACGTCACCCCTCCCAGACCACAGAACCGGGGCGTTGGCGGTGACGTCGGCGATGCGGCAGGCGTCCGCTTCCGGTGCCTGCTTGATTCTCAAGGGGCGGCTCTGAAGGATGACAAGCCGGCCGGACGTGTCGAAAGCCCACTCCACATCCTGGGGCTTTTTGAAGTAGCGTTCTAGGAGAAGGCCGGTGGTGGCCAGCAGGCTGAGCTGAGACGAGTTGAGGCACGCCTTAGATTGGTCCGACTCCGGGACTTGCGCCCATAGCGTGCCTCCCTCCGGATTCGGTGCCAACGCCATGTCCTTTCGAATCACGTGCATTTCCAAGAGCGCATGGGGAGGATCCCGGCTGATGCGGAATCGGTCCACCTTCCGGCTCCCTTCCACCACGGGGGGACCGAGTCCCCAGGTGGCCGCCACCGTGAGGGTTTCCGATTGGGGCTGAGCCGGATCCACGGTGTAGAGAACCCCGCTCACCACGGCGTCCACCATGAGCTGACAGCCCACGGCCATGGCCGCCTCGTGCTCCCAGAATCCCTTGTCCGCCCGGTATTTCCACGCCTCCACGGAAAAGATCCCCGCCACCACCTGCCGATAGGCTTGGAACACCTCCGTTTCCGGCACATTGAGAAAAGACCGGTGCAGGCCCGCAAAGCTGTGCTCCGTGTCCTCCCCGGGGGCGCTGCTTCGAACGGCGAAAAAGAGATGCTCCCGGCCCGCGCGCCGGGCCAGCGTTTCGATGCAGTGCTGGATCTCCCGGGCCGGAGCGTGGGGAACCGGTGCCGCCAGGATCTGCTCCTGGATTTCCCGAAGGGCCTGTTCCAAACCCTGAGGATCGTTCCACCCTCTTCCTTTCAGGCGTCGGCTGATCGTCTCGACGGTCAGTCCGGAGGCGGCCATGAATTCATGGTAAGCTCGAGTGGAAATGGCGAACCCTTCCGGCGTGGTCAATTCCAGCACGTTTCGCACTTCCCCCAGGTTGGCGTTCTTGCCGCCCACCTCTTCGCTCCAGTCGCGGTTGCAGTCCTCGTAAAAGAGCGTATAGGGAACGTCCTCAAGGGCCGGCCGGCCGGCCAGGATTCCGTCCAGTCGCCACTGGATGCGTTCCAGGGCGGCGTAGAGGTCCATGTACTTTCGCTTGCTCAGCACGTTCAGGTCGTGGATCAGGTGGTGGACCAGGTCGACCAGCTTCCGGCATGAGAACCGGATGTACTGGCTGTCGAAGACGTAGTCGCCGCTGAGCTTGTCGCCCATTTCGGCCATGAGCTCCAGGATCTCGTTATTTCGGGCCAGGATGGAGCGGAAGCGCTCCAGAAGCACCGGAAACGGGAGCGGGGGCTCCCGCCGCCTCCACCGGGTGAAGAAATTTCGAATCCTGGCCCCTAGAGCTTTCATGAAAGCCATCCTTTCAATGGGCCCCTTTGCCGGTGCCGACGAGGACGCCCATGAGGAGACCGCCGAAGATGGCCACCAGGGTGGCCAGAACCCCGTGCAAGAGGGCGTATTGGTAGGCCATCTTCTTGATGAAGGCCGGTGCACCCACTAGGCGCGCCCGGATGGGCACGGAAGCCGATTCCGCCACTCGACCGTTCGAGACGGCGTACACTTCCAGGTGGTAATCGCCCTCGGTCAGCCGGGCCGGAATTTTCAAGGAGACTTGAAAGGTCCGCTGCCCTTGGTCCTCCGATCCGTAACGGATCGATCCCATCTCCTCCTGGTAAAGTCTCTGTTTTCTTTTTAGCTTGAGGAGTTCACGGAAAAGAAGATGTTTGTCCTCGTCTTGGGGCTCCAGGGTCACGCGGGATTCCAGGCCTTCCAGTCCCAGGTGCCAGATGCTTTCCCCATCCCTGGAATCCGCCGGCCCCAAGGCCTCCCAGGGCTTGGGCAGATAGACCACGAAGACGTTCGGGACCCCTTGGAAATCCACGGAACCCCGATTCATCCAGAGGCAGCCCAGAACCTTCCCCTTCATCTTGAGATGAAGATCGGCGGGGACGCCCACAAAACGCACCACCACGTCCTGATCGGCCCCCACCCTTCCTTCCACGTTCAGGGTGGTGCCGTTGTAGAAGGTTCCGATCTCAAAGGCCTGAGGCCGGACGGTAACGTCCATCGCCCGCGTGAAGGAGGTCCCCATCAGGGTCAAACATCCCGTGATCGCCATGATCCAGAGAATCAGCCGAGCGCGCCGCATCAGTGTCCTCCTGCTTCCGCCACAAGGACGTCGGGGGTGAGCAAAAGGCCGAGTAACATCTTGACCATGACCGCCAGCACCAGCACGGCCAGGATAATCTTCAACTGATCGCCTTTGAGTCGTTTGCTGATCCGGGCGCCCACCTGCGCCCCCGCGGTGGACCCCAAAAGGAGCAGGAAGGCCAGCACGAAATCGACGGTGTGGTTGGTGTAGGACTGCATGATGGTCACATCGATACAGGTGAAAAGGATCTGAAAAAGACTCGTCCCCACCACCACGTGCATGGGCATGCGAAGCAAATAGACCATGACGGGCACCATGATGAAGCCGCCCCCGACTCCCATGATCGCCGCCAGGATGCCCACCAGAATCCCAAGCAGCAGGGGCATGAGGAGCGACATCCGCACGCCCGAGCGGGGAAATTCCGTCTGGAAAGGCAGGGATGCCACCAACCGGGCATAGGCCGAAGGGCGGGCCGGGTTGGCTGAGGCCGGAGCCGCCTGGGCCGCGCGGCTGCTCCGGAGGGACCGGTAGCTTTCCTGGAACATGTAGGAGCCGATGATCCCCAGCATGAGCACATAGGTGACGCTGATCAAGAAGTCCGCATTGCCCAGGTGCCGCAGGATCTTGATAATCTGCACCCCCACGGTGCCTCCGGTCACGCCTCCCAGGAGCAGCAGGAACCCCATCTTGAAGTCCACGTTGCCCATGCGAAAGTGCGCGATGGTCCCCGACGTGGAGGCCCCCACGATCTGGTTGGAGTCGGAAGCCGCCGCCACCGTGGGTGGGATGCCGATCATGATGAGAAGAGGCGTCATGAGAAAGCCGCCGCCCACACCGAAGATGCCCGACAGCAGTCCCACAAAGCCCCCTAAGCCCAGGATGAATAACATGTTCACGCTGTTTCCCGCAATGGGTAGATAGAGATAAAAGGGAAGATGCATCGCTTCAATCCTCTTCTGGTTGTCCGATTTCCTTTTTGGGATAGACCATTTCCACCGGGCACCCCAGTCGATGCCGGATCTTGTGGACCCACATCACCGCCTTCTGGTGTTCCCGCCGATGCCTGCCGGGAACCCCCACGACCCACAGCGTCACCCGGTGTTGCCGACAAAACTCCAGGATCCCCTCCTCATCGCTGCCCTCCGTCACGTAGGTGTCCACGGAAACCCCATCCGCCCGGGCCCCCTCGATCAGCATCTGCATCCGCTCGTTCACCTCATCCGCCGCCGGCACCAAGCGATAGGACCCTTCACTTCCCGGTATTCCCGGTTGTTTGACGCCGAGCACGTAGAGGCGGCCACCGATGCGCCGCGCCAGGGAGATGCCCCGGGCCAATGCCCCCAATTCCTCCATGCTTCCCTTGGTGACCGTAACCAAGATCTTCTCCATCGCCGTCTCCCGCGGGAGACCGAAGCAAGAAGGGTGCTCAATCTGTAACTGATTGATTTGAAAAGGCTAGTTGGGGTGACGGAGGGAGAAGGTCCGGAGAAGGGATCTCGCCTGTTTCAGAGTGAAAAGAAAAGACGGATGAAGGGTTCGGGATGTTTCAAAATGGAATGAAAGGGGCGGGGTTCAGTCGGACGGGTGGGCGGGAGCGGGCATCTGGATGCGGTATTTTTTCATCTTGCGCCACAGGGTGGTGCGCGGCATTTCCAGGATCTGGGCCGCCAGATTCTTATTGTAGGCGGTTTTGTTAAGCACCCTGACGATGTGGCGCTTTTCCACCTCTTCCATGGGAAGCAGTTCTTCGACCGGATAGGCGTCCACTTCCAGCTGCCGCAGATCCTCCGGCAGATCGTCCACGCCGATCTGGGGCTTTTCGGTGAGGGCCACGGCCCGTTCGATGATGTTTTCCAGCTCCCGGACGTTTCCCGGGAAATTGTGGTTTTTCAAGATCTCCAGCGCCTGCGGATGGATGCCCTCCACGGACTTGCCGAAAAGGGTGCGGTACTTGCCGATGAAATGGGCCACCAGCAGCGGGATGTCGTCTCGGCGTTCGGCCAGGGTGGGCAGCGGGATGCGCACCACGTTGAGCCGGTAATAGAGGTCTTCCCGGAAACGTCCGGCCAGGACCTCCTGTTTCAGGTCCTTGTTGGTGGCGGCGATGATGCGGATGTCCAGGGCGATGGGCCGGGTGCCGCCCACCCGGAGAATGCGCTTTTCCTGGAGCACATGGAGCAGCTTAACCTGCATGGGCAGGGGCATTTCCCCTATTTCGTCCAGAAAGACGGTGCCTCCCACAGCCGATTCCATGAGTCCCACCTTGGTGGCGGTGGCGCCCGTGAAGGCCCCCTTTTCATAACCGAACAGCTCGCTGGTGATGAGCTCTTCCGTGAATCCGCCGCAATTGAAGGAGACGAACGGCCGGGACGCCCGGGGGCTCAGGCCGTGAATGGCGCGCGCTACCAGCTCCTTTCCCGTGCCGCTCTGGCCTTCGATGAGCACCGTGCAATCGAGAGGAGCCACTTTGCGGATGAGGGCGAAGACGTCCTGCACGACCGGGCTATTGCCCACGATCCGGCCCAGGGGATCTCCGCCCCGCAGGGCTTCCCGGAGCCTTTCGTTTTCCCGGCGCATGGCCACCTTCTCCACGGCGCCTCTGGCCAGGTGACGGATCTCACTGAGTCGCACGGGTTTGGACACATAATGATAGGCGCCGGCCTTCATGGCCGTCACGGCGTTTTCGATGGAGCCGTAGCCCGTGATGACGATGACTTCCGTGCAAGCCCATCGTTCCTTGATCTTCGTAAGAACGCTGAGGCCGTTCATGTCGGGAAGTCGCAGATCCGTGATGACCACGTGGAAGGGGTCCCGTTGCATGGCCTGAAGGAACGGGGCGGCTGAAAGGAAGGATTCCACGCGGTAGCCGTCCTTGGTCAGGGCGCGGGTGAGCCGCTTGCAGACCAAAGGCTCATCATCAAGGACGGCCAGGCGCCACGGCTTCTCCATGAGATCCCTCGTCGTCTGCCTTCGTTTCGGTTTCCAGGTCCAGGACAGGCAGGAAGACGGAAAAGGTGGTCCCCGCCCCCACCTGACTCTGCACCTCTATATGCCCCCCGTGCTTCCGAATCAAGGAATAGGATACCGAAAGGCCCAGGCCCGTGCCTCGCCCCACTCCCTTGGTGGTGTAGAAGGGCTCAAAGATGTGCTCCAAGTCCTCCGGGCGGATGCCCATGCCGGTGTCGGCCACATCGATCCGCACCATCGTCCCGTCGCAGGAAAGTCGCACCGTGATTTCGCCGCCCTGGGGCATGGCCTGGATCGCGTTGAGGAAAAGGTTGAGAAAGACCTGTTCCAGGTTTCGCCGGTGGCCGCGGATGGGAGGGATGGGCTCTTCCGTTTCCACCTCCAGCTGGGTGCCCGTCAAAAGGAGCTGATTCTTAACCAGTCTCAGGGTTTGTTGGATGACTTCACGCACGTCCAGCTTCTCAAAAGACGGGCGGTCACTACGGGAAAAATCGAGAAGACTCTTGACGATCTCGGCGGCTCGATCGGCCTGGTTGAGAATGTCAAGCACCAGCTCCCGGGCTTCCGGCTCCAGGGATTCGGCGTGATCCTCCAGCAGCATTTCGGCGGTGAGATAGATGTTGTTCAGGGGGTTGTTCAATTCATGGGCGATGCCGGCCGTGAAGGTGCCCAGGGCGGCGATTTTCCGGGACTGGATCAGGGCTTCCTGGTTCGATTCCAATTCCTGGCTCATACGGTTGAAGGCCTTCATGAGAAGACAGATTTCGTCCCCCGAGTCGCATTCGTAAGGGATGGGACGAAAATCCCCCTGGGCGACCCGGGAGATGGTTTCACGCAGGATGCTCAGGGGTTCCAAAAGGTGGGTGCTGACGAAGCGAGAGACCCCCACGAGAACCAGGGTTACCACCGCGAGCATGGCCACCGGGAACCGATAGGACTGGCCGAGTGCCTTGTGAATCTGTTGGCGTTTCTTTTCCTGCAAATGCCGCGTGAAGTCCATCAGCCGCTTCCCGTGGTTCCGGATTTCCTGTCCGCTTTCTTCGGGCACCGTCGAGTTCGCCTCGCTGTAATGGTAGATCAACTCCTTGTAGGCGGCAAACTCCGCAAGGAACGATTTCAGTGCCTCTCCGCCCATGACCCGCTGGATGTCCGGCCGAAGGGTTTCAATGATCTGTTCGGCCCGCTGCAGGTAGTCGTGGCTTTCCTGAAGACTCTTGGCGTCGGAGTAGAGCAGGAAGTTCTTTTCGAAGCGGCGGATTTCCAGGATGTCGTTGAAAAGATCCTCGAACTGTTCGCTAAAAAAAAGCTTATCCTGAACCGTCATCATCCACCACCAATAGTGGACGCCGAGGCTGCATACGAAGATCAGACTGATGGCGGACATGACCAGGATCCTCGCCCGAATGGTCTTCAACATGTCCCCCTCCTCCTTTTGCGACCTTGGGTCCGCATGAGCGCCCGGAAAACAGATCGACGGTCCGGTCGCTTTCCTTTTATAACCTTTACCTTCCTGTAGAAAACAAGACGTTGGGCCGTCCCTGGACGCAGGGATAGGAGCGCCCCATCACCCCACCCCGTTTTCCCACGGCTGAAGGGGATGCAAGGAGCGGGCCGGGGTGCCACCTGGCGGCTCCTTCCCCGGGGTTGATAAGGCGACTCCGGTGAGGCACAATCAAAGACGCCAAAAAGAGGAAACCGATAAGGCCGGAGTCTCTTTTCGAGCATGCTTTTTCCCGGCGGTGATGAAAAGCTTTTCGCCTGACTGAGCGATTTTTCCATTGGGTTTTTCCATTACCATGCGATTGGCAGGCGAGGATAAACCCCGCCCCTACCCAAGGGGGCTATGCGTTTTTGAGGGGGCGGGCTTGACGTCCGCCCTTCAGGACTGCACCAAGAGACAGAATCGTCCAATGGTAGGTTTCTAAACTCTTTCGGAGGGAGACGGACAAGGATGAATCAGACAAGCTGTGGGCCGGTCGATGGAAAATGCGGATGCGCGAGGACGTCGGGATCGCCTCCCAGCGGGCACGGAGCCGTGCGAACGCGGCCGCGCATCGTCCCGTACAAAGGGATCTTTCCCACGTTGGGAGACGACGTGTATGTGGCTCCGGGGGCCTGGATCGTGGGCGATGTCCAGATCGGCGACCGCTCCAGCGTGTGGTTCAACACGGTGATTCGAGGCGACGTGAACATCTGGCCCCCGGGCCGTGGTTCACGGCTGCGTGGTGGAAGATGAATGCCTGATCGGCATGGGGGCCATAGTTCTGGATGGCGCCCGGGTGGGAAAGGGAGCCATCGTGGCCGCCGGAGCGATGGTGAGCCCCGGTGCGGAGGTGCCACCCGGGTCGGTGGTGATGGGGGTGCCCGCGGACGTCAAGAAATACCTGGACGAAGAGGAAAAGGAGCGGCTTCGGATCACGGCCGATCACTACGTGGGCATGGCGCGCCGCCACCTGGAGGCGGAGGCCGAGGAGGAAGCGATCCGAGTCAGAGGATTCCTTCGCTGAAGCTGGACTCATAGAGGCGGAGGTAAGATTCCAACGCCCGCTCAACCATTCGTTCGGCGGTTTTCAGCTCGTCCACCGATTGGAACCGGAACCCCAGCACCCTCAGAATGTGGTCGTAGGGGGAGGGGCGCCGCCCCCAATGGTCGTAAGGGATGCGGATCTCCCGGTAGGTTTCACCCTCGAAGAGGTATTTTCCGAACTGGTTGGTGCCCGCATACCGAAACGGCCAGTCCAGCTTCCACTGCCACAGGGATTGGGTGGCCTTTCGAATCTCCGGTATCTGGAGCGCCGAAGGGCATACGCTTTCGCCGATCCTGTCGGAAAGGCCCTGGTAGATGCCCTTCAGAAGATCGATGTCCGCGACCACCAGACCGTAGAGATACCAGTCGTCAATGGATTCCGCCACGAAGCGCTGCTCGTCTTCCGAAAGATACCAATAGCCAGGCAAAAATGCCCGTCACACAACTTTCTGCCGGAGAACGAGACGTTGCGGAGGTCCCTGCCGGCGTTGGTTGCGGGATGGAGAAGGCATCCCACGCGGCGCCGCTCCGAATCGCGCAAGTCCATGAACTCGCAGTTGAAGACCGTCTGGAATCGCGTGGCTAGGCCGTTGTCTAGCGGTCGGTAGCAGTCGCTGTGGCAGCGGAGGTCTTCCCCATCCTTGTCTTCCTGCAAAAGGACGGTGTTTCGAAGGAGCCTTTCCGAAACGGCTCGGCGCGAATTGTCCTGGAAGTTGTAAATACCGCAGCAGGCGGCGTACGACTTGACGGCGTCGGGCTGGCATACATAAATGGATGGGGAATGCAGGGCGGGGGGGCTTTGAGCTCTCTACTTTTTCCAGTTCCATGATTCCGTCGGTTGAACCTTGATCGGGGTTTGTTCGTCCGACGGGGTCGGTGCGAGAACGCCCCGCCGGATCAGCTCTTCCAGGCCGGCGGAAAGGGATCGTCCGAGCCCGTCCACTGGCGCCGCACGTTTTCCAGGGTGACCGCTTTCCCCTCATCCATCAGCGCGCAGATGAGGATGTAGAGGGACGTGGCTTCCACACCGGCGTTCAGTTCGAAGATGGCCCGATCCATCTGCATGGCCTATTCCTCTACTTCCGTATTGTCGGCGCGCCCACCATAGCAACCGACCCGGTATCCGTCAATTGGGGTTGGGGCGCCCTTTATGCTTAAATGAGCGATGGAAACGGGCGCTCGAAAGTGTAACGAAAAGGAGATGCAATAAGCCATGTCAAGCCTGAATAGAGATGGCTTATGGAGGCCGACCAGGGTGGTGGCGGATAACGGCGATGTGTCCGTGTCGGCCCATGGCCGAAGCCATCATCTCGTCGTGCTCGCCCGCCTCAAGGGTTCGCTCGCTGCGCTCGCCGGCTTCGCCGCCCTTGACCCGGGCTGCGCGCGACGAACCCCT
>Ga0209227_1003505_pt1 | contig 10417 bp, 9 predicted proteins | sample YNPBryantNP2012_FD_185815 | JGI IMG/M metagenome (GOLD analysis project Ga0209227, IMG submission 185815) | Anoxygenic and chlorotrophic microbial mat microbial communities from Yellowstone National Park, USA - YNP Bryant NP 2012 (SPAdes)... ...
ATCATCGGCTGATCTCCACTGGTCCGGGCCGGGAATGGAGAGGTCAGTTACCCAAGTAAGCCCTCTCGAGAAGTTGGCTTATGTGGATCACCTCCACGGGGAGTTTTTCCTTTCTCACCCCATAGCTCAACTGGATGAGGCAGCCTGGACATTCGGTTGTGAGGATCTGCGCTTGAGTCTTCTTCAGGTTTTCCATCTTCTTGGCGAGCACTGCCATGGATTGCTCGTAGTGCATGATGTTGTAGCTGCCAGCAGCCCCGCAGCACCGATCCGCCTCCGGCATCTCCACGTACTGGACTCCTGGTATGGCCTGGAGGATTGCCCTCGGCTCCTTGACGATTTTCTGATAGCGACTCATATGGCAGGGGTCGTGGTAGGTCACCTTCACAAGGAGCTCCTTGGCCTTGCCCATGCTCGAGAGCCTAGGTTGCATGAATTCACTGAACCCCTTGACCTTCTTGGCCAATGCCTCAGCTCTCTCCCTGAAGGACGGTTCGTCCTCGAAAAGCTCTGGATAATCCTTGAGAAAGGCCGAGCAGCTTCCGCACTCGGTGAGCACCGTCTCAACATCCATCCTCTCCAGGGTCTCTATGTTCTTCCTGGCGATGGCCCTTGCCGCCTCAAGGTCCCCATAACCGTAAGCTGGAAGGCCACAGCAGCAGTTTTCAGCTATATCGACCCTTATGCCCTGGTGGACCAAAACGGCCAGGGTGGACACGCTCACCTGAGGTAGAACGAAGTTGAAGCCGCATCCCACGAAGTAGGCCACTTTCGGCTTGCCTTCCCTAGGGCCCAGATCCAACGATGGCGCTATCTCCCTGAAGTATCTGGTGGGGAGCCTCTCTATGATCCCCTCGACCTTGTCCAAGTCCTTCCCGAACCACTTGAGGATGCCCAGTGCCCTCACGAGCTTGGTCATCCCCGAGTTCTTCCCGTATGCCCCAAGCCTCACGTACTTGGCCATCTTTCTCTGGTCCGGGAGGAGGTTGTGGAAGAGAAACCTCATGATCTTGGGCTGGCCAACCCTCCTCATGTACTCTGCCCTGCCTGCAACGACATTCCGGTCTGTGCGCACAGCGGGAAAACAGTTGGCCACGCAACTCCGACACAGCAGACACTCGAAAAGGGGATCCTTGAGCTCCTCGTTGAGCTCGAGCTCTCCCTCTATGAGCTTCTTGATATGGGCATTGTGCCCCCTGGCCACGTTTCTCTCGTCTCTGGTGATGTCGAATATGGGACAGTGGGCCTGGCAGAATCCGCACTTGTTGCACTTGGCCACTTCGTCGTAAACGGCTTTCAGCACTTCTGTCATTGGAACCTCCACATCTCCTTTGCCCTCGAGCTATCCAGAAGAGCCACCCTTCGGACTCCTGGCATGCCCCACAATTGGCGAGGGCTAGAGGCCCAAGGGCAGGAGCAATCCCTCTGGATCCCACAACTGCTTTATGGGCTTCAAGGTCTTTCTCCCTAGCCTGGCATCCATCCTCGGTCCCCAAGACAAAAGGATCTGCCGAGGCCCGAAGAGGGGGACCACGTGTCCTCCCTTCTCCGATGCTATCTCCCGCACCTTTTTCGCCATCTCTTCCAGAACACTCGTGGAGGAGTCAGTTGCGTAAACGAATCCAATTCCATTTCCCGCAAGAAGGGAGAAGCTCGCCTCCACTTGCCCCTTCGCTGCTAAATCCTCAATGGAGAGCATGAGCTCGAGCCCCTTTGCTATGGCCACGCCCACCTTGAGACCCATGGTTTGGGATGTCAATCTTCTTGGATCCACGGAGCTACGGAGGCCTCTCTCCATGGCCTCCCTCCCTTCGATCTTCTGGCCTTCTCCGCCGTGGCGCTTGGCCATATCAAGGATTTCCCTCCCCTGCCTCTCGACCGCCTTGGGATGGCCCTCCAGCCCTATCACCACTTTCAAAGCCTCGTCTCCTGTCTTCCAGGTGACGACCAAGGCAGAGGGGAGGAGCACGGAGCCTCTCAACTCCCTCAAGAAACCCTGAACATCCGATCCCCTCTGGAACGATATCTCGCACATTGCCGATGCATCTGGAATGGGCAATATCCTCAAGGCAACACTCGTCACTATTGCCAGGGAACCAGCCGAGCCAATGAGGAACTTGGTCAGGTCGTAGCCCGATACGTTCTTCACCGTGACCCCACCGAAGCCCACTTCCTTGCCCTCGGAATTGACCCCCTTCACCCCTAGGGCCAGATCCCTCATGGTCCCGTACAAGTGCCTCAGAGGACCTGAGGAGTTCGCCGCATAGCATCCGCCCAAGGTCACCTCGTGACATCTAGGGGGATCCAGAGGGAGCATGAAGCCCCTTCCCACCTGGGCAAGTTCTCGGTTTATCTCCTCGATGGTCTTGCCAGCATCCACAACCATGTTCAAGTTTCCTGGGTCGAGCTCCCTGATGGTGTTGAGCCCCCTCATGTCCAAGACCAGGTCCACCCCCTCTTCGGGGACAGGGGCCAGACCGATGGAAGTTCCTCCACCCAAGGGGAGAATCCTCATGCGATCCTTCCTGGCAAGGGCCACTAGGGAGGCCACTTCCTCTTGCGAACCAGGTACCTCTACTCTGCGGGCCGGTATCCCGGCCTCCTTGAGGATCTCTTCAGCGCTTCTCATGCCCTCTGTCCTTCTTCCGCTTCCTTGTGAGGAAGATCCGTCAATGGACAGCCTGAACCTGGGAGGCCTCTCCAATGGGAGGGGGGACCAATTTCCCGGGGTTACAAAGATCCATGGGATCCAGTGCCCTCTTTATCCTCCTCATCATCTCCAGGTCCTCCTCGGTGAAAATCAGTCTCATTTCCTTGAGCTTCTCAGTCCCTATCCCGTGCTCGCCGCTTATGGTTCCACCTAGTCGGGCCACTGCCTCGAGGATCTCAGTGCCTGCCTTGTGGACCCTCTCCAGCTCTTCTGGATTTCTACCATCGAACAGTATCAGGGGATGGAGATTTCCGTCTCCTGCATGGAAGACATTCCCTATGGGAAGGCCGTACTTCTCAGAAACTCTCTTGACCTCCCTCAAGGCATCGGGAAGCTTGGTTCGAGGAACAGTTCCGTCGCACACGAGATAGCTGGGCCTGAGTCTCGCCACTGCCCCGAATGCACCCCTTCTTCCAGCCCACAGCTCGGCCCTCTCCGCGCTGTCTTTGGCCCTTCTCAAGCTGAGCGCATTGTTGGACTTGCAGATCTCCTCTATCTTCTCCGCTTGCTCGTCCATCCCGTCCGCGAGACCATCCAGCTCTATTATCAGCACTGCCTCGGCATCCTCCGGATATCCCGCCTTGACCGAGGCCTCAACGGCCCTTATGACCAAGTTGTCCATTATCTCGAGAGTGGCCGGGATCATCCCGTGGGCTATGATGTCCGAGACTGCCTGACCGGCCTCTTCCAGGGAGTTGAAAATGGCGAGGATGGTCACCACGTGCTCTGGGAGCCTCATGATCCTCACCAGGATCTTGGTCGCTATGCCGATGGTTCCCTCGGATCCCACCAGAAGGCCTATGAGGTCTGGGCCCGGAGGATCTTGGGCTGAGCCACCAAACCAGACCACGTCTCCATCTGGCAAGACCACCTCGGCTCCCAGAACATGGTTGCTCGTCACCCCGTATTTGAGGCAGTGGGGACCGCCGGAATTCTCTCCGACATTTCCCCCTAAAGTGGAGACCTTCTGGCTCGCAGGGTCAGGGGCGTAATAGTATCCCAGGGGAGCCAGGGCGTTCTGGAGGGCTAAATTGTACACCCCTGGCTCCACAAGTGCCGTCTGGTTTTCCAGATCGATGTCCAGGATCCTTCGCATGCGGCAGAGGTCTATGATGATGCCCCCTCTCGTTGGGGCGGTCCCCCCGCTCAAATTGGTGCCTGCTCCTCTCGCCACAAATGGGATTCCCTCTCTATTGGCCAGCTTCACTATCTGGGAGACCTGTTCCGTTGTGGATGCAAAGGCGACCACATCAGGTCTTCCCCGGAAGAGGGAGGCATCGTACTCGTAAACTGCCAAGGATGCCCGGTCGTGGAGGACATTTCCCTTTCCCACTATGGCCTGTAGTTCCCTCACTAGTCTTGCCCTCTCCATCTCATTACCTCCTTGTCCGAGCCCTTGGCATGGGAGCTGGCCCTCAGCTTCCTTTTCGCTTGGCGTCCTTCGCCTTTATCTCCTCCATGATGGTGAGGATGGTCTTGGCATTCTCGTAAACCGGAGTATCAACCATCTTCCCCTTGTAAGAGATGGCGGCGAGCCCCTTGGCCAAGCCCTCTTTCTCGAAGGCCTCCACAACGCCCTGCGCCCACTCCACATCCTCGGGCTGTGGACTGTAGAGCCTATTGGCTGGCTCGATCTGGCTGGGATGAATCAGCATTCGGCCCTCGTAGCCCAGGGAACGTCCATAAACGGTGTCCTTCTCGAACGCCTCCATGTCCTGGAATGCCACAAAGGGGTAATCTATGGCTATGCACCCCGCTGCCCTGGCGGCTACAGCTGTATGGGCCCTGGCATATTTCAGCTCCTCAGCCTCTGTTGTGAGCTTGACCCTCATATCTCTAGTATAATCCACTGCTCCGAATATCAAGGAGTTGACCCTCGGACTCTCTATGGCCGAGGCATAGGCGTTTATCACTCCCTTGGCCGTCTCTATCAGGAGCTGGATCTTTATGGATCCAACGGGAAGTCCCCTTCTCCTCTCTAGCTCCTCGAGTTTCCAATCGAGCCTTCTCACGTGGTCTGGACCTCCGCACTTGGCCAAACAAACGCCGTTGAGCCCCTCGTGGACGACTGCCTCCAGATCGTCATTGGTGAGGAGGGTCTCCCAATTGTTGATGCGAACGTACACCTCTGCCCCGCCTTGTGCGGCATACTTGAGGTTCTCCCTCACGATCTCCCTTGCCTTGGGCTTTTCAGCGGGCGGGACGGAGTCCTCGAGATCCAGCGTTATTATGTCCGCTGGAAAAGTTGGGGCCTTGGAGACCATCTTCTCGCTGTTGCCAGGAATGTACAGGATCGATCTCATCACTGCCATGGTCCTACCTCCAAGATTTTTTTGAAACCTCACATGCCCAGAAGTCTCTTGACCGTTGGAGCTATGTCATCGGGCTTGTCCACTACATGGGCCCCCGACTCCTTCAAGATCTGGATCTTGTCCTTGGCAGATCCCCTTCCCCTCTCTATGATGCTGCTCGCGTGAGAGAAGCGCATTCCTGGTGGAGCCCAGGCGCCGGCCACGAAGATGACCAGTGGCTTGGTAAACTTTCCTTCCCTAAGGCACTGGGCAGCCTCTTCCTCATGGGACCCGCCTATCTCGCCAAAGACCGCCACAGCCTTGGTCTCAGGGTCCTTCTCGAACTCCAGGAGGAGATCCCCCATGGAGATCCCAGTCACGGGCTCTGTGCCCACGTGAACCACGGTGCTCATCCCCAGGCCGGCCTGCTTGAGGGCCCAAGGAACTGTTCCCGACTGCCCTCCACTCCTGGATATCACTCCCACGGGACCTGGAACGAAGACGGTCCTTGCCCAGGTGGGGTTGGCTCCCAGCCAGCCCAATACAGCCTTTCCGGGGTTCAGGATCCCTATACTCCCTGGACCCAGGATCTTGGCTCCGGCATTTTTGGCCACGTGAATCATCTCGAGAATGTCGTGGAGGGGAACCCTTTCCACAGGGCACACTATGAACTTGATCCCTGCCTCTATGGCTCCTATGACAGCGTCCCTCAGAGCTGGCCCGGGCACGAATGTCACAGCCGCGTCTATGGGGCCATGATTCTCCACTGCTTCCTCAACGGAATCGTAAACTGGGATACCGTCCACCTGGGTTCCACCCCTTCCTGGGGTGGAGCCGGCGACCACCTTTGTCCCATAGGCCTTCATGTAGCCTGCCCTTGCAGATCCTTCCCTTCCAGTGATTCCGAGGACTATTACGGTAGTGTTCTCGTCAACTAGTATTCCCATGGCCTCACCCTCTTTCAGTAAGCTGTGCCGTGTTTGCGACGATATTCTTCCAACCCTGGGATGGGGATATCTATGCGAATGGCGCCATTGCCCCTCTGGGAGCAAGCGAATTCGCATGCCAGGCACTCTGTCCCGAGACGCTTGAGCTCTTCGCCAGAGAGGGTAACCCCTGGCTTGCCATCGACCAGCTGCAAAATCCCCCTGTCGAATTTCTTGCAGGCTTCGACACAGGCATGGGTCTGGCAACCCTCACACCTCTCTTGGTCTATGATGACCTTTATGGTCCTTTCCTCGAATTCCATGGGCTTCAACCTCCTTGGCCAGATCTCTGTTTCTTGTACTGTTCCACCAAGGCCCGCATTCTCTGAGCTATGAACGCGGTATCGTACACGTGCTCCCTACCATAGATCTCTATGGGGTTTGGGAGATCCTTGAGGCCTTGTCTGAGGATCTCCAAGGCCTCTTCCTCCCTGTTCCCGCACAGAAGAATCACGGCTGGGAAGCCTGGCCTTTTGGGCAGCTCCTCCCTCAAGGCCTTGACCAGCCCATGGGCATGGTGCCACTGCTCCTGGTTGGCCATGATGAATCCGCCCAGGCAATAACCGTCTATGCCTGGCTGAGAGAGAACGAGCTTTGCCACCCTGTAGACCTTGGAGGCTGGGGGATTTCCGCTCGTGTCGGCGTAATTGGCCACCCTCAGTCCTGCCTTGTTGAGGGCATCGACCCCTAAGATTGCTCCCCCGCCGCCTATGCCATGGTATCCCACAGTGCCTATGGCATCGATCTCCTGGTTCATTTGGGCCACGTATCCCGTCCCCCTGAGGTCCCCTTCCTCTATGGACCAGGCTATCTCATCGAAATCTGTAGGCTCCTGGTTCGACTCACGAGCCACCGTTATCCCGAGCTCCGGATGCCTGTAAACGGACGAGTCGTCTATGGCAGCCCTGCAGTCAGCTGCCACAAGCCTCCCATCCTTTGTGAGAACCAAGGGATTGATCTCTATGGTCCTGCAATCCCATTTGCGGAATACTCTGTAAAGTTTCGTATTTATGTCAGCGACCTTCTCCAGCAAGTTCCTCGGGACTCCAGCCCTTCGGGCCAGATCCAGTGCGTGGAAAGGTCTCAAGCCGAGGAAGATGTCCACTACGACCTTGGCTATCTTGTCCTCGGGCACTTCCTCTATCTCCATTCCGCCCTCGCTGCTGAAGATCACAACTGGAGCCCTGACTTCCTTGGACGGGTCCACTATTATTCCCACGTAGAACTCTCTCTCGATGTCGAGCTTCTCCTCGACGAGGAGCTTCTTCACCTCGAATCCCTTCACCTTTGTGCCGAACAACTCCCTTGCCACCTTCTTGGCCTCTTCAGGGGTCTCGGCGAAACGGATGGCCCCTGCTTTGCCCCTGCCGCCTGCCCAGATCTGGACCTTGACGGCAACTGGTTTGCCTATCTTTCTCGCTATCTCCTCGGCCTCTTCTGGGGTTGTCGCCAAAGCTCCTTGGGGAACGGGAATGCCTTCTTGCTTAAGCAGCTCCTTGCCCTGGTACTCGTAAAGACGGGCCATGTCCACCACTCCTTTTCTATGGATAGTCTCCGATGCGAAGATCAGGGAAAGCCCCTTCTTGTCCCTTTCTTTCCTCTCACCCCCTTCCCGATCCTTTGCTGAGCGGCTGTCATTCGGGTGATTTGTTACACCATTTGTGACGCCGTCCCATATAGCAGTATGAGCGTATGTGATTCCGTGATCCTTGTCAAGGTCTTTTTGCCCTCCCCGGGAAACTTCGTCCGAAAAACAGAAGGCACTGTGCCATTACGATTACGCCTCGGTGAGGCCTGAAGTATTATCAGAAGGACGAGGATCTGGCCTCATTGCCCCTCGGGATAGGTGTGGCCCTCGCGATCCCAGGGGGTTCGGGAGGACACCCCTCCCCTGAAAACGCCTTTCGCGGATTCTCCAATGTGATCTGGAAGGCAATCTTTGTTTCCCGAAGATCCAGGCGGAGGGGCGGGCTCCGCACGCCCGCAAGGAAGGCACTGGCCTCACCAAGGCATGTTTCCGTTAGGCCACCGGGTGTTCGCCTACGCATGGGGTGCGAGTGGAATGCCTCGGCCTTCGTACGGCCGTCCCATGCGGACGCACAGAGTGCGCCCCTCCGAGAAAATCGCCTTGGGCGCCATCTCTTGGCCTTCCCCGTAAGGCCATCTCACCTCGGATGGTCCACCCCCGGGAGGGGCGGGCTCCGCACGCCCGCAAGGGAATGCCGGGGCTTTACCTATACCTCATGCCCATTAGGCTGCCCGGCCATCGTTCACGCAGCTGGTGGAAATGCAATGCCTTGCCATTCCTCCCGCTGGATCACGCGGGCGCACAGAGTGCGCCCCTCCGAGAAAAAAGCCTCTCGAGTGGTCTCCGGATATTCCCCGCTAAGCTACCGGTTTGCGCTGGCCCTCCCCCGGAGGGGCGGGCTCCGCACGCCCGCAAGGACGCACTGGGCTTCGCACGGGCACGTCCCCGGTAGGCCACCGGGTGTTCGCCTATGCATCCGCTGGGAATGCAATGCCTCCGCATGTGTGCGGCCTTGCCCCAAGGCCGCGAGTCTGCATCCCTTCTATCCCACCGGGATCCAATACCACTCACTTCCTTCAATCTCGGCTGGTCCCTTGGGTGGACTCCCTCCCCTTAAGGGGCGAAAATTACAGAGAGGGGTTTCTTCGTGGGAAAAGGAGCCTCGAGAAGACGCCTTTTAGACGAGAGGAAGAATTCATGACAAGGACCATTATGGCGGTCCACGCCCACCCAGATGATGAATCCATGAGCACAGGAGGCACACTGGCGCTCTTTGCCAAGAATGGGGCGAGGGTGATTTTGGTTTGCGCCACAGCAGGAGAGGAGGGTGAAAATCACGGGCCTCGGCCCTGCGAGGACCTTGGGGCTCTCAGGCTAGAGGAACTGAGGCAGGCCTGCAAAGTCCTCGGAGTGAGCGAGCTGAAATTGCTGGGCTACAGGGATTCTGGCATGGCAGGAGCTCCATCGAATTACCACCCCAGGGCCTTCTCCCACGTACCCTTGGAACAGGTTGCACGGAATATAGCCTCAATAATCAGGGATGTGCGGCCAGATGTAGTGATCACATACAATGAGAGGGGCCTCTATGGGCATCCAGACCATGTGAGAGCCCACAGAGGGACGATGCTAGCTCTCGAGATGGCAAGAAGGGAAGGACCTCAAGGAGAGGAGCCATGGGAGGTGCCACTTGCCCTTTGCATAGAACTTCCCAGAAGCCGCATGGAGAGGATTCAGGCAATTCTCGAGAAAAAGGGGGAGACCCTTCCTTACCCCGTCGAGGTGCTCGGGACCGAAGATGCGAGGGTAGCCATCTGGTTGGATGTGGGTCCTGTCTTGGAGATGAAACTCCGGGCCATAAGGTGCCACAAAAGTCAACTGGGCCCCAAAAGCCTAGTGAACAGGATCCCAGAGGAATTCCTGAGGGATGCCCTAGGGACAGAGTGTTATTCTGTGGCTCGAGGGATTCCAATGTTTCACCTTTTCCCATCTGGTCCCCCCGAGGAGGACCCTTGAAACTCTCCGGCATTTTGGTACAGGGACATGGGATAAGGCATTCTCCCTCGAAGGTACATCCCTAGCACCTCGCGAGTCATTGGCGACGCCTACTTATCGCAAAACCAAATGGCACTTCCGGTTTTTTCCCCACATTTTTCGACAACATACTGATCTACGATAGGCCCATGGGTTAGAACCCTCGAGGATCCAAAGAGGGAAATATCTCGGGCTTACGGCCCGAACCTCTCTCTCCATTGCGGGCCCATGTATTCAGAGGAGGACCTCAGAAGTCTTGCCCCGAAAATGAGCCCGCGCAAGGAGCCAACGCACCCATTGGGGGGCGAACTCTAAGGCTTTGTGTGTCTCTTTCAAGTCAGGACCCGAAGGGGCACGCGAAGGAGACATCTAGCGAACACAAACCTCCCTCAGACCAATGACCGGACATCTAAACATGAAGAGACCCTCCCTCGAGGGCCTCTCCCATAGAGTTAGAAGGCATCTTGGTATGGGTCCGAACTAGCACGTTGAGAAGATTAGACTTGTCCCAACACGCAAGGTCCTCAGCACAGGGACCTTCTCAAAAAGAGCTAGTGGTGCCACACCTCACCGTGCATTTTTCTCGCTTCTCCACCTCGAGATACGCGCCTTGTGTGAGGCCCAAAGGCCATCTAGCTGTCCATAGAGGCGTGCTCCGTGCAATCAGCCACCCCTTGACTTTCTCTAGTTTTGTGGTAGAGAAAAGGTGAAGCCCGGTCGGACGATGGCTCAATTGGAACGTTCCATCTGACGGAAACGGGGCTTCCCAGCAACGAGATGGAGCTCAGGGGCAAGAAAGGTGGGCCTGGCAACATGGCGGGTCCGCAGATCCAGTGGAGCTCAGATTACGGGAAGGAGGTTCCACCATGAC